>MRWF01029245.1_pt1 | contig 111939 bp, 99 predicted proteins | sample 1013331 | NCBI WGS metagenome assembly MRWF01 (sample SAMN06117577, study PRJNA244670) | biofilm metagenome | biome: Water; feature: Cathode Biofilm; material: Biofilm; isolation source: microbial consortium enriched at the cathode of a solar microbial fuel cell | place: USA: District of Columbia ... | reverse complement strand
GCTCCGTAGCCCGGTTCGGTCTCGGTGGCCGGGTCCAGGACCCGCCGTGAATACGTCCCTGTAGGCTTGTGTTCGGCTCCCTGCCTCACACAGTCCTGGACCCGGCCACCGAGACCGAACCTCCCGAATGGAGCGAGCCGCCCAGCAGCACTACGAAGCTAGATTTGTGGGAGCGGGCCTAGCCCGCGAAAGGCCGGCAGGATGCCAGAGACGCTGTTGGTGCCACCGTCAGAAAGCGCTCTGGGATCCTGCCGGGAGCTTCGCTCCCTTTCGCGGGCTGGGCCCGCTCCCACAACTGTCGCTCCCACACTCTGGGCTTTGCTGAAAGGTTCGGCGCCAGCCATGTCCCGCGGCGGTGCCGCCACCTGAGGAGCGGGTCTGTGTCAGGCCCTTCCGGGACCCTGGAGGACAGGACGTCCGAAAGGGAGCCCCCAGGGACGGGTTCACGGCGTTCCCGGAAGGGCCTGACACAGACCCGATCCCCCGGCTGGAGAGAACTCCGTCTCAAGGCCCGCCCCTACCTCCTTCGTCGAATAGCCTCCCCGCCCGCTTCGTGGTTGTATGAGCCTGAGCGTCCCTTTGGGCGCGGCGAATAACAACAAGCAGCGACGACGGCGAGGAGCGGAGCATGAGTTACGCGGAAGCCTACCAGCGGGCGCGGCAAGACGCCGACGGCTTCTGGGCCGAGCAGGCCCGGGCCGTGGCCTGGTACCAGGCCCCCACCCGCATTCTGGACACCCTGCAGGACGGCACCCACCGCTGGTTCGGCGACGGCGTGCTCAACACCAGCTACCTGGCGCTGGACCATCAGATCGAACAGGGCCGCGGCGAGCAGCTGGCGCTGATCCACGATTCCCCGGTCACCGCCAGCCAGCAGCATTTCACCTTTAACCAGCTGAGGGACCGGGTGGCGGAACTGGCCGGCGCCCTGGCGCGGCTGGGCGTGGGCAAGGGCGACGGCGTGGTGATCTATCTGCCGATGGTGCCGGAAGCGGCCATCGCCATGCTCGCCTGCGCGCGGCTGGGCGCGGTGCATTCGGTGGTGTTCGGCGGTTTCGCCGCCCACGAGCTGGCGATCCGCGTGGACGATGCCAAGCCCAAGGTGGTGCTGACCGCCTCCTGCGGCATCGAAATCGACCGGGTGATTCCCTACATGCCGCTGGTCAGCGGCGCCCTCGAGCAGGCGGCGCACCGGGTCGAGGCGGTGCTGGTACTGCAGCGGGACGCCGGCCCGGCGGACCTGACCGGCACCGGCTTCAAGGACTGGCGGGCGGAAGTCACCGGCAGCGAGCCGGCGGCGCCGGTGCCGGTGAACGCCGCCGACCCGCTGTACATCATGTACACCTCCGGCACCACCGGGAAACCCAAGGGTATCGTGCGCGACAACGGCGGCCACGCGGTGGCGCTGCTGTACGCGCTGCGCCAGGTGTACGGCATGCGCGCCGGGGAAGTCTGGTGGGGCTGCTCGGACGTGGGCTGGGTGGTGGGCCATTCGTTCATCGTCTACGCGCCGCTGCTGGGCGGCTGCACCACGGTGATGTTCGAGGGCAAGCCGGTGAAGACACCGGACGCCGGCGCCTACTGGCGGGTGGTGCAGGAACACGGCGTGCAGGGCCTGTTCGCGGCGCCCACCGCGTTCCGGGCGATCCGCAAGGAAGACCCGGACGGCGAGGCGTTCAAGCGCTACGACGTGAGCAGCCTGCGGCATCTGTTCGTGGCCGGCGAAAAGCTGGACACGCCCACCTATCAGTGGCTCAGCGAACTCACCGGCCGGCCGGTCTACGACCACTGGTGGCAGACCGAGACCGGCTGGCCGGTGACCGCGCCCTGCACCGGCCTCGGCCAGACCGAGGTGCGCGGCGGCTCCACCAACCGGCCGGTGCCCGGCTACCAGGTGGAGGTGCTGGACGCCAACAGCCGGCCGCTGGGACCCGACGAGGAAGGCGCCATCGTGCTGCGCCTGCCGCTGCCGCCGGGCTGCGCCCAGACCCTGTGGAACGACCACCCGCGCTACCTGGACGCCTACCTGAACACCCATCCCGGCTACTACCACACCGGCGACGGCGGCTATCTGGACGCCGACGGCTTCGTCTACATCATGGGCCGCACCGACGACGTGATTAACGTCTCCGGCCACCGGCTCTCCACCGGGGTGATGGAGGAGCACATCGCCACCCACCCGGCGGTGGCGGAGTCCGCCGTGGTGGGCATGCACGACGAACTGTGCGGCGAAGTACCGGTAGGCCTGGTGGTGCTCAAGGACGGCGCCGACATCGACGAGCCGCGCCTGGAACAGGAACTGGTGGCGCTGATCCGCGACCAGGTGGGCGCCGTGGCCCGCTTCCGCCGCGCCCTGGTGGTGCCGCGCCTGCCCAAGACCCGCTCCGGCAAGACCCTGCGCGCCGCCCTGCGCAAGATGGCCAACGGCCGCGACTTTCCGTTGCCCTCCACCATCGACGACCCGGCTATCCTTGACGAGATCGCCGCCGTGCTGAGCCGCGACGGCCTGGTGGCCACACCGGGCAAACCGCAATAACGGAGGACGCCGTCATGGCCCTGAAGAAAAGTGTCTCGGAACTGGTGGCCGCCGCCGAGGCGCGCATCGAGCGGCTCACCCCGGAACAGGCCCGCGCCCTGCTGGACGACCCGGACGTGCGCTTCGTGGACATCCGCGACGTGCGCGAACTGAAACGGGAAGGCACCGTGCCCGGCGCCCTGCACGCGCCGCGCGGCATGCTGGAATTCTGGGTCGACCCGGATTCGCCCTACCATAAAGCCGACTTCGCCAGCGGCCAGCGCTTTGTGCTGTTCTGCGCCCTCGGCCACCGCTCCGCCCTCGCCACCGCCCAGCTCATGGACATGGGGTTTGGGCCGGTTTGTGACATTGAAGGAGGCTTTGAAGCGTGGCGTGGTGCGGGCGGGAAGATCGAGGGGAAGAGTTAATAGTTAACAGTGAATAGTTAATAGCGAAAACACCGTTTCAGAGAGGCCTGGCGCACAGACGACGGCACCGAACATCGCTGCTACGCTTTGTTTTCGCTGTTAACTGTTAACTATTAACTGTTAACTGCCTCTTCTGCGGCAGTCGGCGCGGACCTCTTCAAGGCCGCGCCGCGCGATCAGGCCGTTTTGGAAGGCGTGCTGGGCCATCTCCAGGCTGTCCTTGGCGAGGATCATCTGGCAGCCGCTTTGCGCCACGCGGTCGGCGAGCGCCTGGATCGCCTGATCGCGGTCCTCGCCTTGATGCACGTGGCGGATATAGATGGTGTGGATTCGGCCCGGGTAGCGGGCCACCAGGTCGGCGTACACTTCCGGGTCGTGCTGGCCGCTGTCGCCGATCAGGACGAACGGCAGCTGCTGGTAGAGCGACAGCATGCGCTCGATCAGCATCGCCTTGTGGTCCTTGGCGCGGATCGGCAGCGGCCGCTGCAAGGTCACGCCCCATTCGCGCAGGAACAGCACCGGCCCGTGGGGAATGTGGTTGAGACGGAAGAACTCCACCAGCACGTCGTAGATGCTCCAGGGGCCCCGGGACACGTACAGCATGGGGCGGCGGCGCTCGCCGCTTTCGCCGTGGAACAGCGCCCGGTAGAACGCGGACACGCCCGGAAAGGCGGTGCGGTGGCGGGCCTTGGCGATAAACAGCTGGTACATCATGGTCAGCTTGCTGGCGACGCCGGTGTAGATCACCGTGTCGTCGATGTCGCTGACCACCGCCAGGTCCACCTCACGGGGTGGAATATAGATCTCGGCGGTGGCGGCCACGCTGCGTTCGCCGGAAGGCGCGTCGCTCTTCTCCGACGCGGGCAGCAGCTCCAGCCGCGCCTGCTGCCAGAAAGCGCCGTCGGGCAGCGGCTCCTCGATCGGCAGTTGCACGCTGAAATAACCGTCCCGGTCGGTGGTGACGCTGGCGCGCGCGTCGCCCACGGTGACCGCCACCCGGGCGTCGCGGATGCCCCAGCGGGCGGTGCGGCGGGCGATGTTGACCAGATCGTCGAGCGGCCCCTCGCCCAGCTTGAGCCCCAGGCCCGGCTGCCGGAACACCCGCCCCATCAGGAACACTTCGTCCCGGGAACCGTAGCCCCGATAGGTCTGGATCACCGGGCCGCCACGGCTGCCGGCGCGCCGCGCCGGGCGCGCCAGAAAACGCAGCATTTTGCGCAGACCGCGATACACGGCCCGCGGCGACGGCAAGATCATCATCCGGTCCTTATCAGGCGATCGGCGGTTCGCCGGTGAGCCCCGGCCCGCGTTCGATATCCGAGGTGAAGACTTCCAGATTCTGCGCCACTTCGCGCACTTCCTCGAAGCGGGCGATGTGGTACAGGGCTTCGCCCTCGTTGACCAACGGCAGGTTGTTGCGGCCCACCAGGATACCCGCGCAGGGCGATTCGATGGTCACGTCCTCGCCGCCGAACGGGCTGGAGATGCGGCCGATCAGCTGGCCCTTGCGCAGCCAGGCGCCCAGCGCCACCAGCGGCAGAAAGACGCCGTCGCGCTCGGCGCGCACCCAGCTCGAGGAGCGGGCGATGTGCGGCTCCATGGGCGCGCGGGTGCGGCGCGGGCCGGTCATGCGCAGGTGGTGCATGATGTTGAGCACGCCTTTCACGCCGGCGCGGATCGAGCTCTCGTCGAAGCGCAGCGCTTCACCGGCTTCGTAGGTAATCACCGGAATGCCCTGGGCCTCGGCCACTTCGCGCAGCGTGCCCTCGCCGAGCACCGAGTTGATCACCACCGGCACGCCGAACGCGGCGGCCATGGCGGCGGTGTCCTCGTTGGAGAGGTCGGCGCGGATCTGCGGCAGGTTGGCGCGGTGGATGGCACCGGTGTGCAGGTCCACCGCGTGGGTGGCGCGGTCCAGCACCTGGGTCTTGAACTGCCAGGCCATGCGCGCGCCCAGGCTGCCGGTTTCCGAACCGGGGAACGAGCGGTTGAGATCACGGCGGTCGGGCAGATACCGGGTCTTGTGAATAAAGCCGAACACATTGACCACCGGCACCGCCAACAAGGTGCCGTTAAGCCGGTTGAGCGACGAATGGCGCAGCAGCCGGCGAATAATCTCCACGCCATTCAACTCATCACCGTGGATCGCCGCGCTCACCAGCAGCACCGGCCCCGGCCGCCGCCCATGAATCACATGAATCGGCACGTTCAACGGCGTCTGCGTGTACAACTGGGCCAGCGGCAATTCCACCTTGACCCGCGTGCCCGGCATCACCCGCGTGCCGTTCAACTCAAACGGCGCCGCCTTCTCTTCCTGTTTGTTCTTGCGGTTACTGCTCGTCATCACTCACCGGATTCTTGTTTTAGCTGTTAACTATTCACTATTAACCGTTAACTCTTAACTACCCTTTCGCCCCTTTTGTCTGGGTACGATGCGGCCGAGCATGACTCTCAATAAACTTCACCACCATCCCGGCCACGTCTTTATTGGTGGCCGCTTCGATGCCTTCCAGGCCCGGCGAGGAGTTCACTTCCATCACCAGCGCGCCGTGGTGGGAACGCAGAATGTCCACGCCGGCCACGTTCAGGCCCATGATGCGCGCCGCGCGCACCGCGGTGGCGCGCTCTTCCGGGGTGATGCGGATCAGGCTGGCGGTGCCGCCCCGGTGCAGGTTGGAGCGGAACTCGCCGGGCAGCGCCTGGCGCTTCATGGCGGCGATCACCTTGCCGCCCACCACGAAACAGCGGATGTCGGCGCCGCCGGCTTCCTTGATGTACTCCTGCACCATCACCGAGACGTTCAGGCCCATGAAGGCCTCGATCACCGATTCCGCCGCCTTGCGGGTTTCCGCCAGCACCACGCCGATGCCCTGGGTGCCTTCCAGCATTTTGATCACCAGCGGCGCGCCGCCGACCATGTTGATCAGGTCGGGAATGTCATCCGGCGAGTGGGCGAAGCCGGTCACCGGCAGGCCCACGCCCTTGCGGGACAGCAGCTGCAGGGAGCGCAGCTTGTCCCGGGAGCGAGAAATCGCCACCGATTCGTTGACCGGGAACACGCCCATCATTTCAAACTGGCGCAGCACCGCGGTGCCGTACTGGGTCACGGACGCACCGATACGCGGGATCACCGCATCGAAGCCTTCCAGCACCTGGCCTTTGAAATGAATCTCCGGCTTGTGGGAGACCATGCTCATATAGCAGCGCAGGGTGTCGATCACGTGCATTTCGTGACCGGCGTCCTCGCCCGCCTGAACCAGACGGCGCGTGGAATAGAGGTGCTTGTTCCGGGACAGAATCGCTATCTTCATGGTTGATGCTCGTTGCCACCGAGTAAAAATGAAGCCTGGGGATGCACCACCAACTGATCCATGGCGGTACGCCCGAGCAACATGCGAAATTTCATGGTGTCACGGTCGGTGAGGGTCATCTCCACCGGCCAGCGGCGCCCGCCCACGGCGAGCAGGGTCTTGATCACCGGGCGTTCTTCCCGGTGACCGCCGGAATCCGTCACCACACGACGATCCAGCAGGGGCGCTTCGCATTCCCGGGACTGGTCGGAATCCTGAAACGGATGAATACAGAACCGGATCCACTCGCGCCCGTCACGCTGGAAACTGGTCACTTTGAAGGCGTGCAGCGCGGAGGTGCGCGCGCCGGTATCCACCTTCATCTTGATCGCCTTGATCCCCAGATCGGGCAGGCTGGCCCATTCCCGCCAGCCCACGGTGGTTTTATTCATGCGCTTGCTCTTTTGCCAGGAAGCCTTTGGATAATAAAAAACCCCGCCGCGCCCCCGGCACGCCGACTTTTCGGCAGAGTACACAGGGACGCCCGGCGGGGCCAGACAATAGCGTAAATTTTACCGGCGGGCCGCGCCCGCCGGGCGCTTCAGGGCGTCAGCCAGTTTTCCAGTATACGCCCCTCGCGGACCCGTTGCGGGTGGTCCCCCACGTCCAGCCGGGCCACTTCCTGGCCGCTTTCGTAGGAGAATACGGACATCTGGTCGGTGCCGCTCCAGGAGATATAGCAGTGCTCGCCGTCCCCACTGGTGGTCACCCAGTAGGGCTTCTCGCCGATGCCGGTGAAGATGGTGTATTCGAAGGTCTCCCGGGAGACGATCGCCACATAGTCGCTCATGGTGCCGGCCACGCACAGGGTGCTCTGGTCGCCGCTCAGGGCGATGCCGTGGTGGGCGGAGTCGTTGACGTACTTCTCGCGGGGCAGATTGGGCACCAGGTTGGGCAGGTGCGCGAGTCGGGTGATGCGGTCCTCCTCCATGTCGTACTCCAGGAAGCCGTGGAAGAACGACACCTGGAAGTAGAAATAGCGCTCATCGTCGGTGTGCGCCATGGGCCGGATCGCCGGGCTCAGGTGGGTGTAGCCCGCTTCGTCCAGCTTTTCACGCAGGTCGAAGCGCTTGATGATCTCGAAGGTCTCTGCGTCGACGATCTGGAACAGGCGCTCGCCCTTGGTCAGCTGCTTGACCACCCGGCCCCGGTCCAGCGGCGTGAACACCTGGCCGATGGCGGCGTGGAAGATGCGCTCGCCGTCCTCGGAGTAGATGTTCTCATGGGGGGAGTCCCCGGACGGGAAATTGCCCACCTCTTCGCCGGTGGCCACGTCCAGCACATGCACCACGCCGCCGGTGGAGGCGGACACCGCCACATGCTTGCCGTCCGGCGAGATCGCCATATGGTCGGAGCGGTAGCCGTCCACCTGGAAGCGCCACACCACTTCGCCGGTGATCACGTCCAGCGCCACCACATCCGCGAAGCTGGGCCGCGACACCACCAGCAGGCGGCCGTCGTTGGAGCTGTACATGTCGTCCACGTACTGGTGGTTGCCCTCGCCGATCAGCAGGCGCACGCCCTGGAAGAACAACAGCCGCACCGGGTTCAGGTAGATCTCGGTGATGCGCTGGCTTTTATCGGGGATCGCGTTGATGGTACCGAGCGGCTCATAGGTCTCCGCGTCGATCACGTTGACCGTGCCTTCCCAGTTATTGCCGACGAAGATCACGTCGCGGGTCTGGTCGGAGAACTCGGGCGGCGAGAACAGATTGAACGGCCAGCCGGCCGCCACCGGCGCGGCCACCAGCATCAGCGCCAGGCAGAGCCCGGCCCGTGCGGCTGAAAACGAAGGAACAGGGAGCGTCGCCATGGTCCACCTTTCTGTTGTTGTGATTCGAAGGAATGCCTTAATCGGTACCTTCGTACAAGAACGGAAAGGTTTCCATTGACGATGTGTAACAGCGGACCCCGGCCGGGGCCCGCCGATCGGGGACGATCAGGACAGTTTGCGGCCGTTTTTGGCGGCGATGCGCAGGCGCAGGGCGTTGAGCTTGATAAAGCCTTCCGCGTCTTTCTGGTCGTAGGCGCCGGCATCGTCCTCGAAGGTGGCGATGGAGGCGTCGAACAGGCTGTCGTTCTCGGAGCGGCGGCCGACCACGGTGGCGGCGCCTTTATACAGTTTCATGCGCACTTCGCCGTTGACGTTCTCCTGGGTGGCGTCGATCAGCTTCTGCAGCGCCAGGCGCTCCGGGGACCACCAGTAGCCGTTGTACAGCAGCTCGGCGTACTTGGGCATCACCGAGTCCTTCAGGTGGGCGGATTCGCGGTCCAGGGTCAGCGACTCGATGGCGCGGTGCGCGGGCAGCATGATGGTGCCGCCGGGGGTTTCGTAGCAGCCCCGGGACTTCATGCCCACGTAACGGTTCTCGACGATGTCGAGACGGCCGATGCCGTTGTCGCCGCCCAGCTTGTTGAGCTTGCTGAGGATCTCGGCGGCGCTCAGGCGTTCGCCGTCGATGGCGACGATGTCGCCCTTCTCATAGGTCAGGGTGACGTAGGTGGGCTTGTCCGGCGCCGCTTCCGGGCTGACGCTCCAGCGCCACATGTCTTCCTCCGCTTCCCACCACGGGTCTTCCAGGTTGCCGCCCTCGTAGGAGATGTGCAGCAGGTTGGCGTCCATGGAGTACGGGGATTTCTTCTTCTTGCTGGTGAAGTCCACCGGGATCTCGTGGTCCTCGCAGAACTGCATCAGCTTCTCGCGGGAGTTCAGGTCCCACTCGCGCCAGGGCGCGATCACCTGGATGCCCGGGGCCAGCGCGTAGGCGCCCAGCTCGAAGCGCACCTGGTCGTTGCCCTTGCCGGTGGCGCCGTGGGAGATGGCGTCGGCGCCGGTCTCGGCGGCGATCTCCACCAGGCGCTTGGCGATCAGCGGCCGGGCGATGGAGGTGCCGAGCAGGTACTCGCCCTCGTAGATGGCGTTGGCGCGGAACATCGGGAACACATAATCGCGCACGAACTCTTCGCGCAGGTCCTCGATATAGATTTCCTTCACGCCCATCGCCTTGGCCTTGGCGCGGGCCGGTTCCACTTCCTCGCCCTGACCGATATCAGCGGTGAAGGTGACCACTTCGCAGTTGTAGGTTTCCTGCAACCACTTGACGATCACGGAGGTATCCAGGCCACCGGAATAGGCCAGCACCACCTTGTTGATATCAGACATGCGTCACTCCAAGAACTCGCGATTAGAAAGGCGCGTATTGTACCCGCGCCCGTCCGCCGCCGTCACCTGTCCCAAGGTGCGGTTATCGGGTAGCATGTCGACCGCTGACTGGAGAGAGCATGACTAATCAACACCCGTCCCTGGCCCTGCGCTTCCGCGGCTTCCTGCCGGTGGTGGTGGACGTTGAAACCGGGGGCTTCGACGCCCGCAACGACGCCCTGCTGGAAATCGCCGCGGTATTGCTGGACATGGACGCCCGGGGCCACCTGCGCCCGTCGACCCGTGTGCACTTTCACGTCGACCCCTTTCCCGGCGCCAATATCGAGCAGGCGGCGCTGGATTTCACCGGCATCGACCCCAACAATCCGCTGCGCGGCGCGGTGGGCGAGCTGACCGCCCTCAAGGGCGTGTTCGAGCCGGTGCGCAAGGCGGTCAAAGCGCACGGCTGCAACCGGGCGGTGCTGGTCGGGCACAACAGCTTCTTCGACCAGGGCTTTCTCAACGCCGCCAGCGAGCGCGCCGACATCAAGCGCAACCCGTTTCATCCGTTTTCCAGCTTCGATACCGCCACCCTGGCCGGCCTGGTGTACGGGCAGACCGTGCTGGCCAAGGCCTGCGAAGCGGCCGGCATCCCCTTCAATCAGCGCGACGCCCACTCCGCGCTGTACGACGCCACCCGCACCGCCGAGCTGTTCTGCTCCATGGTCAACCGCTTCCGCGACCTGGGCGGCTGGCCGCCGCCGCCCGCCGGCGAGATGCCGCCGACCCTGGCGCGCGCGCTGGATTAGGGGTCTCTCGGATCCTGCCGGGAGCTTCGCTCCCTTTCGCGGGCGGGGCCCGCTCCCACAAGCCTCCGCTCAAGCACACACAAAAAAAGGGCGCCGAGAAGGCGCCCTTTTTTTCGTCGCTGAGAGCTGAGAGTTACAGCTTCTCGGCGTTCTCGGACAGGTAGGAAGCAACGCCGGCCGGGTTGTCCTGCATGCCCTGGTCGCCTTTCTGCCAGCCCGCGGGGCACACTTCACCGTGCTCCTCGTGGAACTGCAGGGCGTCAACCAGACGTACCAGCTCGTCGATGTTACGACCCAGGGGCAGGTCGTTGATCAGCTGGCTGCGTACCACGCCTTTGTTGTCGATCAGGAAGGCACCGCGGAACGCCATGCCGCCTTCGGATTCGACATCGTAGGCCTGGGAGATCTGGTGGTTCATGTCCGCGGCCATGGTGTATTTCACCGGACCGATACCGCCGTCGTTGATGGCGGTGTTGCGCCAAGCGTTGTGGGTGAAGTGGCTGTCGATGGACACGCTGATCACTTCCACGCCGCGCTCTTTGAATGCGTCCATGCGGTGATCCAGGGCGATCAGTTCGGACGGGCACACAAAGGTGAAGTCCAGCGGATAGAAGAACACCAGGCCGTATTTGCCCTTGATGGCCTCGGAAAGGGTGAATTCATCCACAATGCTGCCGTCACCCAGGACGGCGGGAACCGTAAAATCAGGTGCGGGTTTACCTACCAGTACGCCCATGTTTTTCCTCTCTGCGTTGAATCAATGTTGAAGACATCTTCGCACATCCGGCGGCGGCGTCTTGACGCCACCTTTGCACGCCTATCATGGGAATCCCGTGCCAGGATTCAACAGGCCGGCCCATTGGCAATGATTGGCAAAACCAATGGGCCGTCGGCGTCGGTTCAGGCGTCGCCTTCCACGGCGGCGCTTTCCACCAGCTCCTTGAGCTGACCGGAGCGGTACATTTCCATGATGATGTCGCACCCGCCGACCAGCTCACCGCTCACCCACAGCTGCGGGTAAGTGGGCCAGTTGGCGTATTCCTTCAGGCTCTGCCGGATTTCCGGCGCTTCCAGAATGTTCACGTAGGCAAAGGGTTTGCCGACGCTGGTCATGGCCTCCACCACCTGGGCGGAGAAGCCACATTGGGGAAACTGAGGTGTGCCCTTGATGTAGACGAGCACCGGATTTTTCGCGATCTGGTCCTTGATGACCTGAATCACATCATCCATAGAAACCACCTGCCTGCTGATAGTGAAAGGCGCCAGTATAACACCGACGCCCGGTTTTCTGCTGTATCCGCAGACAGTGGGGGCAACGCCGGCCGGTTTCAACCGGTGCGGCGCGCCAGCCGCATCAGAAACCCACCCGCACGCCCATGTAGGCGGTACGCGGGCTGTTGGGACGGGCGCCGTCCGGTGAACGGGCGACGATTTCCTGGTCGTCGAACAGGTTGTCCACCTTGGCGTAGACCTCCACGTTGCTGCGCAGATAGTAGGACGCCGCCAGATCCACCACCAGATAGTCGTCGGTGCTGCGGAAAGCGGGCCCGTTGGAACGGTCGCAGGTGTTGTCCACGCACACCTCGTCCACATAGGTGGTGGTCAGGTAGGCGCCCCACTGGGCGGGACGCTCCAGGCCCAGGGTCAGGCTGAGCTGGTTTTCCGGCAGGTACGGCAGCACGTCGCCGTCCTGCACGCTCAGGTCGTCGGCGGTCTCGGTGATTTCACCGTCGGTGTAGGTGTAGGCCAGGCGCACCGGCGCGGTGAGGCCGTTGCCCTGCCACAGACGGCTGTTGAGGCCCAGCTCCAGCCCCTGCACCTGGGATTCACCGAAGCTCTGCGAGCCGATGGTGTCGCCGTTGGGGCACGGCGCCGCCACCGAGCAGTTGTTGACGGTGTTCTCGTAGTCACTGAAGAAGGCGATGGCGTCGGCGCTGAACGGGCCGCTCCAGTAGCGCACGCCGGCCTCATAGTTGACGCTTTTCTCCGGATCGGTGCCCTCGGCGGAAGACGCGCCGGGGGGCGCGAAACCCTGGTGCACGCCGGCCAGCAGCGCCCAGTTGTCGTCCAGCAGCCAGGTGGCGCCCAGGCCGGCCATCAGCTCGTCGACCTGATTGTCGACCCGCTGGCTGACCACGCTGCGGCCCGGGTCGGCATAGCGCTTGGCTTCGCTGTCCACGTCCTCGTAGCGCAGCGAGGCGGTCAGCAACAGCTGGTCGAGGCGGATGTGATCCACCATCCAGGCGGAGAAGGCGTCCGCTTCCTCGACGCGGTTGTCGCCGCCGGTGGGCTCGATGTAGCCGCTGCGCACCAGGCTGCCGTTCTGCTGCTCGAACACCTCAATGGGCTGGTAGCGGTCCACCTCGTCCTGATGGAAGCGCACGCCGGCGACCAGATCGTGGCGCACCGAGCCCCATTCAAAGCCGTGGGACAGCTCGGTCTGGATGCCTTCGGAGGTGTATTCGCGGTTGTTGTTCTTGAGACGCACGTCGGCCACGTCCTGGTCGCCGTCCAGGATCGCCTGGGCGTTGGCGTCGCCGTTGTTGGCGTCCTCGATCAGGTCACCGATGCTCTGGCCGCCGGCGCTGGCCACCTTGAACCAGTTGCGCTGGAACTTGTTGCGGTAGAGGGCGGTTTCCAGGCTGGTGTCGCTGCCCAGCACCAGGTGATGCCGCAGGGCCACGCCGTCATGGTCGTTGTCCATCTGGTCAAAGGCGCTGAGCCCGTAGCGGCGGTTGGCGTCATCACTGAAATCGCGGTCGGTGAGGCCCAGGTAGCTGTGGTTGGAGACCTCGCTGGAGTGCGACAGCTTGAGCTCCACGGCCTGCTTCACATCGGCGGTGTCGGGGCTGGTCCAGCGCAGCTTGGCCACGTAGTCCTGCTTGTCGAAGCCGGTGTCCCGGTTGGAGCGGTCCACATCCTTGAAGCCGTCGCTGCGCTGCTGGTGGGTCTCCAGCAGGAAGCCCCACTGGCCTTCGCTGGCGCCGTACCAAACGTGGCCGCGCTGATGGCGGTCCTCGCCGGCCTCCAGCTGCACCATGCCGGCCTCATCGGTGGGAATCGGCGTGGACAGCACGTTCAGCGCGCCGCCCACGGTGAAGGGCCCGTAACGCAGGGTGTCCGGGCCTTTCAGCACCTCCACGCCGTGGAAGCGGCCGGCGCTGGGGAAATAATAGGCCGCCGGCGCCGCGTAGGGCGCGGGGGCGATGGGAATGCCGTCTTCCATCACGGTGATGCGGTCACTGCGGTTGGTGCCGGTGCCGCGAATACCGATATTGGGCCGCAGGCCGTAGCCCTCTTCCTCCTGCACATAGACGCCGGGCACATCGCGCAGCATGCGGTGCACGTCGGTATATTCCTTTTTCTCCAGATCCTCGTTGGACAGCACATGGGCCGAGCCGGACAGGCTGAAGGTGTCCTCGTTGGAGCCGATGATGTCCACGGAGGGCAACCGGTTGGTGTCGGCGGCCAGGGTTTCGGCGAGCAACAGGGCGGAGGCACCGCCAAGGGCGCAGAGCGCCAGGGGGGCATTGCGTCGTTTCATCGTTATGGTTCCTGCGACGTGTATGTTTTGTAAGTCGCGGGGAACCATAATGAAAACAATTCTCATTAACAGCTAACTGGGTTTACCTATCTCCCTGTTTTTTTGTTCGTTTTCGGTAAGGCCGTAACCGCCGCCGCCCGGCGACGCCAGCAGCAGGCGGTCACCGGGGCGAGCGTGGCCGGTGAACTTGGGCGGCAGCGCCTCGCCGCTCAGGCGGTTCTCGCCGGCGGCGCCGGGGCCGCCTCCTTCCAGCCCCCAGGGCCGGTGGCGGCGCCGTTCGGTGAGCAGGGTGAAGCTGGCGGGGGCGAGAAATTCCAGCTCCCGCTCGATGCCGTCGCCGCCCCGGTGGGCGCCCTCGCCACCGCTGCCCCGGCGCAGCGCGTAGCGGCGCACCCGCAGCGGATAGTGCTCTTCCAGGCTTTCGATGGGCGTGTTCAGGGTGTTGGTCATGTGGCTGTGCACCGCCGCCAGGCCGTCGCCGTGGCGGTGGCCGCCCATGCCGCCGGCCATGGTTTCGTAGTAATCCCAGGGCCGCGCCCCGCCCTCGCCGCTCTCGCCCATGGCCAGGTTGTTCATGGTCCCCTGGCTGGCGGCGGGAATTTCCCCCGGCAAGGCCTGGGCCAGGGCCCCCAGGACCACGTCGACGATCCGCGAGCTGGTTTCCACATTACCGGCGGCCACCGCGCCCGGGCGGCGCGCGTTGACCAGGCTGCCCGCCGGCGCCGACAGCGCGATCGGCCGGAACAGGCCGGCGCAGGACGGCGCGTCGTCCGGAAGCAGGCAGCGGAAACAGTAGTAGGCGGCGGCCGCCGCCACCGACAGCGGGCAGTTGATGTTGCCGCTGACCTGGTCGGCGGTGCCGGTGAAGTCCAGCTCGGCGCCGTCCCCCTGTACCCGCAGGGTGACCACCAGCGGGATGTCGAACCGCCCCTGGCCGTCGTCGTCCATCACGTCGCTGAAGCGGTACTCGCCGTCGGCCAGGTCCGCCAGGCGCTGGCGCATGCGCCGCTCGCCGTAGGTGTTGAGGGCGTCCAGGGACGCGCGCAGCGCCTCCAGGCCGCGCTCGCCGATCAGCGCCGCCAGCCGCCGGGCGCCCGCCTCGCAGGCGCTGGCCTGGGCGGCGAAATCGGCGAACCGGGGTACGTCCAGGGGCAGCGCGTCGCCCTCGCCGAGCCCCGCCAGCCGGCGGCTCAGCGACAGCTGCCAATCGCCTTCGCGCTTGAGCCATTGCGGGGCGATCACCAGCCCCTCCTCGTCCAGGGTCTTCGACACCGGCATGGAGCCGGGGCTGTGCGCGCCGATATTGGCGTGGTGGGCCCGGGTCACGGTGAAGGCGGCCAGCCGCTCGCCGGCGAACACCGGCGCCACCACCGTCACGTCGGGCAAATGGGTGCCGCCCAGGTAGGGGTCGTTGACCACCAGCAGGTCGCCGGGGCGCCAGTCGCGGCCTTCCACCAGGTCCGCCATGGCGTAGGCCATGGAGCCCAGGTGCACGGGAATGTGCGCGGCCTGGGCGCAGAGGCCGCCGGCGGCGTCGAAGATGGCGCAGGAAAAATCCAGCCGGTCCTTGATGTTGGGCGACAGCGCGCTGGCGCGCAGCAAGGCGCCCATCTCGTCACAAATACCCGCCAGGCGGTTGGCGAAAATACTCAGCTGTACCGGGTCCATGACTCCCCCTGAAAATGCGGTTCACCGATCAGGATACAGGATACCGGCGCGGGAATTGCGTCCCCGCGCCGGCCTCAGTATTATTCAGGGTCCACGCGGCAGCCTCGGCTGCCGTTTTTTGTTTGTAAGCGTTCTTCATCGACCTACAGCGCCAAAGACCATGAGCGAGCAGTTTCTGATCCCCACCTACGCCCGTCAGCCGGTGAGCTTCGAGCGCGGCGAAGGGGTATGGCTATACGATGCCGACGGCAACCGTTTTATGGATGCCGTGTCCGGCGTCGCCGTGTGCAACCTGGGCCACGCCCACCCGGCGGTGACCCGCACCCTGGCGGATCAGGCCGCGCGACTGGTGCACACTTCCAACCTGTACCGGATACCGGCCCAGGAAAAACTGGCCGCGCGCCTGTGCGCGCTGAGCGGTATGGAGAAGGTGTTCTTCTCCAATTCCGGCGCCGAAGCCAACGAGGCGGCGATCAAGCTGGCGCGTCTGCACGGCCACCACCGGGGCAGCGATACGCCGCGCATCCTGGTGATGGAGAACAGCTTCCACGGCCGTACCCTGGCGACCTTGTCCGCCACCGGCAACCGCAAGGTGCAGAAAGGCTTCGAGCCGCTGGTGGAAGGCTTCCAGCACCTGCCCTACAACGACCTGGCGGCGGTGGAAGCCGCCGCGGCCGACGACCAGGCCGGCCACATCGCCGCCGTGCTGGTGGAGCCGGTGCAGGGCGAAGGCGGGGTCAACGTGCCCGACGACGGCTACCTGCGCGGCCTGCGTGAGTTGTGCGACCGCCACGGCTGGTTGTTGATGCTGGATGAAATCCAGACCGGCAACGGCCGCACCGGCAGCTATTTCGCGTGCCAGGGCGACGGCGTGCGGCCCGACGTGCTGACCACCGCCAAGGGCCTGGGCAACGGCTTCCCGATCGGCGCCTGTCTGGTGAGCGGCGCCGCCTCGGCGCTGTTCGGGCCGGGCAGCCACGGCAGCACGTTCGGCGGCAACCCGCTGGGCTGCGCCACCGCGCTGACCGTGGTGGAGACCCTCAGCGACCAGGTGATCCCGGCGGTCGGCGCCAAGGGCGAGACCCTGCGCGCGGCGCTGCGCGACCGGCTGGCCGACGTGCCGCTGGTCACCGGCGTGCGCGGCCGCGGGCTGATGATCGGCGTGCAGCTCGACCGCGACTGCGGCGAACTGGTGGGCCGGGCCCGCGAGGCGGGCCTGCTGATCAACGTCACCGCCGGCTCGGTGGTGCGGCTGTTGCCGCCCCTGGTGATCAACGACGACGAACTCCGTTTCTTGGTGGACACCCTGGCCCAGGTGATCCGCGACTTTGCCCGTGATCAGGAGAACCCATGAGCAGCCCGCGTCACTTTCTCACTCTGATGGACCTTACGCCCAAGGAGCTGGGGTATCTGATACAGCGCGCCGTGGAGCTGAAAACCATGCTGCACACCGGGCAGTTCCACGAGCCCCTGCGCGGCAAGACCCTGGGCATGATTTTCGAGAAGTCCTCCACCCGTACCCGGGTGTCGTTCGAGGTGGCGATGACCCAGTTCGGCGGCGCCAGCGTGTTCCTGTCACCGCGCGACACCCAGCTGGGGCGCGGTGAACCGGTGGAGGATTCCGCCCGGGTGCTGTCGCGGATGGTGGACGCGGTGATGATCCGCACCTTCGACCACGACACCGTGGAGGCCTTCGCCGCCCACTCGCGGGTGCCGGTGATCAACGCCCTCACCGACCAGTTCCACCCCTGCCAGCTGCTCGCCGACATGCAGACCTACGTCGAGCACCGCGGCAGCATCGCCGGTAAAACGGTGACCTGGGTGGGCGACGGCAACAACATGTGCGCCAGCTACATCAACGCCGCCGAGCAGTTCGATTTCCAGCTGGTGGTGTGCTGCCCGGAGGGCTTCGAGCCGCCGGCGGACCTGGTGGACGCGTTCGCCCACCGGGTCACCCTGCAGCGCGACCCCGCCGAGGCGGTCAAAGGCGCCCATCTGGTGGTCACCGACGTGTGGGCCTCCATGGGCCAGGAAGACGAGCAGGCCGACCGCATCAAGCGCTTCTCCGAGTACCAGGTGAACCCGGCGCTGATGGACCGGGCCGACCCGGAGGCGCTGTTCATGCACTGCCTGCCCGCCCACCGGGGCGAGGAAGTCAGCCACGACATGCTCGACGACCCGCGCGCGGTGGTCTGGGATGAGGCGGAAAACCGGCTGCACGCGCAGAAGGCGCTGCTGGAGTTCCTGCTCACCGGGACGCATTAAGGGTTATTGGTCCTCGCGGCAGACCCGGTTGCGGCCGCCGGTCTTGGCGCGGTAGAGGGCACGGTCGGCGCGGCCCAGCAGCTGGTCCACGGTTTCCTGGCCCCGGTAGCTGGCCACCCCCGCCGACAGGCTCACCGCCGGCGGCCCGCGGCGGTCCTCGAAGCTGCGCGCCGCCCAGCTTTCACGCAGCCGCTCGGCCACCAGCTCGGCGCCGGCCAGGTCGCTCTGCGGCAGCACCAGAATGAATTCTTCGCCGCCCAAACGGGCCAGATAATCCCCTTCGCGCAGGTTGTCCAGGGTGTGCTCGGCGAACTGGCGCAGCACCCGGTCGCCCATGTCGTGGCCGTACTCGTCGTTGATGCGCTTGAAATGGTCCAAGTCCACGTAGCACACCGAGAACGGGTAAATCTGGTTGTCCGCCAGCGCCTTCTGGTGCTCCAGCACTTCCAGAATATGGCGCCGGTTGAACAGCCCGGTGAGATCATCGCGGATCGCCAGGTCACGGACCTGTTCCAGGGCGTCCGCCAGCGCCTGGTTCTTTACCGCCAGGCTGCGCCGCAGGCCGTTCACGCCGCTGCCGGTCACCGCGAAGCTCAGCGCCACCAGGGTAAAGATCAGCCACTGCAGCAGCTCCAGGCTCAGGCTCAGCCGCAGGCCACGCGTCGCCAGCGCCAGGGCCAGCATCAGCGCGTAGCCGACGCTGGCGAGCAGCGCCAGCGACAGCAGCGAGCGGGCGCCGAGCCGGAACGACACCAGCAGCAACAGCGGGAAGAACAGAATCATGGCGCTGATGCGCGCCTCGTTCATGGGAAGCGCGGCGATCAGAAAGGCGATCACCAGGCCCAGGGCCATCGGCACGGAGAGGCTGGATTCCCGCCATTCCAGGGTAGCGCCGGTTTCGATCAGCAGCAGATACACCACCGTGATCACCGCCAGCGCGCCGAGCAGCAGGCTCACGTAGAGCCCGCCGGCGTCCAGCGTGCCCCACAGCCACAGCGCCACCACCAGCAGCGCGTGAAACAGCGCCACCGCCGCCAGGGACCGACCGTGGCGAAGCAGCAGACGCCGCTCACTGACCGTCAGCCGGCGCGCCCGGCGCCAATAACGGCTGTTCACGGTGGACCCGCCGTGATGATCCGATCGCGGCCGGCGGCCTTGGCCTGATAAAGAAGACGGTCGGCGCGCACCAGCACCTCGTCCGGGCTTTCGCCGTGCCCGACCACGGTGAGCCCCACCGAGGCGGTCACTTCCAGCGCCGGCGCGGCCATGAAACGCTGGGCTCGCAACGCGCTCATCAGGCGCTCCACGCTGGTGAGCGCCTGCTCCATGTCCATCACCGGCAGCATGATCAGAAACTCCTCGCCGCCCAGCCGCGCGGCCATGTCCTTGTCGCCCAGGTAGCGGCGGGTGAGCTCGGCGAACCGCACCAGCACCTGGTCACCGAACAGATGCCCGTGGCGGTCGTTGATGCGCTTGAAGTGGTCCAGGTCGACGAACCCCACCGCAAGCAGAAACGCCCCGCGCCGGGCCTGGCCGCAGGCCTTGGCGAGCAGCTCCATGGCGTGGCGGCGGCTGTACAAGCCGGTGAGCTCGTCCTTCACCGCCAGGTCCTGGATCCGCTCGAGCAGCTCGGCGAGCTGGCCGTTACGCTCGCGCAGCCGCAAACGAATGGTGGTGATCTCGCTGGCCAGTAGCACCATGGCCAGGGTGACCAGGGAAAACAACAGCCACTGGCCCGCCTCCAGCAACGGCTGCGCCAGGTCGCCACGGGCGTTCAGGTAGAGCAACACCAGGGCGTAGCCGGCCACCGCCAGGGCGGCGGCCCGCGCCACCTGCCGGCGGCGCACGCGGAACACGCCCTGGTGCAGGATGGCGAAGAAGAACGCCATCACCGCCAGGCGGCCCTGATCCAGGTAGAGCGCGGACGCCAGTAGAGTGAGGATGCACCAGATCATCACCGGCTCGGTCATCGCCGGGTTGTTCAGCCGCCGGTTCAGGCCGGTGCGGGCGAACAGCAGCAGGCCCAGGTGGCCGGCCCAGATGGTGCCGAACAGGGCGTAAAAGACCGTGGCGCCGCCGCGGAAGAACCCCCATTGCAGGATCAGCCAGCACACCAGGGTGTGCGCGGCGCCACCCATCAGCAACGAAAACGCCAGGCGGCGCAAACGCAACGCCTGGCGTCGATCGGTGACTGTGGCAAGCCGTCCGTGCATGCGATCCTTCCCCAAGGTCGTCTTCTTATGGCACGGGGATGATAATCAAAACTGTGCACTGAATCACACTTTCGGTCGGGCTTTCACTGCCGGTTGTCCGAACACACCCGCTGCACGGCTTCACGCCAGCCCCGGTAGCGGCGCTCCCGCTCGCCCTCTTCCAGCGACGGTTCGAAGGCCCGGTCCGGCTGCCAGTGCTCGGCGATTTCATCCAGATCGCGGAACAGACCGCAGCCCAGCCCGGCCAGGTAGGCCGCGCCCAGGGCGGTGGTCTCGGTGACCCGGGGCCGGTCCACCCGCACCCCCAGCACATCGGCCAGGGTCTGGCCCAGCCAGTTGTTGACCACCATGCCGCCGTCCACCCGCAGCGTGGTGGGCCGCTGGGCGCAATCGGCGGCCATCGCCTCGAGCAAGTCGCGGGACTGGTAGCACACCGCCTCCAGACCGGCGGTGACCACCTCGGCGATGCCGGTGTCGCGGGTCAGCCCGAGCAGCGCGCCGCGCGCGTGCGGGTCCCACCAGGGCGCGCCCAGGCCGGTGAAGGCCGGCACCAGATAGACGCCGCCGGCGGAGCCGACACGGCGGGCCAGGGCCTCGGTTTCGCTGGCGTGGGTAATCAGGTTGAGGCCGTCGCGCAGCCACTGGATCGCCGCGCCGGCGACGAAGATCGAGCCCTCCAGCGCGTAGGTGGTCTCGCCGTTCAGCCGGTAGGCCACGGTGGTCAGCAAACGGTTGTCGGAGTGCACCGCCGCGCCGGTGTTCATCACCATGAAACAGCCGGTGCCGTAGGTGCTCTTCACCATGCCCGGCTGGAAGCAGGCCTGGCCCACCAGCGCCGCCTGCTGATCGCCGGCGATGCCGGTCACCGGCACCGCCGCGCCCAGCACGCGGGGGTCGGTGCGGCCGAATTCGCCGGCGCTGTCGCGGACCTCCGGCAGCAGCGACGCGGGAATGTCGAACAGCCGCAGCAGGTCCTCGTCCCAGTGCTGGCCGTGGATATTGAACAGCAGGGTGCGCGACGCGTTGGTGGCGTCGGTGGCGTGCACCCGGCCGTCGGTGAGCTTCCACAGCAGCCAGCAGTCGATGGTGCCAAAGGCCAGTTCGCCGGCCTCGGCCCGGCGGCGGGCGCCGTCCACGTGCTCCAGCAGCCAGGCCAGCTTGGTGGCCGAGAAGTACGGGTCCAGCAACAGGCCGCTGCGCTCGCGCACCAGGTCCTCGTGGCCCTCCTGCTTGAGCCGCTGGCAGTAATCCGCAGTGCGCCGGTCCTGCCAGACGATCGCCCGCGCCACCGGTTCGCCGGTGGCCCGGTCCCACAGCACCGTGGTCTCGCGCTGGTTGGTGATGCCGATGGCGGCGAGCTGATCCGCTTCCACCTGGGCGTTGCGCAGCGCCTGCCGGCACAGCGCCAGGCAGTCGTTCCAGATCTCCTGCGCATCGTGCTCGACCCAGCCGTCGCGGGGGAAATGCTGGCGGAATTCCTTCTGCGCCTGCCCCACCGCGACCCCGTCCCGGTCAAAGACGATGGCCCGGGAGCTGGTCGTGCCCTGGTCGATAGCAAGGATGAAAGCGGACATACACACCCCGAAAATAGAAATAGAGTTAACAGTGAACAGTTAATAGTGAACAGCGAAACCCGGCGGACGCCCGGGCCTATCTGAGAGGTGTGTTCGCTATTAACTATTCACTATTAACTCTTCACTGTCTTTTGTCGTCCAAGCACGTGTTGGCGGCGTTGTTCTCGGGGCAGGATAACCCGGAAGCGGGCGCCGCCCCAGTCGCTCTCCGCCACGGCCACGTCGCCGCCGTGCCAGTCGACGATGCGTTTGACGATGGACAGCCCCAGGCCGTAGCCGCCGCTGGCGCGGTGGCGGCTTTTGTCGAGCCGGGCGAACGGCTTGAAGACCCGTTCGCGCTGGTGCTCGGCGATGCCGGCGCCGTCGTCGTCCACGTCCAGAATCAGGTTGCCGTCCTGTTCGGTCACCGTCATCCGCACCCGGGTTTTCGCGTACCGCAGGGCGTTGGTGACCAGGTTCTGAAGAATCCGGTGCAGGTAGCGCGGGTCCCCCTCCACGGTCAGGTCCCGGGAGCCGCGCGCGTCGATCAGGATGTCGCCGCGAATGTCCTCCAGCTCACCGATCAGCTGGTCGCACACTTCCAGCAGGAACACCGGCTGGAACTCGATGTTGGGGGTGCCCTCCTCCAACCGCGCATAGGTGAGGATCTCATCGATCAGCTCATCCAGCTGCTCGATGTCCCGGTCCAGGGCGTTGAGCTTTTCGCGGCGCTCGTCGGCGGATTCGCAGTCCGCCAGCATCTCCAGGCCGAAGCGCAGCCGCGCCACCGGGGTGCGCAGTTCGTGGGACACCGCCCGGGTCATCTCCCGCTGCGCCTCGATAAGACGGCGGATGTGCGCGGTCATGCCGTTGAAGGTGGCCGCCACCTGGCCGATCGGGTCGTTGCCGGGGATATCCGCGTAGGCGCCCAGGTCGCCGCTGCCCAACCGCTTCACCGCCCGGTCCAGGCGCCGTAGGCGGGTCTGCAGCGGGCGCACCTGCAGGTAGGTGGACAGCGCCACCAGCAGCAGCGCCACCACGCCGGCGATCACCAGCAACTCCCAGGGGAACTGATCGAACAGATGCAGCGGCCCCATCACCAGAATGCGCTCGCCGCCGGGCACCGGCACCAGCACCCGCACGCCGGCGTCGCGCCGGGTGCTGTCGGTGAGGGTGAACACCACCTCGTCGCGCTCCAGGCGCCGCTGCTGCTCCACGTCCAGGTCCAGTTCGGCGCGTGGCAGCAGCGTCAGGGGGTAACCGAAGTGCTGGTTGAGATCGGCCAGGGCCTGGTCCTGCCGGTTGGCCGGACGGGCGCGCAGATAGTCGAGCACCAGCATGGCGGTGGCGCGGGCCTGCTGTTCGGAGAGACGGCTCATCACGGCGCGTATATAGAGCGGGTCATCGGGGACCGCGAACAGCACCTCCACCCGCTCGCTGTCCGGGTTGCCGCGCAACACCACCCGGCCTTCCTGAAGATGCAGGCCGTCGCGGTAGGACAGCCCCAGCTCGCCGGCGTCGCGCAGGGTTACCGGAGCGCCGAACATGCGGCTCAGCGAACGCGACCAGGCCTGGCGTTCGTCGTCGCCGGCGCGTTCCCGGTAGCCTTCCGCCATTAAATAGAAGGTGCCGCGGGCCATGCGCTCGCGGTACAGCTGGGAACGATAGTCGTTGACCAGCTCCACGCCGGCATAGGTGAGCGCGCCGATGATCAGCAGGGCCACCAGGATGCCGCCGTAGATTCGGACGAAGATACTGTTCAAATCACACCTGCTGGCGCGGGCGGGCGAAGGCGCCCGCCCCCGTCATCCGCTGCTCATTTCCTTAACGAACAGATAGCCCTTGGAGCGTACCGTCTTGATTCGCTTCGGGTTTTCCGGATCGTCACCGACCTTGGGCCGGATGCGGGAAATGCGCACGTCGATGGAGCGGTCCTGGCCGTCGTACTGGATACCGCGCAGTTTCTCGAAGATGGTCTCGCGGGACAGCACCGTGCCGGCGTTGGAAGCCAGCAGCCAGAGCAGGTCGTATTCGGCGCTGGTCAGGTCCACCGACTTGCCGCGCAGGCTCACTTCCCGGGCGGAGTTGTCGATCACCAGGGCGCCGAATTCCAGCCGCGACGGCGAGCTGTCGCGCTCGCTGTCGGTTTCCACCCGCCGCAGCAGGGCGCGGATGCGGGCCAGCAGAACGCGCGGTTTGACCGGCTTGGCAACATAGTCGTCGGCGCCCATTTCCAGCCCCAGGACCTGATCCATGTCGTCGGTGCGTGCGGTCAACATGAGGATCGGGTTCTTGAAGGTGGCGCGCACCTCCCGGCAGACGGTCAGACCGTCGGCGCCCGGAAGCATCAGATCAAGAACCACCAGGTCCGGTTGCTCGGAACGGATGCGGCGGATGGCTTCCTCGCCGTCGCTCACCACGCTGACGTCGAGGCCGTTGGATTGAAGGTATTCGCAAGTGAGATCGGCGAGACGCTCATCGTCTTCCACGATCATGATGGTCGGCGGGTTATCCTGCACGCTTGTCATTCCCGTCGTTATCCTTATCGATTCGTTGTTGTTGCGGCGCAGCCGCCAATTCTGTTTATACGCATACCCGTGCGGTTGAGCAACCGGAATGAGCCGGCGGGGGCGACACAATATATAGTGGTCGTTCCCCCTCTCTCAAGCACCCCGGTTTTTCGCCCACACCGCTGCACAGCCCGCGCACAGTTTATCCACAGGATTTCCCCAACCGGAATGCTTGCAAAAGCCGGAACCCATCTATAACTTGTACTGTTATCGGTCACCGACCCCAACATATTGGGTTTTGTAAAAGTTTTCCGGTTCAGCAGGCCAACGTCTTTCCGCCCCCCGGAAAATGCCGCCGGATCAGCCGCTTACGAGTTCCGGCCCGAATTATGCAGTCCTGAAGTCGCCGACAGTCCGACCCCCGGCGCGCGCCGCGAACACAACATATGGTGTTTTCGACGCGCCAGCCCACCATTGGCGCCGGACCGGCGGTTTCCGACCCAGGGTCACAACGGTTTTTACAATCAGAATAGCCAGCACAGAGACAACGGAGAGGGCATCATGCACACGGATATGAATCGCGATCAGTCCCACGCGGGCGCGCCCGGCGGCGAAGTCAGCGCCGAACAGGACGTCACCGCCACCGCCCCCGGCCAGCTGCGCGTCATCAAGCGCAACGGCAAGGTGGTTTCCTACGATGACGACAAGATCACCGTGGCCATCACCAAGGCGTTCCTGGCCGTGGAAGGCGGCACCGCGGCGGCCAGCTCGCGCATCCACGACACCGTGGACCGCCTCACCGAGCAGGTCAGCGCCACCTTCAAGCGCCGCATGCCCTCCGGCGGCACCATCCATATCGAGGAAATCCAGGACCAGGTGGAACTGGCCCTGATGCGTAACGGCGAGCACAAGGTGGCCCGCGATTACGTGCTGTACCGCGACCAGCAGGCGCGCAAACGCGCCGAACGCGCCCGCGACCTGCCCGAGCCCAAGCACAAGGTCGACATGACCGTGACCATGGAAGACGGCAGCCGCGCGCCGCTCGACATGGCCCGCCTGGAATACCTGATCCACGAGGCCTGCAGCGGTCTCGAAGAGGTCTACCCGGACAAGATCATCGCCGAAACCGTCAAGAACCTGTACGACGGCGTGTCCATCAAGGACGTCAACACCTCCATGGTGATGACCGCGCGCACCATGATCGAGATGGAGCCCAACTACTCCCAGGTCACCGCCCGGCTGCTGATGGACAAGATCCGCGCCGAGGCCCTGCAGTACCTGGGCGTGGGCGAGCGCGCCAGCCAGCAGGAAATGGAAGACCTCTACGCCAAGGCGCTGAGCGCCTACATCGAGAAAGGCATCGAGTACGAGCTGCTGAGCCCGGAGCTGGCCGAGTTCGACCTGAACAAGCTGGGCGCGGCCATCGACGGCAAGCGCGACCTGCAGTTCTCCTACCTGGGCCTGCAGACCCTCTACGACCGCTACTTCATCCACCACAACGAGACCCGCATCGAGCTGCCGCAGTGCTTCTTCATGCGCGTGGCGATGGGCCTGGCGGTGCGCGAGGACAACCGCGAAGAGCGCGCCATCGAGTTCTACAACCTGCTCTCCAGCTTCGACTACATGAGCTCCACGCCGACCCTGTTCAACGCCGGCACCCTGCGTCCGCAGCTGTCCAGCTGCTACCTGACCACGGTGCCCGATGACCTGTCCGGCATTTACAGCGCCATCCACGACAACGCCATGCTGAGCAAATTCGCCGGCGGCCTGGGCAACGACTGGACCCCGGTGCGCGCGCTGGGCGCCTACATCAAGGGCACCAACGGCAAATCCCAGGGCGTGGTGCCGTTCCTGAAAGTGGTCAACGACACCGCCGTGGCGGTGAACCAGGGCGGCAAGCGCAAGGGCGCGGTCTGTGCCTACCTGGAAACCTGGCACATGGACATCGAAGAGTTCATCGAGCTGCGTAAGAACACCGGCGACGACCGCCGCCGCACCCACGACATGAACTCCGCCAACTGGATCCCCGACCTGTTCATGAAGCGGGTGATCAACGAACAGGACTGGACCCTGTTCAGCCCCAACGACGTGCCCGACCTGCACGATCTGTACGGCGAAGCCTTCGAGAAGCGCTACGAAGAATACGAAGCGATGACCCGCGACGGCCGCATGAAGCTGTACAAGCGCCTGCCGGCGGTGAATCTGTGGAGAAAAATGCTCTCCATGCTGTTCGAAACAGGCCACCCCTGGTTCACCTTCAAGGATCCGTGCAACCTGCGCAGCCCGCAGCAGCACGTGGGCGTGGTGCACTCGTCCAACCTGTGCACCGAGATCACCCTGAACACCAACCAGGAAGAGATCGCGGTGTGCAACCTGGGCTCCGTGAACCTGGCCCAGCACATCGTCGACGGCGCTCTTGACCGCGACAAGCTGGCGAGCACCGTGAAAACCGCCGTGCGCATGCTCGATAACGTAATCGACATCAACTACTACAGCGTGCCCCAGGCGGAGCGCTCCAACATGAAGCACCGCCCGGTGGGCCTGGGCATCATGGGCTTCCAGGACGCGCTCTATAAGCAGGGCTTCAGCTACGCTTCCCAGGAAGCGGTGGCCTTCGCCGACCAGTCCATGGAAGCGGTCAGCTACTACGCCATCCAGGCCTCCGCGGACCTGGCCGAGGAGCGCGGCGCTTACCAGAGCTTCGACGGCTCCCTGTGGAGCCAGGGCGTGCTGCCGATCGATTCCATCGACATCCTGGTCAAGCAGCGCGGCGAGGACTACTGCAAGGTGGACCGCAGCCAGACCCTGGACTGGGACAGCGTGCGCGAACGGGCCCGCAAGGGCATGCGTAACTCCAACGTGATGGCGATCGCGCCGACGGCCACCATCGCCAACATCACCGGCGTGTCGCAGTCCATCGAGCCCACGTATCAGAACCTGTACGTGAAATCGAACCTGTCCGGCGAGTTCACCGTGGTCAACCCGTTCCTGGTCAACGCCCTCAAGGAGCGCGGCCTGTGGGACAACGTCATGGTCAACGATCTCAAGTACTACGACGGCTCCGTGCTGCCCATCGAGCGGGTGCCGGACGATCTCAAGGAAGAGTTCCGCACCGCCTTCGAGATCGAGCCGCGCTGGCTGGTGGAAGCGGCCAGCCGCCGTCAGAAGTGGATCGACCAGGCCCAGTCGCTGAACCTCTACATCGCCGAGGCCAACGGCAAGAAGCTGGACGTGACCTACAAGATGGCCTGGCTGCTGGGTCTCAAGACCACCTATTACCTGCGTGCCATCGGCGCTACCCAGACCGAGAAGTCCACGGTCAACGACAACAAGCTCAACCGGGTCTCTTCCGGTGGCGGTGACGCGGCACCCGCCTCCGCCGCGGCCCCGTCCGAGGCCGATTTCAGCCAGCCCGCGGACGTCCCGCAGGCCTGCTCCCTGGACGACCCGGATTGCGAGGCGTGCCAGTAAGCACGCGGAACGGAATGCAACATCGGTGGCGCCCCGGCGCCACCCCGACAGAATTGGAGAAAGATCATGCTGAGCTGGGACGAATTTCATGCGCCAGAAACGCCCAACCACAAGCAGCCCGGCGGGCGGACAGCGCCGCCGCAATCTCAACCGGTATCTGAGGAAGCGGCACCTGCACCTCAAGCACCGGCAGCGGGAAGTGGAACGGATGCGGGAAATGAAACCGGACACCCCGGACACGAAGAACTGCGAGGCGAATCCTCACGGGAGCGAGCGCTGAGCGACGCGGTACTGCGCGCCCAGCAGGCGGTGGCCGAAATGGACACCGCCGAAGGCATCGCCGAGCTGGAAGGCGCCGCCGGCCGGGTCGAGGTGGACGACAAGCGCATGATCAACTGCCGCGCCGACCTCAACCAGCTGGTGCCCTTCAAGTACGACTGGGCCTGGCAAAAATACCTGGACGGCTGCGCCAACCACTGGATGCCCCAGGAAATCAACATGAACGCCGACCTGGCGCTGTGGAAGAAGGAAGGCGGCCTCACCGAGGACGAGCGCCGCATCGTCAAGCGCAACCTGGGCTTCTTCTCCACCGCGGATTCCCTGGTGGCGAACAACCTGGTGCTGGCCATCTACCGGCTGATCACCAACCCGGAGTGCCGCCAGTACATCCTGCGCCAGTCCTTCGAGGAAGCGATCCACACCCACGCCTACCAGTACTGCATCGAGTCACTGGGCATGGACGAAGGCGAGATCTTCAACATGTACCGGGAAATCCCCTCGGTGGCCAAGAAGGCGCAGTGGGGCGTCGACTACACCCGTGAAATCTCGGACCCGCAGTTCACCACCGGCACCCCGGAGACCGACAAGGCGCTGCTCAAGAACCTGATCGCGTTCTACTGCGTGCTGGAAGGCATCTTCTTCTACTGCGGCTTCACCCAGATCCTGTCCATGGGCCGCCGCAACAAGATGACCGGCGTCGCCGAGCAGTTCCAGTACATCCTGCGCGACGAATCCATGCACGTGAACTTCGGCGTCGACGTGATCAACCAGATCAAACTGGAAAACCCGCACCTGTGGGACCAGGAGATGCGCGATCAGGCCACGCTGATGATTCTGGAAGGCACCGAGCTGGAAATCCAATACGCCCGCGACACCATGCCGCGCGGCGTGCTCGGCATGAACGCGGCGATGATGGAAGAATACCTGCAGTTCATCGCCAACCGCCGCCTCACCCAGCTGGGCCTGCCCGAGCAGTTCAAGGGCGTCACCAACCCGTTCCCCTGGATGAGCGAGATCATGGACCTGCGCAAGGAGAAAAACTTCTTCGAAACCCGGGTCACCGAGTATCAGGTGGGCGGTGCGCTGAGCTGGGATTAAAGCGTCTTGTAGGAGCGAGCCTGCTCGCGAAAGGCAAGCGGAGCTTGCCGGCGGGATACCAGAGGCCTCTGGTATCCTGCCGGCCGACAAGGCGGCCTTTCGCGGGCAGGGCCCGCTCCCACAAGCGCCGCCCGATTGTCTCCTCTGCCACCCTTTGGCACCATTAGGGCACCCAAGCCGGAGGCGTCCATGAGCGACCACGAAGACTACGACGACTACAAGCAGGAAGCCCAGGAGCTCCTCAGCACCATTGAGCAGGTGGAGGAAACCCTCTCGGTGATGACCACGGTGGTCAGCCAGCTCAAGGAGCAGGTCGCCACCCATATCGACGACGGCAACGACACCGTGGAAATGAGCGCCGAGGAATTCCTCGAGCAGTGCGAGAACGCGGAAGGCACCTGGCACTGACGCCGCATCGACTCTCCCAATCCCAAGCATCAGCATTGACCATACCCCCCTGCCCCGCCTGCGCGTTATAGTGTCGGGCACGATGATGGCGCGTTCCCGGCGCCGGAAGGAGAAGGTTGAATGAAAGCTTCGGATTTGTTCGTTCGCGCCCTGGAAGCCGAGGGCGTGGAATATGTCTTCGCCATCCCCGGCGAGGAAAACCTGGATCTGCTGGAAGCCCTGCGCGGCTCCCGCTCGATCAAGCTGGTGGTGACCCGCCACGAGCAGGGTGCTGGCTTCATGGCCGCCACCTACGGCCGCCTGACCGGCAAGGCCGGCGTCTGCCTGTCGACCCTGGGCCCCGGCGCCACCAACCTGGTGACCGCCGCCGCCTACGCCCAGCTGGGCGCCATGCCGATCGTCATGATCACCGGCCAGAAGCCGATCAAATCCAGCAAGCAGGGCCAGTTTCAGATCATCGACGTGGTCGATATGATGCGCCCGCTCACCAAGTTCACCAAGACAGTGGTCAGCGGCGACACCATCCCGGCGCGCATCCGCGAGGCGTTCCGCCTGGCCCAGGAGGAGCGCCCCGGCGCCACCCACCTGGAGCTGCCCGAGGACATCGCCCGCGAGCACTCCTCCATGCCGGTGCTCGAGCCCAGCCTGACGCGCCGGCCGATCGCCGAGGACAAGGCCATCTGCCGCGGCGTGGAAGCGATCCGGAACGCCCGCAAGCCGCTGATCGTGGTGGGCGCCGGCGCCAACCGCAAACTGACCAGCAAGATGCTGCGCCAGTTCATCGAGAAGCTCGGCATTCCGGCGATCACCACGCAGATGGGCAAGGGCGTGGTGGACGAAACCGGCCCCCACTTCCTGGGCAACACGGCGCTCTCCGACGGCGATTTCGTGCACCGCGCCATCGGCGCCGCCGACCTGATCATCAACGTCGGCCACGATGTGGTGGAAAAGCCGCCCTTCTTCATGCAGCCCGGCGGCGCCACCGTGGTGCACGTGAACTTCAACTCCGCCCAGGTGGACCCGGTCTACTTCCCGCAGATCGAGCTGGTGGGCGACATCGCCAACAGCCTGTGGCAGCTCAAGGAGCGCCTGGAACCCCAGGAACACTGGAGCTTCGCCGACTTCCACCGGGTCCGCGACGCGCTGCAGGCGCACATCGCCGAGGGCGAGCGCGACGACCGCTTCCCGATTCTGCCGCCGCGCCTGGTGCGCGAGATCCGCAAGGTGATGCCCGACGACGGCACCATCGCGCTGGATAACGGCATGTACAAGATCTGGTTCGCGCGCAATTACCCGGCCACGCACCCCAACACGGTGCTGCTGGACAACGCCCTGGCGAGCATGGGCGCCGGCCTGCCGTCGGCCATGGCCGCCAAGATGGTGCACCCGGACCGCCGCGTGATGGCGGTGTGCGGCGACGGCGGCTTTATGATGAACTCCCAGGAGCTGGAAACCGCCGTGCGCCTGCGCCTGGACCTGGTGGTGCTGATCCTGCGGGATGACGGCTACGGCATGATCAAGTGGAAGCAGAAGCAAATGGACTTCCACGACTTCGGCCTGGACTTCCAGAACCCGGATTTCGTCGCCTACGCCAAAGCCTACGGCGCCCAGGGCCACCGCGTGGAATCCACCGAGGGCCTCGGCCCGCTGGTGGAGGAGTGCTTCGCCGCCGGCGGCGTGCACGTGATCGATCTGCCGGTGGACTACAGCGACAACGATCGTGTTCTGAACCAGGAAATTCGCGAGCTCAGCCGCAAGGTCTGACACCGCCGAACGTCTTCCCGACGAGCGGTACGCCGCTCGTCGGAAAGCACTCCCGGTGCGCCCGGCGGCGGTGCTAATCTGCCGCTCCCCACCCAATCCGCGCAGGGAGCGCCCGCATGGCAACCATCTCTTTATCCAACCTTCTACCCTCGGTGCTGAGCGCCGTCCTCTCCACCGGCACGGCGGCCACGCCGGCCACCGATCCCGCCGTCACCAGCGGCGACTGGTATCGCCCGGCGGTGGACGTGAACGCCCAGGTCCAGCTTCAAGGCACCCCCAACATCAGCTACGACGTGGAACTCTACGTCCTTGATCTGTTCGACACCGACAGCGCCGTGATCGACGCCTTGCACGCCGACGGACGCAAAATGATCTGCTACTTCTCGGCGGGCACCTTCGAGAACTGGCGCGACGACGCCGGCCGCTTCACCGCCGCCGACAAGGGCCGCCGCCTGGGCAACTGGCCCGGTGAGCGCTGGCTGGACATCCGCTCGCAAAATGTCCGCGCGATCATGGCCGATCGCCTGGACCTGGCCGTGCAGCGGGGGTGCGACGGCGTCGACCCGGATAACGTGGACGGCTACTCCAACCGCACCGGCCTGCCGCTCACCTACCAGGATCAGATCGACTACAATACCTGGCTGGCGGCGCAGGCCCACCAGCGCGGCCTGGCGATCTCGCTGAAGAACGATCTCGGCCAGATCGACGACCTGGTGGCGCACTTCGATTTCGCCATTAACGAATCCTGCCATGAGTGGGACGAGTGCGAACTGCTGATGCCCTTTATCGAGGCCGGCAAGCCGGTGGTGCACATCAATTACCTGTACGCCGACGATCCGATCGGCCGCGCCGAGCTGTGCCTGTACACCCGCGGCCTGGGCTTCAACACCCTGACCCTGCCGCAACTGCTCGACGGCAGCTTCCGCTACAGCTGTAACCCGTAGACATAAAACCGACCCGCCCCGGTAACATCGCTTTCATCGCCCCTTGCTTAGCTGGGGAGTGTCGGCCAAGGCCGCCTCCCCTATCACTGCTAACAAAAGGTCGGACGATGGACACCAGCGCCCTGCGAAAACTCACCACCGCCTGTCTGGCGGCCCTTGCCCTTTCCGCCTGCGGCGGCGACGACGACAACGACCCGGCACCGGCGCCGCCGGCGGAGGCCGGCTTCCAACTGCAACTGCTGCACTTCGCCGACATGGACGGCGCCACCGGCGCGCTGCAGAACGTGGAGCCCTTCTCCGCGGTGCTCGAAGCTCTGCGCGCCGAATACCCGGACAACACCCTGGTGCTCAGCTCCGGCGACAACTTTATTCCCGGTCCGCGCTACTTCGCCGCCGCCGACCCGGCCATGGACGGCGTGCCCGGCGTCGCCGTGGCCGGTAACGGCCGCGCCGACATCGCCATGCTCAACGCCATGGGCCTGCAGGGCGCCGCCGTCGGCAACCACGACCTGGACGGCGGCACCGCCGAGTTCGCCGGCATCCTGGCCGCCGAGGGCAACTACCCCGGCGCCCGCTTTCCCTACCTGAGCGCCAATCTGGACTTCACCACCGACGCCAGCCTGGCCGGCCTGGTGCAAAGCGACGGCCAGAGCCTGGCGGCCATGCCCAACGGCCTGGCCGGCTACGGCACCGTGGAAGTGGGCGGCGAAACCCTGGGCGTGATCGGCGCCTCCACGCCGTCGCTGGGCAACATCACCAGCACCGGCGACATCACCATCAACCCGTCCAGCGGCGGCAACCAGGCGCTGGCCGACGTGCTGCAGCCGAAAATCGATGAGTTGCGTGACCAGGGCGTCGACAAGATCATCATGCTCGCCCACATGCAGACCCTCAGCGTGGAGAAAGAGCTGGCCACCCTGCTGGAAGGCGTCGACATCATCGTCGCCGGCGGCTCCAACACCCTGCTCGCCGACGACAACGACCGCCTGCGCGACGGCGACAGCGCCGCCGACGACTACCCGCTCACCTTCACCTCCGCCGCCGACGAGCCGGTGCTGGTGGTCAACACCGACGGCGACTACAAATACCTGGGCCGCCTGGTGGTGCGCTTCGACGACGACGGCGTCCTGCTCACCGACAGCCTGGACGACACCGTCAACGGCGCCTACGTCACCGACGAGACCATGGCCGAGAACCTGGAAGGCACCCCCAACAGCGACGTCACCACCATCGTCACCGCCCTCGAAGACGTGCTCGCCGCCCGCGACGGCAACATCCTCGGCCGCACCGCCGTTTACCTGGACGGCCGCCGCAACCAGGTGCGCACCCAGGAGACCAACCTGGGCAACCTGACCGCCGACGCCAACCTGTGGCTGGCCCGCCAGTACGACCCCAGCGTGCAGGTGTCGATCAAGAACGGCGGCGGCATCCGCGATGACATCGGCTACTTCGTGATCCCGCCGGGCTCCACCTCCGAGGACGACCTGGAATTCTTCCCGCCGGCGGCCAACGAAAGCGCCGGCAAAGCGGAAGGCGACATCTCCCAGTTCGACCTGGAAGGCTCGCTGCGCTTCAACAACACCCTCACCGTGGGCGACGTCACCGCCGCCGAACTCCACCAGCTGCTCGAGCACGCGGTGGCCAAGGTCGAGGGCGTGGCCGGCCAGTTCCCGCAGGTGGCGGGCCTGCGCTTCAGCTTCGACCCCACCCGCCAGGGTCTGCGCAGCACCGCCAACGGCGACGACGTCGACCAGGCCGGCGAGCGGGTGCGCAGCCTGGCGCTGGTGGACGACAACGGCGCGGTGCTCGACACTCTGGTGCAAAATGGCGCCGTGGTCGGCGACGCCAACCGGGTGATCCGCCTGGTGACCCTGGGCTTCCTGGCCACCGAAGGCGGCAGCGGCCTGGGCGGCGACGGCTACCCGTTCGACTTCCCGCTGGAGAACCGCATCGACCTGGACGCCGAGGCGATCCCCGGCGGCGGCAGCAACCTGGCCACCTTCGCCGACCCGGGCAGCGAACAGGACGCCCTGGCGGAGTACCTGCTCGACCGGTTCGGCGAAAGCACGCCCTTCAACCAGGCGGAAACCGACGCCGATCAGGACCTGCGCATTCAGAACCTGAGCCGCCGCACCGACACCGTCCTGCCCTGACCCCATCCCACCCCGGGGCGCCTTTAACGGCGCCCCGTCTCCTTTCCGCTCCGTGCATGTATTACAGTACCCCCGTGAACAACAGGCAGGGGGGATCCACAGCATGACCGGAGCATTAACCCAGGTAGTGGTCCTGCTCGCCATGGCGGTGCTGGCCGTGGTGGTGTTCCGGCGCCTGCACCTGCCACCGATTCTCGCCTACCTGAGCGCCGGCATTCTCGCTGGCCCCGGCGGCCTGGGCTGGGTCGGCGACACCGAGGGCATGCTGCACCTGGCGGAATTCGGCATCGTCTTTTTGCTGTTTTCCCTGGGCCTGGAATTCTCGATTCCCAAAGTGCTGGCGCTGCGCCGGGTGGTGTTCGGCGCCGGCCCGCTGCAGGTGCTGCTCACCGGGCTGCCGGTGGCGGCGTTGATGTGGCTGCTGGGTTTCACGCCGGCGGTGGCGCTGATCGCCGGCGGCGCTTTCGCGCTCTCCTCCACCGCCATCGTGATCCGCGATCTGATCACGCGCGGCGCGGTGAACACCGGCTACGGACGCGCCACCACCGGGGTGCTGCTGTTCCAGGATCTGGCGGCGGTGATCATGCTGGTGCTGCTGCCGGTGCTCGCCAACCCGGACAGCGGGCATCCCGGCATCGCGGCGGCGACCACGCTGGGCAAGGCCCTGGCGCTGTTCATCGGCATCTATGTGATCGGCAAGTGGGTGCTGCCGCGCGCCCTGGAGGAGACCGGCCGGGCGCGCTCCGACGAAGTGTTCGTGATGACCGCCCTGCTGCTCGCCCTGCTGGCCGCCTGGGTGACCCATGCGCTGGGCCTGTCCATGGCGCTGGGCGCGTTTCTGGCCGGGATGATGCTGGGCGAAAGCCACTTCCGCCATCAGATCGAGGCGGACATCCGGCCGTTCCGGGATCTGCTGCTGGGTTTGTTTTTCATGGGTGTGGGCATGCTGGTGTCGCCGGCGCTGTTCGCCACCCACTGGCACTGGATCCTGCTCGGCGCGGCGGTGCTGATGCTGTTCAAGCTGGCGCTGATCAGCCTGCTGCTGCGCTGGCTGGGCGAGCGCACCGAAACCGCCCTGCGCAGCGGCATCCTGCTGGCCCAGGGCGGCGAGTTCGGCTTCGTGCTGGTGGCCCTGGCGGTGAGCCACGGGCTGATGGACAACGAACAGGCCGGCGTGCTGGTGTCGATCACCGTGCTCACCATGGCCGTGACCCCGGCGCTGCTGGACAACAGCGGCGCGCTCACCCGCCGGTTACTGCGCCAGTGGGAGCAGGAGCCGGACACCCCGGCGGTGGACGAGGCCACCACCGGCCATGTGCTGCTGTGCGGCTACGGCCGCGTGGGGCAGAACCTGATGCGCTACCTGACCCGCTTCCACCACCAGGCGGTGGCCATCGACACCGACCTGGTGCGCATCCAGGAAGCCAGCCAGGCCGGTGAGCGGATTATCTTCGGCGACGCCACCCGCAAGGAAATCCTGGAGCGGGCCGGCATCCACCGCGCCAGCCTGCTGGTGATCACCTTCGACGACGCCCGCCAGGCGGAGCGCATCCTGCACACCGTCCACCAGCTCTGCCCGGATCTGCGCGTGCTGGTGCGCACCCGCGACGACACCCATCTGGACGAGCTGATCCAGGCCGGCGCCGCCGAGGTGGTGCCGGAGGTGCTGGAAGCGTCGCTGATGCTGGTGGCCCACGCCCTGATGATGCTCGACACGCCGTTCGGCAAGGTGCTGGCGATGCTGCGCCAGAGCCGCCGCGAGCGCTACAAGCTGCTGCGCGGTTACTACCACGGCGAATCGCTGCCCACGTCCGACAGCGCCGGCAACCCCTACCGGCTGCTGCACGCGGTCACCCTGCACGGCCGCGCCGCCTGCCTCGGCAAGCGCCTCGACGAACTGAAGCTCAACGAGAGCAAGGTGGAAGTGCAGACCCTGCGGCGCGGCGACCGCACCATCGACCGCCCGGCGGACGACGAAGTGCTGCAGGACGGCGACATCCTGATTCTTTACGGTCCGCTGGAGGCGGTGGAAGCCAGCGAGGAGAAGCTGCTCGGCGGCTAACTCAAACGCTGTGGGCCCGCTCCTACAAGCGGCGGCGCCAGCGGGCGGGGCTTTCGCCGCTCCAGTGGCGGAAGGCGCGGGTAAAGGCGCTGTGCTCGGAGTAACCGAGCAGCGCCGCCACGTCGGTGAGCTCCAGGCGCGGGTCGCGCAGGTATTCCTTGGCCAGCCGGTAGCGAGTGCGGGCCAGCAGCGCCTGGAAACTGTCGTCGCGCTCGCTGAGGCGCCGCTGCAGGGTGCGCACGCTGAGGTGGTTGGCCGCCGCCAGCGCCTCCAGGGTCGGGCGCCGTTCACGCATCAGCCGCGCCAGCTGCCCTTCCAGCGGGTCGGCGGCCTCGCCCTGGCGGGCCAGCAGCGCCTCCGCCTGGCGGTCGAGAATGGCCAGCAGGTTGGCGTCCGGCTCGCGCAGCGGCAGCGCCAGGTACTCCAGCGGCACCCGGATCACCGTCTCCGGCTGGTTGAAACGCACCTCACCGCCGAAGAAGCGTTCGTAGGGGCCGGTGTCCGCCGGCGGCGGATTGACGAAACAGACCCGCTCCACCAGCTGCGGCTCGCCGGTGAGATCGCGGGTCATCTGCACCACCGCGGCGATGCCGGTCTCGTCCACCAGCTGCCCGGACAGCCCCCGCTCCACGCCCCAGCGCACCTCCACCCGGTCGCCGTCCACCTCGATGCGCGCCGGGTTCACGTCGTAAATCAGCCGGTGATAGCGCTCCATGCGCGCCAGGGCCTGGCCCAGGTCGGCGCAGTTGAGCACCGCGTAGCCAAGCAGGCCGAAATGCCGCGGCGTGATGGTGCGGCCCACCGCCACCCCCAGGGCCGGATCGCCGAGCAAGGCGCTGGCGGTGGCCAGGCTCTGTTCCCAGAACCCCAAAGCGACCCGCTCCAGCCCCACCGGCGAGCGCTCCACCGGCATCGGCCCGAGCAGCGCCCGGGCGTCCTGGCCGCGCGCCTCCAGGTAGTCGTAAAGCAGCTGCACATAGGTGGCCGCCACGTAATTGCTGGTGGGCGGAGTGTTATGGGCGGCGCGGGAAACGGAAGTCATGGCGCCATTTGTCAAAAAATAGGAGGGCTCTGTCAAGCCCGGCGTGCCCCCACCCGGCTATCTTGATGTTATTGATCTGCATGATAAGCGGAGTGTTGGGACATGAACGATCTTCTTCAGCAGTTGGACTGGCGCACCCTGGTGCTGCCGGCCATGGTGCCGGTGTTCGTCGCCGTGCTGATCGCCGAGGCTTGGCGGTTCCGCGGCCAGGGCCGCCTCACGCTCAAGGACTCCATGGCCAGCATGGGCCTCGGTTCGCTGTACATGGTGTTCGACACCCTGGTGACGGTGACCCTGGTGGCGCTGATTTTCTCCTGGGCCTACCAGCACCGCCTGTTCGACATCACCATGACCCCGCTCACCGGCGTGTTGCTGTTCCTGTCCCTGGAGTTCTGCTACTACTGGTTCCACCGCGCCAGCCACCGCATTCGCTGGTTCTGGAGCGCCCATGTGGCGCACCACTCCAGCACTCTGATGAACTTCTCCACCGCCATGCGGCAAAGCGCCATCTACAGCATCGTCGGCAACTGGCTGTTCTATGTGCCGCTGGCGTTCCTCGGCTTCGAGCCGATCTGGGTGTTCTTCATGCTCACCGTGAACCTGGCCTACCAGTACTTCATCCACACCCAGTGGGTCGGCAAGCTGCACCCGGCGATTGAGTTCGTGTTCAACACGCCCAGCCACCACCGCGCCCACCACGGCCGCAACGCGGAATACATCGACCGCAACTACGGCGGCATTCTGATTCTCTACGACCGCCTGTTCGGCACCTTCGTGGAAGAGAAAGAGGACGTGCCGGTGGAGTACGGCATCACCCGGCCGGTGAACAGCCACAACCCGATCACCCTGACCCTGCACGAGGCCGTGGACATGTTTCGGGATGCGGCCCGGCCGGGGCCGCTCAAGCAGCGCCTGAAGCATTTCTGGGCGCCGCCGGAGTGGCGGCGCGAGGATGATTAACCGGCGGCCTTCTTGCGGTTGGCGCGGATGCGCAGGTTGAGCATTTCCACGCCGAAGCTGAACGCCATGGCGAAGTAGATGTAGCCCTTGGGAATGTGGAATTCCAGGCCGTCGGCGATCAAGGCCGTGCCCACCAGCACCAGGAACGACAGCGCCAGCATCTTCAGCGTCGGGTGCTCGGTGATAAAGCGGCCGATGGCGTTGGCGAACACCATCATGAAGCCCACCGCGATCACCACCGCGATCACCATCACTTCAATGTGGTCGGCCATGCCCACCGCGGTGATCACCGAGTCCAGCGAGAACACCATGTCGAGAATCGCGATCTGAATCAGGATGCCCATGAAGGAGCCACCCACCTTGGGCTTGGCCAGTTCGTGGGTCTCGCCGGCGTCCTCGATGGAGTGGTGAATCTCCAGCACCGATTTCACCAGCAGGAAGAGGCCGCCCAGTATCAGCACCAGATCGCGCCCGGAAATGCCCTGCCCCAGCACCATGAACAGATCGGCGGTGAGCTTGGTCAGCCAGGCCAGTGACGCCAGCAGGCCCAGGCGCATCACCATGGCCAGTGACAAACCGATCAGGCGCGCCTTGGGGCGCTGCTTCTCCGGCAGCCGGTCCACCAGGATGGACAGAAAGATAATGTTGTCGATGCCCAGCACGATTTCCAGGGCGGTCAGGGTGGCCAGGGCAATCCAGGCCTCCGGCATGGTGATCCATTCGAGCATGGTGAATCCCGGTTAAGTAAAACCGCCATTCGAAACCGGCGGCGGGCATCTTGCAAGCGAATTCAGTGGTACAGCGCCGAACCCAGGCGGGCCGCCACGCGGCGGTCCAGATACGGCAGCCGCACCCGCCGTTTGCCGAGGCCGCCGCCGGCGGTGTCCACTTCCAGTTCGCTCATGCGGTAGCGCCGGTCGAACGGGCTGCGGGTGAGGCGGATCGCCTGAATGCGGTTGCGCGGCACCACCGCCAGCCGGCGCCACAGCCAGCCGCGGTGAAACAGCAGCAGGTCCGGCGTCAGCGCCCAGCGCGTGTACTTGGCGTACAGGTGACCGTGGATCAGCGCCAGGGGCACGCCGGCCAGCGGCAGCCACAGACCGTGCACGCCCAGCCACCACAGCCCCGGGGGCAGCGTCAGCGCGGTCCAGCACCACAGCCACAACCGCGCCAGACGGTGGCGGGTGCGGCTGGAGAGCGACTGCCACTCCGGCTGGTGGCCGGTCATGCCGGGCAAGGCGCGGGCGATCAGCGCCTCGGCCTGGGCCGGCGTGCAGATCGGCGCCAGCGGCCGGGCGCCGCCGCTTTGCCCGGCCTCCGGGTCGCCGCCGCCACCGGCCTGGTCGACCTGCAGCGCCACGCGCCGGAACAGCCGATGCAACGGCGTGGCCAGCTGGTGCACCACCTGAATGCGCGGCACCCGCAGGGTCACCGACACCCGGGTGAACAGGCCGTGGCGCACACGCAGATCGCTGCCCTGCTCGTCCAGACGGTAGCCGTAATACTTCACCAGCGCTGCCACCACGGACAAGATCTTACCCACCGCCAGCACCGCCACCAGCGTGGCCAGAGCGAGCAGCACCGCCACCGCCAGCCCCAGCTGATCCAGCCAGGCGACGCCGGCGTCGCGCAACACCGGCCCCAACAGGCGCTGCAGCGTCTCCACGTTCACCACCTGCATGAAAGCGCCCAGCACCGCGCCCACCCAGAGCAGATTGCGGTTGTCGATCAGACCCAGCATCACCAGTTCGCCCGGCGGCAGGGTCAGCAAGGTGGTGCCTTCGGCGGGCTCGCCGGCGTCGTGATCGTCGGTCGATGTCGCGCCCTTCAGGGCGTCGCGGCGCGCGAACACGGTATCGCTGAGGGTGCGGGCGTCGTCCAGGGACAACACCCGGATGGTCGCTTCCGCGCCGCCGCCGCTGGAGGTCTCCACCTTGACGTCGGCGACGCCCAGCAGGCGGTGCAGCAGGTTGCGCTGGGTGTCGATGTTCTCGATACGGCGATAGTCGATCTGGCGCAGATTGCGGAAAATCAGGCCGTCGCGGATCACCAGGCCGTCGTCGGCGAAATCGTAGCGGTACACCCACTGGTGCCAGAGCGCGCCCAGCGGCCCCAGCAACAGCAGCGGCACCACCACCCAGAACAGGCCGCCGCGCTCGGCGCCCAGCGCCACCGCCACGCCGATCGGGATCACCGCGCCCAGGCTGCCCACCAGCTGGAACACCCAGCTGAGCGGGTGCAGGCGTTTTTCCGGAAGCGGCTGGCCACCCTCATACCGCATCGCCGTCGCCTCCGTCGTCCTGGCGCAGCAGGGTATCGCGCAATGCCAGCGCGGTGTCGTGGTCGAGGCCGGGCAGCTCGTTGCAGGTGAAGCGGCTGCCGGCGGTGTACAGCTTCAGGGTGCCGACCCCATAGCGGCGCTGCAGCGGGCCCTGGCTGACGTCGGAGTGCTGGATGCGCACCCGCGGAATGGCAATACGGTGACGCCAGAAAATGCCCTGGCGGATCACCAGGCCGTGCGGGTCGAGGCGGTAGCCCAGGTGCCGGAACCAGGCGCCGGGCAGCCACCAGGCCAGGCCGAACACCAGCAGCGTCCAGCCCAGGCACGCCAGCGCCAGCAGCGGGCCGGGGTCCAGCGGTAACAGCGTCAGGGCGGCGCCCACCGGCGCGCCCGCCAGCACCACGGCGGTGCCCAAGGCACGCAGGCGCCACACCGGCACGGTGGCCGGGCTCACGGATTCAAGCGACATGCGGTTCCCCCAATGACGATGGCCATCAACGATGGATCAGTCAGGAGGATACCGCATCGATGCGGTGGCCAAGAACACCCGGCGTCAGTTGCGCGCTTCCTCGCGGGCCAGGTCCTGAATCAGCTGCCGCACCTGCTTGCGGTGCCGGCGGCTGGTCAGGCGTTTGCTGTCCCAGGTGGCGGGCACCAGCAGGCGGCCTTCGTCCAGGTCGCGGATCAGGAAGCGCCGTTCCACGCCGATGGGGTAATCGTCGGAGCCGTAGATGGCCAACAGCTGAATGGTCAGCGAGCGCAAACGCACAATGCCTTTTTCGCTTTCCGCCCGGTCGTCGCGGTGCTGATCCAGGCGCAGCCCCTCGCGCTGGGCGATGCGCTCGATGACGCTGTTGAAGGCGCCGATATGCACGAACTCACCGGCCCCGAGCGGCCCCTGGCGGGTGCTGTCGCTGAGCGACGGGGTATCACCGCTACTGTGCCGCTCGCGTTCCTCATCGCCTTCCTGGTAATTCTGCTCCAGCTCGGTGACATCCTGGAAATAGGTGCCTTGGTCGGTTTCCAGGCGTGCAACGATGTGCTGAATGAAGATCGATTCGGCACTCATGTTGCTGATCAGGCAGAGGGCGTCGACACCCTTGTGGCGGCCCCGGTTGATCACCACCCGCGGGCGGCGCTGACGCTTGTAGCCGTTGTAAAGCAATTGCGCATAGACCACCCACACCATCAGCGTGGCGAAGCCGATCAATACGTTCAGAACGTCCTTATTTTGCGATATCCAGTCAAACATGCGTGAACTGTACCGCGCCGCGCCGGCCAGCTTTGCGAAAAGCTGTAAAACCTGAGCGCGCCGGCCCGGTATCGCCGCGGTCCATGGCGGTGATAGCCGGCGTTAGCCTTAAGGCCTGGTTCATGTGCCCGCAATAAGGGCGTAGTATCAAATCACCCAAGTACAGATACATCGCCAACTAAGGAGGTGCGCAGTGACACGGATTGGCCAGGACACCCTTAACAGCGCCAAGACCCTCGATGTCGGCGGCAAGACCTATCATTATTACGATATCAATGCCGTCGCCGATAAGGGCTGGGGTGATCTCAGCAAGCTTCCCTTTTCACTCAAGGTTCTTCTGGAAAACCTGCTCCGCCACGAAGACGGTGAATCCGTCACCGTGGAGGACATCGAAGGCCTGGTACGCTGGACCGAGAAGCGCGCTTCCGATCGCGAAATCAATTACCGCCCGGCACGGGTCCTGATGCAGGACTTCACCGGCGTGCCCGGGGTGGTCGATCTGGCCGCCATGCGCGACGCCATCGCCAAGGCCGGCGGCGACCCGCAGCGGATCAACCCGCTGGCACCGGTGGATCTGGTCATCGACCACTCGGTGATGGTGGACGAATACGGCACCCCGCAATCGTTCTCGCAAAACGTGGAACGGGAATACGAGCGCAACAAGGAACGCTATCAGTTCCTGCGCTGGGGCCAGAACGCCTTCAATAATTTCCGCGTGGTACCGCCGGGCACCGGCATCTGCCACCAGGTGAACCTGGAATATCTGGGCCGCGGTGTCTGGTACAGCGACACCGAGGACGGCAAGACCTTCGCCTACCCGGACACCCTGGTGGGCACCGATTCCCACACCACCATGATCAACGGCCTGGGCGTGCTCGGCTGGGGCGTGGGCGGCATCGAAGCGGAAGCGGCCATGCTCGGCCAGCCGGTGGCGATGCTGATTCCCGAAGTGGTGGGCTTCAAGATCACCGGCAAAATGCGCGAAGGCATGACCGCCACCGACCTGGTGCTCACCGTCACCGAAATGCTCCGTTCGCGCGGCGTGGTCGGCAAATTCGTGGAGTTCTTCGGCGACGGCCTGGCCGATCTGAGCCTGGCGGACCGCGCCACCATCGGCAACATGGCACCGGAATACGGCGCCACCTGCGGCTTCTTCCCGATCGACGAGCGCACCATCGAATACCTGGAGCTGACCAACCGGCCCAAGGACGACATCGCGCTGGTGGAAGCCTACTGCAAGGCCCAGGGCCTGTGGCGCTCCAGCGACGATCCGGACCCGGAATTCAGCGACGTGCTGGAGCTCGACCTGGACGACGTGGTGCCCAGCCTGGCCGGCCCGAAGCGGCCCCAGGACCGCGTGCCGATGACCGAGGTGAAACGCACCATCATCGACGTGATCAGCCAGGAGCTGAAACTCAACGACGAGGAAATCAGCAAGCTCGAAGGCGAAGGCGGCCAGACCGCCATCGGCAACCACGAGCCGGGCAGCGGCGTGGAAGTGACCATGGACGGCAAGACCTTCCACCTGGATCACGGCGACGTGGTGATCGCGGCGATTACCTCCTGCACCAACACCTCCAACCCCAGCGTGATGATGGCCGCCGGCCTGATGGCGCAGAAAGCGGTGGAAAAAGGGCTGACCCGCAAACCCTGGGTGAAAACCTCCCTGGCACCGGGCTCCAAGGTGGTCACCGACTACCTCAACAAAGCCGGCCTGCAGGACCCGCTGAACCAGATCGGCTTCGACCTGGTGGGCTACGGCTGCACCACCTGTATCGGCAACTCCGGGCCGCTGCCCGACGAGATCGACAAGGCCATCGCCGAGGGCGATCTGGTGGTCGCTTCGGTGCTGTCCGGCAACCGTAACTTCGAAGGCCGGATTCACCAGAGCGTGCGCACCAACTGGCTGGCGTCACCGCCGCTGGTGGTCGCCTACGCGCTGGCCGGCACGGTCAAGATCAACCTGGAAAAAGACCCGCTCGGCAAGGATAAGGACGGCAACGATGTGTTCATGAAGGACATCTGGCCGAGCAGCAAGGAAATCCAGGACGCCGTGGTGATGGTCGACCACGATATGTTCGAGAAGCAGTACGCGAGCGTGTTCGAAGGCGACGAAACCTGGAAGAGCCTGCCGATTCCGGATTCCAAAACCTACGAGTGGAACAGCAAATCCACCTACATCCAGAACCCGCCGTTCTTCGACGGCCTGACCGCCGAGCTGGACGATGTGGAGCCGGTCAAGAACGCCCGCATCCTGGCGATGCTCGGCGACTCGGTGACCACCGACCACATCTCCCCGGCCGGCGCCATCAAGGCCGACAGCCCGGCGGGCCATTACCTGCAGGGCCACGACGTGGAGCCGATCGACTTCAACTCCTACGGTTCCCGGCGCGGTAACCACGAGGTGATGATGCGCGGCACCTTCGCCAATATCCGCATCCGTAACGAGATGACCCCGGAGATCGAAGGCGGCTACACCAAGCACTTCCCCGGTGGCGAGGAGATGCCGATCTACGGCGCCGCCATGCGCTACAAGAAGGACAACGTGCCCACCGTGGTGGTGGCCGGCAAAGAGTACGGCACCGGCTCCAGCCGCGACTGGGCGGCCAAAGGCACGCGCCTTCTCGGCGTGCGCGCGGTGATCGCGGAGAGCTACGAGCGCATCCACCGTTCCAACCTGATCGGCATGGGCGTGCTGCCCCTGCAGTTCCCGGAAGGCACCACGCGCAAAACGCTCAATCTCGACGGTACCGAGGAAGTGGACATTCCCAACCTGGGCAATGACCTCAAACCCAGCCAGGAAATCGAAGTGGTGTTCCGCAAGGACAACGGCAAGGAACAGACAGTGAAAGCGATCAGCCGTCTGGATACCGGCGCCGAAGTCACCTACTTCAAGAACGGCGGCATTCTCCACTATGTGCTGCGCCAGATGATGACCGACTGAGCGGTTCTTTTTTAAAAAGAACCCTCCCGATCAGGGGCGCCTCGGCGCCCCTTTTTTCTGCCTCTTTTCTTGTTCAGGCGCAAAATATCATGCGCCTTCCGCATTTTAAGCGCCGCCCGTTTCTCAACGTTACTCTGTTATTGTAATAATAGAGCGGTTTCCCCATTGCAGGAACGCAATAAAAACAAAGAAACAGGAAGGAAGCCCACGTTATGGAACAAGCCATAAAACGCAAACCCAATGTGCATGCATTCCTCTATATTTATCGCAATCACGCCGCACAATTCTGGTGGTGCGCGGTGCCCTATGTGGACAGCCAGGGGCGCCGCCGGCAGCGGCGGCGGTCGTTCCGGGACAGCCGCCTGGGCGGCAAGAACGCGGCGCTGACGGCGGCCCGCGCCTGGCGCGACCAGGCGATCACCGACCCGCGGGTGCGCGTCGCCATGGGCGACCGCCGCCCGCTGGTGCTCTACGCCGGCGACGACAGCGGCCGCATCGGTGACGGCGGCAACCCGTTCGGGCTGGTGGGGGTCACCGCCACCTTCCGGGAAAAGCCCCTGGGCGGCAATTTCTCGGTCACCGCCAACCGGGGGCGCAAGAAATGGTTCTCCATGCGCCGTTATGGCGGCTACGGCGCTTTCCGGCGCGCCGTGCTGCAGCGCTGCAAGTGGGTCGGGGCGCCGGTGCCGGACGACGATGAGCTGCGTCACCGCTACCAGCAGTGGGCGCGGGACAACGAGACCCGCCTGCGCCGGCATGGCCTGGAGCCGTGAGCTGTCCGCGCCGGGCGGGCAGGACACCCTCCCGGCGCGCATTTATAATGTTAATCAATTAAACAAACCGCTTATTTTGTCAGGAATGGAAACCCGTTCCGCAACCCTCAAAATTCGCCCCGCCGCCCGTCGTTTTTGATCACCCCCTCACTGATCCCGTCATTTTGGTTAATTATTAGCCGAAAACAGCGCAAATACAGTTGTTTACATCAACAAAGTAGCCCTAAAAACCCTTTAGGGGAATGACTTGACAGTCACAAAAACCGCGTACTAAAGTGAAATTGAAGTTCATTATTTGAACCAATGATAATTTTTTAATGGCGTTCTTCGATAGAGCGCCCAATACCAACAACAATAACGGATGTACCTATGGGTGCTTATGTCCTGCGCCGTCTGCTGGCGTTGATTCCCACTCTCCTGATCGCCAGCGTCATCGTATTCGGAGTGGTGCGGCTGGTACCCGGCGACGTGCTCGACCTGATGCTGAGCGAGAACGCCTACTCCTCCAACGCCCCCGACGACCGTGCCCAACTGGAAAAAGCCCTGGGCATGGATAAGCCGCTCTACATGCAGTACCTGAGCTGGGCCGGCAACGCGCTGCGCGGCGACCTGGGCGAATCCCTGTGGCGCAACACCCCGGTCACCGAGGAGATCGGCGCCCGCCTGGGCGTGACCCTGGAGCTGGGCATCCTGGCGTTGCTGATCGCCCTGATCATCGCCTTGCCGGTGGGCATCTTCTCGGCGATACGCCAGGAGACCCTGGCCGACAACGTGGGCCGCAGCTTCTCGATCCTGGCCCTGGCGATTCCCAACTTCTGGCTGGGCACCCTGGTGGTGATCCTGCCGGCGCTGTGGTGGGGCTGGTCGCCGCCCACCGAGATGACGCCGTTCTTCGAGGACCCGATCGAAAACCTGAAAACCTTCCTGGTGCCCAGCCTGATTCTCGGCACCTCGCTGTCGGCGGTGATCATGCGCATGACCCGCACCATGATGCTGGAAGTGCTGCGCCAGGATTACATCCGCACCGCCTGGGCCAAGGGCCTGCGCGAGCGCAGCGTGGTGCTGGTGCACGCGGTCAAGAACGCCATGATTCCGGTGATCACCCTGGTCGGCATCCTGGTGCCGATCCTGTTCGGCGGCACCGTGATCATCGAACAGATCTTCCGTCTGCCCGGCCTCGGCCAGCTGCTGCTGGAGGCGGTCAGCACCCGCGATTACCCGATCATCACCGGCGTCTTTCTGGTCACCGGCGTGGTGGTAATGCTCGTCAATCTGATTGTGGATCTGTGCTACGGGTACCTCGACCCGAAAGTACGGTTCGACCGGTGAAACAGGAATCTCGAAGTATGAATGCATCCGTTGAACCGGCCGCTGTCACGGCCACCCCGGCGCGGCCCGCCAAACGCCGCAAGCCCCTGCCCAAACCCCTGGCGTTCTGCGCCCGCCTGTGCCGGGAACGGCCGCTGGGCGCGGTGGGCGCGCTGATCTGCCTGTTGCTGCTGTTCACCGGCATTTTCGCCGACCTGATCGCGCCGCAGGGCTATAACGCCATCAACCCCATCGACCGGCTGAAAGCGCCGTCGGCGGAATACTGGTTCGGCACCGACCAGCTGGGCCGCGACATCTTCGCCCGCGTGGTGCACGGCGCGCGCCTGTCGGTGATCGTGGCGTTCGCCGCCACCACCCTGTCGATCGTGATCTCCGCGTTGCTGGGCATTCTCAGCGGCTACTTCGGCGGCCGCCTGGACATGTTCATTCAGCGTCTGGTGGACGGCTGGATGTGCTTCCCCGACCTCATTCTGCTGATCGTGGCGGTGGCCGTGCTGGGCCCCGGCACCTGGCAGATCATCGTCATTCTGGGGCTGCTGTTCGGCATCTCCGGCTCGCGGATCGTGCGCGGCGCGGTGCTCAGTGCCCGGCAGAACGTCTATGTGCACGCCGCCCAGTCCATGGGCGCGTCCAGCACCCGCATTCTCTGGCACCACATTCTGCCCAATGTGATGGCGCCGCTGATCGTGCTCTACACCACCCGCCTGGCGGCGGTGATCCTGGCGGAATCCGGCCTCAGCTTCCTGGGCCTGGGCATTCCGCCACCGTCACCCAGCTGGGGCGGCATGCTCAGCCTGGACGGGCGCAGCTATATGTTCCAGGCCCCCTGGCTGGCGATTATTCCCGGCATCGCCCTGACCGTGGTGGTGTTCGGCATCAACATGTTCGGCGACGCCCTGCGCGACATGCTCGACCCGCGCATGCGCGGCGGCAGCGGTCGCTACCTGGCACGCGTGAAAAGGGCCATCGGCGTATGAATATGAAAGCGGACGTTACCCGCCGCACCCTGCTCGACGTGCAGGACCTGCACACCGTCTTCGAGAAGGACGGCAACGAGGTCCATGCGGTCAACCAGGTCAGCTTCGACGTGAAGGAAGGCGAGATCCTGGCCATCGTCGGCGAAAGCGGCTCCGGCAAGAGCATCACCGCCATGTCGCTGCTGCGGCTGATTCCCAGCCCGCCCGGGCGCATCGTCGGCGGCCGGGTGCTGTTCAACGATCAGGACCTGCTGGACCTGGACGACGAGCAGATCCGCCGCCTGCGCGGCCGCGACATCGCCATGATCTTCCAGGAGCCGATGACCTCGCTGAACCCGAGCCTGCGCATCGGCCGGCAACTGGCGGAGCCACTGCGCGTGCACGGCTCGGTGCCCAAGGAGAAGGTCCGCGAGCGCTGCCTGGAGCTGCTGCGCCAGGTGCGCCTGGGCGACCCGGAAAAGCGCCTCGACGCCTACCCCCACGAGCTCTCCGGCGGCATGCGCCAGCGCGTGATGATCGCCATGGGCCTGGCCTGCCTGCCCAAGCTGCTGATCGCCGACGAGCCCACCACCGCCCTCGACGTGACCGTGCAGGCGCAAATCCTGGAGCTGCTGCGCGACCTGGTGCGCGCCAACAACTCGTCGATGATGCTGATCACCCACGACCTGGGCGTGGTGGCCCGTTACGCCGACCGCATCAATGTGATGTACGCCGGCCGCATCGTGGAAAGGGGCACCGCGGAAGAGATTTTCCACCACCCCAAACACCCCTACACCCTGGGCCTGATGGAATCCATGCCGCGCCTGGACCAGGCCCCCGGCAGCCGGCTGACGCCGATTCCCGGCCAGCCGCCGGATCTCTCCGACCCGCCCCCGGGCTGCCCGTTCCATCCACGCTGCCGCTTCGCCGAAGCGCGCTGCCGCAGCGAACGGCCGCCCCTGGAACAGATCACCGACAACCACTGGAAAGCCTGCTGGGTGGATACCGATGCCAAACGCTGAACCGCTTCTGCAAGTCTCCGACCTGCGCGTGCACTTCCCGCTGCAGGCCGGCCTGCTGGGCCGCAACGCCGGCACCGTGAAAGCGGTGGACGGGGTCGCCTTCCATATCGACCGCGGCGAAACCCTGGGCCTGGTGGGCGAATCCGGCTGCGGCAAGTCCACCACCGGCCTGGCCATGCTGCGCATGAGCCCGCTCACCGACGGCCGCATCCATTTCGACGGCGAGGACATCACCCACCCGGACAAGCCGGCGCTGAAGCGGCTGCGCCGGCGCATGCAGATGGTCTACCAGGATCCGTTCGGCGCGCTCAACCCGCGCATGAAGGTGCTGGACATCGTCGGCGAGCCGCTGCGCGTGCACCGCCTTACCCAGGGCCGCGCCGCCTACCGGGAAAAAGTCATGGGGCTGCTGGAAAAAGTGGGCCTGAAAGCGGAGATGGCCGACCGCTACCCGCACGAATTTTCCGGCGGCCAACGCCAGCGCATCGGCATCGCCCGGGCGCTGGCCGCCGACCCGGAGCTGATCATCTGCGACGAGCCGGTGTCCGCCCTGGACGTATCGATCCAGGCCCAGGTGATCAACCTGCTGGAAGACCTGCAAAAAGAGCTGGGCCTGACCTATCTGTTCATCGCCCACGATCTGGCGGTGGTGCGCCACCTGTGCCACCGCATCGTGGTGATGTACCTGGGCCGGGTGGTGGAAGTGGCCGACCGCGAAACCCTCTACGACAACCCCCAGCACCCCTACACCCAGGCGTTGCTGGGCGCGATCCCGATCGCCAACCCGGACCCGGAGGTGCAACAGCACTTCAACCCGTCACTGAGCGGCGAAGTGCCCAGCCCCATTGATCCGCCGCCGGGGTGCCCGTTCCACCCGCGCTGCCCCCACGCCACCGAGCTGTGCCGCCGGGAAGCGCCGCGCGCCCTGGAAATCGAAGACCGCCATAGCGTTGCCTGCCATTTGCATGACCCGGACCGGGCCCAGGCCATGGCCGGCAACCTTTAACAAAATAACAAAACGAGGAGAGCATCATGAATTTGCGTACACAGAGAATCGCCCTGTCCCTGGCGGCCACCGCCGCCCTGGCCTGGGCCGGGCCGGCCGCGGCGGAAACCCCGCAAACCGACGGCACCGTCAATGTTTCCACGGTCTACCGCACCCTGGACGCCACCACCTGGGACCTGCAGCGCTGGACCTGGAAAGGCAACCACGACAACCTGCAAATGGAATCGCTGCTGCGCGGCGATCTTCAATACGGCCCGCGCGGCAGCAACGAAAACAGCTTCGTCGAGCAGGCCTACATTCCCTACGGCCAGCTGGAAGGCAGCCTGGCGGAAAGCTGGGAAGTGAAAGAAGACCCCATGCGCGTGGTGTTCCATCTGCGCGAGGGCGTCTACTGGCAGGAAGTGCCCGGCGTCATGGAAAGCCGCGAGCTGGTGGCCAACGACGTGATCACCTCGTTCAAAAGCCGCTGGGACAACCCGCGCGCCATTCCCACCTTCTGGGACTTCGTGGAACGCTGGGAAGCCCCGGACGAGCACACCGTGGTGGCGCACTTCAGCAAATTCCACGGTAACTGGCCGTACCGCCTGGCCTGGGGCTACTACGACGGCATCCTGCCGCCGGAATGGCAAAACCTGAGCGAAGACGAGCGCGCCGACTGGAAAAACGCCGCCGGCACCGGCCCCTACCGCATCGCCGACATCCAGACCGGCCGTCAGCAGGTTTATGAAAAGAACGACAACTACTGGGACACCACCACCATCGACGGCGAGGAATACCAGCTGCCGCTCAATGAAAAAGTGGTCTATCACATCATCAAGGACGAATCGAGTTCGGTGGCGGCGCTCAGCTCCGGCCGCGTGGACATCATGGAAGCGATCCGCTGGCAGCTGGTCGACCAGCTGAAGAAAACCGCCCCGGAGCTGGAATTCCGCAAGCACGTGGCCACCCAGGGCACCTACATCGCCCTGAAGACCGACGAAAAGCCCTTCGACGACGTGCGCGTGCGCCGCGCCATGAACCTGGCCATCGACCAGCGCGCCATTCTCTCCTCGCTGCTCAACGGCGAAGGCGAGCTGCTCAACTACCCGTTCGCGCAGCGCTGGACCGAGTTCTACACCCCGTTGGAGGACCTCTCCCCCGCCGCCAAGGAACTGTTCAGCCACAACCCGGAAAAAGCCAAGAAACTGCTCGCCGACGCCGGTTACCCGAAAGGCTTCAGCTTCGACGTCCAGGTCTGCTCCTGCAGCCCTTATCACATGGACGTGGTCGCCATGCTGCAGGCGTACTACCAGCAGGTGGGCATCAACATGAACGTGAAAACGCTGGAATACGGCGCCTTCCGTTCCAACATGCGCGGCGACAACCAGGCCGGCGGCTACCTGATGAACAACGGCTCCGGCAACCCCATCCAGGTCCTGCGCAAGAGCTTCATGACCGGCCAGACCTGGAACGCCTCACGTTACTCCAACGAGGATTTCGACAAGAAGATCACCGCCGCCATCCATGAGCCGGACAACGAAAAACGCAACGCCAGCATCCGCGAGCTGAACGACTTCATCATCGAGGAAGCGGTACCGCACGTCTGGCTGCCCACCGAAATGGTGTACTCCGCCTGGTGGCCCTGGGTGAAGAACTACCACGGCGAAACCCGCATCGGCGCGGTCAAGCCCAACGCCATCTACGCCCGCATCTGGATCGACCAGGAACTCAAGGACAAGATCCTCAACGACTAAGTCCGCTTCGGACTAAACACTTCTCCATCATCGCGGAGCCTCCGGGCTCCGTTTTTTTTGCCGCTCTCTGATAGACTGCCGAGTCCAGTCCGACTTAGATCGTATTGTCTATGGCTTCCATTCGTTTCATCGTCATGCTGGCATTGCTGTCACCTTTTCCAGCCTTGGCCGGTAACGCAGACCGCACCGCCGCCGAGGAAGAGAAAAGCGCCGCCACCCGCGAGCAGCAGGAACTGCTGGAACGCGCCGACGACCTGCGCCGCCAGCAGGAGACCACCGAAGCCCTGCTGCGCAAGCAGGAACGGTACTTGCAGGTATTAGAACAACAACTAAAACAACTCAAGGAGGCCTCCGATGAAGAGCCTGCCTCATAGCACTCTCCACGGCCCCGGCCATGCTTAAACGACTGCGCCGCTGGCTGTTCGGCGGGTCCCCGGCGCCGGGCGCCTCGTTCGCGCCGGCGCGCCCGGCCGATCCGCCGCCCCCCGCGCGGGAGCCCGCACCCGCCGTGGCCGCCGACCCGGCGCCGGATTCAGCAACGTCGGGCCTGCCGTTCGAAATCCGCCCCTACCGGGACGGCGACGCGGCGGCGCTGGCCCGGGTGTTCCGCGACGCCATTCTGGTCACCGCCGCCGATCACTACGACGCCGACCAGCGCCGCGCCTGGAGCGCCGCCGCCGACGACCCGGCCTTTCCGGCGGATCTCACCAAGGGCCTGACCATGGTCGCCGAATGGCAGCAGGAAACCGCCGGCTTCGCGCAGCTGGTGGACGACCGCATCACCCTCATCTACGTCCACCCGGACACCGCCCGCCTGGGCATCGCCACCCTGCTCTACCAGCATCTCGAGGACGAAGCACGCATTCAGGGCCGCGAGCGCCTGGTCACCGAAGCCAGCCAGGTGGCCCACGACTTCTTCCTGTTCCTCGGCTTCCAACCCGAAGCCGAGGAAACCGTGGAACGCGACGGCGTGGCCCTCACCCGCTGGCGCATGCACAAACCCCTGATCTGAAATAAAAAAAGCCGCTTCTGGGGGGAGAAGCGGCAAGGGGGGTAAGAATCAGCGTCTTGGGTTCGGGGATTACAACTTCGCGGTCAGCTTGGCGACCTGCTCGCCCTGGTAGCGGGCCAGGCCCAGCTCCTTGTCGCTGGGCTGACGGCTGCCGTCCGGCCCGGCGATGGTGCCCGCGCCGTAGGGGGTGCTGCCGTGCACTTCCTTGATGTCCATCTGCGCCTGCTCGGGGTCGGCGTAGCCCAGCGGCACGATGATGAAGCCGTGGTGCGCCAGCGTGGTCCAGGTGGAGGTGATGGTGGTTTCCTTACCGCCGCCGGTGCCGGTGGAGGTGAACACACTGGCCACCTTGCCGGCGAGTGCGCCCTTGGCCCACAGACCGCCGGTCTGGTCCCAGAAGGTGCGCATCTGGCCGCTCATGTTGCCGAAGCGGGTGGGGGTGCCGACGATCACCGCGTCGTAGTCCTTCAGCTCTCCGGGTTCGACCACCGGTGCCGCCTGGTCGGTCTTGCCGCCGGCCGCCTTGAAGGCGTCCTCGGGCATGGTCTCGGCGACGCGCTTGATGTCGACCTGCACGCCTTCGACGCGGCGGGCCCCTTCGGCCACGGCGTCCGCCATGGCTTCGATATGGCCGTACATGGAATAGTAAAGAACCAGAATGCGTTTCATCGGAACCTCCAGTTTGTTCGCAGTCGTCTGCAGAAGATGATGTAACTGTACGCCTGAAGGTTCGGTGAAAGCACAGGGCTGGGCAGAACGGATTGATCAGATTTTTCTATCTATTAACACCGCCCCTTACAACGGCGGTTCGGTGACGGCGCGCTCACCGTCGCCGAACATGGAGGCCAGCGCGCGGTACTGGGCGTCACGGCCGCGCCGGCGTTGCCAGGCTTCCAGGCCGGGCAGCCAGCGCTGGGCGCTGTAGCCGAGCAGGCGCGGCACCAGGGTGAGCAGCGGGTACCAGGGCGTCACCCCGGCGGGCAGGCCCAGCTGGCCCATCTTCTCCCGGTCCAGGAAGTAGCGGCTCACGCTCAGATGCTGCCGGTACAGCAGCCAGCGGCGCGGGCCCTGGAAGCGCTTGAAATGCCGCTCCAGCGGCTCCCGGGCCAGGGCCGCCCCCAGCTCGCGGCTGGTCCAGTCCGGCCGGCTCTGGGTCATCAGGCAGTGGTGCAGCCGCACCGCGCCGTCCTGTTCGTTGAACGCCAGCCATTGCTCGTCCACGCCCATCACCCAGCAGGCGTAGCTCCACAGGTGCATCACCGCGCGTGCCTCGCGGCCGGTGACCGGCACGCCCAGTTTGCGCAGCCCGCCCAGCATCACCACGCTGAAACCCAGATAGGTGGCCGCCATGTCGGTCTGGCACAGCGGCAGCCCCCAGCGGGCCGCGTCCCACTCCTCGCGGCCGCTGAGGTTGCGGCGCACCAGGCTGTGCACCAGGCGCACCCGCAGGGTGGTCTTGAAGCCCTCGCCGAAACGGTCCAGCCCACCCGGCTCGGTGCAGTCGATCCACCATTTGCCGGTTTCCGCCACGCGCCGGGCGGTGCCCTGGCTGAGCGCGCCGGTGAGCACCAGCGACTGGTTGAAGCCGGACAACAGGTAGCCGCCCATCAACGCCAGATCGCGCAGCACATAGGTGGCGGTAAGCCCGGTGCGGTGGATAAAGCGGGCGCCCTCGTCGATCAACGCCGGATCCACCCAGTCCGGGCGGCGGTCGATACGCTCGAAGAACGACCGCAGCCGTTCCGGGGCCGCCGGCACCGCGTCGATGCCCTGCTCCAGGGCCTGCTCGAACAGCGCCCTGCCCTCGCGGGTGCCGTGGTCGTACATCCAGTCCACCAGGGTATCCATGGCCGGGTCGCCGTGCCACAGGCCCTCGGTTGCCGCCTGGTACTCCGCCTCGCTGGGCGCCAGCGGGCGGCCCAGAAAGCGGCGCAGCAGGTACGGCGTGGGCGCCTGGGTCTTGGCGTAGGGCCGGGCGCGTTCAGGCACGGCGGGCGGCTGGGCGGACGCGTTCATGGCGGGCTCCGGTGGCTCTGGCGGTTATCGAGGTTGTTGCGATGCCCGCACTCTAATGCGAATATGTATTCGCATTCAATTCGCGTTCCAGCGTCGCTTACCCCAGGAGTCGCCATGCGCAAACATCCCCGCCAGCGGCGCTCCCGGCAACTGGTGGACAGCCTGATCGAAGCCACCGGCCGGGCGCTGGTGGAATACGGGCTGGACCACACCACCACGGTGCGCATCGCCGAGATCGCCGGGGTCAGCGTGGGCTCGCTGTATCAGTATTTCGAAGGCAAGGAGGCGCTGGTCGAGGCGCTGATGGACAAGCTCGCCGGCGACATCGCCCAAGGCCTGCGCCGCCTGCCCCTGGCGGACAGCGCCGGCCTGCGCGAGACCGTGGACGGCGCCATCCGCTTCGGCTTCGCGGTGCTGCACTCCCGCGACGGCCTTTACCTGGAGCTGGTGCGCAACTGGCACCGGCTGCCCACCAACCGGGTCGCCGACGCGCTGCAGCAGCACTTCATGGAGCTGTCCCGGCTCTATTTCATCAAGCACTACCGCGACTACCCGATCGAGGATCTGCAGGTGCGCGTGTTCATCGTCGCCAACAGCGTGCTGTTCACCATGGTGCGCCACGCCAGCCAGAACGACGCCCTGCTGCGCGAGGACGACATCGCCGCCGGTCTTACTGATATGGTAGTAGGCTATATGACCCATTGAGGTGGAACCCCATGGACGACAAGAACCCCGCTGAAGGGCAACGCCACCTGGCGGTGCTGATCGACGCGGACAACGCGCCACCGGCCATCGTCGAAGGCCTGTTCGAAGAGATCGCCAAATACGGCGTCGCCAGCGTGAAACGCATTTACGGCGACTGGACCAAGCCCAACCTGGGCGGCTGGAAGAAGGTGCTGCTGGACTATTCCATCCAGCCGGTGCAGCAGTTCGCCTACACCCAGGGCAAGAACGCCACCGACAGCTCGCTGATCATCGACGCCATGGACCTGCTCTACACCCGGGAGCTGGGCGGCTTCTGTCTGGTCTCCAGCGACAGCGATTTCACCCGCCTGGCGGCGCGCCTGCGCGAGGCCGGCGTCACCGTTTACGGCTTCGGCGAGAAGAAAACGCCAAACCCGTTCGTGGCCGCCTGCGACAAATTCATCTACACCGAGATTCTGCGCGCCGACGCGGAAGAGCCGGCGCCCGCCAAGAGCGGCGGCGCCGACGGCGGCAAGGCGGCGGACAAGCCGGCCCAGGCGCAGGCCGCCAAGGCCCAGAGCGACAAGGAAAAGCCGCCGCTCAACTTTATCGCCCGGGTGATCGAGGACATCTCCGACGACGAGGACTGGGTGCACCTGGGCGCGCTGGGGCAGAACCTCAACAAACGCAGCCCGGCGTTCGACACCCGCCTCTACGGCTTCAAGAAACTGAGCGAGCTGCTCAAAGCCCACCCCAACCGCTTCGAGGTGCAGGAAGCCGGCGGCAGCGGCGGCAGCAAAGCCTTACGGGTCCGCAACAAGCGCAAACGCTAGCTAGAGGCACCTTGTGCGAGCGGGCCCCGCCCGCGAAAGGGTGGCGCCAGCCACCCGGCAGGATTCCAGAGACGCTGTTCGTGGTGCCCTTAGACAGACCTCTGGGATCCTGCCGGAAGCTTCGCTTCCTTTCGCGGGCAGGGCCCGCTCCCACAAGAGCCCGCTTCAGCGCACCAACCAGAGGCTCAGTTGCGGGATGTAGGTGATCGCCAGCAGCGCGATCACCAGCACCAGCATGAACGGCAGCGTGGCGGCGAACAGCTCGGTGATCGATTTGCGGAACCGGTAGCTGGCGATGAACAGGTTCATGCCCACCGGCGGCGTGATGTAGCCGATCTGCATGTTGGCCACGAAGATAATCCCCAGGTGCACCGGGTCGATGCCGTAGCGCAACGCCACCGGCAGAATCAGCGGCACCATGATCACCAGCGCGGCGAAGATATCCAGGAAGGCGCCGAGCACCAGCAGCAGAATGTTGAGCAGCACCAGGAAGGCGATCTTGCTCTGCACATGGGTCTGGATGAACTGGAACAGCTGCTCGGGAATGCCCGCGTACACCAGGTAATCGGCGAACGCCTGGGCCACCGCCAGAATCAGCAGAATGCCACCCACCATGACCATCGCCTCGCGGGTGATGCCCGGCAACCGCCGCAGCGGAATCTCGCGGTACAGGAACACCTCGGCGAACAGCACGTAGAGCGCGGTCACCGCCGCCGCCTCGCTGACCACCAGGAAGCCGGAGAAGATACCGCCCAGCACCACGAACGGCAGCGGCAGCTCCCAGCGGGCTTCCCAGAGCGCGTCGATCAGCTCGCGGGTGCGGAACGCCTGGCGCGGCACCGGCGCCTCACGGTTGGCCCACAGGCAGTAGAAATACAGTAATACCACCATTAGCAGCGCCGGGCCGATCCCCGCCAGATACAGATCGACGATCTCCACCGCCGGCATCGCCAGTTGCTGCGACAGCTGCTGGGCGATAATGCCGTAGATCAGCAGCGGCACCGAGGGCACCAGCAGCAGGCCCAGGCTGCCCGACGAGGTTACCAGGCCGAGGCTGAAGCGGCGCGGGTAACCGGCCTTCACCAGCGCCGGCAACAGCAAGGCGCCCAGCGCCACGATGGTGACGCCGGAACCGCCGGTGAGCGCGGTGAAGAAGGCACAGGCGATCAACGCCACGAACGCCATGCCGCCGGGCATCCAGCCGAACGCCGCCTGACTCAGGCGCACCAGCCGGTCGGCGGTGCGCGACTCGCTGAGCAGGAAGCCGGCGAAGGTGAACAGCGGCAGCGCCATCAGCACCACCGAATCCGACAGCTGGTAGATGTCGATGTGCAGCACCGCCAGCGGCGAGCCCTGGGTGTAAAAGCCCAGCGCGGCGGCGCCCAGCAGCACCGCGAACAAGGGCGCGCCCAGCAGCGCCAGCAACAGCAGAACCAGCACGGCGATCCAGATCATGCCACCGGCTCCCGCATGCTGGGCCGCCGGCCGCGCAGCCCCAGGCCGAACAGCACCAGGTAACGCAGCGCCATCACCGTGAAGCCGAGCGGGATCACCGCCTGCAGCAGCCAGCTCGGCACGCCGGCGAAGGCGGTGGCGCCGAACTGGTACTCCTCGATCACGAACTGCACGCTGTACCAGCCGGTGAGCACGCAGATGCCCGCGGTGAACAGGTCCACCAGCCCGGTGACCCAGGGCAGCAGCCGTTCCGGCAGAAAGTTGGCGGCCAGATCAATGCGGATGTGCTCGTCCTTGCGCGAGGCGATCATGGCGCCCAGCAGGCCGATCCACAGCACCGCGTTGCGCAGCAGCGGCTCCGCCCACACCAGGCTGACGCCGCCGAAGTTGCGCAGGCCGATCTGCGCCACCGCCAGCAGCACCATGCCCAACAGCACGGTGACGATCAGACCGTCCTCGAAGCGGTGCAGCCAGAACAGCAGGCGGCGCATTTATTCGGCCGTGTCGCGGTGGGCCTCAAGGATGCGGTGCAGCCGGTCGAGCATGTCGCGGCTCAGCTCGCCCTCTTCCACCAGTTCATTGGTGGCCTTGTCGGCGTAGCGCTTCCATTCGGCGCGTTGCTCGTCGCTGGGCTTGACCAGCTCCAGGCCCTGGTTGCGCACCGCCTGGAAGGCGTCCTTGTTCTGCTCGCGGCTGTCCCGGTCGATGGTGTCGAAGGCGCTTTCCAGCACCCGGCGCACCACCGCCCGGTCGTCCTCGGCGAGGCGGTCGAAGTGGCGCTTGTGGATCGCCAGCAGGCCGTAGGTGTAGAGCAGCGGCAGGTCGGTGACGTAATCCACCCGCGAGTACCACTGCAGGGTGAGCGCGGCCACCGGCGGCGCCGCGAAGGCGTTGACCGCGCCGGTCTGCAGCGAGGTCAGCACCGAGCCGATGTTCAGCACGATCGGCGACAGCCCCAGGGTGTCGGCGGCGTTGGCGGAGGCGCTGTCGCCGGAGGGCAGCCACAGCTTCTGGTCGCGCAGGTCGTCGAGGCTGCGCACCGGGTTGGCGGACATGATGTAGGCGAAGCCGCCGTCCACCAGCCCGAAGCTGACCCAGCCGTTGTCTTCCAGGCCCTGCTGGATCAGCGGGTCCAGCTCGGCGCGGGCGGCGTCCACCTCGGCGTAGTTATTGAAGGTGAGCGGCACGTTGAGAATCTGGCTGTCCGCGTAGGCGCCGGCGAAGGCCCCGCCCTGGGCCATCTGACCGTGCAGCTGGCCAACGCGGATCTTGCGCTGCACCGCCCGGTCGTCGCCCATCACGCCACCCGGGTAGATCTTCAGGCTGACCCGGCCGTCGGTTTCCTGCTCGATGGTGTCGCCCGCCTGCTTCAGCGCCTTCACCACCGCCGTGCCGTCCGGATACAGCGTGGAAATCTTCAGGGTGGTGGCGAAGGCCAGCACCGGAAACAGGGCCAACACGGCCACGGCGGTTCTCAACATCGTTCTCTCCATCATCAAAATCGTGCAAAAAGGCCTTGTTGGGGCCAGCCTTGCGGGCGCGGCCTTGTGGGAGCGGGCCCCGCCCGCGAAAGGCAAGCTTTGCTTGCCGGCAGGAGCCCAGAGCGCCCTCTACCAGCAGCATAAACACTCTCTCTAGTATCCTGCCGGCCGGCGTTGCCGGCCTTTCGCGGGCGGGGCCCGCTCCCACAAGGCCGGCTCCCGCAGGCCTAAAAATAATCGTCGGCGCTGTCCAGCAACTGTCGCGCCTGCTGCCTGGCATAGGTATTCTGCAGCGTCAGGTCGGGCACGTCCGGCTCGGCGTCGAGCACCTGGCGCAGCTGCGCGTCGTGCAGCTCTCGGTCAAACACCAGACGCGCGTAGTGCTCCGCGAACAGCACCCGCGCCAGCAGGTTGCGGCCCTCGGAGAGCGCCACCGCCCGCTCGAAATGGTCGCGCGCCTGCTCCGGGCGGCCGCCCAGGCTGGCCGGCAGGATGCTGTTGAGCACGCCCAGGTACATATGCGCCTGACCGTAGCGGTAGTCTTCGTCCAGCGCCACCACCCGTTCCATCAGCAGCCGCACCCGGGACAGCTCCGCCACCGCGTTCCAGTCCTCGGTGTGGGTCTGGATGTAGCCGGCCCAGGCGCCGCCCAGGGAAAACAGCACCGGCACGTCGTCCTGGCCGGCCTCGTCGAGCAGCGCCTCGAACGCCGGCACCTCGATGTCGCGCAGGTCGCAGTAGTCGCCGTCGTGGGCGCAGGCGCCGCGCAGAGCGTACGCCAGCGCCTTTTCGTTCAGGCGCGCGGCGCGCGCTTCGTCGTCCACGAACACGCCGGCGTAGGCGCCGTACAGGTCGGCGCCGGTCATCAGCAGGCCGCTGCGCTCCGGCCAGTTGACGATCAGCCCGTCCACCATCAGCAGATAGGAGGGCAGGCCCGCCTCCACGGTGGCCAGATCGTTGTTCTGCATCACCGCGCGACCCAGGCTGTCGTCCAGGCGCGCCACCCCGCAGCCGGTCAAAAGCAGTGCCAGCATTGGTCCCATCAGGTATTTGGCTATTCGCATGTCGGCACCATTACTACTCCGTCTCTGGAATCCTGCCGGAGGCTTCGCCTCCTTTCGCGGGCGGGGCCAGCTCCTACCCGCCTTTGTAATAGCGGGCGCGGCGGTAGAGGCCGATGCCCGCGCCCAGCGCCGCGCCGGTGATCAGGCCGGACAAATGCGCGGCGTTGGCGACGATGTCCGCCAGCCCTACATAACAGATCACCAGCCAAACCAGCATCAATATCACAATCTCCCGGCGCAGCTGATACCCGGCCGCCGGGTTGGTCTTGCCGTACAGCCATAGATAGCCGAGCAACCCGTAAACCACCCCGGAAAGCCCGCCGAAGCGCGGGCCGGTATCCATGAACTGGGCCAGGTTGGAGACCGCCGCCACCAGCAGCGTGATCCAGATCAATTGGAAGCTGGACTGGAAGCGCTCGATCAAACGGCCCAGGTCACTCCACCACAGCAAGTTGAAGATGATGTGAAGCACCGAGAAATGCAGCAGCATCGGGCTGAACAGCCGCCACGGCTGGGCCGCCAGGCCGTCCAGGCTTTGCGGGAACATCAGCGCGTAATAGATATCCGGGCCGATCACATAGGGCGAGGCGTAGATCAGCGCGGTCACCACCAGCACCGTGCGCGTCACCGGCCCCATGCTGGCGAACCAGCCGCCGGAAAACACCTGCTGGCGCGGCAGGCCGGTGACCGGCTCGCTGGCCTGCCAGGCGTTGTCCTGCCAGCGGCGCGCGCCGGGGTCACGCAGGAACGCCTCGGCAATCCGGCGTGCCTCGTCATGGCGCGCCGGATCCTCGAGGAACAGCACGAACTCGCCGTCGCCGGCTTCCTCGCGGGTGCGGATACCCTCACGGCCCAGCACATGGGCCAGTTGCCGGGCCAGCTTCTCGTTGTTCAGGCGCACCAATTCAAGCATTACTGTCCTCACTGTGGGAGCGGGCCCCGCCCGCGAAAGGGCGCGAAGCGCCCGGCAGGATACCAGAGACGTATCCAAAGACCGCATAAACAACGTCTCTGGGATCCCGCCGGAGGCTGCGCCTCCTTTCGCGGGCAAGGCCCGCTCCTACAAGGCCCGGGTTTCCCGGTCCGCCAAGGTTTCCACGGCCGGCCAGAAACAGTGCCAGTGCCCGCCGCAGCGCAACAACAGGTCCTGAAACATACCCACCAGCCCGTAATAGTCATGGACTCCGTTCAAACGCGCGTTGTTCAACCGCCCCTCGAAAAAGCCGGCGTAGGCGCGCAGGGCCGGCAGCTGCTCGGCGCGGGCCCGGTAGTTCTCGCGCAGACCTTCGATCAGCGCCGCTTTGCGCTCGGCCATGGTGGCTTCATCGGCGCCGCTGGCGTACAGCTCGCCCAGTTGCTCCCGGGTCTCCCCCACCAGGGCCAGAAAGGCGTCGCGGGCGCGGTCGCGCTGTTGCCAGCGGTCCAGGTCCACCTGCAGATCGTGGCGCGCCAGATAGCGCAGCGTGCCCTCGCGGGCCACCATGGTGGCCAGGGACTCATTGAAACGGGTGTCGTTGCGGATATACAGCCGCCGGTGGACCAGCTCATGAATCAGCAGCTCCACCAGGGCCGGGCCGGAGCGGTCGATCATCGGCGTGGTGAGCGGGTCCGCGAACCACCCCAGGGTGGAGTAAGCAATGGCGCCGCCCACGTAGGTGTCCTGCCCCTCCGCGTCGAGCTTCTCGGCCAGGGCCTCGGCGTCGGCGCGGTCGAAGTAACCGCGGTAGCTCAGGCACCCCAGCAGCAGGTAGCACCAGGTGCGCGGCTCCAGGGAATACGGCGGCGCGGCGACCACATTCCAGACCACCGCGTCGTCGCGCAGATGCACGTAGTCCTGGTAGACGTTACGCGCCGGCAGCGCCAGGGACTCATCGGCGAACGTGAGCACATCACCGGCCAGGGCCAGTTGCCGGCGCACCGCCACCGGTGTTTGCGGATCGGCCACCACGTCGGCCACCGGCTGGCGCGCGCCCATCAGGTCCAGGTGGCCCTTCACGGCCTGGCCGTAGTAGCCGAGCTGGCAGCCGGACAAGGCCAGCCACAAGCCACAAGCTACAAGCCGCAAGCAGGCGGAGGGAAACGATCCCCTCCCCGCTTGTAGCTTGGGGCTTGTAGCTTGAAGCTGATCCTCAGGCACGGGACATGAACTTCCGCTCGGAGGTATTCACCTTCACCTTCTCGCCCTCCTGGATGTACTCCGGCACCTGGACCACCAGGCCGGTCTCCAGGGTGGCGGGCTTGGTGCGGGCACTGGCGGAGGCCGCCTTCATCGCCGGCGTCGTCTCGGTGATGGTGAGCACCACCGACAACGGCAGCTCCAGGCCGATCACCGAATCCCCCACCTTCAGGGCCAGCAGGCCGTCACAGCCCTCGGTGATGAACGGCAGCTCGTCGCGGATATCCTCGGCCTTGAGCGGGTACTGGGAGAAATCCTCGTCGTCCATGAACACATGGTCGTCGCCGTCCACGTAGGAGAAATGCACCGGCCGGCGCAGCAACTCCACGGTGGGCACGTCCTCGTCGCCCTTGTAGCGCTCCTCGAACTTGGGCCCGCCGCCCACCGCGGCGGCGCGCACCCGGTACAGCGTGGCCGCGCCCCGCGCCGAGGGAGAATTCACCTCAATCTGGCGGATCACGAACAAAGAGCCGTTGTGTTCAATAACGTCGGATTTTTTCAGGTCGCTGGCGCGGGTCACGGGCCTTCCTCATGGCAACTCAAAACGGCGCCAATAGTAGCAGGCCCGGCACCGTCGCCGGTAGGCCGGGTCATGCCAAAGACGCCACCCCGGCGTCACCGGCCCGCAAACCTACGCGGCGACGAGCTTCTTGACGTTCAAATCCTTTCGGTGCTGTTCGGCGTGCCAGAGTTCGTACTGCGCCTGCTGGGTGAGCCAACTCTCCGCGGACGTATCAAATGCGATGGAAAGCCTGATCGCCATTTCCGGGCTGATACCCGCCTTTCCGTTCAGGATGGCGCTCAATGTCTTGCGACTGACCCCCAACGCCTCGGCGGCGGCGGTCACCGTCAATCCCAGAGGATCAAGACAGAGTTCCTTTATGACTTCACCGGGGTGGGGAGGGTTGTGCATCAGTGCACCTCACATTCAACATGCAGGAAAACGAATGTAACCCGTAACGTATCGCACCTCAATACAGAAACACAGTGAACTGCCTGATGACATAGCCTCACCACAGGCAGGGCCTGGTCTCCCCGTTATGGAGTCAGCGTAGTGGATCAGGAAGCGATCGGAGGTAAGCAGGAAACGAGACGGCGTGTCGGCGAGAGCGGAACTTTATGTCAGCAAAGCGCATCAAGAGCAGGCCGGTCAGGGTCGGCGGCGCTTATCGAATGTTCTGGCGGGCTCGGCTATCGCGTCGTGCTGTCGGGGCTCGGCCAGATAGCGTTCCAGGGCTTTTCGCACAAGCTCGTTCAGGGAAGAATCTTCTTGTGTCGCCGCACGCGCGGCCGCCAAGTGAATATCGTGACCGACCCGGACATTGAAGGAACCCTTACATGGCTTCTCCGGCGGCTGACCCGACTCGTCGCAGTCCGCCAGGTAATCGTCCACGGCCTGCTGGAACGCTTGCTCCAGCGCGGCAACGGTCTCGGCTTCATAATTCACCAAGGCCTGGATATAAAGCAGTTTGCCATACAGGCAGTTGTCTTCCGGGCTGGCTTCAATGGACCCGTAGTAACCACGATACTGCAGCAGATTCGCCATCTAGATCAGGCCTCCATCCTCTAACTTCTCGATCACCTGGCGCCGCGCGTAACGTTTCAGCTCATTACCCGGATGGGGACGGTGCAGACTTATCAGCTGCAACGGATCGCCGTTCGTGAATTTGACGCGCGAGCCACTCCCTTGCCTGCGCTCGTACCCCAATCGACGAAGCAATGTTTCAAGCTCTTGCCAGGTGAATCCTTGCTCGAGCGCCCTCAATTTGATGATCAGGCGTCGGGTACTCGTCATATTAACGCGTCCATTTTGCGACTAAATATAGTTGCTTGTCAAAGCTGCAGCATTGAATCAAGCACGTTAGCCGACGCTGGCGAGATTAGAGGTAAGCAGGAAACGACCCGGCGTGTCGGCGAGAGCGGAACTTTCCGTGATCCCTGGCGTACGGTGGGGTTGGGGCGGGTGGAGGGACGTTATCCGACGGCGGCGCCGAGGTCGGCGACGATGCGCTCGCGGGCTTCGCGGGCCAGGGCGCGGGGTTCGTCCGGCGGCAGGGGCGCACCGAAGGTCAATTCGACGACGATCCGGCGGCGCCCCAGCAGCCGCCACAGGTGGTGGTGGAATTCATCGTCGTCGATAAAGGCGATGCCGGTGTCCGGTCGGCCCTGCTCGTCGCGGTAACGCACGGCGACGGTCTGCACCGGTGCGTCGTCACCGGCGGCGGCGAACAACTGCGGGAAGAACCGGCGCACGCCGGTGCCGTCGGTGGTGGTGCCTTCCGGGAACACCAGGATGCCGTGGCCGCGATCCAGCCGGCCACGGATCTCCTCGGTCTTGGCCTTGGACTCACCGCCGCCGCGGCGGATAAACAGGGTGCCCACGGCGCGCGCCAGCCAGCCGATCACCGGCCACTCCGCCACCTCCGCCTTGGACAGGAAATAGCACGGCCGGGCGGCGGCGATCACCGGAATGTCCAGCCAGGACACATGGTTGCTGACCAGCAGCACCGGCCCCGCGCGCAACGGCCCCTGAACGCGCAGCTCCACCCCCAGAATGGTGAGAAACCGCAGGCACCAGCGGCGCTTGGCGTTCAGAATCACCACCCGGTGGGGATCCCGCCCCGCCCTCAGCCAGATGGCCTCCAGCACTCCGCCCAGCAGGTGCATAAGTACCCGCAAGGCGCGCCAGCAGCGCCGCGCGGTCACCCGTACCGAACCCTCCCCCACCGGCGAGTTCAGCGACACATCCCGCACCGTCACACCGCCACCGCCGGCCGGGCATCGCCGGGCTGCAGGAAGTGCTGCACATAGCGCGCCGGCAGCCGCGACACTTCCATCAGGATGAAATAATCCAGGCAGTTGAAGTCCGGGTCCCAGCAGGGTTCGCCGCACACCCGCGCCCCCATGCGCAGGTAGGCTTTAAGCAGCGGCGGCATCTTCACCCCGCCGCGCTCGCCGGCGCCGTCCAGGGCGTCGCCGGGCATGCGGTCAAGCCGGAAACGCGGCGTCACCCGCAGGTGCGGCGGCGTCATATGGGATTCGCGGATGCGCTGATCGATCGCCGCCACGTTAAAGCCTTCGCTCAACGCGATGCTGGCGCAGCCGATCAACGAACCGATGTCGTTCTCCAGCATGTACTGGGCCAGGCGCGCCCACAGCACGGTGATCACCGCCCCACCCCGGTAATCCGGATGAATGCAGGTGCGGCCGATTTCCGCCACACGCCCCTGCAAACCGGCCAGCGGCCCAAGATGAAACTCGTTCGCCGAGTAAAAACCGCCGGTTTTATGCGTGCGCTCCCCGGCCAGCACCCGGGTGTAGCCGACCAGCTCGCCGCTCTGGTTATCGCGCACCACCAGGTGCAGGCAATGGCGGTCGAAGCGGTCCCGGTCCAGGCCGAACGGCGCGTGGAAGCTGGCGCCGTACTCCTGGGAAAAGATCCGATAACGCAAACGCTGAATCTTCAGGATCTCCCGGCGGGACCGGGTAAAATAAGCGCTGAACCGAGCGCCTGTTTCCGGCCCTTTGAGCGCATCACGGGGCTTGAACACGTCTTTGAATGGCGGTCGCAGGGCTTTGATCTTTCCGGCGGCTTGCGCAAGCATAACGAGCTCCAGATTGGATTTACGCCAGTCTGGAAGCCCCCCATTGCTGTCCCGTGACAGGGTTGTGACCGTTAGGAGACAGAATCTGATGCGTATCGAACGCCGCGCGACACCGCGCTACCCGCAGCCGGTCAAACTGGCGCCCGGTGAAGTCCGGCACTGGTGCGCCTGCGGCCACAGTGACACGGCGCCGTTTTGCAGCGATGAGCGTTGCGGTGCCGGCGAGCGGCTGAGTTATACGGCGAGGAAGGAAGAGATCGTGCTGTTCTGCGGCTGCGGCGCCACCCGCACCCCGCCCCACTGTGACGGCGCCCACATCGGCCTGCGCGACCGCGAGCCCTGGTGGCGGCGGCTCAGGAGCTGGTTCCGGGGTCGGTGAGAACCGCTGTAATCTTTCGTCCCCCGCACGCGTGGCATATTTCTTACACGTTCCGTCATTTTGAGCCTACTTCCGCCGCCTTTGACCTGCGTTACCGTATACACATACCAATTCGCACGGAGGCGAGACGAAAATGACCATACTGCTCCAACACCGCGGATACTACGGCTACGTCGAGGTCAGCCAGAAAAACAACTGCCTGCACGGCGCTCTGCTCAACATCGAGGTGCCGGTGCACTATCAGGCCGACACCGCGATCGGCCTGATACGGGCCTTTCAGGACGCCGTGGACAATTACCTGGACTACCCCTACCCGACGCCGTCCCGCGAGGAAGAATTCGGGGTCAAAGAATCCGGGGTCAGGTCTTGTCTTTTGCCTTTCGGATGATGTGACGCCTCGAAGGCAAAACGGGCTCAGCCGAAAATGTCGTCCAGGCTGTCGGCGTCCAGCACCCGGTCGGCCCACGTTTCCAACTGATGTTGCCTGGCGCTCTGCAGGCGTTTGTGCACGCTGGGCGGAACCTCACCGAAGCGTCGCTGGATAAGACGCAGGACCAAGGCGCGCTCACCGTCCAGCCGGCCTTGCTCAATGCCTTGCTCAATGCCTTGCTCCACGCCTTGCCTGACGCCCACCAGACGTTGACGCTCCTTCCATTCCTCGAAGCGGTTGGTAATCATCTCGTACGCCTCCTGCAGGTCGTGCATCTCGGGAAAGGTTTCGCCGGGGAACCATCGGGGTAGACGGCGGCGCAGCCATACCAGATAAGACCTGCGCAGACCGGCCTGTTCCGGCCCTTCAAGCCACTTTAGCAAACGCTGAAGGAGAGCCGCCACCTCCTCGGAGGACCGGTGATGCTCCAGCCGGAACAAGGCAGCCACCAGGTTAGTGAGCGGCTCCTCCGGTCGCGAAGCGTAGACGCCTTCGTCGATCAGTAGAAACGCCTGGTTCGGCTGAAAGCCTTCCAGCCCTTCCGGCGGGGCCTGAATCAGAGGCCTCACTTCGGTGGGCGCCCGCCAACGGCGCTCGCCGTTATAAAGCACCACAGGCAATACCGGCGGCAGCCGACGCTCGGCTCCGAGTTCACCGCGTCGGATCAGGTCCTGATGGAGCAGTCCGGTATATACCATGATGCGAAGCGCCATAAAGCGATCTACAGAAGACTGAAACTCCAATAGCAGATACACGTAAAGCCATTCCTCACCCCAACGAACCCGCCAGATGGCATCGCCGTGGCGACCGCGCAGATCGTCGGTAACGTAACTGCCATTCATTTTCTGCAGGGAACCCAGATCCAGCGCCGCTATCCACTCCCGGGGCAGAAAGCCCGTGAGCAGATCCCGCACCATCCGATCATGGGAAAACAGCAACTTGTAACTGGTGTCGTGCTCGTCCATGGGCACCTCGAAAGCCAATTCAGCCCAAGTCTGCGTGGGAAGAACCGGGGAATCTGTCCTACGGTGCGGAAGGTGCCTGTGCGAGAAAGCGGAAAGACATGTAGGCAGCTTGATCCGGGTGGAGCAAAACGCAAGGCCTGACCCTCAAGATGCTCAAGAATCCTACAGCCCGATGCCGTTCTATATTACCCAGTCTGTAGTCTTACGCTTCTTCCGACTCCCCCACCTCGTCCTTAATCTTGCTTGATCGCCATTAACACGGATGAAAATCTGTAACTTTTAAGTTACAGTAAGGGCATGGAATGATTGAGCTACGGCGCTACCAACGACCTGACGGCAAAGTGCCTTTAACAGAGTGGCTCGCCGAGCTACGAGATCCACGAGCTAAAGCGAAGCTACAAGTGCGCTTGCGCAGGCTATCGGTGGGAATCACTGGCGACGCGAAAAGCGTCGGGGAAGGCGTCTACGAGTTACGGGAGCGCACCGGACCAGGCTACCGACTGTACTACGGCCGTCACGGAATGAGCTTAGTAGTCTTACTCTGCGCCGGCGACAAAGGTACCCAGCGAGCCGATATTAAGCGTGCTAAACAGTACTGGAATGATTGGAAACGGAGAAATTCATGAGCCGACGCCAACCTCAAGCCTCTATCTCTCACGACGAGGCCATAATTGAAGAACTGCGAGCCGACCGTGAGTTCGCGATCGCTTATCTACAAGCGGCGCTGGAAGAACTGGACGATGCCGACAACCGAGCCGCCGGCCTACTGGCGCTGCGCGACATCGCCGAAGCGTATGGCGGCATGGCAGTCGTTGCCCGGGACGCCGGCATCACCCGGGAAGCGCTTTATAGAGCACTGTCCCCGACGGGCAACCCTACCCTTAAAACACTGCTGGCGGTTCTCCACGCCATGGACATGCGGCTGTCGGTTACGACAGGCAGAACGCAAGGCCTGACCCCACCCCAAGGAAACACATGTAGGCCAGCTTAATCCGGCCAGAAAAACGCGGGATCCTACCCGCACTTTTTAAAATGTTTTCTGTCCCCTTTTAATATATTAGCACCTATTTTCTGTCCCCTTTTTAAAATCGGTAGAACATTCAATTAGGTGTGTATATAAATCCGCCGGACATTAAGGGTACACACGTTCACAGACGGCAATTCCAGGCCTGTTTCTCGGTTTTTTGACTGCATAGTCACCCCTCTATATCAATTACTTACGCCATGTTTTCATTTTTTTTGCCTACCCTTTTCACAATTTTCGATTAACTACGCTCCAAGCACGGACACAAGCTCTGAGTGCCGTCCGTCCAACGGCAAATCCCTCCCACGGGAGACGCCGCGTTCAGTCGTGGCACCAATAACGGGATGCAAATCACTAAAACAACAATTTGGAAGAAAACAATAAAAGGAGGGTTCACACCCATGCGCGCAAATTTCCTTTCTTGTGCCGGCCTGTGTGCCGGCGCTCTTTTTCTGAGCCCGAGCATCGCCCTGGCGAACATGGGCAACACCGCCACTACTTATGGCCTGTTGCCCACGGACATCGCCTCCGCACAGGCCCTGTCCATGTTCAACACCCAGGTGTCGACCACCTACTACAACCCGGCCTATCTGGCGCACAGCACCAAGAGCGAGCTGACCGCCGGCCTGATGCACGCCGAGCACAACCTCAAGGCCGACAGTGAGCAGTTCGGTACCTACACCGTGCAGGACGACCCCACTCAACAGGTGCTGCTGGGCCTCAAGGCAGATCTCAGCGACCTCACCGAGCTGGGCCAGCCCATGTACCTGGGCGTGATGATCGGCTCCGAAAAATTCGGCGACGAGCTGCTCGCCTTCGGCTCCCGCACCGATCCGGACGGCCAGTACTTCAACTACGGCCGCCAGCCGCTGTTCCTGAGCATCGGCGTGGGCACCCACATCTGGCGCGGCCTGGACGTCGGCATCGGCACCAAGGTCACCCTCAAATCCGAGGCCTCCCTGGTGGCGCAGACCAACCTGGCCGGCGAGACCGAGTACGAAGAGCTCAACGTCTCCGCCAAGCCGGTGATCCGCCCGGTGATCAGCATGAACTTCGACTGGGAAGAGACCTTCTGCCCGGACGCGCAGTGCTGGTATGACGGTCTGGAAACCGCGTTCGCCTTCAAGGGTTACTCCGACTCTTCCGTGGAAGTGAACGCCAACACCATCATCCCCGGCACCATCCCGGATCCCGGCCTGTTCATCGACATCGCCACGGTGGATTCCTACCAGCCCAACATCTACACCCTGGGCATGCAGCTCAAGCGTGACAAATGGCGTCTGGGCCTGGCGGTGGAAATGCAGGAATGGTCCGCGCTGGAAGACGAGCTCAACAACGACACCGTCAAGAACAACCTGGGTCTGGAGTTCGACGACATCGTCATCCCGCGCATCGGCGCCGAGTACTACCTGAACGACACCTTCACCCTCACCGGTGGCGTGGCGTTCGAGGAGTCGCCGCTGGCCAACGACGTGAACCCGGAAGTGAACTACCTGGACGCCGACCGCACCGTGATCGGCCTGGGCGTCAGCGCCACCTTCGACCACGTCTACGGCCTGGTACACCCCCTGCGCGTGGACCTGGGCTATCAGCATCACCTGATGGATCAGCGTGAGTTCCAGATCAAGTCCAGCCAGCCGACCGCACTGAACGACGACGTGGTGGAAACCGCGGGCGACGTCAATGTCTTCGCCGGCTCCATCAGCATGCAGTTTTAAGAGGGAGGGACAATAATGAAGACAACAATCCTGAAGCAGTCATTGCTACTGCTTTCCTCCGCCACGCTGCTGGCCGCCTGTGGCGGCGACGGCGGCGATTCACCGGTGGACGACTTCGGTAGCAACCCGGGCGAATCCGGCGCGCAGGCCCTGCTCTACGCCTACCCGGACAACGGCCAGGGCGAAGTGCCCACCAAAGCCCCCATCGCGCTGCGTTTCACCAGTAACGTGGCGCCGGGCAACGTCAACCAGAGCGTCACGCTGTGCTGCGACGACCAGGGCGAAAACCTGGACTTCGAGGTGGAAAGAGTCGGCGGCGAGCCGCGCGGCGTGCTGCTGACGCCCACGGACGGCCTGGCCCCCGGCACCCAGTACACCGTCGAGATCAGCGATCTGCGGCTTGGCAAGGGTACCGCCAAGGACCAGACCCTCACCTTCACCACCCGCACCCTGCAGGAAGGCCCGAAGAGCGAAGTGGTACAGGAGGTCCCCGCCGGCGAGGATGAATTCCAGCTGAGCCGGACCATTCCGAACGGCTCGGAGCTGGAACCGGTGATGGACTTCTCCGCCTTCCGCTTTCAGTTCACCCAGCCCATCGACCGCGCCACCGCCAGCTACGGCGACGGCAACAGCGTGGTGCTGCGTGACAGCGAAGGCGCGGTGGTGGAAGCCGGCCTGCTGGTGGACGGCGCCTACATGACCGTCGACCCCACGGACGACTACCTGAACCCGGGCGAAACCTACACCCTCACCCTCGGCGGCCTGGAAAGCACCTACGGCGAAACCTTCGCCGGCGAAACCCTCGAGTTCACCCCGAAGGACTCCTCACCGCGCGGCGAGCCGGGTTTCCTGGTGCAGCGCATCACCCAGGACGGTACCTCCCGCCTCACCGGCAAGGGCATCAACCAGGTACCGGTGAACGGCACCCTGCTGGGCGAAGACGCCAACGTCACCCAGGCGCAATCCGAACTGGTGATCGCCGAACTGGCGGACGTCACCCAATACACCGACGTCACCCCGATCCGCCTGCCCAAAGGCACCCTGCTGGAAGGCACACCCATCGAGATGGTTAGAATCGGCGGTGAAGTGGACGCGGGCTTCGGCTCCGGCGACGTCACCATGCGCGTGCTGTCCGACGCCACCGGCTACCTGGTGCCCAACCCCTACACGGAAGAGAGCCCGGACCAGCTGCGCATCGTGCACCTGTTCATGGACGTGGGCATCGCCACCGCGAACCCGCAGGCCAACGGCGGCTTCACCCAGAATCTGATGCACATCCACCTGGTGGGCGTGGCCGAAGTGGACCCCAACGGCGGCGTGCTGAACATCGACGCCACCAGCATGGTAGAGCCGGACGTGCTCGGGCTGGAATACGGCTACGGCCTGCTGAGCTTCCAGCTTCAGTCTTATAAAGATCAGACCGACGCGCTGCTGGCCGACGCACGGGCCGCCCTGGAAGACACCACCCCGCCGACGCTGCAAAGCCGGATGCCGGGGCAAAAATCACCGGAGATGCCAACCGACGAAAGCGGCGATGAGTTGTCCTGGTTCCAGCAGCCCGGCGCACCGATCATCCTGAACTTCGATGAGCCGCTAGACCCAGCAAGCCTGAACCAACCGGGCGCGCTGACCGTCACCCAAGACGGCACTACCCTGGATATCAGCTACAAAGTAGACGGCGCTGCCGTAGTGATCCAGCCGGAAGGCGGTTTGGAATACTTACCCGCGGACAGTAACCCGGAATACACCGTTCAGCTCGGCAGCCAGATTACCGATCTGGCCGGCAATAACTTTGTGCCGGAAACCCTAACCTTCAAGCTGCCGGGTGAAGTCACGACGAGAAGTATCCCTGATAGCGACGGCAATTATTCGCCGGACGAAGTTCAGGTCAATTCGCCGATGCTTCTAAGTTCCTACCCAGGCTATCCCTGTGTAACCGATCCGGCCACACGTGATCTTGACAATGGTCTTGTCGGTCGCTGCGCCGGGGGGCCCGGTGACTGGCCGAACGAAGACTACCCACTGATTGACTATCAGCCCGACGATATCCTGCCGCTGATGTCGCTGCCGGCGAACCGGCCGATCGTGTTGCAGTTCACCAAGGCGATCAACCCAGACAGTGTCGAGCTGGGCGGCAGCTTTGATATCTTCCGTGTTGATGCGGCCGGGCAGCCCATTGACGGAGAAACGATTCAAGGCTCCCTCAACGTTGAAGGCCAGCGTATTACCTTCGTGCCGGACGAACCCTGGGCTGACGGCCAATATTATAAGTATACCCTCAGCTCCAATAACGACACGGACCCTGCTGAGGGCTACTCTTACAACACGGCATACATCGGCAGTGAAGACGCTGTCTGTGACGGCACAGGGTCCATCTGTGGTGAAGACGGCCACCCGCTCCGCACCCAGCCTCTTGGCATAACATACCGCATCCCGATTACGCCGGATGACGCTGGTGGCGCACTTAGGGTGGTGGCCGATTACTTGGTAGGTAATAACTACTTTATTCCCGGTGCGGGGGGGCCGAACATGGCCATCTTCTTTAAAGGGGAACCCGCCAGCAAGGACGTGTTGCAGACGCTACGGAGCAGCCCTGATACCGACCCGAATGGGAACCTGACTCACGACGCGGAGAATACCATCGGCAAGCTCACCACCTTGGTGGGTTTCACACCTCCTTTCTATCTCACAGATCCGGCAACCTCCGGGGAGCACCTCCCAGATGGCACACTCCCTACTGTCGATTATCCCTTTGAGGAGCCGGTGCCGAGCGTTCCCGATCCGGACGCCGATTCTGTATATGATCCATCAGGCGTTCAAGGGCTTCCGAATAGCGCCAAAATTCTTTCTCTAAATACACGGGGGACCGATCTGCCCTGGTTTGCGGAAGACACAAACTTTTCCGCCAATGCATTTGCCAGTTTACAATACGCCGCATTTCTTAGCGTCGATGGGGCCAATGTAGGCTGTGGCTACGACGACGCCTATGACCCTGCTACTGGTGAAGCGGGATATGCCCAAGCCGTGCTGGATGATGTCACAATAGTACTTCCGTACTTATTGAGTGATCAGTATCCGAAGTCCGAGCCGACGCTTTGCCCAGAACGAAAGTTCACTTACCTGAAGATGGGGCTGAATGCCAGCGTGGGCCGGTATGATCCTGAAGAAGACGCGATTAAGGTCGAGATATACCCTTCGCAATCCATATCCACGTCGTTTGTATCTTATGCGCGGAACGCGATCGCTGGCTCTCCAACGCTGGCGCTACCATCGGGTGAGCAAATCATGAGAATGCGGTACGCCAAAGACGACCCGTCCTGTGTCGATACCGAGGCAGCCCCCTGTTCTCGAACCCAGCCGATTACCGGTTGGATCAAAGAAGGCGATGACGGGAGACCAGTACTGACTGCGGACGTGGACCTGTACATCGACGCTCCCGCGATTGGCGCGATCCTGAATAGCAATTCAAAGCAGCTCCGTCATGACCTGCGGAGCTATCCAGCCACTATGTCGCTGTCTGGGCCCGTTTCGTTTCTGGATGACGGCAGAATGGTGGTCCAGCAACGCAACGAGAACCCGATTAATATTGATGTGAAGCTATATGTCGCGTCCCAGGAGGATAGTAGTGCAACAGGAGAGGGAACCGCTGCAGGCCGTATTCGCTACCGTATCCCACAGGATGGCGTCTTCCTGCAGATGGCTTCCGAACCCATCAAGTCAGTGAAGTAAATCCGACCGTGAGTTTGGGCCGCCTACTTGGTGGCCCAGCTTGAAAGATGTAATAAACTCTGAAACAGATTGACATCTATTTCCATCAAAAGCAGCGCCCAATGCAATGCATTGGGCGCTTTTTAATCGTCCAATAAGGGCATTCTGGAGAGTTCATCACCAATGTCTATAGCCTTTTTATCACACTGGTCACGGCTTCGGTGATGCCGGCGTTCTACTCATCAGCAGGGCAGGAGTGTGCCGACTTTACCCAGGGGTCAGAACCAGAAGATGCCCCGGCGAAACAGGGCAGGATGAGGAAGCGTCTAACGCCCGGCCAGCCAAGCAGGCAACAACGCTGGACGTAATACTACTTGTTCAGTAGATGTCCAACGATGTCGCGTTATCAAAGGTAAGGACACCATCCAAGCCACAGCCCGCGTTTCCATTGCAGTCGTAAAACGTCTTAACGGCGAAATCTAAGGTGGCGCCGACACCTGAGTGAAGACTGTCCCGTGCAAGTGCTCGTTATCGACCACACTCACACCCAAAACACTAGTATCGACGGCCCCGAATTTGGCAGTATAGATAGGAGCGCTTGGATTATACGGAATGAAGCTGTCGCAGCTATTCGCGAAGGGACAGTGGCTGGTAATGCTCGGACCCTTTGAGCACCAAGGGAATTTAGCCACCGCACACATAAGGTGACTAGGTGAGATACTGGCTGAAGTCACGCGCCTTCCGATGCGCCATGCACCGCTTGAATCCTGGCCCTTCTTCACTTCGCCGCCCAAGTTTAAGTTACAGCTGAGCGCTACATCAATGCAGCCCAAATTCACGGGGTCGCCCGCGAACTCGAAGCCCCACCACCCTCGGCGGCGGGCCGGCCGTGCCATATACCAGCGCGCCCGCCGCTGCCGTTGGGGTGATAGGTGTTACCGTTGGCCTCTGTCTCGATACAGGGTGATGGGCCGCTAGGTTGAGACACAGACCCGTATTGCAGTTCGCCGCTACAACGCTGGAGAGCGACCAAACGGCGAAGGCAAAAATTTTTTTGAATAAAGCTTTTATTTTCTTAATTATTGCCTCCTTGATTATCCAGGAAAAGGATCAAGAAAAAGCCCCGGCAAAAGCCGGGGCAAGATTGAGAGGCGGAGGCGTCCAGCAGCTGGCCAGCCAGGCAGGCAACACTGCTGAACGCAGTACCGCTATTTTTATTAGTGGATATCCAGCGATGTGGCGTTATCAATAGTTAGAACACCATCGATAGTGCAGCCTAGTTCGTCATCATTGCAATCGAAGAACTTTTTAGGACCCGTGAAGTTGAAGTTAGCGCCAACACCCGGGGTGAAGATTACGCTGTGGAGGTGCCCGTTCGAGACCAGGGGAGAACCCGCAGCACTCACATCAATGGTGCCAAAGTTGGCGGTGTAGGTGGACGCACCGGAATCATAAGGTATGAAGCTATCGCATGCGTCCTCGAACGGGCAATGGCTGGCGATGGCCGGGTCTTTTGAGTACCAAGGAAAGCCACCCACAGAGACGAAGGCACACAGGAAATCACCAGTGGAGACATCGGCGTCGTTCACGCGCACGCCGATGCGCCAGTCACCGCTGGAATCCTGGCACTTCTTCACTTCGCCGCTCAAGCTCAGCTCGCAGTCAAGACGATCTTCAGGGCACTCAAGGATTACGCTATCGTCTGAAAAATCGAAATCCCCGCCGCCCTCGGCTGCGGGACGGCCATGCCATACACCAGCGTGGCCGCCCGAGCCGTTGAAGTGATAGGTGTTGCCGTTGATTTCCGTTTCGATACAAGGCGCGGTACCAGTACCAGGACACGCACCTGTATTCCAGTTAGCCATCGCGAGGCTGGAAAGTGACCATGCGGCCACGCCAAACAGTGTTGTGAGTAACAGTTTTGTTTTCATGATTAAGTCTCCGTAATTGTTTGTCTTCCGTTTTATGCAGCATGTACTGCAATTTCAACGTAGCAAGGATTTCGCAGAGGTTCCTCCGTTTGAAAAGGTTTAATTACGGTTTTTAGGAGACGACCTTTCTATTCAGTCACTTAACAAATTTCTTGTGGTATTCGTTTACGGATCATTGATATTGAAATACTCCAGAAACGAGGTACAAACGTGGGAAGGTACGCCACATTGGCGTGATTTTGAGGTATTAAATAGGTAAGAAGATGGCCTGCATGCCCGGTCGCAGTGCAGGCCATGAGGAGCCTCTTAGTTTTTGATACCGGCGGTGCTAGCAACGGCGGCAATCAACTCATCGGGCGTCATGTAGCCGCCCAGATTTCTTCCATCCTCGCTAAATACGGACGGGGTGCCGTTGACGCCCAAGCTCTGGGCCATGGTGTACTGATCGGCGATAGGTGGCTGGCAGGGCATGACCTTCTGAGAGAAAGGCTTGCCCGAGAACGCGTCATCGATGGCGGTCTGCGGATCCTCAGAACACCAGATCCTGGCCATAGTATTCGCCACGGAGGTATCAATACCCGAGCGCGGCAAGGCTAGATAGTGCACGGTAATTCCTCGCTCGTTCATTTCGGCCATATGGTCCTGGAATTTCTTGCAATAGGGGCAGGTTATATCCGTAAACACGAATATTTCGTGCTTCTCCATGCGGTTGGCGGCAAAGGTGATTGTAGTTCCCGGTGCCAAGTCCTGAAGCATTTCGGCCCGATCCTCGCGTTTCCGTTCTTCGGTGAGATCCACCAGCTCATCGCCGGTGAAGCTCAACAGCCGGCCGGAGAAGAGGTGATCGCTGCCCGACGAGCCGTAGAGAAAGTCGCCATTACTCAGTTTGATCTCCTTTACACCCTCCACCGGGCTATCCGTGATGCCCTCCACGCTCAGGTTCGGATTGGTAATGGCCAGCGCCTCCACCACGCGCTCGCGAAGATCCGCCGTAGCCAGGCTCGGGGTGACCAGTGCGATAAGAAAAATATTCAGGATGTAGTGATACGATTTCATGGGTATGCCTCCTTCCAATGGTGGTTATCAGCTTCTGTCGATCACTTCGACCAGTTGCAGATCGTAGATCAGCGTGGATTGCGGCGGCACCTTATCGCGCAGGCCCTTTTCCCCGTAGGCGAGCTCGGGGGGCACGAATAGGCGCCACTTCTCGCCTTCCTTCATCTGCATCAGGGCCTGCTGCCAGCCCTTCAGGGCCACGCCCATGTTGACGCGCACGGCTTCGCCGTGAGCAAGGCTGCTCTCTACGAAGGTGCCATCCAGGAGGGTGCCGGCGTAATGCACGCGGACCGCGTCTTTCGGACCAGGGGTGGCGCCACTGCTGGATTCCTTCAGCACCTCGTATTGCAGGCCGCTCGGCAAGGTCTTAACATCGGCCCGCTGCTTGTTTTTGTCCAAAAAAGCCAGGCCTTGAGCCGCGTTCTGGGCCATAACCTGCTGCTTCTCGTCCTCTAGACGCGCGGTAATTTCTTCCTTGTAGGCGCCGGAGGCTTCCCTGGCTACGTCTTCCTCAAGAAGTAGCTCATTGCCCTTCAGTCGATCATTCAGCGCCTGTAGAAACAGATCTTCATCAAGATAATTCCTTGAAAGTGTTCTCCCGACCTGCTCGCCCAAAAACATGCCCGCGGCGTAAGAGGCTTTCTGTTGGTTGGTTTCAAGCTTGGTGGCTTGCGCTTGCGCGGGGGTGTGGCTGCATCCGGCAAGAAACACCAATGACAGCGCCCCCAAGGTTAGGCTTCTCATAGTTTCCTCCTGGTTTTTGTTCGATATCGTTTCGATATCAGTTTTAAACTTCCGTGATATTTTTTGACGTGTATTTTCTCTGTCCTCCTCTGTAAAGATGGATATATATTATTTAAGTTCCTTTTTAAATACGCTGTGTATCACACATTTTCCTTGGATCTTTATGAGTAGTCAGAAGACGATTTATAAATATCTGTTTCTGCTGGCTTTATTTTTTTTATGCGTTATTTTCTTTTTTGCGAGAGAGAGTAATGGCACGGATAATGCGAGCAAGACACAGACGGAGGCACACGCCGTTTCCCCACAACCCGACGCGGCACGGGCGCCGGCACCCGACAAGGAAGCGCCTGGCGCCCTCTTGCCGTGGGAAACGGTGGATGCCGATTCATTGGCATTGCTGGCCGTTTTCCAGGCCCATAGCCCGCTTGCCGCCGCCGTCATCCATACCGAGGGCCATGGCGCCCACCGGTACAACGTGGGGGAAACGCTGCCGGAAGGCGGTGTGCTGGCGGCCATCCGGCCGACCGAGGTGATCATCGAAGACCAGGGCAGGCAGATCACTCTTCGTCTGGCGTTAAGGGGTGGAGGACGTGCCGAAGTCGCGGACGCCGATAACGAAGGCGCACCAGGAGGCGATGGCCCCAAGATGCCCCAGCGCGTGCTGGACCTTCTCGAAAGGCTGGACTTGACGCCGGTAAGCGAGGGCTCGCCGCAGGGCTACCGGGTTGGCGAGGATTTCCCCGAAAGCGGCACCCAGGAGGTCGGCGTCAAGCCGGGGGACACCATTGTCGCCATCAATGGCTATCCCGTCGGCGAGTACCACAGCGACTATCTGGTATGGCTTTCTTTCAAGGACACCCGAAAAGCCAGCGTGCTGGTCCAGACCGAGGAGGGCCGGCAATTCTCGTTTCATTACCCCGACGACATCAAAGGCGCCAGCGGCTACGTGCCGGACGGCTAAAGAGAAGAAGACAGGGTCAGGTCTTATCTTTTGCACTACTCGCAACTTTGCTTGTCAGACAAGCAAAAGCCGCCTTTTTTCAGGCTTCTGACACCGTTTTCCCGCCTTTTTGCGCTGCTTTGCCAGCTTATAAACTTGAAGACAACGCAACGACCGTGTTCCGTGTTTGGTAAAGTGGCTGTCAGGTCCGGAACAGGCCGGCTTACGCCGGGCTTACCTGGAATGGCTGCGCCGCCGGCTCCCCAAATGGTTTCCTGGCGAAACCTTCCCCGAGATGCACGATCTGCAGGAGGCGTACGAGATGATCACCAACCGGTTCGAAGACCGGAAGGAGCGCCCCCGAACGACTAACCCAGCACCCCGTACTTCCGGTACACCCCCCCTCACGAAGCGCACCAACCCGGTTAGCTTGCAGCGCTTCAGGAGAAGACTAGGCCAAGTCTTGTCTTTTGCGCTGTTCGCAACTTTGCTTGTCGGACACGCAAACGTCCGCTTTTTCAGCTTTCCGACACTGTTTTTTGCTCCTTTTGGCCCTGCTTTTCCGGCTTTTTACCACTATCTGTACATCGCCTCTGCCCACACTCCGCCTTCGCCTACAAGAACCGTCCGCATCGTAGGACAGACAATCCGGCTCGTCCCGGCCACGCTGGACGACACATATTGACTGAAGGCCCGCGGACGAGACCCGCCGTGCCGACCGTCAGGACACATACACCTTTCCTTTTTGTATTTTTTAAACTACAATGAGCATCAAATGTATTCAGTCCCCGGTCTTTCGCTTTTGGCTTTCCACTCTTAAGGATGGCAAAGGCAAGGGCTTGATCGTCGCGCGCATAGACCGGCTGAAAGAGGGCCTGCTTGGCGATACCAGGTCACTTGGTCATGGTATCAGCGAGTTGAGGATCCATTATGGACCGGGCTATCGGGTTTATTTCCACCGTCACGGAGATACTTTGATACTTCTTCTATGTGGCGGGCGAAAAGCGACTCAGAAACGTGACATTCGACGTGCCCGGGCACAGCTGAAAGCATGGAGGGACAACCGATGAACCAAGCCTTCACTACCTTTGATCCCGCCGAGCATCTGGATAGCGGGGAAGCCATTGCCGTGTTCATCAGCGATGCACTCGAAACCGGCGACGCAGCGTATATCGCCCATGCCATGGGAGTGGTCGCGAGAGCCCGGGGGATGTCTCAATTGGCGAACGACACTGGCCTCTCACGGGAACAGTTGTACCGCTCTTTCAGCGAGCACGGTAACCCGACCTTGAAAACAGTGCTGGCCGTCCTCGATGCGCTCGACATTGATCTGAATGCCCACGCCAGAAATGCTCGCCCCTGAAGAATCGCTGCGCCGCGAAAGGCGAGCGCCGCTCGCCGGCTAGTTCTAGCGGTCTCTGGAATCCCGCCGGGCTTGACGCCCTTTCGCGGGCAAGGCCCGCTCCTACGCCAGGCCTGGGTGTAACCACCGATCCATTCTTGCGGGGTCGGGCGTTCCATCCAGGCCTTTTTTTGCGTTAGTCGCATTAACCTTGCAACGCGCGCGAATCAAGGTCTTTTCCTCGTTTTTGAGCCTGAAATGCCTGGTTTGGCCACGGTTTCCGCTGTTTTCGACTGTCCTCCGGGGTCGATGCGTGCTTCCGTCTTCGCTTACAACGATTGTCCGCACGGTAGGACAGACAGACCGGCTCGTGCCGGTCACGCTCGTTTTTCTACATCGACGAGGTGCCCATGGACGAGCACGACACCATCTACAAGCTGCTTTTCGCCCACGACCGGATGGTCCAGGACCTGTTGGTTGGCTTCCTGCCTGATAAGTGGGTCGCAGCACTGGACTTGGAATCCCTGGAGAAGATGAACGGCAGCTACGTCACTGACGACCTGCGTGGCCGGCACGGCGATGCCGTTTGGCGAATACGCTGGGGCGAGGAGTGGCTTTATGTGTATCTGCTGCTGGAATTTCAGTCCTCGGTGGACCGCTTCATGGCGTTGCGCATTATGGTCTACACCGGCCTGCTCCATCAGGACTTGATTCGGCGTGGTGAGCTGGGGGCCGACCGTAAGTTGCCGTCGGTACTGCCAGTGGTGCTCTATAACGGCGAGCGCCGCTGGCGGGCGCCCACTGACGTGCGAGCTCTGGTCCAACCACCGCCGGACGGGCTGGAACGCTTTCAGCCCGATCAGGCGTTCCTACTGATCGATGAAGGCGCTTACAGCGCCGACGACCGCCAGCCGATCAATAACCTGGTGGCCGCGCTGTTCCGGCTGGAGCATCACCGCTCCTCCGACGAGGTGGCCGGTCTTCTTCAACTTTTGGTAAAGTGGCTGTCAGGTCCGGAACAGGCTGGCTTACGCCGGGCTTACCTGGAATGGCTGCGCCGCCGGCTCCCCAAATGGTTTCCCGGCGAAACCTTCCCCGAGATGCACGATCTGCAGGAGGCGTACGAGATGATCACCAACCGGTTCGAGGAATGGAAAGAGCGTCAGCGTCTCGCGGGCGTGGCGCAGGGCCGTCTGGACGGCGAACGAACGCTGGTTCTACGCCAGGTACAACACCGCTTCGGCACCGTGCCCCCCACGCTTCGCCTGCGCCTGCAGAACGCCTCTCAGGCCGAGCTGGAACATCTGGCTGACCGCGTTCTGGATGCCACCAGCGTGGACGATCTATTCCAGTAGGCAGTAGCGCCAGGCTTGGCCTGCTTTTTGATCCCACGCTGGCTGCGTTCCTTGCGTGGCCGCTCCGTTCCCCGAACGACTAACCCAGCACCCCGTACTTCCGGTACACCTCCCTCACGAAATGCCGTGAGCCGGTAAGCCGGCAACGCTTCACCGCCGTGTCGATCATCTTCTCTTCGTGAGGAACCAGCCCGTTACTCATATACATCCGGTAGGCTTCGGCCCGGTCTTCGATGCTGCCGCCCAGACGGGTGTACTCTTCCGGGTCTTCCAGCCAGTACTGATGGGTCTTGCCCAGCCGCATGCGGTAGCTGCTGCGGTGGTAGTGATACGCCGACGAGGCAAGCCGCTGGGTCACCGGCAGGCGCTCGATGTAGCAGATGCAGGCCAGCATCCACTGCCCGGGCTCCACCGGGCTCGAGCGGTAGCGCACCTCCCATACGGACGTGGCGCCGTGCAGCCTCTTGCGCCGCGACGAGGCGCTGCAGCTGAGCGCCTTCATAAACCGGGACAGGTTCTCCGGGTCGCCCAGCGGCGTGGCCAGGATGTGCAGGCCGTCGGGCAGCAGGCAGAAGGCGTGGATGGCGAGCTCGTACTGCTGGCTCAGCGCGCGTATCTGCCCAAGGCAGTGGGTGTAGTCGGCTTCGTCGAGAAAGACGGGTTTCTGGTCACGGCTTTTGCGCACCAGGTGGTGCGGGTGGCCCGCGAGCAGAAGGCGATCCTTGCCGGGCATAACTCCCCCCTTAGTTCCGTATTTTTGGGTTCATTTTTGTTGAGCCTACCCTGTCCCCACATGCTGTATGAAGAGGGCTTCTCCGCCGGGACGGATTAATATTTTTGCCAATATTTCGCCATTTTAAAAACTGCCCTTAATATCAGTGAGTTATGATTTTCTTCTGCGTTATTTTTATAATTGTCCGTCCCTTTTTCGCCTTTATCGCGCTCACTTCGCCTTCACTTGCAGTAATTATCCACCCGACAGCCGAGATAACCCGGCTGGCCCCACGCCCCCTCGCCTGCCCCTTCCGCGGGATGGTTCCTCGCCGCTTTTGCACGGATCGCAACTTTCGTTGCCAAGCACGCAAAATGGCGCTTTTTCAGCTTTCTGACACGGTTTTCCCGCTTTTTGACTTGCTCTGCCGCCTTATTGGCCCCTAACTGACTTTCCGTGCTGGCTGACAATGTTTTCAGCCTTCACGTACAGCCACCCTAGGCCGCAGCCGTTAACCTCGAACCTCCTCAACGGCCTTAGTCCAAGTTCGCCTGATTGACCGTATCTCATATGAGATACAAAATGGGCTATCTGATAGGAGAAGGACCATGGCCGCTGAAACGACGATGTTGCATGTACGAATTAACGAAAAACTGAAAGGCGAAGCCGCCGAGACCCTGGCCGGACTTGGTTTATCGGTATCAGACGCTGTTCGGATCTTGCTGACTCGCGTGGTCAAGGAGCGCGGCCTGCCCCCCGGCTTGACGACTGACCCCGAGTTCTACGACGCCTGGTTCAAGGCCAAGGTGCTTGAGGCAATGGAAGACACCCGCGCGGCCGCCCCTCACGATCAGGTCATGGATGATGCGAGGAAACTCATCGAACGGAAGCGAGTGCGGAAGGATTAAGTGGCGGTCGGCGGCCAGGGAAAGTTTGTTAGAGATCGTGGATTACATCTCCGATGACAATCCGCAAGCCGCTGTGGCGCTGATGGATGAAATCGACGAGAAAGTCGTGCGCCTCCTGCAAAACCCCGCAATACATCGACAGGGGCGAGTGGCTGGAACCCGCGAGCTCGTGGTGCGCCCGAACTACATCGTTGTCTATATGTGCTCGGATGAGAACATTGTGATCATCCAGGTTTTGCATGCGGCTCAGCAATGGCCGCTCTAGCCAGCGCCTCTTTGGCCGAGCTGGAAGATCTGGCCGACCACGTTGTGGATGCCACTAGCATGGACGATTTATTCCAATAGGTAGTAGCGCTAAGCCTGGGGTAGCTCCTCGCTGCTTTTGCATCGACCGCAACTTTTGTTGCCAAGCACGAAAAATGGCGCTTTTTGAGCTTTCTGGCACGGTTTTCCCGCCTTTTTTGCCCTGCTTCCCCAGTGGTAGCCGTAATGCGGCCGCAAAGTGCGCATGTTCCTTCTTACCGCTTAGATACCCTTCGTCTGGACTGCCCGCCCGGTTCCTTACAAATACGCTCTCGAATCACTGACACGTTTTTCCGCCATTCCCCACAGCCAGACCGCTAACGCCAGTGGCACCCTTCTTCCTCAATACAAGGAGGTGGACAGTGACGAAGAACGGAACCCAAAAAATGGGTGGCAAAGACGGGCGCGCTCATTGTATCTTATTGGATACAAGTGCTGCATGAATGCCGTGATTACCACACAGGTCTTCCGGGAGTGGTTGCACCGACTCAAGGATGAGCGCGGCCGCATGGCGATCCTGAGACGTATCAGCCGGGCCGAACAAGGTAATTTCGGTGATCACAAACCGGTGGGAGAAGGAGTGCATGAGCTGCGCGTTCCCGTGGGCCCAGGTTACCGGGTGTACTACCTGCAGACAGGCGAAGCCATTTATCTATTGCTGGTGGGTGGCGATAAAAGCAGCCAAAGGCGCGACATTGCAACCGCTAAACAGATGGCGGCGGCCATCAGGAGAGAACCATGAAATCATCAACCTCACAAGAACTCGGTTTACGCCCTTTCGATATTACCGAGTTTTTGGACAACGATGTAGCGATCACCGAATACCTGACGCAGGTGCTGGCAGAGGGCGATCATGAAGAGCTGCTTGCCGCCATTGGTCATGTCGCGCGGGCTCGCGGCATGACCGACCTGGCACGTCAAACCGGATTGGGCCGCGAAAGCCTCTATAAGGCATTGCGCCCTGGTGCCGATCCACGCTTTTCGACGTTGATGAAGGTACTGCACGCACTCGGCGTACACTTGCAGGCCGTGCCCGACAAGATCGCCTGACCTCTAATACCCGACAGGTAAGAACACGGGCGCTCACTGTATTTGCGCTACTCGCAACTTTCGTTGCCAAACACGCAAAATACGGCTTTTTCACCTTTTCGGTCTCTTTTTCCGCCTTTTTGCCCTGCTTGGACAGCTTACAGGCCTCTAACCGACTTTCCGCGCTGGCTGACAATATTTTCAGCCTTCACGTACAGCCACCCGAGGCCGCAGCCGCTAACCTCAGAAACCTTCAGCTGTGCCACCCGCTTGACTCCCAAAATGGGAGAACCTAGAATTGCGCCAGTCAGGGAGAAATGATGCGAGTCATTGCGAAACGGACGTTGAGGCAGTTCTGGGAATTGCCTGACCATGGTGATTCGGAGAGGCCTCTCACGCAGTGGCACCACATGATGGTCAAGGCGCACTGGGATACACCCCAGCAGTTGAAGGCAGACATAAGCACGGCCAGTGTTCTCAAGCACGGTCGGGTGGTTTTCAACATAGCCGGCAATAAGTACCGCGTGATTGTCGCCATCCGGTATGACTTGCAGATTGCCTGGGTGCGGTTCGTAGGCACTCATGCTCAGTACGACCAGATTGACGCGGAGACAGTGTAATGAACGTTCAGCCGATCCATACCGACGACGACCTCGAGCGCGCTTTCGCTCGCCTGGAACAGCTGTGGGATGCGGAGGAAGGCAGCCCGGAGGCGGATGAACTGGAAGTGCTCTCCATCCTGATCGAAAAGTACGAAGACGCACACTATCCCGTTGGCCCTTCGGATCCCGTCGAGGCGATTCTGTTCACGCTTGAGCAGCGCGGCCTGACCCGCCGAGATCTTGAGGCTTACATCGGCTCCAGCGGGCGGGTCTCCGAAGTCCTGAACCGAAAGAGAGCGCTCAGCCTGCAGATGATCCGCAATCTGCACGCCGGCCTCAAGATTCCCTATGAAAGCCTTCTGAACGACACCGCCGCCTGACCTCTCCAATAGGTGGCGGCTCTTTGCGCTGCTCGCAACTTTCGTTGCCAAACACAAAAATGGCGCTTTCTGAGCCTTCTGACACGGTCTTCCCGCCTTTTTTGCCTGCTTTACCACTATCTGTACACCACCTCTGCTCACACTCCGCCTTCGCGTACAAGGACTGTCCGCATCGTAGGACAGACAATCCTGCTCGTCCCCGCCAGGCTTGACGACACTTATTGACTGAAGTCCTGCGGACGAGACCCGCCAAGTCGACCGCCAGGACACACATACACCTTCTCTTTTTGTATTTTTTAAACTACAGTGAGCATTGAATGTATTCAGTCGCCGATCTTTCGCTTTTGGCTTTCCACTCTTAGGGATGGCAAAGGCAAGGGCTTAATAGTCGCGCGCATAGACCGGCTAAAAGAGGGCCTAGCCGGCGACACCAAGCAACTTGGTCATGGTATCAGCGAGCTGAGGATCCATTATGGACCGGGCAGATACTTTGATACTTCTTCTGTGTGGCGGGCGAAAAGCGAGTCAAAAGCGTGACATTCGACGTGCCCGGTCACAACTGAAAGCATGGAGGGAGAACCGATGAACCAAGCCTTCACTGCCTTTGATCCTGCCGAGCATCTGGATAGCGGGGAAGCAATTGCCGTATTCATCAGCGATGCACTCGAAACCGGCGACGCAGCGTATATCGCCCATGCCATGGGAGTGGTCGCGAGAGCCCGGGGGATGTCTCAATTGGCGAACGACACTGGCCTCTCACGGGAACAGTTGTACCGCTCTTTCAGCGAGCACGGTAACCCGACGTTGAAAACAGTGCTGGCCGTCCTCGATGCGCTCGACATTGATCTGACCGCCCAAGCCAGAAATGTTCTCCCCTGAAGAATGGCTGCGCCGCCGGCTGCCCAATGGTTTCCCGGCGAAACCTTTCCCGAGATGCACGATTTGCAGGAGGCATCCGAAATGATCACCAACCGGTTCGACGAATGGAAGGAGCGTCAACGCCTCGTGGGCGTGGCTCAGGGCGTCGAGCAAGGCCGCCTGGACGGCGAACGGACGCTGGTTCTACGTTTGATACAGCACCGCTTCGGCGACGTTCCTGCCGCGCTTCGCCTGCGCCTGCAAAGCGCCTCCCAGGCTGAGCTGGAAGATCTGGCCGACCGCGTTCTCGATGCCTCCAGCGTGGACGATCTATTCCAATAGGTGATAGCGCGTTGGCCAGGGTGTATTTCCTGGCCGCTTTTGCGCTAACCGCAACTTTCGTTGCCACGCACGCAAAGCATGGCTTTCTTCACCTCTTCGGCTCTGTTTTCCCGCCTTTTTCCCTGCTTTGCCAGCTTTTTGGCCTCTGGCTGATTTTCCGTCCTGGCTGACAGTGTTTTCAGCCTTCACCTACGGCGCCCCAAGGCCGCAGCCGTTAACCTCGGACACCCTCAATGGCCATGATCTAAGCTCACCCGGTTGATGGTATCTCATATGAGATACAAAATGGGCTATCTGATAGGAGAAGGACCATGGCCGCTGAAACGACGATGTTGCATGTACGAATTAACGAAAAACTGAAAAGCGAAGCCGCCGAGACCCTGGCCGGACTGGGTTTATCGGTATCAGACGCTGTCCGGATCTTGCTGACTCGCGTGGTCAAGGAGCGCGGCCTGCCCCCCGGCTTGACGACTGACCCCGAGTTCTACGACGCCTGGTTCAAGGCCAAGGTGCTTGAGGCAATGGAAGACACCCGCGCGGCCGCCCCTCACGATCAGGTCATGGATGATGCGAGGAAACTCATCGAACGGAAGCGAGTGCGGAAGGATTAAGTGGCGGGCGGCGGCCAGGGAAAGTTTGTTAGAGATCGTGGATTACATCTCCGATGACAATCCGCAAGCCGCTGTGGCGCTGATGGATGAAATCGACGAGAAAGTCGTGCGCCTCCTGCAAAACCCCGCAATACATCGACAGGGGCGAGTGGCTGGAACCCGCGAGCTCGTGGTGCGCCCGAACTACATCGTTGTCTATATGTGCTCGGATGAGAACATTGTGATCATCCAGGTTTTGCATGCGGCTCAGCAATGGCCGCTCTAGCCGTCCGGTTTTTTGCGGCGCTTGCGCGGCCGGCCCGGGCCCCGGTTGATGCCGAGTATGCCGTACTCCCGGTAGACCTCTTTCACGAACCGGATCGAGCCGGTTAGCCGGCAACGCTGTACCGCGGTATCGATCATCGCCTCCTCACTGCGATCCAGACCGTTGCTCATGTAGGTGCGGTAGGCTTCGGCGCGCTCCTGGATCGAACTGCCCAGGCGGGCGTATTCCTCCGGGTCTTTGAGCCAGTAGTGGTCGGTCTTGCCGAGCCGCATGCGATAGCTGCTGAGGTGATAGTGGTACGCGGAGGTGGTGAGCTCATGGATGACAGGCAGGCGCTCCACGTAACACATGCAGGCCAGCAGCCACTGCCCCGGTTCCACCGGGCTGGAGCGGTAACGCACTTCCCAGGCGGAGCTGCGGCCGTGCAGGTTCTTGCGGCGTAGAGAGGTGCGGCACGACAGCGCTTTCATGAAGGTGGAGAGATCGGTGGGGTCGCCGTGCGGGGTGGCGATGATGTGGATGCGGTCCGGGAGCAGGCAGTAAGCGTGCACGCTGAGGTTGTAGTCCTGGCTCAGCTTGCGGATCTGTCCCAGGCAATGGTTGTAGTCCGCTTCGTCCAGAAAGATGGGTTCATTCCCTTGGCTCTTGCGCACCAGATGGTGCGGGTGGCCGGCGAGTAGAAGGCGATCCTTGCCAGGCATAAATCCCCCTTTGCTTTTGGTTTTTTTGGCTTGTTTTCTTAACCTTAGCGACCTGGGACTGGCGTCTGAACAAAATTTCGTGAAAACATAGTTTTCAAAAAATGAAATCATGTCAGAAGTTGAGCAATTCCATTTAAAACAGTCAGTTACGAAAAAGGGGACGCACTCCCTTAAAAGTTGTGCGTCCCCTTTTCGGTAATTTACTGACGTTTTCTTCACGCCTTTCCCGAAGGTCCAGCGCTTTAAGAAACAAAATATCTATTTTTGTATATGGCCATTCGGACTCGCGCGGCTTGCCGGGCGGACGCCCTCTGCCACGCATGCTGACGCGGACGCCGGTGATCTTTTCCACCTCGTCGGTGAACTGCTTGTCGCCGGTGAGCTGGTTGCGCATGGCGGCGCCCAGGATAAGCCCGGCTTCCTGGTCCTGGATTTGTTGTTCCATGAAAAGACGGTAAACCTGCCGGCGCTCCTGGTCGGTGTCGGCCAGCTCGAGGAATTCTTCGGGGTGATCCAGCCAGGCCGGTTCGTCGCGGCCCATGCGCATGCCGAAACTGGTCCAGGGAAAACGTGACGGCGCGGTGGCCATGTCCAGCAGGACCGGCCGCTTTTCCAGATAGCGCAGGCAGGCGAGCGTCCAGGAGCCGCGCTGAACCACACTGGAGCGGTAACGGCTCTCCCAGAGCGTGCCGCTGCGTTTATCCTTGCGGTTGCGGTGGCGCGTGGTGCGTGCCGCCAGCGCTTTCATCAACTCGCTCAACATGTCAGGGTTTGGACCCGGGTCAACCAGCATGTGGACTTGCTCCGGCAACAGGCACCACCCGTATACCTTAACGTGCCACTTCTCTTTTAACTCTCGCAGATCCGTCAGGTATTTAAGGTAGTCTTCTTCATCCTTGAATACCTCTTGTCCGTTATGCCCCCGTTGAAGGATATGATGAGGATAGTCAGGCACCACCGTGCGCCTCATCCTTGGCATTTTTACCCCTCTTTATATATCGCTTTTATTTGTACGGGAGTCTATCTAAACAACGTGAAGAAATAAATTATTCAGAGGTATAAATAAATTACTCTGTCCCCTTTTTTATCAAGGTTTTCCTGCACTTACAAAAGGGGACAGACATTTAGGAAAGAACGTCTGCGCTCTTTATTAAAGGCATCTCATGGCATTTGGCCACCATGCTTATTTCAAATCCGTCGTTTGGATTTTCTTTTTATTTCCCGATAAGTTTTCGGAAAAAGTCGATTTTAGCCTGACGCCTGTCAGGATGTGAGCCGGTACGCGCTTTATGCGCTCAGTGTTTTCTCGAAAAACGCCAGCACCCGCCGCCAACTGTCCTCGGCGGTATCGGGGTCGTATTTGGCGCGTAGCGGGCTGTAGTCGGCCATGCGTTTGAACAGAAAAGTCTGGTGGTCGTTCATGTAGGAATGGCCGGCGTTCGGGTAGGTCTGGATGTCGTGCTCGACGCCGAGTTCGGTGAGGTGGCCGGCGAGCCGCTCGCCGTGGTGGCCGTAGATCAGGTCTTTTTTGCCCCAGCCGCCGACCACCGGACAGATGCCGGTGAGCGCGCGGGCCTTGCGGGGCACGCCGCCGTAGAACGGCGCCACCACCTGCAGGGTGCCGCGGGCGGCGTACAGCAGTGCGAAGCGCCCGCCCATGCAGAAGCCCATCATGGCCACCTTGGTGACCGGCTGATCGGTTTGTTCCAGCACCCATTGCCGGCAGGCGTCGAGCTGGTCGAAGGCGTCGCCGTGGCCGGCTTCGTGGTCGCGCAGGGTGCGCACCACGCACAGGCTTTTGGCGCCGGGCCGGTCGTAGAGATCCGGCGCCAGCACCGGGTAGCCGTTGTCGGCGAGGCGCTGCGCGATGCGCGCCTGGTCGTCGCTGAAGCCGAAGATGTCGTGGATGACGACCACCGCCGCATTCAGTCCGTTGGGCCGTTCGGGCAGGAACCAGCGGGCACGCATCCGGTGGCCGCTGGGTACGGTGACGTGGGTATCGTGGGCGCTCATGGTCACTCCTTGGCGTAACGCCTTTGTTTTCGCCAAGCCTACCCCACTCGCGCCGCCGCGCCAGCCTGTCGGCGAGCTATTGGCCTACCCGGCTCCCTGGGTACTTTCCCGATTTCTCCTACCCTCGTTTCAGCCATGGCTTACAGCACTGGTTCGGCGTGACGAGCTAGATTAGACGGATCAAAAAGGTGCCATTCTTGAAAGGTAGCCGAATAAGGACTAACGTAATTACATCTGAGATTACATATGAGTATACACGACATGGCAACCATCAATCTTCGAATTGACGATGAGCTCAAAGCCCGCGCCTTCGAGGAGTTGAAGAAACTCGGCGTCACGCCTTCCGAATTACTGCGCCAGACTCTGCAGTACGTCGCCGACAGCGGCGAGCTGCCGTTTAAGAATGTACTCCTTACGGAGGAAGACGCAGAACTGCTGGCCATTGCCCGCGAGCGGCTGAGGGAGCCACAACGGGTGAAGGTGTCGTTGGATGACTTATGACCTGGAGTTTGACCGACGGGCGCTAAAGGAATGGCGCAAACTGGGAGATACGGTTCGGCAGCAATTCAAAAAGAAGCTGGCTCTCATACTCGAGGAACCTCACGTCGAGGCCAATCGGCTCCAGGGGCTAAGCAACTGCTACAAAATCAAGCTCAGGGCTTCCGGATACCGGTTGATTTACCAAGTGATTGATCATGAAGTCATCGTTTGGGTGGTAGCGATCGGTAAAAGAGAGCGGAGTGAGGCTTATCAAAAGGTCAGACATCGACTTTGAACTACAAGCCAAAGGGGTCAGGTCTTGCCTTTTGCCTCATCGGAACAAAAGGCAGGACCTGATCTCGAGTTAGCCGGTGTTACGCAGGCCGGCGGCGATGCCGGCGATGGTCACCATGAGCGCGCTTTCCAGCACCGGGTCGCTGTCGCGGTCGCGCAGGCGCGCCATCAGTTCGGCCTGCAGCAGGTGCAGCGGGTCGGTGTAGGGGTCGCGCACGCGGATCGACCAGCGCATCACCGGGTTGTTGTCGAGCAGGTCCTCGCGGCCGGTGAGCCGGTGCAGGGCGTCCACGGTGGACGCCAGCCGCTGGCGCAGGACGTCGCCCAGGCGGGTTTGCTCCGGGTCGTCGGTGAGGCGCTCCTCGTACCAGGCGGCGACGCGCGGGTCGGCCTTGGCGAGCACCATTTCCAGCATGTCCACCACCCCTTGGAAGAACGGCCAGCGCTCGGCCATGTCGCGCACCGTAGCGAGATCCTCGGGGTCGTCGAGGGCGGCTTCCAGGGCCGCGCCGGTGCCCAGCCAGGCGGGCAGCATCAGGCGGATCTGGGTCCAGGCGAATACCCAGGGGATGGCGCGCAAGGATTCAATGCCGCCGCCGGTTTTGCGGCGCGCCGGGCGGCTGCCCAGGGCCAGGCGGCTGAGCTCGGTTTCCGGGGTGACGGTGCGCAGGTAGCTGACCAGCGCCGGGTCTTCGCGGACCACCTGGCGGTAGCCGGCCACGGAGACGTCGGTGAGCTTCTGCATCTGCGCGCGCCACTCGGCGTCCGGTTCGCGGGGCGGCACCAGGGTGGCTTCCAGGGTGGCGGCCACGTACTGCTCCAGGTTGTAGACCGCCACCGAGGGGCGGCCGTATTTGAAGCGGATCACTTCGCCCTGCTCGGTGACGCGGATGCGCCCCGCCACCGAGCCCGGCGGCTGCGACAACAGCGCCATGCGGGTGGGCGAGCCGCCCCGGGAGATGGAGCCGCCGCGGCCGTGGAACAGGGTCAGCGGCACGCCGTGTTTCTGGAAGGTTTTGGTGAGCGCTTCCTGGGCACTGAACTGGGCCCAGGCGGCGCCCAAAAAGCCGGCGTCCTTGGCGGAATCCGAATAACCGATCATCACTTCCTGGCCGTCGATGACCCTTTGCTTGTAGAGCGGAATGTCGAGCAGCGCCGCCATGGTGTCGCCGGCGTTGTTCAGGTCGTCCAGGGTTTCGAACAGCGGCACCACGCGCATCGGCCGGCGCACGCCGGCGATCTTCTGCAGCAGCATCACCGCCAGCACGTCGGAAGACGTCTTGGCCATGGAGATGACGTAGGCGCCCAACCCTTCCGGGCCCTGCTCGGCGATCACCTGGCAGGTTTCCAGCACCTCGCGGACGTCGCCGTCGCACAGGTCGCTGCGGTAGAAGGCCTCGTCCACCAGCGGCCGGCGGCTCTCCAGCTCGGCGAGCAGAAAGCGCTGTTTCTGGCCCTCGTCCCATTCGCCGTAACCGCCCAGGCCCAGGTAGCGGGTGATGGCGTCCAGGGCGGCGGTGTGGCGGGTGGATTCCTGGCGGATATCCAGGCACAGCAGCGTGATGCCGAAACAGTTGAGGCGCCGCAGCGTGTCCTTGAGCTCGCCGTCGGCGATCGCGCCCAGGCCCACCGCGCGCAGGGAGCGGTCCAGCAATAACAGTTCGTCGAGCAGTTGGCGGCCTTCGGTGAAGCCTTCGCCGTCGGGTACCGGGCGCCCTTCCACCAGTGCCTCCATGCGCCGCCGGGTGATTTTCAGGCGGTCGCGCACGCCGCGCAGCACCACCCGGTAGGGTTCGTGGCTGGGGCCGGTGCGCGCCAGCAGCTCGTCGCTGGCGCGGTGCATGGACAGGTCCGCGAGTAGGTTCTCCACGTCACGCAGGTAGAGGTCGGCGGCCATCCAGCGAGCCAGCAGCAAAACTTCGCGGGTGACAGTGGCGGTGACGTTGGGGTTGCCGTCGCGGTCGCCGCCCATCCAGGAGGCGAAGCGGATCGGCACCCAGTCGGCGGGCAGGGCGTCGATGCCGGCCTGGCCCAGTTCCGCCTCGATGTCGCGCATTACCCGGGGCACCGCTTTCCACAGCGACTGTTCGATCACCGCGAAGCCCCACTTGGCTTCGTCCACCGGGGTGGGCCGCTCGCGGCGAATTTCATCGGTGGCCCAGGCGGATAGAATCAGCTCGCGCAGGCGCTGGCGCAGGCCATGGTGCTCTTCGGCGTTGATGTCCGGGCGGTCCAGCTCGGCGAGCAGATCGGCCATCTGGTCGTACTTGCGGATCAGGGTGCGGCGGGTCACCTCGGTGGGGTGGGCGGTGAGCACCAGCTCCACGGACAGCGGTGTGAGGGTCTCGCGAATGCGTTGCGGCTCGATGCCCTTCTGCTTCAATTCCGCCAGCACCTGGCGCAGGCCCTGGTCGGTGTCCGGGTCGCCGGGGTAACGCTCGTGGCGCCGGTGCAGGCGCTCGCGGTGATGCTGCTCGGCGATGTTGGCCAGGTTGAGAAACTGGCTGAACGCGCGGGCCACTTCCAACAGGGTATCGTCGTCCAGCGGGTCGAGCAGACCGCGCAGACGGGTCAGTTCCATTTCCCCTTCCGAACGGCTTTCCACCGCCGCCTGGCGGATGGTTTCCACGGTGTCGTACAATCGCTCGCCGGATTGCTCCCGGAGTACCGCGCCCAGCTCTTCGCCCAGCAGGCGTACATTGTCGCGCAGCGGCGCGTGTTGATCCTGTTCCACCGACATCTTGACTCCCGGTATCGTTTTTACAACTTTACACCCGACGGTATCTTTATTCCGTCGGGGAGGTGACGCAACATAACCCGCATTGCTTTGAGGAACATCGCCACTCATGGAAACTTCTTCGCGTGTGTCCACGGAACAGGGCGTAATCGTACTTCAGTACCTGGCCCGAGCCTTGTTCGCCATCCTGGCAGTGCTCTACTTCAACCATTCCGAAGGCTTCTTCTTCACGGTGCCGGCGGCCACGCCCTGGATTCTGGCCGGCAGTTACCTGGCTCTGCAACTGCTGTTTCTGGTCGCGCGTGTGCCGCACGCCACGATTCTGGCGTCCGGCCTGGACCTGGTGATTCTCGGCATCGTGATTCTGCTCGACGGTGGCGAGCCACCGCCGACCATGGCGCTGCTGTTCCTGGCGGTGCTCAGTAACGGCCTGCTGCACGGGCTGAAACGATTTCTGGTGATGCTGGCCGCCGCCGAGGTGGTGCTGGCTATCGTCATGCCGATCCGCATCAGCTACAGCCCCGGCGGCGCGGAAACCGCCGCCTCCGCCAGCCTGTTCCTGCTCGCTGCCCTGACCGTGTGCATGCTCTACTTCGGGCTGATGATCTGGCGCAACCAGGTGCTCTCCCGGCAAGCGGTGGAAACCGCCTGGCGTGACCCGCAGACCGGCTTTATCAGCCGTACCGCCCTGACCAGCACCGCCGGCTGGCTGATCCCGCTGCACGACCGGTTGTCCTCGCCGCTGACCCTGGTGCTGGTCCACCATCCGGACATCAACGCCCTGGCCGAGACCGTCAGCCAGCGGCTGCGCCGCAGCGACGTGATCGCCCGCTATGACGAAGATCACCTGGCCCTGCTGCTGCCCAGCACCGCCACCGGCGCCGCCGAACGGGTGCTCGCCGACCTGCGCGAACGCCAGCCCGGTCTGCGCGCCGCCGTGATGACCCTGAACAGCGCCAACGCCGCCCTGGAACAGGTGCTCTACCACCTGCAAACCGCCATGCCCCGCACCCGCGACGACCAGGACCACTGGCTCGCCCACGCCTCGCCGCTCGCCTGAGCGGCACGGCCGTACCTTCTTTCTTCAGGTGGCTATCGTGCCACCTCCAGTTAAGATATTCTTGACGGATATTCGATATATTGAATCCCGATAAAATTCATAACCTTTTGATTTAAAAGGTTTTATATTTAAAATTTGAACTTAACTCAATCCGGGATTGAACTTAACGAGGTCAGGATGCCCTCTTTCAAGCACTTCGATCTGTCTCTGTTGAATCCCTCGTTTGATTCGCCTCTGGTGGATGTTCTTAACGAATTGGAACATCTGCGGCGTCTACGCCTGGAAGGCACCACACCCTATCCGGTCTTCTTCGAACTGAAGACACTGTTTCACATGCTCGAAAGCCTCGGCTCCGCCCGCATTGAAGGGAATCACACCACGCTCGCGGATTACGTGGACAGCAAGGTTCAAGGGGCGGCCCAGCCCGGTGAGCAGCTTCGGGAAGTCACCAATATCGAAGAGGCCATGACGTATATCGATAAGGCGGTCGCTGAGAAGACCCCCATCACAGAAATACTGATCCGCGAACTCCACGCCATAACCGTAGAGCAGCTCATGGAAGAAGGTGATAGAACACCCGGCGCTTACCGTGAGGGAGGCGTAGTCATCGCCGCCTCAGAACATCTGCCACCTGACGCCGTGCAGGTATCCGCTTACATGGAAGAGTTGGTTGGTTTTATCAACAAAGACGACCCACCGAAATACGACCTGATGAAAGTCGCTTTGGCCCACCACCGGTTTGGCTGGATCCACCCATTCAGAAACGGCAACGGTCGAGTAGTGCGCCTGCTCACCTATGCGCTACTGATAAAATATGGGTTCGAGGTCTCCATGGCAGGCCGGATTCTCAATCCAACAGCCGTATTCTGTAACGACCGTGACCTCTACTACCGCATGCTGGGAGTTGCGGATACCGGCACGCAAGAGGGCCTGGAACGGTGGTGTACCTATGTGCTGACCGGTGTGCTGGACGAACTCCGCAAGGTAGACCAGTTAACCGATTACGGCTTCCTCAAGGAACGGATCCTTTACCCTGCCTTAAACCATGCCAAAGATCGGCAACTGATAACCGCCCTTGAAAGAAACATCTTGTCGCTCGCGGTACAGAACGGCGTCGTTAAATCCTCCGATCTAGTGCCCGCCATGCCAAAGTTGAAAGCCGGCCAAAGGACCTATCAGATTCGTCGACTGGTCAACAGCGGCATGTTGCGTCCTATCGCTGAAAACGCCCGGCAGTACACTGTCGGCTTCACCAACAACTACCTGATCCGTGGCGTCATTCAGGCTCTTGCCGACGAGGGCTACATCCCCTCCACCCTGAGTGGCCCCACCTGATCGGTAAGAAAGCACGGCCGTTTGTTGTATTAACGAAACGGTAACGGTTTGATCACGCATCGCCCGCGCTTAGGCGGTATGCTCGGATAAAAGGGTCGGATCCGAGGAATAGCCATGGTTCGCTGGTTGATCACCTGCGCGGCGTTGCCCGCACTTCTCTCGCTGGGCGCCGCCGCCGGCGCCCAGGAAGCCACGCCGCGTATTATTGGTGGTGACGACGCCACCGGGGATTGGCCGTGGGCTGCACTCATCGAGATCGATACCGACCCCAGCACCCGGGGGGCCGGCTACTGCAGCGGTATGGCGCTGACCGACCAATTGGTGGTCACGGCGGCACACTGCTTCTTTGACGACCAGGAGCGCCGGGTAACTGATCCCGACGTGCTGACTGTCTGGATCGGTAGCGGTCCGGGACCGTTGCAAAGCCGTTCCGTAAGTGCATTCGAACTGCCCGCCGTTCAGACCTATGCGGACGCACTGTTTGACGTTGGCCAGGATATTGCCCTGTTGCGCTTAAGCAGCCCCGTCAGCCTTAACACCTTCCCTAGTCTGGTGGACGAATCGCGCCGTCAGAGTCTTGAAGCGCTGGATCAATCGCGCGCTGATGAAGCCTTAACGGCCATCGGCTGGGGCATCACCAGCCCGAACAGCAATGACCTCGCGGATACCTTGCAAGAGGTACAGCTCGACTACGTGCCGTTCTCTGTTTGTGACCAAGCCTGGAGCTTTCAACTCGAAAGCGGCCAGATGCTGTGCGCCGCTGAATTGAATCCGGTCAACCAGCAGCGCCAGGACACCTGCCAGGGCGACAGTGGCGGCCCGCTCTTCCTGGGTGAGGACCCGGCTCCTTATGTGATAGGCCTGACCAGCTTCGGCACTCCCGATTGCGCCAGCCAACGACCGACCGTTTATACCGATGTGTCCGGACAAATCGACTTCATTGAGAACGCTGGCGTTACTTTGGGCGAGCCGCTGGTGGATTTGAATTTCACCACTGGCCGTGACCGCTACTACACGGCGCCGGACTCCTCGGTGACGATCACCGCCAGTCTGGTTAACGACAGCCTGATTCGAACGGTCAGCAACCCGTCCTTTTCTTACACGGACAGCGGCCTGGACGTGACGGCCAACTGGAGCGGTTGTTCAGGGTCCAATCCCTGCGAGGTGGCGGCTGAACTATCGCCCGAGGCCAGCAGAAGCGGCAACTTTGAGGTGGGACAAAGCGTTCTAAGCGCCTCGCCACACCGAGGCGTTTTATCTATCAGTTCTTCCTCCGGTGAAGACGACTACCGCATAAAGAACAATGATCGGGAAATCCCCGTGATCTTTTCCGACCAGGCGGACCTGAGCGTTACCGCACGGCGAGTGGTGGCGGAAGCAGACAGCGCCAATAACGGCCAGGCGACAATCGAAATCACGGTCACCAACCTGTCCTATTTGACTGGCGCGATCGCCAATCAGGTTGAGCTGAACGTGGCGCCACCCAGCGACGCATCGATCGTCGGCAGCAGCGCCAACTGCCAGTCCGACCCCTGCATTCTGGTCTCATCACTCGGCCCCGAGCAGGAGGTTACCGCCCGGTTTACGCTCAGTACGTCCACACCCCGCGAGAGCACGTTCAGCGCGACGGTCAGTGCGGAAAACGGGGATTTTCCCACCGACAACAACAGCGCCAGTGTCACCTTCAATTACGCCGGGCAACAAGCCACTTCCAGCAGTGATGGCGGTGGCGGCGGCGGTGGTGGCGGCGCCCTGGGCGCTCTGCTGGCGCTGATCGCGCTCGCCGGCCTGCGCCGACACTTGTAGGAGCGGGCCCCGCCCGCGAAAGGCAAGCTTTGCTTGCCGGCGGGATTCCAGAGGCTTCTCTAACGGCAGCACAAACAGGGTCTCTGGGATCCTGCCGGGTGGCTATAAGCCACCCTTTCGCGGGCGGGGCCCGCTCCCACAAGGTCCCGCTGCCCACATTGGTTCGCTGCTCCCAAGAGCCGCCGGTTTAGTGGTGGAACAGGCGCTCGAGGTAGGCGAACAGGTAGTCGGCGTCGGTGAGCGGGGCGCGGTAACCCAGGTGGCCGTCGGGGCGCATCAGCCATAGCCGGCTGCCGGTGCCGAAGGCCTGCTCGAATTCGCCGTCGTGGTCGCGCCACAGGTGGGCGCGGCCGGCGCCGGTGTCGGAGCGGTCCAGCTCGAAGCCGTCGCGGCTGATCACGGTGACGCGCAGTTCATTGAGGTATTCGTCCGGCAGCCGCGACAGCAGCGCGTGCAGGATCACCCTTGCGCGGTGGTCCGGCTCGCCGCCCAGCTGCAGCAGCAGATGGTGCACCGGCTGACGCAGCAGCGCCTGCACCCGGCGCGGGGAGCCGTCCCGTTGTGACTGCAGACGGGCGTCCGGCACCCGGTCGCCGGGCAGCGGCCCCTGGTGGCGCCAGCCGAGATCGGCGTCGGGCCCGGCGTCCACCAGCGGCGAATGCCGGTAGTGCACGTCCAGCTGGCTGGCGCGGCGCACCAGCCGGCGGCCCAGCTGCGGGCGGTTGCCGGCCAGACGCAGCAACGAGTCGCGGGCGCCGCGCAGCACCTTGGCGCGCACGAACGACGCCCGTGACAAGGCATCCACACCACGCAGCATGTCCTCGGCCACCGGCCGCCGCTCGCGCTGATAGCTGTCCAGCAGCGCCCCACCGCCGTGCCCGCGGCAGAACAGCACCAGCTTCCAGGCCAGGTTGAAGGCATCGGCGATGCCGGTGTTCATGCCCTGGGCGCCCAGCGGGCTCTGCACGTGGCAGGCGTCGCCGGCGAGCAGAATGCGGTTACGGCGGTAGTGGCTGACCAGCCGGCGCTGGATGGTGAAGCGGCTCAGCCAGCGGGGCTCGCCGGGCAGCGGCGCCCGGTCGCCCAGGGCCTCGCGGATGCGCTCATGGAACAGCGCCATGTCCGGCTCCGCCTCTTCGGTCTCTTCGCCGGGCTCCTCGGTGACCACCAGCCGCCAGCCGTCGTCGGGCATGGGGATGGCGATCAGGTTGCCGTCGGCGAGCAGAAAGCCGTGGAAGGCGTCGTTCTCCAGGTCCGGGGCCCAGTCCACGTCGGCGAGCAGAAAGCGCTCGTGGTAGTCGTTGCCGACGAACGGCAGGCCCAGCAGTTCGCGCACCCGGGAGTGGGCGCCGTCGGTGCCCACCAGCAAGTCCGCCTGCAACTGGCGTTCTTCGCCATGCCGGCCCTGTCCATCGCACTGTAGCACCCGCGCCTGAACACCGGAGCCGTCCTGCTGAAAGTCGAGCAGCTCGGTGTCCCACCAGAGCTCGCCGCCGAGGCTGCGGAAGCGCTCTTCCAGCACCGCCTCGATGCGCGGCTGGGGGCAGCACAGCAGCCGCGGGAACGGCGACGGCAGCTCGTCCATGGGCAGGCTCAGCAACGGGCCCTTGTCGCGGCCCTTGTCGCCGTACACGCGGATGGCCTCGAACGCACGCGCCTGGCGGCGCACCGCCTCGAGCACGCCCATGGCGTCGAAAATCTCCTGGCTGCGCGCGTGCAGGCCCAGTGCCCGCGACCAGGGCAGCCGGCCGGGCAGTTTGTCGATCACCCGGCACGGCACGCCGCCGCGCAGCAGGTTGATACCCAGGGTCAGGCCGGTGGGGCCGGCGCCGACAATCAATACTTTGGGGGCGTTGGATCCCGTGATCATGGTCGTGGTGCTACCATAGGTGTTTCATCTCCTGTGCCCTGCCAGTGGAGCCACGAACCGCCGTGAGCCGCAAAATTATCCATGTGGACTGCGACTGTTTCTACGCCGCCGTGGAAGTGCGTGACGACCCGCGTCTGCGTGGCCGGCCGGTGGCGGTGGGCGGCGACCCGCAGCGGCGCGGCGTTATCGCCACTTGCAATTATCCGGCCCGAGAATTCGGCGTGCGCAGCGCCATGGCCTCGTCCCAGGCGCTGCGGCTGTGTCCCGAGCTGGTGATTCTACCGCCTGACTTCGACAAATACCGGCGTGTGTCCGGACAAATTCAGGACATTTTTCGCGCCTTTACCAATATCATCGAGCCGCTGTCCCTGGACGAGGCTTTTCTCGACGTCACCGAGAGCCCGCTGCACGCCAACAGTGCCACCCGCATCGCCGAGGCGATCCGCCGCAAGGTGCGTGAGACCGTCAATATCACCGTGTCCGCCGGGGTGGCGCCGAACAAATTCCTGGCCAAGGTGGCCAGCGACTGGCGCAAGCCCGACGGGCTGTTCGTGATCACTCCGGATCAGGTGGACGATTTCGTCGCCGCGCTGCCGGTGAAGCGCATTTCCGGCGTCGGCCGGGTCACCGAGGACAAGCTCACCGCGCTGGGCATCAAGACCTGCGGCGATCTGCAAAAGCTGCCCCGGCTGGAGCTGGCCAACCACTTCGGCAGTTTCGGGGAGCGGCTCTACCATCTGGCCCGGGGCGATGACGACCGACCGGTGCAGACCAGCCGCCGCCGCAAGTCGGTGAGCGTGGAAAAAACCTACCATGAGGACAAGCAGACGCTGACCCACTGGCTGCAGGAGCTGGACGATCTGCTGGAGCGGCTGGAACGGCGCGTGGACCGGCTGGACGCCAACTACATCGTGCAGGGCCTGACCGTGAAGGTGCGCTACAACGACTTCCGCATCGTCAGCGCCGACCAGAGCGGCGAGCATCTGGATCGCGCCGTGTTCGAACGGCTGCTGACCCAGCTCTGGGAGCGCCACCCGGCGCCGGCCAGGCTGCTGGGCATCGGCCTGCGGCTGCGTGACCTCAAATCACCGCGCCAGCCGGACCTGTTCCCCGAGGAACGGGAACGCGCTCTACGCGACCGGCGGCAATGATTTGTGCGAGCGGGCCCCGCCCGCGAAAGGCAAGCTTTGCTTGCCGGCAGGATTCCAGAGGCTTCTATTAAGCACTTAGAGAGACCTCTGGAATCCTGCCGGCCGGCTTTGCCGGCCTTTCGCGGGCCGGGCCCGCTCCCACCAGGCGCGCGTACAGCGACGCCGGCACCATTTCGGCCATGATCTCGCGGCCGCGCCGGGCCACCGGCTCCATCTGGGAATCCAGGTACTCTTCCAGTACCCGTACACACTCGGCGCAGTGCGCCAGGGACTCGGGGGCCGGGTGCTGGTCCAGTTCACGCACCGCCTGGTCCAATTCATTCAAGTATTTGAGCAGCATGCCGCACTCCAGGATTGGCTCATACTCGCGGGTAGGCTAGGCGCCGGTCGTGACGGTTCGGTGACAGCGTTCACCGGACGCCGACGCGGGCCTGACCTGATGGCTCTATAGTGGCCTACTCCGGCCCGGCGCGCATCGTCACGCGGGCGGCACGGCGATGAAATGATGTAAAAAATTACAACGCCGGGAACGGCCGCAAACCACCGGCCTCAATCCAGGGGCGGGCCCCGGCCGCCGCCGGCGTATCGCCCGCGGCTTGTGGCCCACGGCCGGCCCGTTACGCTTGGCAGCGGGGTCAGGGCTATACTGCGTCCCTCAACGTTCAACTCGCATTCGCTAATGGATTATCAATGACCGCTACGGTATCGACCATCGTCGCCCCCGAGGGCAGCCTGGAAGTTCTCAGCCAACAGGAAGTGGAGCGCCTGCGCGACACCTCCTCCAAGGGCCTGCACGAGCTGCTGCGCCGCTGCGCCCTGGCGGTGCTGAACGCCGGCACCCCCACCGACGACAGCCGCCAGGTGCTGGAGACCTACAAGGATTTCGACATCCAGGTGATCCAGGAAGACCGCGGCATGATGCTCAAGCTGGATAACGCCCCGGCCGGGGCGTTCGTGGACGGGCGCATGATTCGCGGTATCCGCGAGCACCTGTCGGCGGTGCTGCGCGACATCGTCTACGTGGCCAACGAGATCCAGCACGGCGGCCGCTTCGATCTGGACGACAGCACCGGCATTTCCAACGCGGTGTTCCACATTCTGCGCAACGCCGGGGTGCTGCACGCCGGCGAGCTGCCCAATCTGGTGGTGTGCTGGGGCGGGCACTCGATTTCCCGGGAAGAGTACGACTACGCCAAGAGCGTCGGCTACCAGCTGGGGCTGCGCGAACTGGACATCTGCACCGGCTGCGGGCCCGGCGCCATGAAGGGGCCGATGAAAGGCGCCCACGTGGCGCACGCCAAGCAGCGCCGCCGCCAGGGCCGCTACCTGGGGATTTCCGAGCCGGGCATCATCGCCGCCGAAGCGCCCAACCCGATCGTCAACGAGCTGGTGATCATGCCGGACATCGAGAAGCGCCTGGAGGCGTTCCTGCGCGTGGCCCACGGCATCATCGTGTTCCCCGGCGGCGTCGGCACCACCGAGGAAATCCTTTATCTGCTGGGGGTGCTGCTGCATCCGGCCAACCAGGATATTCCGCTGCCGGTGGTGTTCACCGGCCCGGCGGACAGCGCCGACTACTTCCGCCAGGTGGACACCTTCATCCGCTACGCGCTGGGCGAGGACGCCGCCAAGCGCTACCGGATCATCGTCGACGACCCGGAAGCGGTGGCCCTGGCCATGCGTGACGGGGTGCGCGACCTGACCGAGTTCCGCCGCGAGCACGACGACGCCTTCTACTACAACTGGCGTCTTACCGTGCCGGAGGACTTCCAGCGGCCGTTCGAGCCCACCCACGAGGCCATGGCCGCGCTGGCGCTGCGCACCGATCTACCGGTCTACGATCTGGCCGCCAACCTGCGGCGGGCGTTTTCCGGCATCGTCGCCGGCAACGTCAAGGAGGCGGGCATCCGCGCCATCGAGGAACACGGCCCCTACCGGCTTACCGCCGAAAAGGGCCTGATGGCGCAGATGGATGTGCTGCTGCAGTCGTTCGTGGCGCAGAGCCGCATGAAGCTGCCCGGCAGCCACTACGAGCCCTGCTACAGACTGGAAGGTTAACGCGGCTGCATGCGGATGCCGCCGTCGAGGCGAATGGTCTCACCGTTCAGGAAGGTGTTCTCCACCATGTGGCAGACCATGGCCGCGTATTCCGGCGGGTTGCCGAGACGCTTGGGGAACTGGGTCATTTCGATCAGCGGCATTTTCACCTTGTCCGGAGCGGCGTTCATCAACGGCGTGTTGAAGATGCCCGGGGCGATGGTGTTGCAGCGGATGCCCAGCGGCGCCAGATCACGGGCGATGGGCAGGGTCATGCCGACCACGCCGCCCTTGGTGGCGGCGTAGGCCACCTGGCCCACCTGGCCGTCGAACGCGGCCACCGACGCGGTGTTGACGATCAGGCCGCGCTCGTTGTCTTCGCCGGGCTCATTCTCGGCCATCACCGCCGCCGCCAGGCGCGCCACGTTAAAGGTGCCGATCAGGTTGATCTGCACCACCATGTTGAACACGCCCAGGTCGTGGGGCTTGTTCTCGCGGCCCACGGTCTTCATCGCCGAGCCCACGCCGGCGCAGTTCACGCACACGTGGATGGCGCCGAACTTCTCCTTGGTGGCGTCGATGGCGGCCTGCACGGAGGCTTCATCGGTCACGTCGGTCTGCACGAAGGCGGCGTTCTCGCCCAGTTCGGCGGCCACTTCCGGGCCCTTCTTCTCATCACGGTCGAGGATCATCACCTTGCCGCCCTTGGCGATGATCGCTTCGGCGGTGGCCTGACCGAGGCCCGAGGCCCCACCGGTAATCACGGCGACTTTACCTTGGATGTTCATACTGTCTCCTTGTGTAAAACTTGAGTATAACCACGCAAACCCGGGGCTACATTGTTGCTTCCGCTCAGGGAGATACGCATTCTTGTTAATGAAGAGCGAGAGGGAACCCCCTATGAGCCAGCCAGAAACGCAACCACGGCATGCCGGCCTGGCCCGGCGCCTGGCCGACACCCGCGCGTTCAGCGAGACCCTGTGCGAGCCGCTCACCGCCGAGGACATGGGCCTGCAGGCCTGTCCGGAAGTCAGCCCGCCGCGCTGGCACCTGGCCCACACCACCTGGTTTTTCGAGACCTTTATCCTCAAGCCTTTCGCGCCCGGCTACAAACCCTCCGACGAGCGCTTCGAATATCTGTTCAACAGCTATTACAACGGCGTCGGCGAACAGTACCCGCGCCCGCAGCGGCATCTGTTGTCGCGGCCGGGCAACGACGCGGTGCGCGCCTGGCGGGCCAGCGTGGACGAGGCGATGCAGGCGCTGCTCAACCGCCCGGAGGTGGCCGACGAGGTGATAGACCTGGTGGCGCTGGGCATCGAGCACGAGCAACAGCACCAGGAGCTGCTGGTCACCGACCTCAAGTTCAGCTTCTCGCACAACCCGCTGGCGCCGGTGTACCGGCCCCGCCAGGACAGCGACGCCCAGGCGCCACCGCTGCGCTGGCACGAATACCCCGGCGGCCTCACCGAGATCGGCGCCGACCCCGCCGAGGGCTTCTGCTTCGACAACGAAACGCCCCGCCACCGCCAGTGGCTGGAGCCGTTCGCCCTGGCCAGCCGCCCGGCGACCTGCGGCGAGTACCTGGCCTTTATCGAGGACGGCGGCTACCGCCGCCCGGAGCTGTGGCTGTCCGACGGCTGGGCCTGGCTTCAGGAACAGGGCGCGCAAGCCCCGCTCTACTGGGATCTGGACGGCGACACGCCGGCCTATTACACCCTGGCCGGCCGGCGGCCGGTGAATCCGCAGGAGACGGTGGCCCACCTGAATTACTACGAAGCCGACGCCTTCGCCCGCTGGAGCGGCAAGCGCCTGCCCACCGAAGCGGAATGGGAACACGCCGCCGCCCGGCTGCCGGTGGTCTCCGGATCGTCCTCCGGCTTCGTCGACAACCGGCGTTTCCACCCCGGGGTGGCCGGCGCCGACAGCGAGGGCCCGGCGCAGCTGTTCGGCGATGTCTGGGAATGGACCGCCAGCGCCTACCTGCCCTACCCCGGCTTCGCGGCCGCCGCCGGCGCCGTGGGCGAGTACAACGGCAAGTTCATGTGCAACCAGATGGTGCTGCGCGGCGGCTCCTGCGCCAGCGCCCCGGGCCATCTGCGCGCCACCTACCGCAACTTTTTCTACCCTCATCTGCGCTGGCAGTTCAGCGGCGTACGTCTGGCACACAGCATGGAGGCAGGCCGTGCCCCAACCCCAACAATTATTGCCTAACCTGACTTTCCTGGACCTGCGCCCGCCGGTGGCGGACGCGGCCCGGGAGGTGGCCGCGTCACTGTCGGCGGCGCGCCCCACCCTGGACCCGAAGTACTTTTACGATGAGCGCGGCTCGTCGTTGTTCGACGCCATCACCCGCACGCCGGAGTATTACCCCACCCGCACCGAGGCGGCGCTGCTGCGCGAGCACGCCGCCGGCATGGCGGCGCAACTGGGCGACGACCTGGTGATCGCCGAGCCCGGCGCCGGCGGCTGCGAGAAGGTGCGCATTCTGCTCGACCAGTGGCGCCCCTACGGCTACATGCCCCTGGAGATTTCCCGGGAGTGCCTGCTCGACGCCAGCCGCGCGCTGGCCGGTGAATACCCCTCGGTGCGTTTCGACGCGGTGTGCGCGGACTACTCCCAGGCGCTGGATTTCCCCGCCGACCTGCCCGGCTACCCCACCGATGTGCCCCGGCTGGTGTTTTTCCCCGGCTCCACCATCGGCAACTTCGAGCCCGACGCCCGCGCCGACTTCCTGGCCGGCCTGCGCCGCCTGGCCGGCGACGACGGCTACCTGCTGATCGGCGCCGACCTGCAAAAAGACCCGGCCCGGCTGAACGCCGCCTACAACGACAGCGCCGGCCACACCGCCGCCTTCAACCTTAACGCCCTGGAACATCTCAATGCCCGGCTTGAATGCGGCTTCGACGTCTCCGCCTTCGAGCACCGGGCGTTCTACAACGAAACGCTGGGGCGCATTGAAATGCACCTGGAATGCAAAAAAGCGCATTCCATACGCATCGACGGCCACACCATCGAATTGGCGCCGGGCAGTCGCATTCACACCGAAAACTCCTATAAATTCACGGTGGAGACCTTCACCCGGGAACTGAGCGACGCCGGCTTCGCGCCGCTGTCCAGCTGGGTGGACGACGAAGGCCTGTTCAGTATTCATCTGGCGAAGGCGGTCTGAGGGCCGCCGGTACGGGGGCAAGGCGCCATGTAGCGGGGCCCGCCGTATCCTGTATCCTGTAGTTTGATTCGCGTTGGCCGCTGGCGAACGCCCTGGGGAAGGAAAACACCAATGCTGGAATTGATCAGCGCCGCCCGGCGCCGCAAACGCACGCCCACCTATTCGTTGTTCGATGTGGTGTCCATGGAATTCCGGGTGGGTCTGCTGGACATCGATCTCAACATGCACCTGAACAACGGCAAGTACACCAAGATCATGGACCGTTGCCGGCTGGAGCACGCGGTGGTCACCGGCCTGCTCAACCGCATGATCGAAGCCCGCGCCAGCGCCGTGGTGGCCAACAGCGAGATCGCCTATGTCCGCGAGCTGCGCCCCTACCAGCGCTTCATGGTGCACACCCGCATCCTCGGCTGGGACGACAAGTACACCTATTACGACCAGCGCTTCGACTCGCAGCGCAAGCTGCACACCCACGCCCTGCTGCGCCTGGCGCACATGTACGGCGGCAAGACCATCAGCCCCCAGGCGTTCCAGGAGATGACCGGCCTGAACAAGGTGTCCCCGCCGCTGCCCGCCTATGTGCAGGACTGGAAAACCCTGCTGCAGAGCAAGAAGCGGCTCACCGAAACCGACCCGGAGCCGGCCCGCGATATTCCTTGAGGGTTCACACAACCCGCGGCGCTTGCGTTACAATCCCGGCATGTCCAAACCCCGCATCGGCACCCCCTGCATCGGCGTTTGTTCCACCGTCTTCGGCGACACCGTCTGTCGCGGCTGCCGCCGCTTCAGCCACGAAGTGGTGGACTGGAACGCCTACTCCGACGAGCAGAAACGCATCGTCTGGGAGCGTCTCGACGAGCTTCTCGGCCTGGTGGTGAGCAACTACTTCGAAGTGGTCGACGCCGACGCGCTCGCCGGCCAGCTCGACTATCAGAACCTGCGCTACCAGACCCAGCTCTCCCCCACCGGCTGGGTGCCGGAGCTGCTCAAGGCCGCCGGCCGCCAGCGCATCGACTACCGGGTGTTCGGCCTGGAACCGCTGCCCGCCGCCGAGGGCCTGGCGCCGCGTGAACTCTACGACCTGATCAGCAAGGAGTGCCACGCCCTCAATCAGGCCCACTACGACCGCTCCTTCGCGCGCCCGGTGGGCAGCACCGGCGAGCTGGTGATGCAGGCGGCCCGCGAAAAAGGCCTGTTCTAAGACGCGCAGCGTTCGCAGCGACCGTGCATTTCCAACGGCTGCGGGCCGACCTTGAAACCCTCGCCCGCCAGGCTGCGCTGCAACTGCCGCCGCAGCGGGCTGTCCATGGGCGCTTCCCGCACCGCGCCGCACTGGTCGCACACCAGAAACAGGGTGCCGGCCTCATGGCCGTGGTCGCAGGCGAGGTGGCCGCAGGCCATGTAACGGTTGGTGGACGCCAGCCGGTGGGCCAGCCCCGCCGCCACCAGGAAATCCAGCGCCCGGTAAATGGTGGGCGGCTTGGCGCCGGGCTGATGACGGCGCTGCAGCGCGTCCAGCAAATCGTAGGCACTGGCCGGGTCGTCCTGCTCCAGCAACAGCGCCATCACCTGACGGCGCTGGGGGGTCAGTTTCAGGCCCTGTTCCAGACAACGGCGTTCAGCGATTTCCAGTTTGGCTTGCGAACCTGGCGCCATGGGGTCTCCCTGCTGCCGCGGCCGACTCTGGCCGCGGCTCCATTATCCCGGTATCAGGACGCTTCCTCCAGGCCCCAGTCCGGGAACGGGTCCGGCAGGGTGCGCCAGTATTCCAGCCCGGCGCGGGTCTCGTCCTCGCTGAGCAGGCAGGCGTCCAGCGCCCGCCGGGTGTGCGCCGGGTCCATGCCCTGGCCGATGAACACCAGCTCCTGGCGCATGTCGCCGAACGGCTCGTGCCATTTTTCGCGAATGAAGGCGCGGGTCTCGGCGTCGTCCGGCCAGTTGTGCTCGGGCACCGCCTTCCAGAAAAAGCCGGCCACGCCATGGTGGGCGATGCCGCCCGCCTGGCTCCAGGTGCCCGCCAGACGGGGCCGGGTGGCCAGCCAGAAATAGCCCTTGGAGCGCAGCAGCTTGCCGTTGTCCCAGTCGCGGTTCAGAAAGGCGTGGAAGCGGGCCGGGTGAAACGGCCGGCGTGCGCTGTAAGTGAAGCTGCTGATGCCGTACTCCTCGGTTTCCGGCACATGCTCACCGCGCATTTCCTTGAGCCAGCCCGGCGCCAGGCTGGCGCGCTCGAAATCAAAGCGCCGGGTATTGAGCACCTGGTCCAGCGGCACCCGGCCGTGGCTAATGGGCACGATCACCGCGTCCGGATTCAGTGCGTGCAGCATACCGATCACATCCTGGCGCTGGATGTCGTCGAGCAGATCCATCTTGCTGACCAGCAGCACGTCGCAGAACTCAACCTGGTCCACCAGCAGGTCCGCCACGTTGCGCTCGTCATCCTCGCCGAGGTGCTCGCCCTTCTCGCGCAGGTCCGCCGCTTCGCGCAGATCGCGGGGAAAGTTGACCCCGTCGACCACGGTCACCAGGGTATCGAGGCGCGCCACCGACGACAGGCTCTCGCCGCTTTCGTCCTCGAAGGTGAAGGTCTCCGCCACCGGCAACGGCTCGGAAATGCCGGTGGACTCGATCACCAGATAATCGAAGCGCCCTTCGCCGGCGAGCCGCTTCACCTCTTCCAGCAGATCCTCGCGCAGCGTGCAGCAAATGCAGCCGTTGCTCATCTCCACCAGCTTTTCCTCGGCACGGTTCAGGCTCACCTGCTGGTTGACCAGGCTGGCGTCGATGTTGATCTCGCTCATGTCGTTGACGATCACCGCCACCCGGCGGCCGTCGCGATTATTGAGTATGTGGTTGAGCACCGTGGTCTTGCCGGCGCCCAGAAACCCGGACAACACCGTGACCGGCAGACGCTTGTCCACTGCGGTGTCCTGCATGATGGTTCTCCCTGATGGCAACTCGTGAATGGCTCATGCGTGAAGTCGTAATGTTATATTATAACATAACTGATATAGCAAGCCGCATTAGCGGGATGCACCGTCCGCGCCGGCAAGGCACTATGGGTGTTTGTTTGCGATCAGCGAGACGACGTTCGATGAGCTTTCAAGGTATGACCATCGTGCTCACCGGTGCCTCCAGCGGCATCGGCGAGGAAGCGGCCAAACAGCTGGCCGCGCGCGGCGCCCGGCTGTGCCTGGTGGCGCGCCGGGAACAGGAACTGGAACGGGTGCAGGACGACATCCACCGCAAAGGCGGCCGGGCCTGGATCTACCCCACCGACCTGACCAACGCGGACAGCATCACCACCAGCCTGGACGCCATCCTGCATGAACACCCGCGGGTGGACGCCCTGGTCAACAACGCCGCCCACTCGATCCGCCGCCCCATCCTCCAGGCGCTGGACCGCATCCACGACTACGAGCGCACCATGCAGCTCAACTACATCGGCGCGGTGCGCATGACCATGGGGCTGATACCGCGCTTCCTGGAGCAAGGCCGCGGCCAGGTGGTGAACGCCTCCACCCTGTCCGCCCAGGTGCCGATCCCGCTGTTCTCCGCCTACCTGGCCAGCAAGGCGGCGCTGGACTCCTACTCCCGCTCGCTCAACGCGGAGCTCGGCCACAAGGGCATCCAGGCCACCATGGTCTACTTCCCCATGGTGCGCACGCCGATGTCCAACCGCACGGAAATCTACAAGCACATGCGCATGATGAGCGTGGAAGACGCCGCCGGCTGGATCATCAAGGCCCTGCGCGACCGCCCCGCCCGCGTCGGCAAACCCCTGGGCACCCTCGGCAGCCTGGTGCTCGCCGCCGCGCCCGGCCCGGCGGTGAAACTCACCCAGCCGTTCTTCCGCCGCATGGACAAGAACCTGAAGGCCAAACTCAAGAAGAAATAGCAGGGCCTTGTGGGAGCGGGCCTTGTGGGAGCGGGCCCCGCCCGCGAAAGGGTGGCGCCAGCCACCCGGCAAGTTTCTTACCGATACAAACGCCGATCACGCCCAACGCGATCCATCGCCTCATCGGTTTCCCGCCGCATCCGCAGCAACTTACGCCCCTGCGCCAGCGCCCGCTCGCGGGCCTGGCCGGTCATTTCATAGGCGTGCTTGTAGCTGCCGGGCGGACGATGGCACTCGACGTGCGTCTTGGAGCGCTCGTAGTCGTCACAGATTGAGGCATACTTGGCGATGCGCGCGTCCAGCGCGCTGTCGGCGGATGCCGCAGCGGACACCGTGGCGCCGAAAAAAACGGCCAAAGCCGTGAGGACGAACGCCTTCCTGGCTCGTGTTGGCATGTCTCCCTCCTTGGAAACCGGGCGTGAGCCGCCCTTCATATTGTCGGATGGTGCGCCAGGAGGGACTTGAACCCCCACACCTTGCGGCATCAGGACCTAAACCTGACGTGTCTACCAATTCCACCACTGGCGCAGGCCGCGAAGTATAGCAGCGACCGGTCGGGTTAGCGAAGCGTAACCCGACCCTCGGCGTTACTGCTCCAGCCGGTCCAGCCGGTTGTTGACCTGGATGCGGTACTGGTCGAACGCCTTGATGGCGGCGTCGATGTCGTCCAGCCGTTGCTTGAGCTGATCGGCGCCGCCCGCGCTGTTGCGCAGTTCGGCGATGGCGTCCTTCTGGCTCTGGTTCTGCTGCTCGAGCTGCTTGACGGTATCCACCACCACATCCACCTGGGTTTCCAGCTGGTTGATCTGGGTGCGCCACTGCGAGCTGCTTTCGTTGACCGCTTTGACGGCGCTGTCGATCTGCGTTTTCAGCTCGCCGATCTGGCTCTGGGTGTCCTTGATGCTCTGGTCGTAGCCACTGACGGTTTTCTTCAGGCCGGCCAGGGCGCTGTCGTTGCTCTTGAGGCTGTCGCGCAGGCTCTGCACGGTTTTCTGGTTTTCCTGGATCCACTCTTTGTTGCGCTTGTTGCTGACGTCCCAGAGTTTGCGGATCTCATCCTCGTTTTTGTCGATGGCCTTGTTCTGGTTGTCCAGGGTCTCGCGCAGTTTGCCGGCGGACTGGTCCAGGGACTCGTCGGTGGCCGACAGGCGTGCCTGCAGGTTCTCCAGCTGCTCGGAGGACATGCCCATGCGGGTTTCCATCTGGCCCTGCAGCGCGGTGATCTCGCGGTAGAAGTAAGCACACGCTACCGCCAGTGCCACCGCCAACAGCAAGGTCAGAAAGATCCAGCCGCCGTTGCCGCCGCCGCTGCGCGGGGGCGCCTGGCGCGGTGGCGGGGTGCGGCCGCCGCCCTTGCCCCGGTCGCCGCCGTTGCCGCCCTGGGGCGGCGGGGCGCTGGCTTTCCGCCGGCGCGGCTCGTCCACGGGTACGTCGTCGATATCACCCAGTTTGACGTCTCGCTCTCGAGTCATGGGGAAACCCTGTCCTGTCCGATGTGGGAAAACACCTATCTTACCCGCCCGCCGTCATCGGCGCACAGCGGTGTGGCTTGGTGTGCGGGGAAACAGAGAAAGTTCCGGGAGGAAGGCGGTTTGCGGGGAATAGTAAAAGGGCTTTGGGAGCGAAATTTGTGGGAGCGGGCCTTGCCCGCGAAAGGGAGCGAAGCTCCCGGCAGGATTCCAGAGGCATACCTAACGGCAGCACAAACAACGTCTCTGGTATCCTGCCGGCCGGCTTTGCCGGCCTTTCGCTTGCAGGCAAGCTCCCACAATCGCGTCCTAAAAGAACTTCCCGTTAAGCGAAGTTCTTGGCTGCGAAGTCCCAGTTGATCAGGTTCCAGATGGATTCCAGATACTTGGGACGGGCATTGCGGTAGTCGATGTAGTAGGCGTGCTCCCACACGTCCACGGTGAACAGCGGCGTTTGGCCGTTGCCGTGGGCGATCGGGGTGTCGGCGTCGTCGGTGTTGACGATGTCCACGCCGCC
>MRWF01012703.1_pt1 | contig 112037 bp, 96 predicted proteins | sample 1013331 | NCBI WGS metagenome assembly MRWF01 (sample SAMN06117577, study PRJNA244670) | biofilm metagenome | biome: Water; feature: Cathode Biofilm; material: Biofilm; isolation source: microbial consortium enriched at the cathode of a solar microbial fuel cell | place: USA: District of Columbia ... | reverse complement strand
CTGGCGCGCTTACCGAAACCGCATCAACACCAAGAACAAAGGACATGAGTCCATGGGTTCTTGTACGCGCAAACGTATCCCCTTGCCTCCGAGATCTGGTCTCTGCACTTCAGGAATCTGGCGCGCCAGCACCAGACACGGAGTATTATTTGCCGGGCGAAGACGACTTATTTTCTGAGCTGGCATGGCCAGAGGCATCGCCACCTGTAGCCATTTTGACTGAGGAGCAGATGGTCAATTCGGAGAGATGGGTCTCCCGCGGGTGGAAAATACCTAGCCCGGATCTACCGATTGAAACTATTGTGGCGGGAATAAAGTACTACGCGCTCAGCCGAAACTAATTCAATTTAGCTGAGTTAGTTTTCCTCATCTTTAATTCCAATTGCCGCCGCCCCTGTTCCTATCGTAATTAACAATGCTGAAATAATTTGGAGGATCCACGCACCAACAACGACGCCACCAATCAACATAAGGCCAGTCGCCATCGAAGTTGTGAATAGTGTATATATTCCAAAAATGAATATCGCGAGCAGAGCTATGCCGCCAAATACTTGCAGTAGATATCCAAGCCCCAGAAATAACGTCATTATTGCGAATCTCATTGGTAATCCCCTTTTTACTATAAGCCAACCAATAAGAAATATATCGGCTTAACAAGCCATATTATGAAGCTTTTACTGGATACATATACCAAAGCGGCCGATAAGGACGATGGGGCATATCACGGTAGTGAGTCAACGAAAAATGATGCTGCGTTCGGTATTATCAGGTTTATTTCTTTTATTTTATTCGATCACCTTGGTATGGGCAGGAGTGTATAGCCCGCCCGGCCTATACGATGTAGAGCACCAGACCTTTGATAATGGCCTTCAAGTCATTCTCAAACCCCGCGACACTGCTCGTACCGTTTCTATTAGATTGGCGGTGGGTGTAGGATTTTCCGACTTCCCCTGCGGCAGGCGAGAAACTCCGCATTTTCTTGAACATTTACTATTCGCGGGCACCTCCAATCACACAGAAGCGGAGCTGGACGCGCTTATCCGCGATTACGGGGGGTATTGGAACGCAACGACTTCGACGGACGACACAATATATGAAGTCGATCTCTACAGCCCCTATACGGATGAAGGGCTGGATCTCCTTTATGAGATAGTAACGGATTCGACCATGAGCGAGGAGCGCGTGGCCGTTACCCGCGACATCATCCACCGCGAGAGCGGGGGAAAGCCCTCTAACTTGGATGCCTGGCTTTACGACAATGGGATTGGCAAATCGGGACTGGACAAAGCCGCGCAATTTTTATCTCAAGGCTGCACGCGTAAGGAAACTGCCGAAAATATTACACGAGACGATATCGTGGCGACTTTCAATCGCTATTATGTTCCTAACAACATGACACTGATCGTCGTGGGTGATTTTTTGCCACACCGTGTCAGGGAGAAAATCATACAGACCTTCGGTCGGTTACCCGCCTCTACGGTTTCTCGCGTATCACAGAGACTGGCAACAGCGTACACCGGACCGCTACGCCTCTCGGGCACCCTCAACCCTCCGTTAGGCAGTGATGCCTGGATCGCGTTGGCCTTCCCTACAAATGGTTTTCGGGGTAGTGATTATTATGCCCACACTTTGATCGCAACATATCTGGACTTCGTCCTCTATGACGCCTTGAGAACCGAATCTGGCCTGGCGTATGCGCCCTCAGTTGAACTGGTCAATAACCTCGAACACGGCGCACTTCTACTTAGTGCTGATGTAGATCTCGAGCACGTACAGGATGCGACAGCGATCATCCAGCGAGAACTCGACAAACTGCGAACCGACCCGCTGGACGCATCAAGCTTTGAAGCCGTCAAACGTCAAGAGCTTCTAAGCCGGGTACAGGGGATAGAGGCCAACAGCGACATCGCTGACTACTATGCAAATTCTGCATTTGAGCTGAAGCTTTACGGGGATTTCGTGGACGAAGAGGAACGCATCACGGCCCTAACACCGGCGGATATACATAAAGCCGCACAACAGCTGTTTTCGCCGGACAAACAGCTTGTGATCATTAATGAGCCCACCCTGACCTATGGGCAACTGGCATTGCTGCTAGCCGGACTATGTACTTTTTTAGCTCTGATTGTATTTCGCAGGAAATTGTTTAAAAAGAACGCATAAGGGCGACAGCCATGCACGAGGTATTTATAATATTCTAATGTGCGGACGCTATAACATCATCACCGACGCCCAGGCCTTAGTTGATTATTTCGACGTGCTGAATGAAATCGATTTTTCGCCACGCTACAACATCGCACCCTCCCAGGACGTTCCCGTCGTTCGGCAGCAGGACGCCGGGCGGGAATTGGCGCTGCTGCACTGGGGGCTGATCCCTTTCTGGGCCAAGGATGAGAAGCTCAAATACAGTATGATCAACGCCCGGGCCGACACGGTGCACGAGAAACCTGCCTACCGCGAGGCGTTCAAGAAGCGCCGCTGCCTGATTCCGGCAAGTGGTTTCTATGAGTGGCGCAAAGAGAAGGGGCGCAAGCAGCCCTACAACATCCGGCTGAAGGATACCGACATCTTCGCCTTCGCCGGGCTGTGGGAGCATTGGGAGGGTCCGGAGGGCGAGGTGATTGATTCCTGCTCGATTATCGTGACCGAGGCGAACAAACTCATCGAGCCTATCCATGACCGGATGCCGGTGATACTTTCGACCAAAGGTTACGATACTTGGCTCGACCCGGACAACCACAACACGAACACGCTTCGCGACCTGCTCACACCCTACCCGCCTGCGAAGATGGAGTGCTATCCAGTAAGCACTGTGGTCAACAATGCACGGAACGAAGGGGCGGATTTGATTAAGGAAAAATACTAACGTTCATCATCGCCAGACGGTCCGCGCCAGCAAGTACCTGGGGAAAACTGCCCAGCCGCGGAATGACTGCGGTTGCCTATGGTTGGGCTGAATCACGAGAAATGGCTAGAAATCGCTTGGCTCTCGCACGTCCGGAAGCAACAGTAAAAAGCGGCATGATAGTAAAAGCCCCGCGCGTGTTTCGCTATGGTAGCCCGTTCATTCTTAACTAAAAGGGTTACCAGATGAACCGAAAGATTTCGATGAAATACTACCAATACCACGCCGAGCCTTTGCCCACCCTAGAAGAACTCGAACTTGCTCACCCGGGCTGTGGCCAATTTAAAGCAAAGAAATATTTTGGCTCTGGCGATGCAATCCTCGTCTGCGAGAAGTGCGGCGTGAACCTCAGACTATTACTGGACGCCCAGCAACAATTGATCATAAACGCCTTCGTTCCCGAGACGTACCCGGAGATAGAGGCCAGAGAATTTTTCGAGAAGACATTCGACGACCCACTTACTGTCATCTGGAGCATTAAGTCGTTCGAGCAATAGCATGGCTCAAGCCCGCGACACCGCCCGCCCGGCCCCGGTGCATCGGCGCCGGGAGAAGCTTTGCCAGTTGAGACCAAGGGCGGCGGCTGACGGCCCGGGACCAACTAGGGGGCCGGGCAGGTGGGCGGGGGAGGCGGATGGGCGAGCGTGAGCGAGCATATAACTTCGTACATGGATCCTTAGTGATAATAACAGTTGCGCAGCCTCAGCCGCCTATAACTTTAATTGATTTAAAACAGGGCAAACGACCAAAAGTCAGAACTCAGGATATGTTTCTTCATTTACAGAACCCATCATTTGGTGGGAAAAAGTCTCAAGGTAAACCCATTTATATTGCCCTCATCGCCATCCAATTGCTCGTAATGTATGATATATTTTACCTCTATATTAATGAGGATAGCAGTGGTGATTCCAATTGCTAAGCATTCGTTTTTATTATTAGTCGTCCTTTTCAGTGGTGGCTGCGCATCAATACACACACCAGTTCAGATCAATTCGGACAAGCTGCCGGCAAAACAGGGAAACACGCTAGCTGTTGCTTATACCAACACCTATTTTCAACCACGATTTATGGGCATATTTAAGCCTTTTATTGATGGACCCTTAGGCTGGTATGCATTCGGCAATTATGAAGGCAGGAACGATCGACGCCTCGAGAGCAATGAATATGAAAAACTGCTTGGTGCTTTTGATGTCAGCCAACATTTCATTAAGGAATTGAGACAAGGCACGAAGTCAAGCACGTTACTAAGCTTAGTCTTTAACGACAATGCTGATATAACAGTCAAATCCGTTGAATACGTTAAATGTTCCGATGCGGGCAGTTGCACTGCTATTGCAGAGGCTTTACCGAGCGACAGCCCAACCATTGCAGTAATGAAGATGGCATATGGTATTGGAATGCGCCAAGGAAAAGAACAGTTTGGATTTGTCAAATCATATCGACCGTTTATTAGGGTCATGGGGATCGCGCGACGAGCAGATAACCACCAGGTCATCTGGCGCGATACAGTGATTGTATTTGGAGAGAAGGCCTATCGCGGTAGTGAGGCGAACGCTGACCAGATTCCTAGAGAAGAGCTAATCGATGCATTTAAGGGCATATCAACTGACGCGGTTAAACTGATAGTAAGAAGTTTGAACGGAGAAAAACTCGAAAAAATGCCCGTGCTCGATGATCTAGCGTCTTCAGATCAAGAGTTTTAGTTCGAACTGAAAAACCTCAGGAAGCCTATTTTATCGGGTTTTAACTTCTAATTAGTCGTGCTTACGCCAATTCTGATTTCATTTTATGCTGAGGCTTCTAACGGAATCAGCCAAAGCCTTGTATACATTCCGACATTACTGTCCTCAGCATAAAGAGGTACGTCTATCAGCACGATCAGCGTGCATTATTAAAGTCTTAATCCTTGCCGCAGCATGACAAAAGCCGACTAAGGCAACGTTATTGACCTTTTATGTTATTCGCCGGATCGTGTCGAAATCCGTTAGCTTGCCATTAAAGGGCTCGTAGCAACCAGCCGAGCTGGGCGAGTGCGAGGCGGTGGCGGGAACGGAGGGGCCAGACGGGAAGTGAAGGCACTGAGGGCATTGCGCAGGTGGCGAAGGCGTATCTGGGCCGTAGCCGCCGGAGCATTGCCCGGCGGGTGGGGCTGGCACCGCCCTAGCCCGGCGCGGCGCTTGCCTGGGGTTGCAAGGGGCGTGACGGGCGGTCGGGGACTAATGCTGCCGGGAAACCTCAATCCATCTCTACCCAAGCAAGCATTTCCGTCGCGTAGCCTTTGTCCGGATTCGCGATCCCACGATGACCCAGTTCGCGCTGCAACATGGGCTCAATATATTCATGAAGCAGCGCGGCCCGCTCGTCAGGCTGAAATTGGGGCCTTCCGGTCGGGGCCTTGAAGCAATCGCGGTATTGCTTCTCGATGTTCGGAACACGCTTGCCCGTTCGCTCGACAGCAATGGGAACCAGATGGGAACCAGCATCCTGCCGGGCTCCGAAGGAATGCACCAACCAGATGCTAAGCGCGACCGGCTGCTCGATACCAACCGAAGCCGCAGCGCCTAACGACGACGGTTCCGCTGACCGCCATCGGTTCAGAAGCCGGTCAACGAGCGGGTGATCAATGCCGATCAGCTCCAACTGCTCTTGCTGCTGCGCGAGATCACGGTCCAGGGTGCAAACCATCGGCGCCGAATTCGCATCCTCGGTGATTTCGAAGCGAAGCTCGTCGATTGTTCTAAAGCTTCCCCCACTGTATTCCACGGCCGATCGCACGAATTCCATGATCCGCGCTTTGCTCTCATCAATGTTCGCCAGCGGCTTGTAGTCTTCGAGACTGAATCGATCCAGGTCCTGAAACAGCTCGAAGACCACCTTGCGCGCCTCCCTGGCATTGCTCATCGCCGCTTCCAGTTCCTGGCGCGTGCGCTTCAGTTCGGGATCGGACAGCGCCTCCCGGTAAAGCTGGTCATAGCTCAGGCGATCGGTAAGCTGCCCAAGAATCTGACCGCGCAAATCCTCGGCAACATTGCCTTGTTCATCCACCTTGCCCAGGGTGCGTGCAATCTCTTGTAGCTTGTCGGTCAGCATGAGGAAAATGCGACCCTCGATGGTGTCAGAGAGCACCAGGTTATAGACCTGAGCGGTATCCTTCTGTCCGTAGCGATGGATGCGCCCGATGCGCTGCTCGACATCCATTGGATTCCAGGGCAGATCAAAATTGAACAGCACCCGGCTGAATTGCAGATTGATCCCCTCTCGGCCCGCTGCGGTACAGATCAACACTCGCGGACCGTCGGGCTTGCGAAAGCGTCTTTCTGCGGCCAGTTTCGTGCCGTGGTCTCCGCCACGCAGCACCACCACGCCTTGCCCTGGATAAGCGGCGTCGATCTCCCTGCCCAACAGCTCCACTGTCGCCAAGTAGGTCGCAAATATGACCACCTTTTCGCCCGGATTCTGTTCCCACAAGGCGCCAAGCCCGCGCAGCAGCTTGTCGACCTTTGTCTCCCGTTCCTGCGGGCACACCTTGAGCAAATCGGCAATGCGAAGCCGTTCCTCCGGCAACGACAGCTCCACCGCCGTCGTCGCGGCCTCCTCGCCTTCCGCGGTCACCTCTTCCGCGGACTCGGATGAGGCCACCGCCGCCAGGCGATCCTCATCGAGCTTGCGAATCAAGCGGAGCTTGAGGTCAGCGAGAACACGATCCACCTCACCACGGCCTACGGCATCATCAGCCAGGCTGGTGTTTTGATGGATCAACTGACGCGCTTCCTCCATCAGCGCCTGGTGGCCGTCGATGTCGAGTGCATCATCCTTCAGGATGGCCTCGTGAATGGTCAGCGCCAACTGGCGGCGCAGCAAGGTGCTGCGAACCGCCGCGAAACTGGAAGCCGCAATCTTCTGGAAGATGGTCATCACAAAGCCGAGGGCTCGGCCCTGGTTGCCCTGCTGCTTGGCGAGATCGAAACCGTCGATCAGGTATTCGCGCAGCTTGGCGTAAAAGGCCTTCTCGGCGGCACTCATGGTGAAGGATTCGGTGTGGACCCAGCGTCGGGCGAATAGCGGCGAACCGTCCGCCGTGCAGGCATCGGCCTTGGTGCGCCGATAGACCACCTCGTTGAGGCGGTGGCGCTCGGCCACCATCTCCTCGGGACTCCTGAACAGCGTGGGGTTGAGCAACTGGATCAGCATCCAGAAGCGGAAATGATCGCCCTGGTGTGGCGTGGCGGAGAGCAGGATCAGATCCCGCGCGTGGTCGCGCAGGGCTTCAGCCAGTTTGTAGTTCTCGGTCTTTCGCACCTTACGGCCGTTCCGGTATGCCGACAGGTGGTGGGCCTCGTCGAACACCACCAGGTCCCACGGCGGCGCCTCCTTCAATCGGTTGATCCGCGCTCGCCGCTTTAAGGTGTCCACACTGGCAATCAGGCGATTGTGCTTGGCAAAGGCATTGCTGCGACGGTCGGTCACATCGCCTTCCGCGCCGAACACCTCGAAATCCAGGTTGAAGACCTCGTTCAGCTCCCGATGCCAGTTGTTGACCAGCCCTGCCGGCACCACCATCAAGGCCCGCTCCAGTTCACCGCGACTGGCCAGCTCGCGCAGAATCAGGGCGGTTTCGATGGTCTTGCCGAGGCCCACCTCGTCAGCCACCAGAAAGCGCCGGGGCGCAGCCGTTGCCACCTGGTGCGTCAAGACCACCTGGTGCGGCAGCAGGTCGATGCGTGCCGATGTCAGTGCCGCTGCATTCTCCATCAGCGGCAGCGCATGCGCCTCCACATGCAGCCAGGCATCACGCAGGCGCTGCGAACCGCCCTCCACATGGGCAATGATCTGTTCGGCCCGACTGGTAACAGGACGCAGCGATTCACCGAAGACCTGCCGCTCACCACTCGGGAAGAACGCCCGCACATAACCGTTGGCGGTGAGCTGAACCACCACCCCTTCGCCAAACTCAGCGTGCAGGACCCGCTGGCCCGGTTGGTAGCTGGGCTCGGTCATCGATCGCACCTCCCTAGCTGATCCGCGGGTGGTGCAAGCCCGCCCAGTGCTTGCCGTCGTAATCGGCATGCGGGTCGTCCGTATTGAGCAGGCGCTCGGCCTCATTCTCGGCGCCGGAGAACAGCAGGCGACCGATGGGTAATCCTTCCGTTCCCGAATGTCGGTGGCGCCAGTAATAGGCCTCGCTGGCCCCTTTCATGCTGATGCGATTGCGACCGCTCGGCATCCAGAAAATCAAACCGGCCTGCCCCTGATAAAAGTCCTGGAACGACAGCAAGGCCTCTTTCAGGTCGGTTTCCAGCCAGCCCCTGGCATCCTCGCCAGCCAGCACATCCAGGCAGCCTTCCAGCCCCGCCACCACCAGGGCGTCGCCGTCCGCGGCAGGCAGATCATCCGGCCAGTCATCGGTCATGGCGAAGAACTGACGCAGTGACACCACCTCGTCAGGGGCGTTCAGACCGGCGAGAATGTCGGCGTCCCACAGCAGCGCGATACCGCGACGCGGCCAGCCTTGATTGAAGCGTGTCTTGACCATCAGTCCTCCTCCTCGCCCATGCGTTCAAACAGGCTGAGCTGCTTCACCTTGTCCTGATTGCGCGACGCCCAGGACTGATAGAGCGATGCGGCGGTGGTGGCCGCATTGCGGGTAGGCGAATCAGCGCCGCGGGTCTTGAACCAGGTCAGGATCGCACCCAGGGCCGGGTGGGGCTTGAAATTGTCGTTGTTCAGGGTCTCGCTGGCGTTGATGCCGCTGCCCTCGAAACAGGCGCCGATCAGGAACATGGCCTGCTCGTAATCGCTCTGCATCCCCCGTCGATGCCGGCCAACCCAGCTCTGGGCCAGCTCCAGCGGCGAGGTGAGATGAAAGATCTTCTTCTCCTCGTACACCCAACCCCGGCTGGCAAAATCCGACGGCCCGATGCCCGTCCCGCGTAGGAATTTCTGCAACTGGTCTCGCGGCAGTTGATTGATGCCATCGAACAGGCGCAGCAACATGCGCGTGAAAGGTTCGGCGTTATGGGGCGGCGGTTCCTTGATGCCGCCAGCCTCCTCGTCCAGCAACTGGTTGATGCCCAGCAAGGCCTCCAGCACCGTCATCGATGTGTCCTGGTCCTTGTAGACCTGGCCATAGTGGCGGGAGAAATACTCCAGCGCCTTGCCACGACGAATCACCTGTACATCGGCTTCCGGCAGCCCTTCCTCCTGGTGGTGCTCCAGCAGGTCTTGCAGATCACGCACATCGCGCAGTACCTGCCGCCGCAGCTTGGCCCAGGAAATGGGCTTGGGGTCCTCGATGCGCTTTCGGCAGACATGAATGATGTCGTATTCGATCTTGCGGGAGCCGAACTCGCCCGCGCCCTTGGTTTCATCGCTGCGGATGGGATAGGTGGCCTCCAGGTAGAAACCGGCATCGAACAGCGATTCGAGCACGGACACCCAGGGTGCATCTTCACTGTGGTGGAAGGTAAAGCTCAGCAGCCCGCCCGGCTTGAGAATCCGTCCCGCCTCGCGCCAACATTCGGTGAGCAGGCGCTGATAGAAGCGATCCGCGTTCTCCAGGCCCGTTTCTTCGTCCCGCCCCGGATGCCGAGCACGATTCGCTACCGCCTCCAGCGTTTTGGGTGTGTACTCCGGGCCGAAATATTCAGGGTAACGATCTTTCAGCGCCAAGCGCAGCCAGACATAGAAGAAATCGGAAAGCTCGGAATAATGCAGCAAGCCGCCGAAGGGTGGGTCGGTCACAACCAAGTCGTGACTCCCCGAGCTCAGCATGCTGAGGTCGGTTGAGGAAGCGCAGAACACCTCGGCATCTTGTATCGGATCGCCACACTCGACTTTTTCACTATTGCCGGCAACAAATTCAGACAGACTCTCGTTGTGCGTGGAAAGCCGCTCGTTGTGCACAAGCTCCCAAGGGTTAATACGCCAGTTGTGAGCTTTGTGAAGCACCTCTACTGTGGAAGACCACGGGCCGTATCCCATTGGAGGGAAAACGCCAACCTCAACAACATTGTTCTTGGGGTGAAAATTGCTATTGGAAAGAGCCGGCGCCAACTTGTCTAACTTCTTATGCCAGAACGAAAACATGTTTTGGTTGCGTAGGAAGTTCTGAAAGGCGCCCAGCACAAAGTCTCGGACTGGATCTGAATGCTCCCCGCCAATATTGATCGCCTTCAGGAGCTGGCATAGAACCAACAACTGCCGGGGATTGAACATCTTCCACCAATGGGTAAACCCGTGGTTCGGGATGCCGCCATTGAGCTTGTGGGTCATGAAACCGAAGGGCAGTTCACTACGCGGCCAATAGTCCTCCAAGTCTGAATCCTTGCGTGCCTCCCATTCCTTGCAGGCTGAATCGAAAGCGGAAGGATCGCTCCCATCGATAAAGAAGCGCCCACCGTAGGTCTGTCCTTCCTCATAACAGTGTGGGCAGTAACCCTGATGGCCGTAGATGGCTACCGGCCCCGTTTTCCCGGAAGCCTTGACCGTTCGAAGGACATCCTGAACCGTGCCGCAGGCGCCGCAGGCGTAATTGCTGCGCTTGGGAACCGTGCCCCCTTCGTTGCCGGTCAGAATGACAGTGCCGGTATCCGGACAGGTGATGGATTCGGGCAGCTTGCCGCGCACCTCGATCAGCTTGCAGGTCTGCGCCCTGGCCTGGTTCCAGCGCACGGTCGCGTCTATCGGGTCTTCAACGCTGCCACCGTAGGGGTGCCCCTGCTCGTCCCGGGAGGCCTCGCCCTCCAGCCACTGGGGATGCACCAGCAGTGACAGCTCCACCTTCTTGCGCTTGCCCTTACCCAGCTTGCCGAATGTCTCGGTCTTGCCACAGCAGGGGCAGTCGGCACTCTCCGGCTCGCCGCTGTATTGGTTGAGCCTGGCGACGGCGAAAGGGCGTTCCGTCTCCGCCACCACCAGCGAAACCGCCGGCGCCATGCGCGCATCCCGTTCTTCCAGATCGTACTGTTCACCGCAATGGGAGCAGGTGCGAGACCAGGTCTTCACCGAAAGGGTTTTCACCGCCATGACGGGGCTGGTCATGATCGGGGTACGGTGACCGCACCCTGTCACCTGGCAGGGGCCGTGCTTGGCCCAGAAGCTGTAGATGATTTCCGGGCCGTGGTAGCGGTAGTCCTTGCGCTCCTGCGGCGACAATGTCAGGGGATCGAAGTCCTCGCCCATGGTCTCGCCGGTGCTGATGCGGGTCCACTGCCCCTTGTGGCCGCGCGGGCATTCGCAGGCGTAGAAGGGCATGATCTGGGGTTTGACTTCGGCCTCGATCTCCGCCAGCAAAGCTTCGACCTCGGCTTTATCCACTTGGGCCAACTCATTTTTGACCACGAACCACGCCACCGGGTTGAGCTCGTTGCCCACCATCTGCATGCCAAGGCGGGAACCTTCCACGACGGTGGTGCCACCGCCCATGAAGATGTCGGCGACCTTCAATTGCTTGAAGGCGCCTTTTCTCTGGTGGTTGCCGTAATAGCAGTCCCAGACCAGCTTGGCGGCTTCGGCCGGGTCATCCGGCGCCTTGATGGCGGAGGCCAGCAACATGGAGCGAAACACGCTGCTACGGCGACGTGCCCACCACTTGGACATCTGGTAGATGGGCTTGCCGGCGTTCCCCTCTATGGCCGCGATCTGATTGATCGGGATAATCGGGAAATCCACCTCGATGCAGGTCGCCGGCCGGTCGGGATCAGAGAAGTCGACGGTCTCACACTCCCAGGTCTTGCCGGCGCCGACCGCCTTGGCCACTTCCTCGGCCAGCCAATCCGCCTTGTTCATGCCTCTGGCTTTCCAAGGCTTGTCGTCCGACATACTATTTCTTCCTGCTGAGTTCGATAAACGGCACGGCGACCTCCAGCACACTCAAGCCGCCGTGGGTGAGAGTTGGATAACCGCCCTGGCTCTTCCATTTGCGCCGGCCGTTGACATAGAGATGCCGCCCATGCGCGCTTTCGATGGCCAGGTCAATCGGCGGCACCCAGGCGCCGGCCGGATCATTGCCGGGAATGGCCCGGCCGCTTTTGTAGCGCCCTTTGAGATAGTCCGACTGCTCGGCATTGCTGTCGATGAACTGCCCACTGGCGGCATAGCCATGGTCAGCCGTAATGATGAGACGGCGCCCGGTGGCCAGCCGCTCGACCAATGACCAGAAGGCGTCACCGCTGAGGTGTTCCTCTACTTCCTCGGTCAGCGTTTGCAGTCCCTTGCCTGGGTCGTCGTGATCGTGCAGGCGATGATCCGGCCAGTGGTGCCAGAACACCCAGTCCGGTTCGGAGCCGATCAGCGCCGCGCAGTCTGCCCAGGCGATGTCCACCGACTCCGCGCGGGCACCGGGGAAGGCATGGCTGCCCCCCGCCCCGTTATTGCCAAGGGCGGAGCGCTGGCCAAAACCCAGGGCCTTGGCGAAAGGCGTGGTATCCGCGGGCAGCTCGGCCCCGGTGGGGCGGGCCTGATGCACGATAAATCCTCGCTCCTCCGCTTGGTGCAAAATCCAGGGCGCCTCGCGCATTGAGAGGGCATCCAGAATCAGGACTGCTCTACCGGGTGCCTGGTTGGCCCACCAGCCAGCCAGCTCCTGTGAGGTGCGTGGGACGACTTCCTCGAAGTGTGACCACAAATCCCAACCCGCTGTAGCCAGATAGAGATCCACATCCGCCAGGCTGCGGTCACGCTTCAGCACCTCCGCGACGGCTTGTCCCGGCGCAAGGCTTTGCGAGCAGACTTCCCAGGCATGTTCAAATACGGCGGCCCAGGCATCGTTCGGCTCGGCACTCTGCAGCGTCTGCACCATTTGGAGCGGCAAGGTCATTGCGGGTCCTCCTTCTCCAGGTCCAGCGCGTAAGTCATGCCATCCGGCAATTTGCGGATCAGTTCCTGGAGTTGTGCCCCGGTCAACTGATCCACCCGGAGCGTCAGCCCGCGCAGCTGCGTGCCGGTGCCGATGCCCCATTGCTCGACCTTGCCCAGAAGATTCAACGACGATGTTGTCGACGCAGATAGAGGCGTAAAAGCCCCACCACCGCCAAAGATACCTCCAGGGGTCGGCTGACCGGGCGCTCCTGGCTCACCAGGCGTGCCCGGCTGTGGTGGCTCAGCGACAACGCCAGGACCGCCTCCCGGTTGAATCACCCCACCGGGACCGGGAGGCGCCGGCTGGACAGCACCTGGTTGGGTTACCCCACCGGTGGCCGGCACGTTCTGCGGAAGCAGCACATGGGTTTCTTCCAGGTGCTTGCCCGTGCCGAGCTTGCCGCGCATCCGCTTGAACGCAGCTTCCTCGTCCTCACCGTCGTGGGCCTGGAGATACTCCATGCCGCGCAGGTTGATCGCGATTTCACCACGAGCGCACAGGCGAACGATGCGTTCCTTGACGAGCGTTTCGCCAAGCCAGGGAATGCAGTCCTCGCCGCCCGGGCGGGGCTCTCGCAGCTCCCGGAGCAGTTTGCTGATGGGTTCGTTGTTCGGTGCTGCCGCCAGGATGAACGCATCGAAGTCTTCAGGTATGAAGAGGTTCTCTCGGATGCTCTTGTCGATGGCATCAGGAATCCGGGCGCCTTCGGCCTTGTGGCTCTCGATGGCAAAGCGACAGTTCTGCGGCTTCTGGAAATTCCAGTTCGAAATGATGGCGAAGCGATCAAATCGCGACTTGAGAATATCGCGCAACTCCTTCTGGTATTTGGTCTGCAGCCGGCCGTACTCCGGATTCTCCTTCTTCCAGCGCTCGGCCAGATAGACACAGCGAGCCAACACTAGAAGGTCACGGTCCAGAAACAGATGGCTGGATCCGTCTCTGGGCAGAAGAAAACGAACCACATTGCGGTTGGTTTGCAGGTTATCCCGCAGCCATTCACCCAGTGCCGCCTCTGTATTGGCCGGTGATTCAGGCAGGACAACAACCGGAATACGGTTACTCCAGTTCGCTGGCGCCTCACTGTCGTCCAGCTTTTCCCATGGGTTATTCTTCCACGCCTGGGGCAAAACGATGACCCGGTAGGGCAGCTCCACGTCCCCGCCACCCTCCAGGACATAGCGTGTTTCCTTCGCAAGGTGCCAGCGGTCCTCGTCATCCTGAAACAGCTTGTCATTGCGCGCGCTGGCAATAAGCTTGGCCTGGGGGTTTTCTTCTTCTCTGAAAATGAATCGGTTACCGTCTTCGTGGATGTTAAAGCTGTTTTCCACGATGGTGGTCAGTTCGACTTGAAAGGCATTGTCATCCACCGGCTGGTCGCGGGTCACATCGACATGAAGTGTGTCTCGGTCAGCGCCAGCCTGATTGACCTCTGCCAGTGAGCGTAGCCATAAGGCCCCGATGATCTCTTCAAGGTGGGGAAGCTTGTGGCCGCTTCCGGCGATGGCGTCGCTGACCGCTTCGAGATTGCGTAGCGCCTTTTCACGCAGCTTGGCGTGATGCTGGTTGGCCACCGAGTCGAGCAGTGCCGTAATCCCGCTGTGTTCATCATCAAGGCGGAAATCCGCGGCCGTCAGGATCGGCTGCTTATCCCCATTGTACTTGAACAGGTCCGCGAGAATTCGGATCAGGTCGCGCGTACCCTGCGCACTGGTGGCGATCAACACCTGATCTTCCAGCAGGTCCATGAGGTGAGGTGCATACGGCCAGGCCTCAATGAATTCCCCGCGAATCCTCTCCTGCTCCGCAGGGGCAATATTTTTGAGACGGAAGTACTCGTTGACGTGGGTTTCAACCAACGACTGAATGGCCGTGGCGTCCACCTGAATCCGATTTTCGAACAAGCGGTGCAGCAACAGCCGCAAGCGATCGGTCTTGGCCGAAGGGCCTTTGAAATCGACGATGACGGGATTCACTCGTTGAATTTGCTGGAACGCATCGGTATTGCCGTTCCTTACGGAAACCACCAGCACCAGGTACTCCGGGTACTCCATGGCAATCTCGGAAAGCACCTGAATGAAGTTGAAGGCCCAGGTGCGCCATGGATACTGTTTCGTGTTGGTCAAGCCGTCATACCAGGTCTGGAATTCATCCAGAATCAGCGCCGTTGGCGTGTGCTTGAACAGTTCCAGTAGTATCTCATCGCTTGGCACATCGGGTTTCTTGTCGCCGAGCGCCTCCCATTTTCCGCGACAGTAATTACCGTTCGGGTGGTTATCGAAGACAAGATCCCATAAGAACTTGTAGCGCTGCCGGTGCAGGCTTTCACTGATGACGTGCATGCCCCCACGCAGTGGAATCTGGCCGATCTTGGCATCACCCAGGGTGTGCGACCAGTTATTCAGCCAATCCTTCGTCGCAGAAGGATCGGTAAACGCATGGTAGAGAACCCCCATCAAATGGGATTTGCCCTGCCCCCTTTCGCCTTTGAGCGTGACGGGGCGACCCTGATCAGGGCCAGCGGCTTCAATGGCCTTCAGCAGATCGTGGGATGGGTAGGTGATGCGCAGAAAATCGGACGCCGAGACCTGCGTGGCGCCTGTGTTGTTCTTGTTTGTCAGCTCAATGGCTGTGCCTTTAAGACGGCGGCCCTTGAATTCGTCGCGCAGGCTTAATCCAAGCATGAAAGTCTCCGGAAGTGTTCTGTTACACCCACGATGGCGCTCACCCCTTCTTGCCCCCATCGCTCCTGGTGGCAGCGCGTGTCGGAACTGCTATGCCGTGATGTTCGCAGTATTCAAGAATGAGCACTTCCACCATATTGGCGATCGATCGGTGTTCACGATTAGCAGCCTCACGCAATGCCTCTTTCAGACCCGGCTCGATGCGGAAGCTCAGTGTGGTAGTCTTGCCGGTAGCCATTTTCTCCTCCCGCCCGCGAGGATGTAGGATGTATTGAGTATGTACTGTGTTTGAATTACGCAGAATGATACGGGAATCCGAGGTGGCTGGGTAGTCTTAGTGTCTACTAAGGCGGACGTGGACAGTGGCGCATGGAGCGCCTGGGTATCCGAACCATTGATCGTTGCCGTGGCCCGTTCCCCACACAAAGACTTGCTAGGGACAGCACTTGCTAATTTTTCTTGACGAATCCGGTGATCTGGGCTTTGATTTCAGCAAGCACAAGACCTCTCGCGTTTTCGTCATCACGCTGTTGGTCTGTGATAGCCATGCCGTTCAGGTCGGCTTTAAACGGGCGGTCGAGCGCACGCTGAAAAACAAGCTCAATCACAAGAAGAATAAGCGTCGGCGGGTCCACGAGCTCAAGGGGACGGCCACGACCCTCGCCATCAAGCGGTATTTTTACAGGCAACTTCCGGGCTCCGGATGGCGGATCTATGCGCTCACGCTCAACAAACGGCGCGTCGAACCCCATCTGCAGACGGTGGCCGGGAAAAAGAAGCTGTATAACTTCCTGGCTCGCCACCTTTTAGAGCAGGTCTCATTCTCAGAGGATCTGTCGCGGGTCAGCCTGGTGGTCGATCGATGCAAGAATCAGGAGGAGATCAGGGATTTCAACGGCTACGTCGCCAATCAGCTGGAGGCCTTATTGCCCCTGAATACACGCCTGGATATCGACCATCAAGGCTCCCATGAGAGCGCCGGTCTGCAAGCGGTGGACTTGTTTTGTTGGGGTATCTGGCGCAAATACGCCTATCGGGATTTGGAGTGGTATGGGGAATTTGGGCGCCACATAAAGTTCGAGACGCACTATCTACGTGAACCGGCGGGGCAATAAAAAAGACGGCCCCTATAACACCTGATGCCCCAAGGCTCATAGCCAACCGATGGAAGGAAGCACCCTGGGCGTGCTATAGGACTTACCCGTCTCATGTACACGATATGTGTATCTTTAGCGTGTGTCAATATTTCTTTATGCACGAGATGTGGGTGCGCACCATGTATCCAGCACAACTAAAATATACTTAAAACAATCAGTTATATCGAAAACTATTTGCGCTGGTGTCGCCACTCCCAGGGCCGCTGTTGAAGACCTCCGATCTGCCAGATTCCCGCTTTTGAGGCCCTGACCTGCTGTTCGGTTTGCGTATATCGTGGCTCCGAGCAATAGCGTGAGTAAACTCGGCAAACTGCAGCCGCTGGCAAAGGACCAAATACTTATTTTTCGACGCAGGGCGGAGGAGGGCGGCGGCCAAGCGATCACTGTTCGCGCCTCGGCTGATTTTCTGGGGCGGCTTGCCCACCTTGCCGACCTTGCGCGCGAGAACGGGCTGGCGTATGTCACCGCGGAACTGGCAGCCACGGAGCACGCCTGGTCGATCGGTAGTGTCTATATGCCGGGCACGAGCGGTCAATCCCGAGTCCAGTTATGCGTTTCGCCCCATGAGCTTTGGTTGCTGTGCGTAGTGCGCAACGACTGGACCACGCATCGGTTCGAGACCAAGCCCTTTATGCTCAATGACATCTGCCCGATCGAGCTGATGCCGCGCAATCCGGCGCGACTGCCCGGCCGCATAGGCCGTACCTGGCTCAGGCCTTATGCGGATCGCTGCCGGGCGCTTATGCAGGCACGGGCGATTTACGATGCGTTGTATAGTGCGGCCATTGACATGGAACGCTCGATGCCGAATGAGCGCCTCGCGCTCTTTGATCATCTCTGGTTTTCTCGGAACGACGCACGTTCGCTCGCATCGGTTAGACAAGCCTGGCGACGGGTGGATGCCGACTTGGAACGCTGGGAACAGGAACTCGAGGCAGAGATGGCCAGCCTGTGCCAGGATGTATTGGGCGTCACCGTCGGGGATATCATCGTTGTCGAACAGCGCGGAAGGCCAGTTCGGATTGCGGTCGAAGGGATGTCCACACTGGCCTCTGACAAGGAGGTGACGTTTTTGCTATGGGGCAAGCGTTTTCGCAAGGACGGCTTGCCGGGAAACGAGACGATCATTTCAGCATCGCTGTGGAGAATGATTGCGAGAATTGAGCGCAGAAAGGGCCATTAACCCATTCCGCGCCGACTGTATAAACATGTCCGAGGCACAATAAATCGCGCCATGCGGTTGCGCCTATATAACCCCGTGGGTAACATAAACGCATATCTGGGGGATTCATGGGTTTAATCGATAGGATGCATCGCGGGTGCCGGGCGCTCATCGCCTGTTTGTTTCTGATGCCCGGCGCGGCGGTTGCAGTGCCGGTCGTTCCTGACGGTTATGCCGTGGAACTCTTTGCCCAAGGCGTGGGGGCCGTCACCGGCTTAACCCTCGACGACCAGGGCCGTCTGTACGCCGCCGATTATGATGGTGGGCGGATCCTCAAGATCAACGGCCCTGCCGTCCTCCACACTTATGCCACCGGCATAGACAAGCCCACCGACCTTGCCTTCGACGCGGATGGACGGCTGTATGTCGCCTCCAGCACGTCCAGCCGAGGCGACGTCTTTGAGGTATTAGCCGACGGCTCCACGTCACTGTTCGCCTCGGGCTTTTCCTTCCCCACCTCCATCGAGGCTCTGGGAGGCGAATTCTTCGTCAGCAACAGCGGCGACGGCACCATGTCGCGCATCGACAATTTAGGCAATGATTCGGTATTTCTTTCCGGTCTGAGTGCTCCGAACGGGCCCTACGGGATCTCCTTTTCCGACTCCGGCCAGATGTATTTCATCGACCACGGCAGCGGCACGGTCTACGGCGCAGACGCCTTGGGCAACCAGACGCAGCTAGGGCAAGTCACCCCGCTCGGCGGCACGTTCACCGGCATCGGCTTGGGCGGGCGGTTGTTTCTTAGCGACGTCAACTTAGGCGCTCTGTTGTTCCTGAATGATCAAACCGTGCTCGAGGCCTTCGCCACCGGCTTCGCAGGCAAGGGCGATGCACCCTTCATCGGGCCGAACGATTTCGTGTTCGACGGCGTTAGCAATATGTTCGTGGGAGATGCAGATAAGATTTGGCGGATCAGCGCCTACTCAGTGCCTGAACCGGTCTCGGCGCTGTTATTCACTCTTGGATTGATTGTACTTAGTGCCTCGCAAATGCCTTCATCGGATAATTAGATTGAGAAAGTTAAGTTTCGTTTGATGGATTGCGAGAGCGAGTTAATCGAGATCTTGTGACTGGAGGGACTGATCGATGGGATATAGGTGGATGATCTGCATTGTAATTGACTTGTTTTTCTGACAGCCCCTTCCGACCCAAAGCAGACATTAGGTGTTTTTAAAATAAAGGTTAAACTCAATGGGTACTGATATATCAAAGTTTATAAAGAAAACACCATTGAAGTCGCTTCAAAAGTATTTCGAGGCCAATAACACTGATCTAGTGCAGAAAGTCGATTGGGATGACGACGAAATTGCTGTTAGGAAATTATTATTACAAATTGCCGAAGCGGCAGTAGGAGATAAATTAGCTCTACTCAAATCAGATTCAGAACGAATAAATGCGTTAACGGATGAGCTTGGCCAAAGCATCTTAAAGCATTCCGTGAGTGATAGTGAGCTGCAAGAATACTATGACCTGGAGAATGAGCATGATCGAGTTCTATGGTTATTTTTAAAGGATGCTTCGCGGTTCAGGCAAGTTGAGGACTGTTGGTACACAGACACAGGCCGAAATGGGCGTATATGGGACGCATTCATAGGCCCTAAAAATATATCAGTCAGTAAAAGTGATATTGATGTTTTGGCCTTCAAGAACAAAATAATGGAGTTGTTTCGGGCGGTCGGAAATGTTCACATAGACATATTTGAAAGAACGCGTTCAGAGGGTGATGATCGCCAAATAGAACTCATACAAATAATGGTCTATAGGGAAGACTTGCCTAGCACTCAGCTTGCTTTTGAAGATGAGAGTCTGGTTTCAAATATTGTTCGGCCCGTTAAAGAAGTTGCATTGACTTACGAGCCTGAAAGTGGACATATCGAGGTTGTCGTTGAAGGCAAGGAAAACAGAAAAGCAATTCCAAAAATATTTTCAGAGACGCTTCTGAAATCCCCTATTGATGGGGAAAAAATACCCTTAAAACGCTACACCATTCAAAGCTTGCTAAAGCAGAGAACGCTATCTTTTGATCCAGATGATGGGATTGAGTCAGTTGATGTCACGATGCTCAAAGTTGCTCAACCAAATAGCTACAATACTGTCACGTTGGATGTTGCTACAAAGGAAGAGCGTAGTATTTACGACATTTCAAAGGAATATTTTGGCGAGAATGACCCGCTAAATTCTGGTTTTAAACTAAAACAAGTAAGAATCAGCATTAGATTTATGCCCGATGAAGAAAGCAGGAGAGGAAAGATACTGCATGTGAAAATCCGAGAGCCAAACGGGTGTGATCTAAAGAGCAAGTCCCAAAAAGAAAAGTTAATAGGCGACAAATACCTTGAGAAGTGGGAATTGGTTGAGATTATATAATGAGCAATGGGGTGCAGAGAACCACAATAGAGAAATTGCTGAAGATTAGTGAGACACAGGATGCAGCTATAATTGAAAAGCTTGCCAAAGAGGAGTTTGGCGATTTATTTCAGGAATTGGTGGAGAGTGGCATTCTCACTCATTTTAAAATACTTAAATCCGTTGAAGTGTTCGACGGAGACTGTGAATTTTTTGCAGATATACAGCGCAGGGACGGCAAAAATATGTATTTTTCTGCTGCGGATGGTTGGGTTGCCGTTAATGATGAGGATATAAACCTATATCAAGTAAACTTCGAATGGCTCCTGCGAAGGGTTATGGACGCGTTAGACATAGCAGATCGGCATACTCCAAAGGTTATTTTGGAAGGTAAAATCTGGGCGTTAGGCCAGCATAGAATTGAAAAGCAAAACACTAACATCCTGGTTGTAAGGGATATGAAGAGTGGCGTTGTACTTGATGCGCTTAAAAATTATCTGAAAATACATCATAAATCCTCTAACCCGGCGTTAGTAATTGCTTTAGACCAGAATCTCCCGGATCATTTGGAGCTGCCAAACCAAAACCAGTTAGGGAGGCTTAATGAAGCCATAAAATGGGATAAGGATGATTTTGAGCTGAATACTTTTCTTCTCGCTGGGAAGATGGGAGGCAGTATTAGTCAGGATGGCTTTAGCGGTGGCTTTAGAAGTCTAGTTGTGAATGGCAAGCAGTATCAGTTTACAAAGAAGCAGGCTGAGGCTGTTGAATTTTTGTACAATGCAGGAGGCGCTCGACACCAAGATGAGATTCTTGCAGAAATTAATTCTACCCAAAGCAAGCTATTACAAGTTTTCAGAAGCAGGGGGAAAACTAACCAAGCTTGGGGGGAAGTAATTAAAAACGATGGGAAAGGAAATTATCGGCTTGAATTGTGAGAGCCATTCTCATTTACACCCTAAATAAACATCAAAAAATGAAATTCACACCAATTTTCACACCCTTGGCCCACCAATTCACACACCCCTGACTGTTCATAATGATCTCCGTAAGTTCGTTAACCTATTGGAGATTTAAAAATGAACGTAGACGTATTGTATCAAGTAGATATTAATGGCGATGTCTATGAGACTGACAAAGCCGCGATTTCCGGCAATGAGTTACTTTTTATGGCTGGCAAGCAGCCACCGGGAGAATTCGCTATCTATCTTCTTCTTGAGGATGGAGACATGGAAAGCATCCGTCCTACGGAAGTGGTCGATTTGCAACGAACCGGAATCGAGAAGTTCCGTACTTTCAGAGCAGATGTGCTCTATCGGCTGGAAGTCAATGGAAAGCCGCGTGAATGGGGCTCAGATTACATTACAGGACGAGCCATTAAGCGTCTTACTGAGGTTGATGAGCCGGATGAAGTTGGCATTTGGCAGAAAACCAAATCCGGTGAAGACAAGCTCATTGAGGATTCTGACGTAGTTAACCTTAGCATTGAAGGAATTGAACAGTTCAGGGTTGGGGCCAAATACTCAATTTGCATTGAAGGCAAGGTGTTTGAGTGGTCGAAGAAGACGATTACAACAGAAGAAATTATTCAACTCGGTGGCTGGGATGCAAGCCAAGGCGCTGTGGAAGTGGACAAAGACCAAAATGAGCGTCCGCTAGCATCCGGTGAAGTTATCAAGCTAAAGCCCGGACATAACTTTTGTAAGAAACAGCGTTTCAAGCGTGGATTTGATGAGAATTCCCGTATCGGAAAAGAAGTTCTGCTCTTACAGAAAAACTTTGCACATGTGGAATACAAGGAAGTTAAAAATCTTCATTGGTTCAAAATCGAAGATTATTCGCTCCCTTCACCCCTTTCACCTGAAGTGATATCAGTCGTGTTTAGTGTCACTGCTGGCCATCCAGTTCCTAAGCCTTACGGCTTTTATATACCGTCAGGCGTTAAATTCGGTGATCGGGTTTTGATGCTCAACAATCCGCAGCATCCACCGCCATTCGAAGGAAGCTGGCGTTTTGCATCATGGGACGTCGAAAACTGGCGTCCTGGAGCAGACGTTACTACCGGCGATAACCTGTGGGGTTGGGCGAGAAGTTTCCGCAACCGCTTGCTGGAGGGTGAATAATGCAATTCTTTATTGACCTTACCGAAAAACAGCATGATGTTATCTGGGGCCACCTTCTACCCGAAGGTGCCACCCAGGAATCCGCTGCTTTCATTTTTGCCGAATTCCACGAAGACAATCAAACTTTGTTGCTCAAAGCTCAGGACTATTATCTTGTTGGGCAAGATGGCTTCATCGCGCAATACGATGACTATATCGAGTTGTCGGACGAGAGTCGGATTTCCATCATCAAAAAGGCGCACCAAACGAATACGGCACTCATCGAGTTGCATTCTCATCCTTTTGATAGCCCGTGGTCTGCTGCTTTCTCTCTCGCTGACATGAATGGATTCGAAGAAACTGTTCCGCACATGTGGTGGAGGTTGCCTGGAAGGCCCTATGCAGCAATTGTCGTTTCACCACGTGGTTTTGATTCACTCGTTTGGCAGAAAGACCCTAATTCACCAGAATGCCTATCGGCATTACGCGTGGATAAAAAGGTATTGAAGCCAACAGGTATGACATTAGGAGGTAGGCATGTCATCAGCAAATGAACGATTTAACAGGCAGATTGCAATTTTTGGCTTACAAGGCCAAGAAAAAATTCAATCCACCAAGGTAGTGCTAGTCGGTTTCGGCGGGCTGGGAACATTCATGTTACCGCAACTTTGTTTACTCGGCGTAAGAGATATTACTGTGGTTGAGCATGAGACTTTTTCAGAAACAAATCGGAATCGGTATATAGGGTTCTTGCATAGCGATTTTGATGCTGACAAAGGCACCGGAGTTGACAAAGTGATGGTTGCCGAGCGCGTAGCAAAAGGCATAGATCCAGAAGTGAATATAAAACTTATTAAAAACAAGCTGGAGTCTCGTGAAGCGTTCGACGCCATAAAGTGGGCTGATATTGTTGTGGGCTGCCTCGACAGTGATGGTGCACGCTCTATTCTTAACGAGTTGAGTATTGCCTATGGTGTTACTTACATTGATCTTGCAAGTGAAGTGTTTGAAGATGGGACATTTGGTGGCCGGGTTGCGGTCGTCAAAGAAAGAAATGGATGTTTGCATTGTATGGGTGATGGTCTAGACCAAACCGAGGTCAGGCGATACTTAGCCGATGAAACGCAATTAGAGAATGAAGCAAAGGTTTATGGTGTAGATAAAGAAAGCCTTGATGCGGCTTCTGGCCCGTCTGTGGTGGATTTAAACGGAATCATTGCTTCCCTTGGTGTTCAGGAATTTAAGTTGCACATTACCGACCCTAAAAATAGCTCGCGCTATCTGAATTATCGGGGTCATTTAAAATCGATCACGAAAGTACAGATGGGTGAGAATAACGGCTGCTATTGTTGTAGTCTTTATAACAAAAGGCACGAGGCAAATGTCGAACGGTATTTGAGTGTTAAAGCTAAGCCAAAAGATTAATGGGAAACTTTATTTCGGTCAAAAGCTGGTTTTTCTATGTCCGCTTTTGGCCGAAGGCGGAATGTGCAGTAATCTCGTCTACTACATATTATATTATCGCCTGCCGATTCTGCCGCTTAGCAAGATCAGCCATAGCGCCTTTATCAGGCGCAAGTTTGCGAGCGTAATAGGCCGGCATCTCCGGACGCTCCCAATCCCCGGCCAGCATGATCTTCCCTAAATCGATCCCGTCCGCCGCCATATCTTGGCAGGCACCAATGCGGCAGGATTGGCCGCTATAGTCGCGCGGATCAAGGCCTGCGGCCTTTGCTACGCGTTGGACGGCGCGGTTAACCCCCTGTTTGCTTAACGGGGCATCGAGGACAGTGCCGTCGCTGGCCACGCCACGGAAGATTGTCCCTTTATCGATCCCGGCCATATCGCACCAACGGTACACGGCATGCGCGGTGGTCTCGTCAATGAACTTGTATTTGATCACACCTTGCTTGGCACGCCGTTTTGATCGGATTACGCGCAGCTTATACCCCTGGGTGCCATCGCTGAGCCCATCGAGGGTCAGGCGTGGCACTTCCGAGCAGCGCAGCATGCAATCATACGCAACCAGGATCAATGCCCGATCGCGGATGTCGATGGGACGGTCACCCATGGCCAGCAGGGCGGTGCGGATGTGCTCCCAGCGCAGGCCCGCGGCCTGTTCCGGTTCGCTCGTATCACTCTTATATAAACGATCAAAGGCCAGCACCACATCCTCGTGGCGTAGTGGATTGGCGACGCCAGCATATTGATGGGCCTTTGAAATTGAGGCCATGTAACGTCGCACCGAGGCCTTGGCCTTGATCTCCGCCTGATCCTCAATGAAGGCGACGATGGTCCCCGGCCGGGCGGGGAGGGCAAGGAGCTCCCTGGCGCGGCACCATTGAAAGAACAACCTCAAGTCGGAACACAAGGCGCGGTAGGAGTCATCCGAGACCGCGCCCCAGGCCTTGGCCAGGTAGTGAAACAACTTGACCTTCGCCTCCCATTGCCCCGTCTCGCGATCGGCTGGCGAGGGCCAGTGGGGACTCAGCTTTTCCCAGCAGCTAGCCGTAGGGAGACGGTCGGGCGGCAGATTCACGACCTGATGAATAGGTTGTAACAGCTCCGTCACCGGCGTCTCCTAATGTTCGGGTTTTAGTTTGCTCTGGAAGCACTCCTGGAGTGGCGGCACAGGCTCACAGCTGAGCCAAAATGCCTCGGTGCTCCGAGAACCCAGGGGATCTTGGAATTTTAGCACTAAGACGTTTGATAATTCTAGTTATCATACACCTATACACTTAATACGTAACATAGTTACTATACGAGTAATCCGTAACAGCCTATAATTATGTCAAATGATGAGCCCATTACGGCCGCACCACACAACCACCGGGAACTGAGCACCCTATGTCGGAAGTCGCACAAAAAGAAACGCCTAAGCGCACCGATGCGCTGGTTCATGAGGCCGCGGATAATCTATTCCGCCAAGGAAGGGGGCACGAGATCACCACTCGTAAGATTCTTGAGATCATTGGCCAAGGGAGCCTGACCACCATCCAAAAGGCTTTGGATACATGGTGGGAGGATACCGGTAGCCACGTCACCCAGCTTGAGGGCTTCTTTAAGCTGCCGGAGCAGGTGGCTAAACCCTTAATGGATGCCATCAAGGCTGTCCAGGCCGAATCTGCGCAGCATGCGCTTAAGGCCTATGACGCTCAAATCGAGGCAGCGCAGGCTGAAGTGGCCAACCTAACCCTAGAAAAGGATGAAGCGATTTCAGGGAAACGGCAGGCAGACAGCGACATCGAGGCCCTGAAAGAGACCATCGCAGGCCTATCAAACCAGGCACGAACCCTGGAGCGGGACTTAGAGCGGGCCGAGGGACGCTGTGAGTCGTTAGAGAGCCAAGTGGAGAATATCCGCGCCGACGCCAAGGCCATGGTGCAGAATGCGGAAGCAAAGGTCCGGGAGATGGAGCAAAAGCTTGTCGAGGCCCGGGAGCAAGTCAAACTCGCCGACCAGCGCCATGATGAAACCGAAAATCGGCTTGTTGCTCTGCTCGAAGAGCAGAAATCCTTCCGCCGGACGCTAGAGAGAGACAGCGCCGAAGAAATTAAGAAGCTGCAGAAAGTATTAGATACCTCAAATAATAACGTGCATACGCTACAGGTGGAGGCCAGCCGTAACCAGGCGACCATTGAAGCGCAGGGGGAAGCCGTGAGGGCATTAGAGCGGGACAATCGCTCAATGGATAAAGAGCTCAGGCACAAGCTCGGCGAATGCTCGAAGCTTCAGGCCAATATCGAGAATCTCCAAGCCGAAATCGAAGGTCTGGCCGAAGATAGGCAGGAACTTGTTTCAGAACTGAAGACCCTCAAAGATCAATATAATGAGGCTGTCATTGAAAAAGAGGTTTTTAGGCGCCAACTGGACAAATCGAGCAACGGGCGGAGAGGCAAATCGTGAAGTACGAGCTAGATAAATGGCAGACGCTGCGCTTTGCCCGTGATTCCGATGGGCGGTACTATTTAGCCTCATTACAACAAAATCTGTTTGGTGATTGGGAAGTCGAATGCATTTGGGGTGGCAAGACGAAAATTGCCGGCGTCGCTAGCTCTAATCCAGTCAAGGGCCTGAACGAAGGAAAGGATTTAATGGGCCAGGTAACAAAGCGACGCATTCGACGCGGCTACAGAATGCTATCGCAACGCCTTTCGTCCCGGCGCTATTCGATGCCTATCAGAAATAGTTAATAATGCTTGGGCAGCATCCTCGCCAATATTACCCAAGAGGTTTTTGTGTTATCTGAAGGCCGAAAACGACCCAAAGCGGAATTTAAACGACAAAGACAAGGCTCTTTGTATATGTCACTAAGTTGGATTATGACCCCTAATGCTGATATATATTTAAAAAAATAATTCTGAAAGCTATTTATCGTGACGTTCATAGTTCAATTTTTATATGAGAATAGGCCTTACGTAATGGCAGATAGCTTAATTAGCCTTCCAGAAAGCTTTAAGTCAATATGTAAACCATATCCTGTACCAACATATTCCAACCAAGGGCATGACGATTCTTCAATATTGGGATTGTACCCCTCAGATTTAAAACAAAAAATACATCTTTTAAATAATAATTTAGCTCTTTCGTGGAGTGGATCAAGTGACGCTGCCAAGTCTTTATTGCAAGAACTTGTTATACAAAACGAGAGCCATGGGGATGTATTCCAAGTTATTGATAAGTTTGCCGAAGACTTGAGGAACAAGGATATTGACTTACAGTTAAACTTATTAAGCTTGGATGGTGCCAGTTTAACTTTAGGAAACTGGAGTATGAAGTCTGATTCTTTTCACCCCCTAGAGAATGTAAATTACGGGGGGTCAGGTGGATGTGAGATCGTCGACTTATTAGAACGTATGAGTAGCGACTTTAAGAAAATATATCCGATAAGTGTTGGCACAAACAGTGATAACGCGTTTTATCATGTGTTATCAACTTTCTTTACAACCTTTTCCTCCAATTATATTTCCGGATGGGGACTTAAAAGCTCTTGGGGTGGTCCACTTGAGTTTCTCTATGCTAATGGAGCCGCTTTAGAGAAACTGGATGATTATCTTATTGTTTTCTGGGAGGCAACTCATGAATCAAATACGTCGGTAAGATTCGGATTTTGGAAGCGCATAATAAAAGTGAAGTACATTGGAGATCTAATGGTTCTAAGAATCGTTGAATTCGGGGGTTCTGGGGCTGGGTCGGAAAAGTACCATGTTGTAGAACCTCTTATTAGTTTAAGTGAGCGCCCTAATAGTATAAGCACAAAGGATATACCCTGGATAAGCAGACGGGTATTTCACTTCATTAGAATAAATAACCACCCATCATTAACTGCTACAGGTTTTTTGTCTAATTGGGAAGAATTTACTAAATATTGTTCTATTCAGGGAAGTGGGAACAACGTTGGTTTTACTTTCAATTCAGATTTCCCCAAAAAAATACTTAAAGAAATAGGATACAAAAATTTAAATAGCTTCGAGCTATTAAATAAATAGAGCACTCCTTAGGTCGTAGTCTGGCGCTGAGCCCATAAAGCTCTGCATCGGGCACAAAAGTAAATATTGAGCTTTATCCTGTGACCCAGTGTGCAACGAATGTCTGCTCCTGGCCGGAAGCAGACATATAGGAGACGACGCCCAAATGGAAGTGAAGTAGGCAAAAAGCAATGCATACCTCGCCCCGGCAGTTACGACGCGCTACCGGTTGGATCGAATGACGAATCCCGACAGACGACACCTGTACCGCTCGACCACGGCACCCCACCACGTCGCCTCCGGCACCATGGCTCGGCCCCAGACGGGATGAGAGAGATCTCTTAACAACCTTGTTCGTTATATTATCAAACCGGCCCTGAAAGCGGCCACAATAGCGCAAATAATAGACATAATTTCTACATATCTTTATGATATTATGTAATTTATGACTAGTTATGATGCGGACAAAGAAGCGGCCATGAAGCCGGACAATAGCACACCCCTGGACAGGGGTGAGCCCGTATCTTTGATGGAACCTATGAGGATCTCCGAAGGTTCTCGCGATAGGGGAGAGCTCGCCGATCTTGCGGTCGAGTTGGCGGCGCATTCCGCAGGATTTCGCCGGAGCCTCCCGGAAGGCATCCTGACATCCCTGGCGGAGCTGGTCCGGGCAATGAACTGTTATTACAGCAACCTAATCGAAGGCCACGATACCCACCCGGTCGACATCGAACGCGCCCTGAAAAACGATTACAGCACCAACGCGGAAAAACGGAACCTGCAACTCGAAGCCAAAGCACACATCGCGGTTCAGCAATGGATCGACGGCGGCGGAGTGCGCGGGCGCAGCGTAAGCGCGGACGGTATTTGCGAGATCCACGGTCGGTTTGGTGAACTCTTACCGGATGAACTGCTGTGGGTTAAAAATCCTGATAATGGCGAACGGATGCGGGTCATTCCCGGTGCGCTTCGCGGACGTGATGTCAAAGTCGGTGAACACATCCCGATCAGTCCCGGCGCGCTTCCGCGTTTTCTCAAGCAATTTGAACAGACTTACAGCGGCCTGGGAAAAGCGGAGACGATTATAGCGGCTGCGGCAGCACACCACCGGCTATTATGGATACACCCATTCCTGGACGGCAATGGACGCGTAGCCAGACTGATGTCATATGCGATGCTTCTAGACGCCCTGGATACCGGCGGCATTTGGTCTATTGCCCGTGGTCTTGCCAGGAACGTGCGGTCATACAAGAACCATCTGGCCCAATGTGATCTTCCGCGCCACAACGATCTCGATGGTCGCGGCAATCTCAGCGAGCAAGGCTTGGTCTCGTTCACGCATTTCTTCCTTGAAATCTGCCTCGACCAGGTCAAGTTTATGGAAGAGTTAGTCCAGCCCGACCGGCTTAGGGGGCGTATTCTGCTCTGGGTCGAAGAAGAAATCCGCGCCGACGCGCTGCCGCAAAAGGCCGGGCGCATCCTGGAAGCAATTCTTTACCGAGGAGAACTACGGCGTGGGGACGTTCCGGAACTGATTGGGGCGAGCGACCGCCACTCCCGCCGCGTCGTCGCCGCCCTAATCGAACGCGGTGTTCTCGTCTCGGAAAGCACGCGCGCACCGCTGCGCCTCGCCTTCCCGGCCAAGCTGGCATCACGGTGGATGCCAGGACTATTTCCGGAGCAACGCTAGCCTGTGGCGCAGAGACATTGGTCTCTCCTGTTAAGCAGAAAACCGGGTTAGCTCAGGCTTTTTCTTTTTGCCAATTCCAATGAGAACCTGATATTGGTCGGCAGTCTCAGGAGGACCACTTATTGGCCGCGACGGCAATGCCAAGCCTCATTTGCCCTTTTCAATTAGCAGAAAAATAAAAAACCCCAGCCAATGGCCGGGGTGAAAAGAAGTGCCATATCCACGCTCACGGGGGTCATGATGAGGTTAAGCAACACTTCAAATCTAGTTTATCATCTCCGAATTCGTGTTCAAATGAGCACTCTCCCCCCACAGCCAAAGATGATCCAATCTATTTTTCATCACATCCCGCTCCCGCAGGACCAGAGGGAGGAGGGCGGCCACAGCCGCCCCACGGGTCTAATCAATCGCCCTAAAAATCAGACTGGCTTCAGTATGAAAGCCCACATATTCACGTAAAGACTCATACATCAGGATCAAGCTTTCATCGCGCGTCTCCCAGGCCAGGTGGTTGTAAGCAAACAGGCACGCCACAACCCCGGCAGCATCGGCGCTCATTTCCCCTTGAAAATAGTTCTCCGCCCAACTCAGGTTCAGCATTTCCTCCGTTGCCGGCGCCATATAGAACCCACCGTTCGACAGCTCATAGAAATCCCAATAGCCACCCTGGTAGTTCTCACATAACCGATCCATGAAAGCGTAGATCGCCGATTCAACCCGCATCAGATCCCGCCCAAAATATTTTGGCAGCATCTTCACTCGATCCGCATCCCGAACCTGCGTCGCGGTCACCGGCATTTCTAGGTCCATAGTATTGTTCATTAGCTTCACCTCTTATCGTGATTGAATGTTTGAGCGACAGCGCACGGCGCCGGCGCTCCTGCACCGCTGGCGAAGCGTGGGGGTAGCAAGGGGCAAGGGGAGGGGAATCACCCGGCCTGCACAAACAACGACCGAAGGGAGGCGAGCGGAAGGCTGGGGATACCCCTTGACCGGCGCGTGGGGCAAGGCCCCTAGTGGCTCTTCCTCGCCTTGGCGGCAGTTGCGGCAGCATCTGTTGACCAGGCCCAATACACAGCCGCCGACAGTAGCGTCAGCTTCTGTCGGCACCAGGTCAGCGAAGCAGCAGGCGTGGCGCTATAGGAAACTAGAGGAACTGCTCTAAATTAAGAATGGGGGAGCCCATGACCTCCGAAATCTGCGGCCCGGAGGCATCAAGCGGGGAATCCAACCCCCTTCCCACCGACGGCGTTTGCCGGCCAGAGTATTCGATTGAATGCGTCCTAGATACATCATATAAGTTGTAATTTGGCTTATGCCGGGTTCGAATGCGCACAATTACATCATATATGATGTATATTCGGCATTGCACAACGTTTAGATTGTCTCTATAGTAAATACAACATTTACGTTGTATTGGCGCCCTCATGAAACTGACCCCCCAAATCAAAGCCCGCCGTCTCCAGCTTGGCCTCCAACAGACGGATATGAAGTTGCGCATCGGTATGGACCAACAGCAATACCAGCGCATTGAGGCGGGGGGCAATCCGCGTTTGAAGACCCTGGAGTTAGTGGCCGAGGGGCTAGAGGCGGAGCTGGTGCTGGTGCCTAAGGACAAGTTGCTGGCGGTGAAGGCGCTGCTGCGAGACGGTGGCGACGAGGCAAGGTCCGCCGACACAGAGACGCATGAAGACCCGTGGTCGGAGGTGCTGTAAGCCATGGCGACGGAGACGGTCGAGGTCCTCAAGCTCAGTCTACATGGGATAACGGTGGGTTACTTGGCAGGTTACCAAGCCGGCCGCAATATAGTGGTCTTTGATCCCGCCTATGTGGCCGATCCGGACCGCCCAACCTTCACTCTTTCCGGGATTACCGATCATCCAGCCAGCGGCAAGATTTACGCATCCCCCTGGGTGCGCCAACAGCGTCTGCACCCGGTACTCTCCAATTTGTTGCCGGAAGGTGCATTGCGGAATTGGTTTGCCCAAACGCTCAAAGTGCATCCCGACAATGAATTCCCCCTCTTTGCCCAAGTCGGGACCGACCTGCCCGGCGCCCTGGTGGCTGAGCCGGTGGCGCCTGAGCAGATCCCCGAGGGCGTGCTGGATCACCGGACCCGAGTGGAGGCGGTGCCGAAAAGGGTGTCGCATGGACAGCCACACTTCTCGCTGGCCGGTGTGCAGATGAAATTCTCCATGCATGAAACCGATGGCCGCTTCAATATCTCGCAGCCAGACTCCCTGGGGGAGTGGATTGTCAAGACTCCCTCCACCCGTCATCAGGGTGTGCCGGTGAACGAATACACGGCCATGACGCTGGCCGCATTGGCAGGTGTCGAGATACCCGAAATCAGGCTGGTGCAGCTGGACCGATTACAGGACCTGCCGCCGCTCAACCTTCCGAGCGAACCATACGCCTATGCCATTCGCCGGTATGACCGCCATGCGCAGCGTGGCCGAGTCCACGCCGAGGATTTTGCGCAAGTGCTGTTCAAGTATGCTCACGAGAAGTACAGCACCGCCAGCTTCGAGCAGCTTGGCAAGGTACTCTACCAATTCACGGGTCTTGGCCTGGCCAATGTTCAGCAGATGGCAAGGCGCTTGCTCGTGAATATCCTGCTGGGCAACGGTGATGCGCACTTGAAAAACTGGAGCCTAATCTACCCAAATCGAATTACCGCGGAACTGGCGCCGGCCTATGACATCGTCTATACCCAGGCCTACATTCCGGGCGAGTCCCAAATATCCCTCAACCTGGCCGGCAACAAGGAGTGGTACGCCATGACCATGGAGCACTTTGAAACATGGGCAAATTCTGTGGGTGTGCCTTGGCGGGCGATCAAGCCCCATCTGGACGATGTTATGGAGGCGGCGCGCGGTGCGTGGCCTGAAAATCTTGAGGGTGCGCCGATGATGGACGCGCACAAAACAGCCTTGCGAGCGCATTGGCAAAGGCTGCATAAGGACTTTGCCATTCAATAGCCTTCGCTATCATAGCCTATTCCGGTGGGTGCTCCACCGACGCTTAGGCCTTCGCCAAAGAAAAGCCTTTCATCCTGGTTAGAAGGCCAAGCGCGCAAGGCTGCAGTAGAGGAGCTCTGAGACCGATCGCAATTCCCCAGCTGTAAAGGGACCCGGTCGAGTCGATAGAATCACAGACCGGGTATCACGAAGACATTGAAATGAAGGGGGGCCTGCCTGGACAACGCCAGCATGGCCACAATACGCACAGACAGCTTGTCTTTACAAACCCAGTCACATGCGGGCTTTTCGATAGCCAGATCACGGCAAACCCAGCGAGCGCAACTCCAGAACGTCAATAACCTTCTCACCATCCCAGGCGTAGGCCAGATGGGCAGCCTGGTGGACGGCACCCAAGGCTGGGGGTCTGAAGGCGGCGACGCATTGGCCGTCCGGGTCGCGGACACTGTCGTAGAGCAGGCCCCAGCTGTCGGCTTGGCGCAGTTGGGCACCCAGGCGCTGGGTGGGACCGTAGTGCGCGGGGTCAGGGTCGAAAAGATCAGGAAACGTATCCCGTTGCCCCCGTAAGTCATGATATGCGCGCTTATTCAGCCGGCCGATATAGACCCTCATCACAAACGAGGTGGGCGGGTCATTCGCCTCGCGCGCCCATTGCTCGGTGTGAAAGACCGTCTCCGCGATCGCGGTGTGTTGGGACTTGGCGGCGTAATAGACACCATGCTCGCCGTTGCTGAAACGGCTGCCGGGCGGATTTACATGGGTAAATGCCGCCATGATGGGCGTTGTCCCCGGCCCCGCCACCTGGTCCTCGGGCTTGACCAGCTCAATCTGCCCCATTTCTTCGCGGGTGCGTGGATTCGTCAAGTTTTCTACGTAAAACACTGCCTCCAGGTCGGCGGGATCCGCCACACTGTCGAATATGCCCACGGGCGGGAAGCGGCTGCTGATGATCCTGTAGGCCCGCGGCCAGCTGTCCTCTGTGAACGGGATATTCAAATCACACCCCGACGCGCATCCAGGTGTTGGCGCGTGACATACAGGTCGGCGACATGCCCCGCCAGCAGCCGTTCCAGGGGCGGGTGCCCGGAAAACAACGGATTCATATTGGCCCGCCGGATCCAGCCATCAGCGACAGCATCATCGCTGTAGATCAGGTGCAGCGCCTTGTAGATCCCGAAGATGTAAGAGATCCGCTCCAGCTTATCGGCGTCGACGTGGGCCTTTTCGGGATCCTTCTGCCAGCGAAAATAGGTGCTGCTTGTGGTGCCGAGCAGCGTTTGCCCTTCCCTGGGGCCCAAGCCCCATCGCTCAAGGATATTGAAAAACGTGCGTAATGCGGCGGGGCCCACATTCGCCGGTGCGGTCATGGGCTGGTGTCGCATGGCCATACCTCCATCAATAATACCATATGATAATATTAGTCCCATATGGGAGTTATGTCCAATCAGCCCTCTAGGCTCTATTGGGCCATCCTTCAGGGCATCCCGGCCCTCGACAGCCCCAGCTGGGGCCGCCGTGTCCACGGGGAGCGATGCTCCCCGTTCGGACCTGGCGCCGCTCGCCTTAATCAGCGGCAGTGTCCAGCTCAACCCCAGGGGGCAATCGATCCTTGATCTCCCCATCGCTGAGCTGATCCAAGGGCACCAGCGTGGAACCTCCCTGGCGCAACACCATGATCCACTTCCGGCCGTCCTCGCGCTTGGCCTTGTAATCTCGATGGGTTTTACGCCAGACCAGCGTCAGGGCCTGTGCCCGGCTCACGACCTTGGTCGCGAACGAATGGCCCTGGCTCAGGCAATTTTTCAGCCACTGATCGAGAAAGGCATTGAGATCCTTCTTCAACTTAGGACGCACCAGCCCAGGCTCCGGGTACACTTCCTGGTAAACGGGCGGCATCGCCTGCTGGAAGGTCAACGCCTCGGCCACCTTGTGCTGTTGGTCTATCCGAATCGTCATGTCCGGGTCACAACACAAATCCCCGCTTTGCCGAAAATAGTGCGCCAAGGCAATGCGCACCACACCTGATGATTCCTCCAGGACGACATCCAGATGCAAGTTCATGACGCCGGAGACCTCGGAGCGGGCCGAGCGCCGGCCCGAAGCCAGCACCTGCATCACGCCAAGCTTGTCCAGGTTCTTGTAGATACGTTCGTAGATCGTCATATTCGCTTCTCCTAAGTGGTTTGAAATTGAGCGGCAGCGCATGGCGCCGGCGCTCCTGCACCGCTGGCGAAGCGTGGGGGTAGCAAGGGGCAAGGGGAGGGGAATCACCCGGGCTGCACAAGGGACGACCGAAGGGAGGCCAGCGGAAGGCTGGGGATACCCCTTGACCCGCGCGTGGGGCAACGCCCCTAGCCGGATCTACCGGCCTGGCGGCAGTTGCAGCCGCATCTGTCGACCGGGCCCATAACACAGCTCCCAACAGTAGCGACAGCTTCTGTTGGCGCCTTTTCCAAACAAGCGGAACGCGTCAGACAATAGGGACATGAAAGGCCCGTCCTGCAGGGATGAGCGTTTAGCGAACCTGGAGTAGCCCGGCCCGGAGGGCTTGCCGGCGAGGACCATTGGGAAAATCAAATGGGTACTTGGTGAATAATCCGGACATCAGCTCGTTTGGCCTCAGCGATTAGGCGCTTGCCAAGCTGGAACTGATTGCGCGAGCGCTGTCCTCATCCGGCACATTGCAGGGCCTTGCGCGAAGCGCCCGTTTTCAGGCGCAATGGACGAGAATGCCTGAGGCGATAGAACTGTGCCGTCATTTGAATTATGCCTAATATCCTATATAATGCATAATTATGCATATTAGGCATAAAGACGCATAATTATGGACGAATGGCATTTCCCCAGGCCCGAACTTGCCGATCACTATCTTAACCTGCTGGAACTCGGGATTTCATCCAGCCTGGCCATCATTGCCCCGCGCCGCAAGGGGAAGACCTTGTTTGTGCTTCAGGATCTGGCCCCACTGGCCCAAAAACGCAACTACCTCCCGGTTTATGCCAGTCTATGGCAGAACATAAATGCACCTCATGAAGGACTCATCCTGGCCCTGGAAGAGGCGGTACAGACTATCGATAAGCGGGCAACCCTCAGGCGCCTGCTGAACGCCAAGATCAAGAAAACCACCGTCAGCAACGAGCTGCTGGGCAAAATGGAAGTGGAATTCGCCAACGCACCCGCCAAGGCCAACAACAAGGAACTGGCCTACCTGGAACAGCTTCTCGGCGAGCTAGAGAAGAAGGCCGGCAAAAAGACCGTACTGCTGCTGATCGATGAAGTCCAGCATCTGTCCACATCAAAAGTCTTCGATCCGCTCACCCACACCCTCAGGACCATGCTCGACAAGCGCCAGGGGCGGGTGAAATCGATCTTTACCGGATCGTCCCGGCATTACATGAATCTCTTGTTCAATGAGTCGCAGTCGCCGTTCTATCACTTCGTTGAGACAGTTCCTTTCCCAGACCTGGATGACGAATTCATCGCCTTCTTGAGCTCCAAGCTTTCGGAAGAGCACGGTATTGATGCAGGCCACCAAGCCCTCAAGAAGGCTTTCGAACGCCTGGATCATTCACCCTACTGGATGATGAAGATAATCGCCCATATGGTGACCTTCAAACAAACCCTGCCCAAGGCAGAAGAGTACATCCTTCAATTGATGGAGGCCGCCGAGGGCTTTGCCACCCTCGCCAAGAAGGTGCGGCCGGTCGATCGCATTGTCTTTTTAGCCCTTTGTGACGGCAAGAACCCATTCTCAAGGGAGCTAATGGCGAGAATCGACCGTGAGACCGACGTCAAAGGTGTGGCGCCTAACATCCAGCGATCGATAAAACGACTCTCGGAAGCGAACCTGATCAGCCAGACTCGCAAGGGCGAATATCATATCGAAAAGCCCGGTTTGAAACGGTATCTCACTCGAGACGGTGGGGCGGACTAAACACCTGACACTTCCTACGAACCATTTGTAGGCATATAGTACACACACCTAGCGCTACCACAATGTGGGGTCATCCGTCGTTGACAGATACAGGTTATAAGTAACTAGAACCTGACAAGCATCTGCCTATCGGCCCGACACCGCAAAACGGCCGCTGTATAGACAAAGCGGAATTACAGAAAATGTGTGTGATTTTAAGCAACGCGCCCGTTACTCCCTTTGACAGGCGATAGTTTAAATGTCCGCTATAGAGAGAGCGGCCATTGTAAGTTAAAGCATCTTGGCCTTATCCAAATCCATTGAAGAGAATTGTTAGCAATATCAAAAGAAGTTAAGTGTTGGGATGCAGATAATCCCTTTCAACATCCCAACACTTGAGTATATCTAATCCTTAGTTGTTAGCATCCTGCCAAACATTTACCTTGCTCTCCTGCTTATGGGATAAAGCATCGTGATGAATAATTTTTACTGTGTTACCCGTAGCGTCATTCGGTAATGTTGTGTGAAATTTCGCGATATGATCGCTACTCGCTTTTCTGCTGGGGTCAAGCTCAACAGTTTTAATGATATCCCCATTTGCATTCACAACTTCAACGTGAACGTGACCAAGCACTTGTCCGTGACTGTGCTGTTTGCGTTTCAGCTCACCGCGAAGGTTTAAACCTTTCTCAGTTTTTGTGAGGTAGGCGTGAGTGATATTAACGCTTGAAGAATCGACTCGCTCAATTGATATTTGAGCTTGTTTAGCCGCGCTGTTGGTGGCGCAGCCTGAAACCAAAATACCGGTTGCTACGGTAAAACCTAATGTAAATATGATTTTTTTTAACACGTCGTTCTCCTTGTGTAGTGGTAGATACAAATAATTATCGATAAAAGTAATGATCTTCCGCCTAATCACTGCAAAGCTCATCAATCGAGTTTGATGCTTGCGATATTCTCTCCTGTCGCTCCTCTTCAGATGCGCGCCTTACTGTCCCATCCTGTTCGGTAATGCGCAGGCGGGGACGATTCTGCAAATTGGCCAGACGTTCGCGGGCTTGGTTGCATTGCTGCTGGCGTTTTTTCCTCTCAGCCTCTTTTTCTGCATTTTCACGCTGCTTGGCTTCCCTTGCTTCTTGAGAGGCTTTTTGTTTTTCAATCAGCGCATCTAACTGCCGTTGTGCTTTCTCTGCATCTTCAGGTTTTACTGGATTAGGCGTGACTACTTTGTATTGCCGATCTGTCGGCGGCCTTTGAGTAAAGTGATTCACACCGTTGTTATCCGTCCATTGATATACCGCTGAATGCGCTGAAATGCTCAACGAAGCAAAAAACAGCCCCGCGATAACCAAAATCCTTTGTTTGATCGTGTTCATCCGGTCTGCTCCTGTAATTTTCTGTCACGCCCGTGCACCAACCGATACAAGGCCGGGAGGACCACCAGCGTTAACAGGGTTGAGGAGATGATTCCGCCAATAACGACCGTTGCCAGCGGCCGTTGAACTTCGGAGCCGATGCCGGTGTTCAATGCCATGGGGACAAAACCCAATGCCGCGACCAGGGCAGTCATTAATACCGGTCTCAGGCGCGTTAAAGCACCTTCGATAATCGCCTCTTGAAGCTGCTTGCCGTGGAGGCGCAGGTCGCGAATGAAGGAGATCATCACCAGGCCGTTCAGCACCGCGATACCAGAGAGTGCGATGAAACCCACCGCAGCAGAGATAGAGAACGGAATATCGCGCAGCAGCAACGCCATCACCCCGCCGGTTAGCGCCAAGGGCACGCCGGAGAAGATAATGGCGGCGTCTTTAAACGAGCCCAGCGCCATGATGAGCAGGGCCAAGATCAGCACCAGCGTAAGCGGGACGACAATGGAGAGACGTTGGGAGGCCGATTGCAGTTTTTGATAGGTGCCGCCGTACTCGACCCAGTAACCGGCAGGAATCTCGACGTTGTCGTTTACCGACTGTTGAATCTCCTGCACAAAGGAACCAAGGTCGCGGCCACGCACGTTGGCGGTGATGACAACCCGGCGCTTGCCGTTCTCGCGATAGACCTGGTTATAGCCCGTATCCAATTGCAGATCAGCGACTTCACCCAATGGCACATAGTGGCCATTTGCCAAAGCGACCGGTAGATCAGAGAGTGCATCGACATCGGTGCGTAAGCGCTCGGGCAGGCGTATAACGATATCGGAACGGCGATCACCTTCATAAAGCTGGTTGGCGACGGTACCGCCCAGCGCGGTTGAAAGTAAATCCTGCAGCTCGGCGATATTTAGGCCGTAACGTGCCATCACTTCACGTTTGGGTTGAATGGTCATGACGGGCAGGCCGGTGGTCTGTTCCACTGCCACATCCGCCGCGCCGGGCACAGCTTCAATGGTTTTGCCCAATGCTTCACCCAGAGCGATCAACTGATCAAAGTCATCACCAAACACCTTAACCGCCACTTCGGCACGCACACCGGAGATCAGCTCGTTAAAGCGCATCTGGATCGGTTGCAGGAACTCATAACGGTTACCGGGAACGGGTGTCACCAGCGCTTCCAGTTCGGCGAAAATTTGCGCTTTTGGCTTGTCCGGATCAGGCCACTCTTCGCGCGGTTTGAGAATAATAAAATTATCGGAGACACTCGGGGGCATGGGATCGGTGGCCACTTCCGCGGTACCGATCTTGGCAAATACCCGCTCAACCTCGGGGAGTTTTGCAATTTCCGGCTCCAGCACCTGTTGCATGCGAATGGCCTCTTCCAACGAAGTGCCCGGTATACGCAGGGCATGCATGGCGATGTCGCCTTCATCGAGATTGGGCACAAACTCCGAACCCAGTTTTGTCGTTAAAAATCCGGAGTAGGCGACCAGCATCAAGGCCAATGCCACCACGCCCCATCTGAATTTCAACGAGAACGACAGGACTGGTTCATAAAGCCATTTGGCCCCTTGAATGGCGACATTTTTCTTCTCTTTGATTGGCTTCTTGAAGAACAAGGCCACCCCTGCCGGGATGAAGGTGATGGAGAGGATCATGGCGCTGACCAGGGCAATCACCACGGTGGTTGCCATGGGGTGGAACATCTTTCCTTCCACGCCATCGAGGGCGAAGATGGGAATGTAGACGGCGGTGATGATGAACACGCCGAACAGGGCGGGACGTATCACCTCATGGGTGGCTTCGTACACCACGGCCAAACGCTCTTTAATCGGCAGTCCACCCTGACGGTGGGCTTCACTCAGTCTGCGCATGCAGTTTTCGACAATGATCACCGCACCGTCGATCAACAGACCAAAGTCCAGTGCACCAAGACTCATCAGGTTGGCACTGACCCGGGTCTGAACCATGCCGGTGATGGTCATCAACATGGCGATGGGAATCACCGCCGCCGTTAGGATGGCCGCCCGGATATTGCCCAGCAGCAGGAACAGAATGACGATCACCAGCAGGGCACCTTCAAGCAGATTTTTCTGCACCGTTTCCAGTGTCTTGTCCACCAAGGTGGTGCGGTTGTAGACAGCGGTTGCGGTGACGCCTTCCGGCAGACTGGATTGGATCTCTTCCAGTTTGTTGGCGACATCATTGGCGACGGTGCGGCTGTTCTCGCCGATGAGCATGAAGACCGTGCTCATCACCACTTCACCGCCATTCTGTGTCGCCGCCCCGGTGCGCAGCTCTTTGCCCAGGCTGACGTTGGCCACATCCTTGATTCGGATCGGCACCCCCTGATCCTGGCGAACAAGAATGTTGCTTAGGTCTTCCAGGGTTTCGGCCTGACCAGGCACCCGCATCAACCACTGTGAACCGTTGTGTTCGATAAAGCCAACGCCGCGGTTGTCGTTGTTGAGCTGGATGGCGTTGATGATCTCTTCATAGGTGATGCCATAAGCCAACAGCTTGGCCGGTTCCGGGGCGACGAGGATCTCTTTCTTAAACCCACCGATGGGGTTGATTTCGGCGACGCCGGGCACCCGCATCAATTGGGGACGAATGATCCAGTCATGCACGGAGCGCAGATCCATCGGCGTGACCGGCGTGCCGTCGCTGTTTACGGCATCAGGTTCCGCATCGACGGTGAACATGAAAATCTCACCCAGACCGGTGGCGATAGGGCCGAGGGCGGGCTCCAGTGCGCGGGGCAGATCCGCCTTGGCGGCACTGAGTCGTTCATTGACCAGTTGCCGGGCGAAGTAGATATCCGTCCCCTCTTCAAACACCACCGTCACCTGGGATAGACCATAACGTGATACGGAGCGCGTGTAGGAGAGCTTTGGAATCCCCGCCATGGCGTTTTCCACCGGGAAGGTGACCCGCTGTTCCACCTCCAGTGGTGTATAGCCGGGCGCTTCGGTGTTGATGGAGACCTGGACATTGGTAATGTCGGGCACCGCATCGATGGGCAGTTGAGTGAATTTCCAAACGCCAAGCCCCATCAGCAACAGGACCATCGCCATCACCAGGCCGCGTCGGGCCAGGGCGAAATTAATAATGTGTGCAAGCATGATAAATTCCTGGTGGCCGCCGGTTAGTGATCGTGGGATGCGCCGGACTTTTCGATGTCGGCTTTGATGACGTAGCTGTTTTTACTGACGTAGCGAGTGCCTGGCTCCAGGCCATCGAGCACTTCCGCCCATTCACCCGTTTGCAGGCCGAGATCCAGCATGCGGACCTCATACTCCTCGCCGATTTGCGCATAGACCACGGTAAAATCACGGAATGATTGCAGGCCGCTTCGCTTCACGGCTAAAGGCACGGGATGTTCCGCGACCTCGATTTGCGCGGTGACGAAACGACCGGGCAGCAACGCGCCATCGCGGTTATCCAGCACCACGCGGGCATGGACGGCTTGGTTGGCTTGGGTGGTGACATCGATGCGCGCCACCTTACCGGTATAGCTTTCGTCACTTTCATCGGTGGTAATGGTGACCGGTGCGCCTGCTTTAACCCGTGAGCGATCAGCGGGGAATACCGCCAGATCCGCCCACACGCTGGAGTTGTCCATGATGGTGAACAACTGACGGCCATTGCTCTGCTCGCCGGGGTTGGCATCGCGCTCGACAACTACGCCGCTGATCGGTGCTGTAATCGTATAGAGTTTCAGGCTTTCGTTACTCTCGACGGTTGCCAGCTCCTGGCCTTCACGCACCTTGTCACCGACGGAGGGGGAAACAGATTTGATCACACCATCAAAACGGGCACTGACCTGACGCAAGCGCTCGGTATTGGCTTTGATTTGGCCATAGACGGTGATGATCTCTTTCATGGTGACCGGGCCGGCAATCTCGGTGCCGATCTCCAACGTTTCGGCGACGGCGGTTTCGATCTTGGTGCGGCCTTCAAAGTTGTCGTATTCCCAGGTGTGGGTGGTGCCCGCGTGAGTGGCGTTTATGGTGACGACAAATGAGTGGGGTTCGTAGATCACCACGTCGCCGCGCAGCGCATCGCCGTGCGGGGTAAAGTTGATGTCATCGACCTTGCCGCCCAGGCGGGTGAGTTTGACGTTGAGTTCGAACTCAGAAGGGCTGAGTGTTTTGCCCCCCTTGGTGGCGTAGGCGCGAAACTCCGGCGGAACGCCGGTTTCGAAAATCGCGAGTTCAAGGGTGAAGTCGCCATTCTTTAGCAGGCGGCCACGGTGAGGTCCTTTTTCCGGTTCGACTTCCGCTACTTCGCCGTGGCCACCTGTTGCATTCATGGTTCGCTCGGTATGGCTGCTGCCGCAGGCGCTGAGAAAGGTGGCTAAAACGAGTGGCAGCCAAAGCGCGCGCGCAGTTGTTTTCATAACGTTGTTCATTTGTGGCCTCATTATTCTTGGGTGGGTTGCGCGATGCGCATACCGGTGAGTCGTTCGATTTCGATAATGTCCTGGTGAGCGGCGATGCTGGCTTCGATCAACGCCTCTTGGGCATCCAGCAGTTCAGCCTGAACGCTGCGCAGTTCCAGGTAGCTGTAGCGTCCGAGGTTATAGGCACGGCGGGTCTCAGTCAGGGCTTGCTCAAGCGGTGGAAGGATGTCACTGCGCACGGTTTCGATCACATGCACGCTGTGTTCTAACTTCTCATAGAGTACGAAGAGGGCCGTTTCAGCACGCACGCGTGTTACAGTCTGTTGCAGATCAATTTGCGCCAGATTCGCCCGAACTTCCGCAACTCTGCCTGGATTTCGAGTGCCCTCGCCAAAGGGGATGGTGATACCGGCCACCAAGGCCTGATCATCCGTGCTTTGATAGTGGCGCAGGCCTGCGCTGACCCGCCAGCTTGGTTTTTCTTGCGCCAAGGCAAGATCCAGTTCCGCCTTTTTTAGCCGCTGTTCCGACAACAACCGGGCAAATACCGGATTCTGTTGCAGCTGTGATTGCAGTGTGTCCAACGATGCCAGTTGGGGAAGCGTTAGGATGTCGCCCTCGACCCGCGCGAAATCCAGTGTTGTCGCGCCCCATTGGGCGGCCAATTGCCGATTCGCGGAGAGCAGTTCATGCTCCAGATCCTCACGCTCAAGTTTTCTACGCGCCAGTTCGGCCTGCGCTCGCAAGAGTTCCGCCTCAGGGGTTTTGCCCGCCTTGACCCGTCTTGCCACGGCTTCAATGGTCTCTCGCGCCAGCTGCACGGTTTTATCCACATTCACCATCCGCGCCTGAAAACCGAGGCTGACTAGATAACGGCGCGCTGTTTCGGCGGCGGCATCGAGTCGTTTGATATCCGCCTCGACGGCGACCAGATCCGATCCGGCCCGCGCCGCATCGATATAGCGTTGACGGACACCGCGTTCCAGCACCCAGCCAATACTGACCGTTGCCTGGGCGCTATCCAGGCCTGTGTAGTTGCCGGAGCCGACGGCATCCTCCAACTCGATACTCAATTCGGGGCTGGGCGCTCGACCTGCTTGTTGCAGCTGGCCTTCCTGAGCCTTGAGCCGGTAATCAAAGGCCTGTAACTCAGGACTGTTTGAAAGCGTTTTGTTCACCGCTTCGCGCAAACTGATAGTGCGTGTATCTGCACCACCGTTGGATGCTGAAGCGACAGCAGTGCTTAGTATCAACAAACCGAACGCAGCCGCTCGCTTGCCAATATGCATTGGCAGATTAAAGGGTTTCCACATTACAAACTCCTTGTCTGCGCCCAAGGCGCAACCCCCTGTCCAGGGAGAACCCCCGAAAATTCGTCCTAAAACCGCTTAGGAAAAATTCTTCAGAGTGAAATTTCTTAACGGATGCCGGCCAACAAAAAATCGACAGGCACGATCAACCTGCGCATAGTGCAGGAAGCGAAGCTAATCAGGATTAGCCGGGATGTTTTTAGTGGAGTGGTGGTGCCCGTAAGGGCGGAGAGAGAACGAAATATTTATAAAGGGGATAGTTTTGCCGTTGGCGGAAAACCATGAGCCGCGATACAGAAAACATTACGACGGCTAAAAGATAGACAACTAATGCAATAGCAAAAACGGTGGTGAGATTTTTCAGAAAGCCGTCGGGACTGATGTCGATTTCAGACACATCGTCATGGTGTTCGCTGTGAGTTGAATCATGAGCCGAATGGACTTTGGTGAGATGGGTGTGGTCATCGGCAACCGTATCGGCTGCGTGGATATAGTTCTGATGATCAGAGCCGTGATCCAGCTCGTGGACATGCAGCCCGATAGATTGGACAGACAGCAGCGCTACGGCGAACAGCAGGGTCAGCCATAGCAATGTTTTTTTGTTTTGTCTGCGAAAAAAATCCATGGGCGGCAGTTTAATCAGCAAGTTACTTCAATTGCAAGTCTTTATTTTTGCTTGTTTTGTTCTTGTGTCTTGTGCCGCGAGTAATGTGAGAGATTTAAAAAATAATTCATCTGCTTAAATAGAGTTTAAAGTCGAAAACAATTATCAGCGCGTATACAAGAACCTTCTCGACAAAATGCATGAATGTGTCGGTGAGGGATGGGCAGGTGTTTTTGCTAGTTACCATATAAATAGTGAGTTATATAATGAGCTCAAGGAAGGGGAGATAACATTCATGATGTCTAATGCAGATATGCAACGTTATTATATGCATATGGATGTTGCGGCAGTCTCTGAGGCACAAGCAAATGTTAACGCCTATGTTTAGGAGAAAAATCTTCCATTAATCAAACAGTGGGCTCTAGATGGTAATTCGAGCTGCGATCTGGAAGAGTCCAAATAAAGCCTAACCAGGGGCTGCAGTGGATCGCTTTTCCGACGCGGTGCGCCTCCAAATCGGCCGCAGAGCCCATGCGTTAACGACCACTTTCATTATGATTGGTAGTGTAAAGAATCTTTCGCACTTTTTGATCTGGCGGCTGTTCATGCGGTCAGTTGTTCTTCCAGATGTTGCTTGTGCAATGCCTCCATGGAGAGGTAGCGTTTAGTGCCCCATTTGGTGCCCGCGATGTGCCTGAGCCGGGCGGCGCAAAGCATCAGTGCGGATTGGCCATCGGGGAAGGCGCCGACCACCCGGGTGCGCCGGCGGATCTCGCGCATGATTCGCTCCAAGGGGTTGTTGGTGCGTATCCGCCGCCAATGGGTGTCGGGGTATTGGTAGTAGGTCAGTGTCTCGGCAATCGATTCTTTCACCAGATCAGCGGCCTTTGGCAGTTTCATCTGCCGTAGCCTGTCAATCACTGCCTCGGCCTTCTGCTGGGCCGCCACCAGGCTTTCCTGGGCGTGGATAGCCTTGAGCATGTAGGCGACTTGCTTGACCTTGGTGTTGGGCACGTGGCTGAAGACGTTGCGGTAGAAGTGTACGGTGCAGCGCTGCCAGTCGGCCTCGGGATAATGGTCCGTCACCGACTCCACGAGGCCCAGACAGGCGTCGGAGATGACCAGTTTGACGCCCTTCAGGCCGCGTTGCTTGAGGTAGGCCAGGAAGCTGCTCCAGCCGGCCTTGTCCTCTTTCTGACCTTCGGCCACGCCAAGAATACGGCGATAGCCGTCCTGGTCCACGCCCACGGCGACCAGCACCGAGACGTTTTTGATCTCGCCGGCCCAGCTGCGCTTGAGGACAATGCCGTCGAGATAGACGTAGGGATAGTCGCCTTCGATCGGGCGATTGCGCCAGGCCTCGATGTGTTGGTAGACCTTTTGGTTGAGCTTGCTGACGGTGCCAGGCGAGACCCGGGTGCCCCACAGGGCCTCGGTGATGTCCTCGACCCGGCGCACCGAGACGCCGGCCAGGTACATCTCGATCAGCGACTCCTCGATGGAGGCCTCGCGGCGCCGGTAACGCTCGATGATCGCGGTCTCGAAGGTCTGTTTGCGTAGTTTGGGCATCTTCAGCGTCACCTCGCCGGCCTTGGTATGGAATTGGCGTTCGTAACTGCCGGCGCGGGTATCGACCCGGTCCGGGCTGCGTTCATAGCGCTGCGCGCCACACAAAGCATCTGCCTCGGCATCGAGCATGGCATTGAGGGTCTCTTCCACGGTGCCCCGGACCAGCTCGCCAAGATGGTCGTGAATCTTGGCCTCGTCAATGCTCACAACCTTGCCCAGTTTTTTGCTATTGTTGCTCATGGTGGTGGTTCCTCTTTGTGGTTGTTGAAATGTCGCAATTCCAACTTAACCACATGAACCACCGCCGTCTCAAATGTGCGAAAAATATTTTCGCGTTATCCCGAAATACTCCACTACCGATAAGGCGTTTCTCACCATTCAGGAAATCGGTGAGCCCTTGGCGGACATCAGGTCGTTTGGCTTCAGCGATCAGGTGCTTGCCAAACCCGTCTTTCTCAAGGTAACTAGGGATCGAGTAGAAATGGGAGGTAGTGTTACTGGCTACTCTTTATTTATGCCTTTCTGATCCTTACGCCTGAATAGATTGCTGATATCGATACCAAAGTATCTGAAACAGGCAATCAAAAGTACCACTGCCGTCGCCTCATCAAGATTGCCGATACCTGGAATGTTGTCAGGAATAAGTTCAAACACACCGGCGCCTGGATTGAATAAATACAAGATTGATAGCAGTCCTATCACGATCACAATAATGTTTTTTGACATAAGGCTATCCGAGCGTTATATGACGACCTGGGAATGTCTCACCCTGCTCATGGCCAAGTGGCAATTAGATAACGTGCAGTAGGTGAAGGCCTGATCTATCAGTTACGCCGGATTGCAGAGCATATTGTTATTTTCTACTCGGCCTGTCAGAGATACAGATATGGCTCTTCCAGTTGAATTCTCGCGGTCGTCACAAAGGGTAAATGTGATGGCGCCATCGCCTGCAAAAAAGCCGTTACCTCGGTATTCTAAGGTACTAGCAGACCCCACGAGGGTGGTACTTCCTTCCAAAGCGGCGTAGTTACGGATCGTGGTACCGTCGCCCGTATCAACGGTCCACCCCTCGTGCCAGTTGACCGAGCCACTATTAAGGCTGACACTTTCACCGCGACTTATCGCTTCGCTACGGGCGTAGTTGAGGCTGAGAATTAGCTCGTCGGCCTGTGAAGCAATACGATTGTTTTTGATCATTGATGAAAAGCTGGGAGATGCGAGAGAAATCAATATGGCAGCAATGGTCAGAGTGATCAACAGCTCGACGAGCGTGAAGCCCCTCTGATGGGTCGACGCAATATTATTGAATCTTGATGCTTTCATCGACATAACCCCCCGTAATTGCAAGCAGAATAAATGGTATTTTCCCTACAGGCAAGGGCAGGAGGAGATCGCTCCGAAGCTAATGGGTATTCTTGGTATCAGATCATTTCGAAACTAATTGATATAGGAATCAGGTGATACTGCAGTGTCAGGAAACTCCTTGAGGATATTTTTGTCCGCAGTAATCAATGGCACATCCAGGCTCTGTGCTAATGCCACAAACTCACAATCATATGCTGAGCATTTGCTCGACTGAACAAGTTGCATGATATGCGTCGATGAGACCTCGTACTCATTGTATTTAAGTATTTTTTCTGCCTGCTGAATAATGAGCAGCACTCCTTCAAGCGCCAGATACTGCTTTCGCAAATATTGACTTAGGGCGCTTCTGAATTCGCTTCGCCATAAAATAGGGACCGTCCAGTGCGGATCTAAAGCGAAAAGACGCTCGGCTTGTATTGATCTGTCGCCGGTAATATATAGATACGAGATGATATTTGTATCGACAACAATCATGCACGACCTTCATTTTTGGCCGCATCAAGCTCTGCATCTGAGATCGGATGGGAAGCCGTTTTCGCTCTCAACGCCTTGGCAATGGCAAGCTCGTCTTTGACTTCGATTTTCCGGGCGCCCAGGGTTTGCTCGACGCAGTACAATATCTCGCTGTTCAAACTACGATGATGTGCCTGCGCGGCAGCTTTCAGTCGATCATAGAGTTCGTCTGGGATATTCTTGACAGTCAATGTTGGCATAAACGTAAACCTCAATTAGATTCCATAATGGTTCCATTATGGTTTCTCTAATTGATTGGGTCAAGCCAATGATCGCTATTATTGTTCATGATAAGCGCAATTGTTATTATTTTATAATCAGTGACTTACAGCGCATAATGTATCTTATGTTAAATACAACAAATCTCCTTACCCTAGATAGTACCGCCTCCCTAGGCCGCGACTGAGCGCACCTTTTACAGTGCTTTACCGGAGGACCTCCTCGGCTCTTCCAGATCATGATCCATCCGCCTGGAGCCCCATCCATAACTGCTCCGACATAACCAGGGCGCGCGCAAGACGCAGTTTTTTGGCGTCGACTGGATGGGTTTGTTAGGGCGCGATACCGAGATTCTGGCACATGCGCCTGTATTCTTCCTCATACACAATGTCAGTAACTCCATGCTTTTCGCGAAATGGTGTAAGTGCCTTTCCCAATTGTTCATCTGCTATTTCAAAGAGCTGTTGGTCGCTTTGAAGGTCTTGAAGCATCTGGTCTCGACCACTCCGGGTAACAAAGCACTCCGCCTTTTCTCGGAAATAGTGATGTGCCAGATAATTTCTTCGGTTCAATGCTTCAGTTAGCGTGGACTCCAAATCCGACGGTAACACCACTTCTGACTTGAGATGCTTGAGCAGAGCCCCGAGAGTTTTCTGAAACCTACCCTCCATGAAATCGTCTATGTCTTGACGAGTATATTTGTCCTTCTCAGGTAACCTGAGAATTACCAGGGCATTCACTATTCCATGTTCGAGAGTCTGCGCTAGATACATGGTTAGTCCATAGTGCGCATAAACATCTCGTGTCTGTTCGTCGTCATAGTCCATAAGTTCTGTGCGCCCTAACAGCTGGATAAACGAGACCCGCTGTCTCGTTTGAACCGCCCCGGGTTTTGAGGAGGCTCCAACATCTGAGAGAATGGAGCCATGAACAAGACAAACAAGTTTTCACCTGAGGTCCGTGAGCGTGCGGTGCGGCTGGTGCAGGAGCACCGTGGGGAGTATCCATCGTTATGGTCGGCCGTTGAGTCGATAGCCCCGAAGATCGGCTGTGTGCCGCAGACGCTTCTGGAGTGGGTCAAGCGGGCGGAGATCGATGCCGGGGCGCGTCCGGGGATGACCACGGCAGAGATGCAACGCATCAAGGAGCTGGAGCGCGAGAACAAGGAGCTTCGCCGGGCCAATGAGATCCTCAAGACGGCCAGCGCTTTTTTCGCGCAGGCGGAGCTCGACCGCAAACTCAAATCGTAAACGCCTACATCGACCAGCACCGGGATACCTATGGGGTCGAGCCGATCTGCAAGGTCTTGCAGATTGCCCCATCGGCCTACCGGCGCCACGCCGCCCGGCAGCGCAACCCTGAACTGCGCAGCGCCCGAGCCAGGCGCGATGATGTGCTGATGCCGAAGATTGAACGTGTCTGGGCGGCCAACCTGCAGGTCTACGGCGCCGACAAGGTCTGGAAGCAGATGAACCGCGAAGGTATTCCCGTGGCACGCTGTACCGTTGAGCGGCTCATGCGCCGCCTGGGCCTGCAGGGCGCACGCCGAGGCAAGACCGTTCGCACTACCGTGCTGGACCGCTCGCTGCCGTGCCCGCTGGACCGGGTCAATCGGCAGTTCCAGGCCGATCGGCCCAACCAGCTGTGGGTGTCGGACTTCACCTATGTCTCGACCTGGCAGGGGTGGCTGTATGTGGCCTTCGTGATTGATGCCTTTGCCCGGCGTATCGTCGGCTGGCGGGTCAGCAGTACCATGGCCACGGACTTCGTGCTCGACGCGCTGGAGCAGGCCGTGTACGCCCGGCAGCCCGATTCAGATGATGGCCTGATCCATCACAGCGACAGGGGCTCGCAATACGTCTCAATCCGTTACACCGAGCGGCTGGCCGAGGCCGGTATCGAGCCTTCGGTGGGCAGCAAGGGCGACAGCTACGACAACGCCCTGGCGGAAACCATCAACGGGCTGTACAAGGCCGAGCTGATCCATCGTCGCGGACCGTGGAAGACGCGGGAATCCGTGGAGCTGGCGACCCTGGAATGGGTCTCGTGGTTTAACCACCACCGGCTGATGGAACCACTGGGTTATATCCCTCCGGCAGAAGCTGAGGCAAACTACTATAGGCAAGACCGCCGTCATGCTGCTATTGCAGCATGACTTAAATCAAACAGCCTCCGCGATTCCCGGGGCGGTTCATTACGCAGCGGGGTGAGGCTTGTGGCATCTAGCCACAAACGAGCATCGCGGAGTGATGTCCCTTGAAGCCTTTTGTTAGGCGAATATTTCTGATAAAACACTATGCACCTCTTCCTTTACATTGCTCTTAGAACAATGAGACAAAGAATAGCTACCCTGAAATGAAACTCCTTCAATTTCTCGAACTTCACTGCCCTTGGTAATATTGATCCTTACTAAGGGCTTAATTTCCGAAAATTTCTGTAACCCCTCTAGAAATGGGCCAGAAATATCCTCGTCACCTACTAACACGATACCGCCATGGCATAAACCGTATCGAAATCTATTTCTCGAATCCAGATTATGGACGTTAGCCTTAATTTGTCTGCTGAACAAATCCCTTTCTATTGTTTCATAGAACATGGAATGATCGATATTGCCTATATCAAACGATAGAACACTTATTCTAATACCGGTCCAGGATTTTCTCCCAGTAGCTTCAGGAGTCAAATTTTCCTCGCCATAAGCTCGCTTTATGAAATCAGACGCCAACTCGGTAATATTGGCCTTTTCATTATTCAAGAAACCGAGATTTACAAACCGGTTTATAGATATCCCCCTAATTGTGTCTGTTTGTTTCAATAAAATCTCTATCTGATGAGAGGTACCACCAACCGTCATTAGGTCATATTTACTCTGTATATATATTTCTTTTAAGTATTCCAAATCGCTAAGAGAAAGGTTTTTTGATGCTTCAATAAAAATTATCTTTATATTCTTGTGTGGAGGATCAATTATTAAGCTTCTCAGTAGCCGCGCATAAACCTCGGTCTTTTCATCCTCAATATCTTGTATACAACTACCCAATATTGCATGATAGTCTGACTCTTCAAATTCACCATTTAATAACGCTTCACATTCCTCTGGGCTACTTGTATGGGACATTAGAACATTGTGGAACTCGGATATTCTTTCATCGTTCCTATCCTGTATATACTTTCTTCCATGACCAAATAATACTTTCGCCCCATCGAAAAGAATCCCTCCTCCTGGAACTAAATTAGTCATACCTTCCTTTGCAAGTATTTCAGCAATAGAAAGTGTAGATTTTTTTGATCTAGAAATACTCTTACCGATAATGCTCATACATTTTTTCGCCTAACAGCTGGATAAACGAGACCCGCTGTCTCGTTATCCTTTTTTAGGTGAAACACTTTCTCAGCCTTCGATAATCCTGCAATAGACCGGAAATTATCGGAAGAAACGAAGACGCCTCAAACCCATACGAACCTTTCCACTCAGACTCACCTGTTTCAGTTGGATATCTATACAGAACGCTAGGAGTTGGACGCTTATTTTCTTTCAAAGCCTCTATTTCCTCTTCAGACATCCCCGGGTATTCAGTTTTAAATGGCATATCAAAATAATATCTTTCTTCTCGATATGTTTGGCAGTACTTTTCAAGCAGAGCGTCAATATTATGGTTCCCAATTTTAGCTTTTGAATCGAATTTGAATATTGCGCCTTTCATAAAAAGCTCAACCGAATGAGCTGATAGCATCAATACTACTGCGGCATTTGGCCAAGTAGCTTCGTCTTTATCAAATACCATTTTCTCTGCGAGAGCTTTTGCACCATTTCCGTATGATTCCGCGTATTCAAAGAATCTATCAGGAATGCTAAGTTTCAAAAGCTCTGAATCTACTACCAATGTGTAATTCACCATTCACCTAACGGTTGAGCTAACCAGGAGGCGCGTTGATCTAGCACCACTTTTGTGGACAGTTTATCACTGTACTGCTGAAGAGGCGCAAGATGGGAAAGACCATCAAGAAAAACTATGACCGCTACACTCTGGAATTCAAACTGCACGCCATAAAACTGTCCGATCATCCAAATATCACCGCGCTGGATGTGGCGGAGACGCTAGGTATCCACCCTGTCATGTTGTATCGTTGGCGAATGGAAAAGAAAAATGGAACCTTGCGTGAAAACAAACAGATGAAGAAGAAAGCCAAGCCATCCCGGAAAGCAAAACCACAGCCTGATCCCATGGTCGAGAGGCAGGCCGAATTACTAAAAGCTAATAAACGAATTAAGGATCTCGAGAAGACTCTGGCAGCAAAGCAAGAGGAGCTCGATATCCTAAAAAAAGCCAAGCGGTTCTTTTCGAAAGCAAGACGGTAAGATTTGAATTTATCGAGAAGAACCGCTGTTTTCATAAAGTGTCGACATTATGTGATTTATTGGGTGTCTCCACGAGTGGTTTTTATGCCTGGCGTGTACGCCCGATAAGTCAGCGACGCCAATATGATATTCAGTTAATGAAACTTATTCGTGAGTTGCATCAAGGGCATCGTCGAGCCTATGGGGCCGCCAGAATGCATTGGGAATTACGTAATCGAGGCTATGGCTGCAGCCGCAGGCGCATCAACCGCCTTATGCGCGAGCTTGGCATTAAGGCCTCAACGACAGGGTTGTATGCGTGGAGACCAGGGCAGCATGAGTTTTATTCGTCAACGGGAAACCAGCTCAAGGAACTGCAGGAGCCGGGAAAAGTGGGTGAGCAGTGGGTCAGTGACTTCACCTATATACGCACCCGGAATGGATGGATCTATCATGCTGTCGTGTTGGATCTGTTCAGCCGAAAAGTAGTTGGCTGGTCGTTCAGTAAAAAACGAAACACTGAATTGACGAAGAGCGCATTAAGAATGGCCTTGGTACGAAGCAAACCAGACACCGACTGTATATTCCATTCTGACCAAGGCATTGAGTATGCCGCTCATGAGTTCCGGGACATGGTTCTAGGTGCAGGATTTGTGCGTAGCATGAGCAGAAAAGGAAACCCGCTGGATAATGCCACTATGGAATCCTATTTCCATACAATGAAAGCCGAGCTTGTTCATCAGAAAATGTTTGAAAATGAAATTGAAGCCGTGGCTCATATTGTGGAGTACATTGAATTCTACAACCGGGAGCGATTGCATTCCTCATTGGGCTATCAATCGCCAGATATGTATGAAAAACTATTGGCTTAAGGCGTCCACAAAAGTGGTGCTAGATCACGTTGTTTGCGCCGATCTGGTTGAGCGATTTGTTATATTTAAAACCTAGCAGAGCCCCAGAGATGCAAAACATCATGTAAACAACCAACTCAAACGTTGAAACAAGCATGAAAATTGAAACAAGGCTTATACCGCTTAAAAGCATAACTTGTTTTATTGTTGTGCCTTTTAATATGAATTTATAGCTTACGAACATAGCGGCCAAGAAAATAAAAGCGAACAAGGCCTTGAATGTCACTAAGTAGCTTACTTGTGACTGCTCTATGGGCGAATTTAAAAACTTGGTTTCTTTATTTTTAAGCTCTTTATATTCATTTTGCGTGAGCGCTTCCTTACTGGCTTGTTCTTCGTAATATGACTGGTACTCTAATTGCTCCTGAGAAGGTGTTGGATTTGTAATTATGCCTTCAAGAAAGCCAATGCCAACAAATATGGCAGCTATTATGATGTATTTAAGTATCGGTTCAGTTTTCTTTTTTAAATATAACAGCTGGATAAACGAGACCCGCTGTCTCGTTATCCTTTTTTAGGCGCTTGCCCTTTGACCTGGCTTGGGAGAGTGCGGCGAGGTGCCGCACATGAATAAAACTGAAATTGAGTTGTTCCTATTGCCGACACACTGGCCGCCCCCGCTGCCTATCATGTTTTTATTAATGCCTTTAGCTTGGCTTGGCGCTTTCTTGCCGAAGCGGAAGAGCACGGCTTTTCGAGCTTTCGGTTGCCCACCTGGCCTTTGTGTATTTGCCAGGCCAAAGCAATGCCTTAATCTACCGACCTCGAACGAAGCGCGCCAAGCCACACCGGCTCAACTATTAAACTTTACCCCGTCATGGCAATTGCCACAACTGACTTTCCGACGCCCATGGCTCACATTATTACTTAGAATTTGTGAACGAAGATTTTCTTCGATTGCCAGCCAATGTCGAATATCCGCTTATCGCTCAATTGTGGTTTCATCTGGCGCCTAACAGCTGGATAAACGAGACCCGCTGTCTCGTTATCCTTTTTTATAGCGCAGGGTTGGTAAGCTCATAAATCACTGTAGCAATGTAGGAGCCTATTGCGCCTAAAAATACTGCTGAAACTGCAGATATGAATAATGACCAAATAGGATGTTTTTTTACGAAGGAAACGATTCGATAAAATAGTGGTTTCTTTATTCGAATTATTTCTTTTTGTGCTTTGTCGATTGTTTCGTTAGCAACTTTTTCCTTTCTTAATCTTTCGATGCAATCAGAACAAATAATAGGCTCATGTAAGGAATATACAATGTCAGTCTTAATCCCATTCATATCGAAAAGACAGCCACGAGTTTCATCATGGGCAAAATTCGTGGGTACATCGTTTAAGGGGATTTGGTCGCCACTTCTTTTATACAGAAATGTGTACGCATACAGTAGCCTAAACACCGCATTTTCCAGAGGAATATTAAAATGATCCAATATTTCCTTTATTTCATGAAATGTAAAAACTACTCGATTTTTACTAAGCCTCCGAGAATACCAATTAAGTTCTATAGGTACATTGACAATGGCAATAAGAAAATCACCGTTGAACTGCTCTGGTAAAAGTTGTTCAAGCCTTTCGTCACTGAACTCCCATCCATACCCGTCCGAATCTTCTGTAAGGGAATAATTTTCGATATCACCTGCAATAGAGAATATTTCCGAACGCCAGAGACCGATCTTTCTTTTATCGAACTCACTGGGCATGTGGCCTATAGTAGCGACAGATATATTCGTTTTACTCATACCTTCCTCAATGCGCTATAACGCCCGGCTAAACGGCGCGAACGGAGTGAGCGTCCGGCGTAGCGAAGCGGAGCGAATTTGAGCCGATTGTTATGTGTTTTAGTTGAGCCATGTGATTTCACCAGTAACTTTTGATTCAGCTACCTTAATTGCTTCACTTAAACTTCTCTCTCCTCCTGAATCAACCCAGGTCGAATGTTCGCGCTCACCCGCACGTTGAAATCGTACATAGTAGATGTAACCGTCATCCCCTAGCGGTATGGGTTGTTCTCCCTCTTCCAACCCATCTTCTTCTTTCACCATTTCGTACCACCAGTCAAAGTCTAAGGCGATAATGTCAACGGGATTAACGGCCGTTCCATCGTAGAGCCAAGTTCCTTTCTTGACGATATTTATGCTCATCTTCTTTTACACATAACAGCTGGATAAACGAGACCCGCTGTCTCGTTATCCTTTTGTAGTTATTTCGGTTTTAGAGTCTATATTCTAACGTAAATCAGCGGGTTAGTGATTTTCTATCACGTTCATCTTTACAAACAACTCGTGGCACGTAGAACATGTCTAATTTTGGAGGTAACCTTATGGGGTCAGGATACAACATCGGCAAAACCTAAGTTACTCGATCAGGTAAGAATTGCCTGTCGTCGATTGCATTACAGCCCTCGTACGGAAAAATCGTACGTATTCTGGATTCGTCGCCTGATTCTGTTTCATAACAAACGGCACCCTAAAGACATGAGCCAACGCGATATTGAGACCTATCTCAACCATTTGGCGACTAAAAAGCATGTTTCGGGGAGCACACAATCTGCCGCTTTAAATGCCATTGCCTTTCTCTATCGGGAAGTGTTGGATCAGGATTTACCTGGCTTGGATAAACTAAGGCGGGTTAAGCGCAAACAGAATATCCCTGTTGTTATGTCGATTGATGAGGTCAGCGCTACATTTGAACGAATGAAGGGAACGCCGCGATTGATGGCGGAGTTGATCTACGGGACCGGCATGCGCATCAGTGAGTGTGTGACACTGCGCATCAAGGATATCGATTTTGACAACCGTGCTGTCACGGTGCGGGCCGGAAAGGGTAATAAGGACCGCGTGACGCTGTTACCGGAACGTTTGATTCCTGCATTGCGGAATCATCTGCTTAAGGTGGCACAGCTGCATAAATCCGATCTTTTAAACGGCAATGGCTATGTCCCCATGCCCAATGCGCTCTATCAGAAATATCCCTCAGCCTCATGCTCGCTGGGTTGGCAGTTTGTATTCCCCTCAACGATGATAAGACCGTGGCGAGATACTGGAAAATTCGCGCGTTGGCACTGCTCTCCATCGACCTTACGGCGCGCGTTCAGAGAGGCAGTCACTCAGGCCAAGATTCACAAACACGTCGGCATCCACACTCTACGCCATAGTTTTGCTAGCCATCTCTTAGAGGCGGGGACGGATATACGTACGATTCAGAGTTTGCTTGGCCATCGCAATTTGGAGACGACCATGATTTACACACATATTAAACCAGACTACAGCAAGGTGAGCAGCCCGCTTGACCGCATGCCAAGATGAGGAAATATTACAGACATTGGCACCACCAAACAGATGGTGCCAATGTCCGCTTTCAGAAATCCGCAAGCTACAAACGATATGGAAGACTCCGCACCGCAATGGTACGGTAGCCCATATTCAATCTCTTTTTGGCACATGCAGTCTTTTCGGACACAGAAGTGTAATATTATTAATTTCTACTCATGCATTCATTCTGAAAGACGGCATCGGTAGACCTGGCACTGACAGGATCAAGGCTGAATGTACGGCTGCGGGTCGAGCTCTTCCATCGCAACCGGTATCCTAATGATAAGCACCCAATTAGAGCTGTCACTGTCTTTTTTGCCTCTTACATGACTATCTAGCGATGGTATGCGTGATTGACCCGCTTTCCCCGGACAGTGCCAACCTCGGCATACTCGCCAGCATATTGAAGCTATTTCCATGGATCACGCTGATAGCAAGCGAACCATCGAGCTCCCAAGATACCGATTTATCGTACGTTTTATAGTTATAGCTCGCGAACGACTCCAGATCTGCCACCCCTACGTCAGAATATTGGGGCAGGATCGGCGTATCGACGTATTTCACAACATTCACGCGTTCGCCTGCCATGACTTTATACCAACCACTGACCGCAGTGCGCGCATTACCCGCCTCGTCAAATACCTGGATATCGGCCGTATCAAAAGACGCGGACTCTGTGAATTCGGAAATTACGTTTTTCGGATACCCGGGCTCTGATTCATACCAAGACCGCGATCGGTGATACCATTTATTTGCAATTATTTCGTGCTCCTCACCAGCAACCCATTCGGTATTTTCTGCGGGAGATAGGTTTTCAGACTCGATTTCCTGGTAGTCACCATAGGTTAGGGTAGACGTTTGTCCCCACTCATCCCCGGGATCACATGTGACCATAAAAAGTCCTTGTTGGTTCGGATGTGGCGAGGCATGGACGATAGTGTGATGATACTGTTCGCACGCAATGGCAGGATCCCCCCCATAGACAAACTCGAGTCTATCGTACGGCACCACTTTGCTATCAAATGCCGTGACGATCCGAGCATTGTGCTTACGGATGGCTTTCTCGACAGTACTTTCAACATAATGAAGGCTGTTATCAGTGATCTGTATGAATTGGTCAAAAGGGGAATTATTCTGGTACTGGTAGTCCACCAGTCTCACTCCGCTTTGGCCGTACAGGCTCCCACGCTGGGCAAATGATGTCTCAGTCAAATCGGGCCATTGCTCTGAAACGGTGACTGAGTCATCGGATGCGGCCGGGTATACCTCAGCTCGAAAGTTGAAACTTTCCAGTCTAAAATTACCCGCGTCGTCGGATACTTTCAACTCAATTAAATGTGTTTCTTGTGGTGTAGTAATGTGCCAGTCTTCAGAAAGCGTTTCCTCCGCGAGCGCAACCATGTAGTGGCTATTCCCTGGATATAGTGTTCTCTGGGCTGGTCTCCAATCTGTCAACAGATTTCCACCTCGTGAATATCTGACTTCGAGATAAATATCATTGGGCTCTGTTGCCACTCCCTTTACGACTGGATCGGCCACTTGATATTCAATATTTGGTATCCCATTTTCAAACATCACTGCTGTATTGAGGGATAGCCCATTTAGCTTGACCTTATCCGTACTTATATACAAAGGGTAGATCTCATCTGACGCAAACTTTAGAGACTCTATGAAGGTCTCTCCTCCACCAAGACTGTAAGTGGCATTACTATAAATGACAGTCGCCGCCGGCGGAGTTTGGTCGAGATCAACCACAGATTCAATCTCTGTCTTATTCCCGAGTTCATCCATCGTTTCTATGGGAATCACATTACTCCCTGGCGCTAGCTCGACTGTTGCACTCCAAGTACCGTCGCTGTTAATTACCGCTTGATTATCTTGCACACTAAGATAATCAAGCGCGACACCGAACCCCTCCCAGGTGCCTGCCAATTCATAGTCGGTTTGGTTGGTGATTTTCGGGACGGTAACATTTATCACTGGGCCAGTGCTGTTGAAATTGACCAGCAGTTTCTGATAGGCCTCGTTTCCCATAAAATCGCGCGCTCTTACGCCGATGTAGTGTTCCCCGTCGCCATACTGATCGGTGATGATTGGCACGGAGGGCGCACTTGGATCAGAAGCAAGACCAATGACTTCACCATCTATATCGAATGTTACTTCTGCGACACCCACAAAGTCGGAGACTTTAACCTCATAATTGATCGCGCCCGAATACCATTGCCCTTCAGGGTCAATTTGGGAGATGCGAGGCGCGTCCTTATCAATCGGTTGCGGTGGCACGTCAGTGAACATACGATGCCCGCTATTCGCGATCGCCTGGGCATCCGACAGCAAGTCTGTTAAGACGAGACCGGTCTTATTGATATTCGTGTCAGATACCACCGTCAGCATGTGGTTGGCGAATTCTGAACGGTATACGTTCGGGCCCAGGGGAACTGCGCCGTAAGACAGACCCGCAATGCTTTGGTTTTGATCATCTCCGGTTACCTTCTTGCCATCCAGAAGCCCGTCGCTACTGATATCGTCATACATGATGCTCGCAAGGCGAATCGATGTATAGATGGTATGAGGAGACTGAAGATTTTCCTCGCCAGCGTGTTTAGTCCAAGAGGAAATCGCAGCGGTAAACAGGCCGTAGCGCATGCCATCATCCAAGGAATAGCCATAATTTATAGGATTGGTGACATCTCGCGGCACCGTGTCGAGAATATCGAAGCCAACATAAGAGCTAATGGCCGTTGATGATTCGACAATTGCATTATTGAGATTGACTCCCTGGCCGACTTTGTAGACGACAAAACCGGCTGCGAGGTTGGTAAGCGGCGTCACCATTACACTGAGCGGTTCACCGCTCTCATAAAACGTAATCGCTCGCAGCACGTCACCAGTAGCCAAGGTAATGACTTTTCCGCTGGCCTCTTCGATATACGTCCCTCCCGTCACCTCAATTAATACCGGGAGAGATGCGGATCGAAGACTCAACTCATAATAGCCGTTCTCGTCTGTCGTCGTTGAGCCAAGAAACTCGCCCTTGGTTGCATCACTATTGAGACCATACACCTTGATAGTGCCATTTCGAATAATGGCGTCTACCGAATAGCCACTGACGGTACTTGTGGATCGCTCTGGCGGCAGGCCGCCCTCTCCCCCTGACTGACAGCCGGAAACAGCCAGGCCCATCACTGCGACGAGCGCAAACATCCATTTCATACTACCCTACTCCTTATTTATTTTTCATTATCTATAAAGCGCGGAAATCCCAATCTTCAAGAATGTTGAATCGGAGGCGACCGGCTGGCCCAGTTTGGCGACGAGGCCGATGTCCCAGGAACGGGAAAAGGCCCAGTAATTGGCGGCATTTAAGACGAGATTCATACCGGATTCACTGCGATCGGGGAATCGATAGGTGAGGTATCCGCCCGTATCGACACTGTGGCGGTCGCGATAACGGAGGTCGATATAGTCGACCCCGACACCAAGCCAGGGCTTAATATCGGGCGTCAGCCGAAACCGGTGTTGGAGTGATAGACCTACGCCTTGGTATTGAACCTTCTGACCGATCTGGTTGATCCCTGCGTCCAGGATCACGGAATCCGCAAAGGCCTCGACCTGATATCTGATATCGCGCTTGAGAGAATCGGCGTAAAACCCATTAAACGGCGCCAAGTAGCTTGTGCTACTAGTCGTACCATCCGGGTCATCTACCGAAAGAGATGCGCCATAGGCGGTGTAACCAAACTCCCCTGCCTGCGCTACCCCGACGCAGGCAAGCACTGCAAAACATCCTACCAACTTCATTTTTTCCCCAACGAGCTACTGCATTGTCAATATAAAGAAATCATCAAATGAGTTCAAACCACTGAATCCCGCTACGGCGCGGGTCATTCAGAATGCCTCTGTGATAAACAGACGCGCCTCCCGGCTGGAGACATAGATCACGTATTCGTCTTGAAGCTGCTCCGCAACGGCACCTTCACCTTCACTAATCACCACATCCGCGGCGGTGACCGCGCCGGCGCCAACGGGCCCTTCTTGCGCGACCATACCAAGAGCGGTACGGGTTGCCGCCAACAGCCCTGATTGCACACTGCCCTTCACCAGCGCCTTTTTCTTCACGATGCCGTCCAGGCCAGAGACTTTCTGCATGTCGTAGACCTGGCCTCGAATGGCGAATTCTTCGCCGTATGATGTCACGCCGCGTGTCACCATCAATTCCAACCGCTGCGTGGCGCCATTGAAGATCTTCTCGGCAAACAGTTCGGTGCCCGCCTCCAGTGTCCGGTAGCGCCCAGCCACTGGCTGGTCAACCCGAAACGCCACCATGCCCGGCTCCGCGCTGCTGATATTGCGCAGCATCTCCACGTCGATCCAGGTCCCGATGCGGATGCCATACTCCAGCTCATCCACAATGACGGCATCGGTATAGACCGTTTCATCGGTAGCCCGCGTGCGGGGTGGTGGCACATACTCAAACGGGTTTACCTTGGCACTTGCCGGCTCAGGCGCCGCTTCGGCGGCGCTCTCTGGTGAACTGACAGTGCGTTCGGTTTCCCGCCTGGATCGTATCGCCTTCGGCTTGGAATACTTCGTCACCCGAGGTGATTCCTGTGTCTGGATAACAACGGCGTCGGGCACGGGGGGAGTCGCTATCTCCTTTGAAACTTTGCTCGGCGGGGCCGTCCCATCCTCGCGCTGTACCTGGGGCAACAGCTGGCTGAGGTCACCGCCCTGGATGCGAGCGCGCTTTTCCCGGTGCACCCGGTCGGCATCGCCAGCCAGCTGGCGCAGCTCGTCCACCGTCAGCAAACGTTCGGCGCTGGCGGGCGCCATAGCTGCGAGCAGCAAACTGCCCAGCATCACTAGCCTCACCATGTCAGCTCCACCTGCCCCTGGTCAGTCAACACAACCAGCTTGATGACCTCGTAGGCCATCAGCTTGGACTGCTCCGCTGCCACCACGCCCTGGACGCGTTCGCCAGCCTCCACACGGCGCCGCACCTGTAGGCTGGTGGGCAGCAGGTGCGCCGGTGAGTCGCTGTCAGCCTGGACGAACAGACGCGCATCCAGGATCTTCACGTCGCCCAAGGTGTCGGCCTCGAGCTCGAAGGGCACGATGGAGAACTGGTCATAGCCCAACACCGAATCCACCGACAACACCAGCCGGTCACCGTTGGCCAAGACCATACGCGAATATTCCTTCACCCGGTCTTCTTCGGCGTCCTGCAGGGCGAGATAGGCCACTTTCGCCAGGGCGCGCTGGTCGATGTCCTGCTCCAGGGCCTCAAGCTTGCGCTGGTACTCGCTCTCCAGGGCCTGGAGGCGGCGCTGCACCGCTGCGTCGATCAGGTCCTGCCGGTCTTCCTCGGACGGCTCGAAAACAATATCCGTATAGTGCTCGCGCCAGTCTTTCACAGTGCGCAACCGGGCAGTGATGTTGTAGCCCGCCACGGAAATGAACAGGTCGCCAAGATAGCCGCTCATATCTCCGCCGTCCCGGCTCGGAGGCGCGGTCAGGACCAGGACGTTGCGGCCTTCCTTGCGATCGGACTTGAACACGCCATTGGTCAAGGTCATGGTAAAGGGCGCCTCGCCCTGCCGCGGCTGCTCATCCAGCACGAAGGGAAACACCAGGCGCGTGCCCAGGTCCGGGACGATATCGATGGTCAGGGTGGTGAATTCCTGCAGCGCAACGCGCTTGACGCGGGGCGCATTATCCGCCTCTCCCGCGCCGGCTAGCAAGGGTGCGAACAACAGTGAAGCAACAATCCAGCGCCACATATCAGTTGTCCTCAATCCCAATCACCTTGAAGCCCACCGTGGCCAGGGTGGAGCGCGGCACGGCGAGCAGGGTCAGGGTGATGTCAAAGGGTTGTTCGACGATGCTTTTGCCCGACTGGGCCACCACATTGCCGTGGTAGCGTACCGAGGCCTCCAGCTCGCGCCTCCATTCGATACTTGGATTAGCGGTAAATTCCAGATGGGAGCGGGTGTTGGCCTCGCCGATCCGAACCAGGTAGTTCGTCTCCAATACTTCGGCCAGTTTCTGTTCGCGCAGCTCCACCGCCATCATGTTCAGGGCCCGCGTATAGTCTTCCATGATGAAGGACGAGTTGGCACTCAGGTAGTCGCGCAGGAAGCGCTGCCCGCCGGCCATGATCTCATCGTCCGTGCGCGAGCTGCCACTGAGATACTCGAAGTGGCCCAATACCTGCCCTTCCTCATTGACGGCCAGCACAGGCGTGCCGAACACCTTGTCGAGAAAGACATAGGCCACCAGCACGAACAACAGTACGCCGGCCAGCATCCACCCCAACAAGGCATAACGCTGTAAGCGTATGACCAGACCACCTGTGGGACCGTGCATATTAAGCAGCTCCTTTTCGCTTAGCTGCGTTGGCTGTTCCATGGCTAACTACCCTTTTTCTTGAGATTTTGGTGAATAAAATGGCCCCGGCGCGCCGCCTCGCTGCTGCGGGTGCGCGCAGGTGTGGCATCGCCTTGCTTGGCGTCCTGGGCCGGGGCTTCGTATGATGCCCCGGCCGCACTTCCCTTTACATCCACCCCACCGCCTGTGGTGGCGGCCGTAGCCTGCTGGACAACAGCCGCAGTGGCCGCCTTCTTGGCGCTGGCGCCATTATTCGCCTTTGACGCGTCCGGATTTGCACCGCTGGCGCTAGGTGTTTGGGTACGAAGCGACTCGGACAGGCGGCCGTGGTTAGTCATGCGACTGGCGGCCGCGGCCGATGCGGGCCGGGCCGCCGGCCCCATACCTGTCATGGTGCGAGCGGCGCCTTCAATCTTGGCGGAGGCCGCTTGGGCCAAATCACTGCTCCCTACCGCCGCCACACTATCCCGGGCGCCACCTGTCATACGTTGCCGGGTGACCTTCAAGGTCGTGGCCGAGGCCGCCATGGCCGCGCCCGCAAAGGGCATGACCAGGCTGCTCATGGCGCTGTTGTTGGCGGCCATGAGTCCGGCAATCAAGGGCGCGGCGATGATGATCGCGGCGATCAGGAAGTTCAGTACCGTGTAGAGCAGATACACACCGGCCTTTTCCACCATGAAGCTGCTGGCATCGCCGCTGATCAGATTCTGCGCCGCCCCACTGAGCACTGGCGAAAAGAACCAGATCAGAATTGCCTCGATAATCGGCCACAGCAGCACCCCTGCGGCGAAGATGCCCCAACCGCGCAGCATCTTGAACTTGCTGGTCATGGACAATGGAATCACCACCAGGCCCCAGACGAACACCAGGCCATAGCCCACCGCCAGGGCCAGGCGCATTACCACCAACAGGAAGACCACTACGATGAGTGACAGGTAATAGACGAAATAGGCGATCCCGGTCGTTGGCGCGGTGACCAGGCTCAAGGCCGAACTGCCCAGGCCCTGATCGGCCTTGTCCATCTGATTGATTTGCTCGATGAAGGTCTGCATCTGAGTGAAGACCACTTCGAACGAGCCTTTCTCGTTCAACAGGCCGTAGAAGTTGTTGAAGGCGTAACTGATCATGGCGCCAATGGCCATGTAAGCCGAGAGCAGGAAGCCGTACCAGAGAAAATCGCGCACCGCCGCGGCATAGCGCGATTGCCCGGCAAAGCTGTCCAATTGAGTCTCGGTCAGGCGCACCCACATGGCGATTACCACCAACACCGGCGTGATGTGGGTCAGCATCCATAGGGCCAGGGATTCCACATTGGCGTAGATGGGTGCGGCGCTAAACAGCTCAATTAGGGATACAACAAAGTCCACGCCCTACTCCTCACGCCTTGACGCCGCACCGAAGATATCCGCCTGCAGCTCGATAATGCGCTCATGCTGAATGCTATCCTCCACCCCTTCGCGCTGCTCGGCCAGCTGGCGACTGCGCTCCGAGGCCGCCAGGGCGGCATAGATGGCGGCGGACTCGGCCGCGATCTGCGCCGCCTCCTTGTCAGTGACGCCGTCGGCCGCCTTGCTCAGATTTTCATGACTGGCCTGCTCCAGCTGTAACAGGAAGCGCTCCTGTTCAATGAGCCGCTGCTGCGCTTCAATGCGCTCGCGCTCCGCTTCATCGAGCGGTTGTTCCAGGCGCCGGTCCAATTCCCGGCTCAGGGTGAGCAGTTTTTCTTCCAGGGTCATGCCGGAGAGCGCATCCAGCTCGGTGACGTTTCCCAGATCGCGGCGAAAGACATCATCCAGGTTATGCAAGAAGGTATTCTCCACCGCGTCCTTTTCTTCTTTGACGGTCTTGATGGCGTCGTTGACCTTGGACAGGGTCTCGTTCTGTGCCTTGGCCTCCTGCACCATATCCACCATCTTGGTGTACATCGCTTCCAGCTGGGTAACCATCTTGGCCAGGGAGACATTCTCCTCGCCAAAGATGCTGGCCTTGGCTGGGCTTGCCACCAATAATAGGGCCAGTGTCAGTACGCCACTTCGCCTAAGCCGCATCACGCCGCTCCTTGATCTGCTTCAATGTCTGGATCTCCTCACCCAGCAGCTGCAAGCGCATCAGTGGGTCCTCGGTGTGTGCACCAATGGCAGTCTTCAGGTCGAGAATGGCCGGATCGGTGTTGGCCAGGGCCAGTACCCGCGCGGGAAAGCTGAGATGGAGATTGAAATAGCGATCGCCGACAGCCCGCAGGGCCGGGCGCCAATCGAACTCCATGGGGAAGGGATAGGCACGCCATGTCTCCAGGGCGCCGGCGGGCATATTGAGGCGCTGGGCGATCTCGTCATGCTCGTCCTCGCGGTAGAGCAGTGAATACAGGGACATGGAGTTGAGCACCTCGGATTCGATGGTATCGATCTCGTGGATCCCCTGGGTCACCAGGTCGATGGCCCCGGCATCCTTGCGCCCCATGCGCGCCAGCTCGGAGATCAGCCGCCCCACCACCTCAGGCGCCACGCGCACGAACTTGTGCATTTCGTCCAGCAGGACCCGTGCCGGTCGCCGCCGGGCGAAGGCCAGATGAGAGTAGCGCAACGACAAAAAGACCAAGTAAAACTGCAGCAGCTTGGGCGAGGCCTTATCCACGTCCTTCAGGTCGACACCGGTGATGCCCTCGCTGAGGCTGAGATTGTCCTGCCGGGTGAAAAGCCGTCCCTCCGTGGTATGGAGAAAGCTCTCTAAATTGCTGGCCATGACCTGGGCCGCCTTAAGCTGCGGTTCGCTGCCGAAGTTGCCAGTGTCTTGCAGCTCGAGAAGAAGCTTGTCCAGGGTCGGCGCCGCCTGCTTTGCCGGGACCGCATAGAGCAGCTGCAGGGCGGTTTGCGCCGCCGCCTCCTGATGGACATCCAGGGAGGTCTTGCCGTCGGCCAGGATGAAGGCCAGGGCCTGCACCGTGCCGCCGGCCACGATGGCGTCCAGGGGCAAGCTGCCTGCGTCGGTGGTGGCCATGGTGTAAGGCGGCAAGGGATTGATCACGGTTTCATTGGGATCGACCTTGGAATAACTGCCGCCAAAGCCCTCAACCACCCAGCGATAGCTCTCGCCGATCTCCGCGATATACCAATCCACGCCAAACGGATAGGTCTCCAGAATGGTCGCCACCTTATCCACGCCCTTGCCCATGCCGGTCTTGGCGCTGGTGACGCCATGGGAGAGCTTCAGGGACGTGTAATTGAATCCGACCAGCTGGCCCGCCGCGCCGATGCGCAGCGATTCGGGATGGCGCTCGCCCGAGTTGTAGACTTGCACCGGTAACATGTCGGCCACCTGCATCTGGTCATCGGGGCGCAACATGGGCGAACGATAACCTTGCCCCGGTTGGCCGACCCGGAAATAGGGCAGCTGGATATAATCGGCGCTGCGCACCTGGCCGCCGTGGGTCTCGACCCAGTCGGCGATACTGTTGGCTGCGCTGCTAACCTGCATCTCTGTGCCGTGCAGATGGATGATATAGGCGTTTTTATAGATACCCAGGTTGTTGTCGGCCACGAACTGGCGAAAAGCGGACAGGTCACTGAGCCCCTTGGCGGAATAGTCGCGACCGCGGCGCGACATAAGGCCTTCGGCCAGATCCGATTCGCCTTCGCTCTTGCGCATGGCCGCCTTGGTGTCGACGGCCTCGACGATGTGGCTCACGTGCAGGGGGCAGGGCAAGGCCGCCATGCCGGCGAACCAGGCCGGCGCCGCATCCGGGTACATGTATAGAAATAGCACCTTGGTGTGTTGGTCCTGGCATTGCAGCATCGCCCCTTCGATAGCGGGCTTCTCTCTCACCCATTGCTCGCGCAGCGAGTAGCGCTGGTCCACCCTTGGCCTGCGATCGGTGATATAAGCGGGGCGGTATAAACTCTGCTGTACGCGGGCCGCGTACTCCTCAAGCGTGGCCAGGCGTCCAGCGGGAAGGAAGCGCAGCAGGCCTTGGACATAGGCCTCCAGGGCCAAGGCATCGCGGGATTGCCTGACCAGCGCCTTGCGCGCAAACAAGGGGCGGTGGGCGGGGCGCTTGGTCACCACCAGGGCCACCCGGTTGGCCATGGCCATATTCGCTAGATGTTCGGCCATGTCCTGGCGCAAGGGCGCGGCGAAGGCCTGCCCGCGCTCCATCGCCCCGCCCCGCTCTATGTATTCGCGCGCCAGGCTGGCGTCATATTCGCGCCAGAGGTGGAATTCCGCTACATAGCCGCGCTCGAAGCGGTTCAGCAACTGATACAGGTTGAAGAACTGCTGCTGGCGCTGGGTGTCGGTGAGTAGTTCACTGTCCAGTCCGTCCCAGACCACCATCACCGACACCGCCCCATCGCTATGGGCAATGACCGAAGCGGTCAAGGGATGGCTCCAGGTGTAATGACGGTGATAGCTCACTGGTGCTGACGCCCGGCCTCGTAGGTGATGGCATGGCGTTCTCGTTTGGCCAGCCAACGCACTCGCAGGAAGGCCAGCTCTTCACCCAGGGCGAATAGCACAATCATCGCGCCAAACGCCAACAGCGCCACCAGGCCCAGCAGGATCTTCACCGGCAGCAGCGGAAAGGTCAGCGCCAGGAATCCGCTGGCCAAGGCCACCAGGCCGCTGATGACACCCTGCAGCGGCAGGCCGAACAGCTCCTTGGGACGCAGGCGGGCGTTGAAGGCAGGCATGATCAGGCGGCGAGCCCCGCGATGCCATAGACCAGCCCGGCGATCACCAGTGCCACAAAACCGCCGGAGAGAAATTGCCAGCCGCGATCACGATTCCCCATGGAAAAGAAACCGGCACCCGCCAGCATGCCGATGATGGCCAGGATGCCCACACCGAGGGAGAGAAAGTCAGTGACCTTCTTGCCGACCGATTGGGCTTGGCTATCCGCAGAACCGCTGCTGGCGTAGCTGGGCAGCTTCACCTCAGCAATGGCGGCATCGGGCAGGGCAAGCCACACGACGCCGACTACCACCAACACGGAAAATAGATGTTTCATCTTTGCAACTCCTTATTTTTGTCTAACTTGTTGTGTCTTCAATGAATGATCGGTGGTGGACACCCATGCGCTGATGGAGATCGAGGCTTGTCCGATGAGAAACGTCAGGGGCAACAACAGCACAGTGAGGTCGACCGAGATGATCAGGTGCAGTATCAGCTCTTGGGCGTAACTGGCCTGCTCGAACCACTGAGCCAGCTGCATAGCCCAGTTATGGGGCAACACTGGCAAGGCCGCGTGATTGACAAACCATTGGCGAATAATGCCGCCGTGCACCATCTCACCCCTGAATTGAAACGACGGGAAACAGCCCACGAGAAAGAGTGGTATCAATGGGGCCGGGCAAATCACCCAGACGCGGATCCAGGTCAGCATCACACCACCTCCCGGTATTGCTCGGGATCGGCCAGGTGCTCGGCCTCGGCCTGGATCGCGTCCATAGTGGCCGGGTCCATGTATTTGCCCCAGAGATCCAGGCCGCGTCCCGCCACTTTGTCTTGAACTGGATCGGGCATGGCCACGTTCTGCCATTCGCTAAAGTCCGCCAACGGCAGGCGGGTCTTGAAGATCGGATTGAGTGTGTCGCCGGCGACATCCATCAGGGTCGAGATATAGGCCTCACCCGGACGCAGCTGTTTGAAATCCTGGGAGCTGGTGCGAAATACCATGCGGTTCATCAGACTGACGCCATCACGGCCATCGAGATCTGAGCTGCCCAGTTCGGTACGCTCGTATTCGCCCATAAGACGCACGGCGTAATGGGAAGTGCTATCGCCCATGACGCGCAGCACGATCTTGTTGGCGATGGTGTCATCGAGCTCGTCCTTGAAGGCGGGCGAGACCGACTCCAGCTGGGCAAGACTCTGGAACGAGAAAAATAGCGGCATGGCGGCGCTGCGGCAACGTGCCGAGAACGGGCCGAAGTTGGCATGAAAGAAGTCACCCCAATCATCCATGAATAGCGGAAACGGCTCGGACCCATCGGCGCCTGCCAGTTGGCGCCGCCGGGCTTCCACATTGAACATCTCCACCAAGGCCACCGCGACTGTCTTGGAAAACTTGGTCAATGGCAGGTGGAAATAGACACCTCTCCCCTGCTCCACAATTTCGGCCACCTTGATGTCCGGGGCATAGTCGTTGAGCCGATCGGTGTGCGGGCCGTAGACAAACGGAAACAAGCGGTTCAATAGGCCCTGCAGCACAGCGCGGCGATTCTCATGCTCGTCGCTCTTGATCCAGTTTTCGTACATCGACAGCGCCACCGGGTCGACACCGGCGCCCTTGGCCAGGCGCAGCAGCTCGATCTCGGCATCCTCCACCGCCACGGCGGTATACAGGTCCCTTAGATTGACCGGCATGCCCAGGCCCTTGAGGATCGGCACCACGAGTAGCAACTTGGCCAGCTGCTCATCACTATAGAACGACGTCGACTGGGTGTGGCCAATCAGACTGTGGGTCAGACGGTCCACGACATCATTGGCTTCGCCGTCCAGAAGATTGACGCTATGGGTGCCGGGGAGCTCGGAGGAGAAGAAATAATCCGGCGCGCCGCTGCTGGCGACCTTCTTCTTATATATATCGATATCGCCCTTGCCCTCGAACACGGCGTAGCCGGAACCCGGCCAAAACGATTCCATTTTGTCCAGGATGCCGAGCAGCATGGACTCTGTCTTGCCCGCCTTGGGCGAACCCAGGCACAGGGCGCCCAGGCCCATGTAGGCCACCGGCAGGACCGCGTCGTTCACTCGCCGGGGCGTATAAGGATTGCTCAGTTCAATGGCGTCGCCGATGCGCCATCCCGCCGTCGCCGACTGGAGCGGTCGGCTACGATACCAGCGGCGCAACAGAACGCTGCCCATGGCAGCGATAACAACACCCAGGGCGACACTCCACCAGGCGGAGAAGAACCACCCCATCAGGAACAGGTTGAACGCCACGCCGGCCAGAAGAATCAAACTCACCACGCGCATCAGCGTAATTCCCACAGTGGTGTCATCTCTTGCACGCCGACCTTTTCGGGCAGGCTGATATATTGCTCGATGGTATCGAGGGTCTTGAGACCAAATTGGTCGCGGATCTGCGCCCGCGGCGCACCCGCCCGCGTCATCTCACGAATGGCGGCGCATTTGCCCAGAAACTGGCGGTGGCGTGCTGCTTGATGAGTATCGTTAGATACGACGATGAGTTCGTCAGAGACGTCCTGCCAACTGCGCCCGGCAGTGTCTTGATAGTAACGGGGATTGGGACTGTGGCGACGCGTCCAGCAGTGGGCCAGACGGCGCGGCTGCATGAAGTAATCATCGATCACCACCAGGTAGACCTTGCCGTGTTCATCCGAGCCGCCGTGTTCGCTACGGGCCGGATTGAGGCCGCGTGCAAACGCGTATTTACGGCTGAAGAAGGTGAAACGGGGGTGACGCAGGCGAAGCGCGAGCTCGACTTCGTTGCGCATACAGCGATGTGCCATGACTGCCCAGGAGGTATAACTCTTGCCGGAAGGCAATGGCCGATCCACCACGCCACCTCCCTTGTGGGTCAGGGCGATGATGTTGGGGCGCACCGCGCGGTTGACCTGCACCAGGCCGAGCCGTTCCAGCTTGGGCAACATGCGCGAGACCGCGTATTGGGGAATACCCCAAGCGTCAAGCTGGCCGGGCGTGGCATACATGAGCCGCCCCAACACCTGCAGGGTGTCCAACTCCCGTTGCTTGAGCATGATGCTCTAGCTTGCAATCTTGCCGCGGTACGCCTGCAAGACGTCCTGTGCACGTGTCTCTAGCGTCGCCAATAGCTCTTTACGCACCGGCTTGCCTTTTTGCTTGCTGACCTTGATAGGGTTAAGCGCCATATCTTCGGCCAGCAGTCCCAATAAATCGGCCAAGGCCTCCGCCGCTGGCATGGATACAGAAAGTCTCGACGCCCTCGCTGAAGCAGCCCGCGACACCCGTGTTGGCACCGCACCGCTATTCAGGGCCCTGTCGCCGCCATGGGACTCATGCTCGGCCGATTGGCCATCGGCGGCTTGCCATGACGCCCGCGCCTTAAGCGCAGCCAGAGTTGTTAGCTCACCCTGCGCCACTTGATCACGAAGACCTTGAGGCATCTCATCAAGAGCCGACTGTACAAGCTTGTCCCTATGCTTTAAGGCCGGCCGCGGTTTGACCTCATCGATCTCGATCAAATACTGAAGCTCGGGAGACAGGCCGAGCAGGCCCAGGTGGCGGGTGACGTAACTACGGTCCTTGTTGATCTTATCCGCTAGTTGCGCATCCGTGTAGCCATGGACCTCTTTTTGGTTTACCAAGGCGCGGGCGATCTCCAGTGGTTTGAGATCCTCTCGTTGAATATTTTCCGCCAGCTGGCGATTGGTTTTTTGTTCGTCGTCTAGCGCTTTTAAGGTCGCGCGAATTTTGTGATGCGCGGATACATCCGGTTCGCGTCGTTGCAATATCCGCTTGGCCCGTAGACGTCGTTCACCGGCGACGAGCTCGTACCGGCCGTTCCCCGCTGGACGTACCAAGATCGGTGAGTCCTGGCCATGGGCGGCAATGTCATCCGCCAGCGCTTCCAAAGCGCGTGAATCGTATTCTTGTCGAACTTGGGCGTGAATATCGATTAAATCGATATCGATAACGACGGCATCCGGGTCATCATGACGAACTGAAGCCACATTAACTGGTTCAACTCGATGTGATTGTTCCGTGGAGTAATCTTGTTCGTGCTTTATTTGACCCCTGTCGTCCTGTTGTTGCTGGTTTATTCTTTCGCGTTTTGCCGCAATCAACTGCTCGAGACTCACCTACTCTTCCTTTCTTATTGCTTTTTGGTGGACCATCCGCTCGGCCCAATTTGGTATTTATTTTTTTAAAAACAGCGATGTGCCGACGGCACTAGATACGCACTGCGGTAACACTCGCTCCCAGCGGAACCCTGGCCATGGCGTTCCTCGGCTGGATCCATAATTGGCGCTGATGCTGCCAAGCAAGTTGTTTTTGCTGAATCTGTCGTTTGGTGTAGTGACCACTGTCTGCCTCGACCAGGATCGACTCTCCACTTGCCCCTTTGGCGATGGCATCCGGAGCAATGCTACCGAACAGCAACTTGTCATCGGCGGTAAAACAACTGGCTGTGCGAAATTCTTGCGGGCGCCCCAGCTCGAAATACGCGCGCCCTGCCAGTAATTCATGGAAATGGCTTCGGTTGCCCCCTACCCCAGGCACGTCTCCCCCCCAGGCCCTGGCGACCGCCTTATTGGCGAACTGCCAAGCGGTGATTTTTTCCATACCTTTGGGCGCACCGATGTCGACGCGCTCCAGAATTCCAGCGTCCACCAACTTATCCAATCGCCGCCGCGCCCCATGTTTTCGGTCCACGTAGTGCCACTGGTTCGCTGTTATTTCATCGATGATGAGCGTCTTGGATAGATCTTGAAGGAATGAGCGATCAGCTTTTGACAGACGAATTGTCGCCGCACTTTTCGCCTTTTCTAAAACTCGTGCCGTACGTGGATTCTTCACCATTACCCCCTTGCCCAAAAATACTACTATAGTGAATTTCGCAATACAACGATGAAAAGGCGAATGCAGAACTACCTATCGGTCTTCCACGCTTCGCCATTACAATTTTTGCAAGATTGGAAAGCGAGGTGATGCACTCACTAATATGTGTCTACTAGATAAATGGCTATTACCTCGCCAATGGACCTGAACAACATGCAATGACAATCCGGAATTCTGTTAGCCGATTTCAAAAAAAATTAACGGGCCACACTTCACCCGAATCATCGCCCGAACCATTGTCGACCCACCAGTCGACAATGATTGAATGAAACAGCTATACAATTAGTTCTATTGTTAAAATCCACTATTGTTTGACTGGCTCGAAAAGACCCGCTACGGACCCGTTACTAAACATGAAAGACAACGTATCGTCATTGTTATAGGTGTCCGATAATGCGCCTATTCCGGAATAGGTTCCGTTATAAGAAAGGCAATTGGTTACGGTAATGTCGACTCCGTATTCGTTTTTAGACGGGTCCAACAGAGAAAAATCACCCTGCGCTGCACAACCAGACGTCGAGGTCATGGCAAATGAACCATCCGCCTGAATAACCCATGTTGTGGTTCCAGTAGTGTTCGTAAATATGGAATCTACCCAAACACCCGTCAATTTATTAAGGCTCGCGCCCCGATTATAAAGGTTAGGGTCCGCCACAAGAGCGAAAGTCCCACCACCCAATGAGCTGTCATAGGTGCCGTTGATGTTATTCCCTGATATCGATGTCACTTTGCCCGTGGCCGGCACAACAGAACTGGAAAACATGGCGCCGTCAACATCAACCCCCGTGACATTCCCCATGAAGGCCTCCAAGGTCACAAGATCGACAATGGCAATACGATCATCTGTAGTAACCAGTGCCACGGCATCGTCCGGCGCGCCGCCTGTGGGTGTCACCGTGCCGGAATAGATACCAGGTGGAGTACTAATCGAACTCTTGAGATTTACGGTGTCAACATTCGACCCCTCATCGCCACCACCGCCTCCGCCGCATGCGGACACCAAGATCGCCGTCGTCAACAATGTCACTTTTTTCATTATTATTTTCCTTTAGTCGGTTGGTTTAGAGTCGCGTACGTAAATGTAGATGCGCCAATACTCTCGATTCGCCTCATAGACGGAAGTTGCCGCTATCCTGTGCCGAACCGCGTCTTGCCTGTAGGCGTAATTGCCTGTTCAGTTACACAGGTCGCACATGGCGACAGCGCTACAATAGTGACGTCGATTACAAACCAATCCTGGCGCTTAACAATATCGCGTCAGCATCATCACCTTGGGAGTATCCCACTCCGATCGCGAGTTTTTCAGTGGCAAAAAACCTTGCCTCTACGCCGAAGCCAGTTTCGGATTCGTCGAAAACATCTACGCGAGCAAGACTGATTTCCAGCTCAACGGCATCACTGGCCAGGTGTCTCAGACCCACACTGATTGTGTTTCCGACATCATCATCACTGGCTGAAGCGAATCCATTGCTGACTTCAATCTCTGCCCGAAGTACAGAAAAGGAGCCGTAGACATCAGTTTTGGGGGCCACAGCGGTATGCCCCAGCAAGCCAAATGTCAGGCTTGAGGTGTCCAGATCCACACCCATCAGCCGGTCATAACTCACCCCGGAATAACCAGCCCCAATCGCGAGATTGGGTGAAATGCTCCCCGATGCCACCACTCCAACACCATTGCCATCGAGATCACTCGTCCCACCGTAGTCTATTGAAGCGGACGCATAGATCACTTCGACGTAGTCATAATTCAGGTCTTGCGCCATCGCCGGTTGAAACATGCAAACGAGGGAGCTCCCCACAAGCGCTCGTGTCAACATACTGTTTTTCATTATTGTTCTCCTGCGGTTTAGTTATTAACTACTTAATCCTCAGGGGGCTGGGTGGGAATGCAATGCATGGTGCCTTGCAATCAACACGCGTTTTCTGTCATCTCCTTAAGATCCAGCCCAAGCATCAGAGCGCTACTTGGATAACAATTGAGATCAAAGACACAACAAGGCAACACACCGTGTTGTGCGATGGTCGGTCTGGCGAATAGATGAAGAAAATACTAGGTAGGAAAATATTGGACTGGCGATCACCAAATATAGGTGATAGCAAATTTTGAACGCGGAAATTGTAACCACATCGTGCCAATTCTTCTGCCCCCAGAATACAGGGGTAATTGTAACGAGGATAACTTCAGAGATCAACCGTTGACTGTTATGAGTCGCACAAACCGGCCTCGATCTTGTGACACCTGCCCCAGGCCGGGCCTCATATTTACAGATGGAGGGTTGGCGTTGAACGGAGGTACGCAGAGGTTTAGCCATACGTCCATGGCCACGAAACTACACTAATTTCTGCAGTAGCCCACTCAAGTGTAGGCGGGCATTACTTTAGTCGATGCGTTGTTTGATCTTAAACGGAATGACCTCAGCGGATTTGAACCGATCCGGGTGATTGTTCCGATCTATCGCCAGGACTTGATCCACCAACCCCTCGATTTCCTCTGGAGCGTAAAACGCCTTCCCCTTGATAGGGACCGGCCTGAGGATATCCATATCGTTTGCATAATCCCAATGGCGAATAACCAGATAATGCATGTTCTGCAACCCCTGGTTCTGAACCAATTGGTACCCCTGAGTGCCCGCAATATATAAAGAGGCCCCCAGCGCCAACATATCTTCGGCCTCGTCATCCAGTCCGATGTTGCCATTACAAATATCCGAATAGAGCGATCCAAACGCATCGCATATATCCTGGTAGGGAAATCCGCCGCTCTGGTTTCTTCGCTCCGCGATGTCAAAGACATTCTTGATCGCAACCACAACGTGCAATTGCCCGGTTGCCACATCACAGAGATAGAACACCGGACCTTCGCGGATATCGGTATGCCCGGCAATTGCACGTGCCTCAGCGCGCAGTGCCCAGCCACTGTCGGCAAAGGCCTTGCGATATTCGCGCAAACGCTTTTCGGCGACTAAATCAGCGATCGACATACAGCCCTACTCTGTGCTCTTTTGGAAATAAATACTCACCTTAGATCGGCATCACGGGCGCGCCCATTGCCAGGTGAGGTATTTGGAAGAATCTACCAGCCGGTATAATTGACCAGCAACGCTGCAACAATCTCGTTACTGTCCAGATCGAGTGTGCCGGCGATGTCGGCCATCCCTTCAATCCCCTGCGCCCGCATCAAACGGCCACCCCATTCGGCATTATAAAAGGAACACATGACGGCTAAGAGTGTCGCCTCTCCACTTGAGAGGACACCAATTGACTGTTCGATGAATGCCTCGTTTGGCACGACCTGCCATTTGGATGTCACCTCTTCCAGGGAAGCGGCGGGCTGAACCGACGCGTCGTAGATAGGTGCCCGAAACTCGAAATACTGGGGACCCACCTTTTTGACGCCTTTCAGCCAAGCCTCCAGGAAACGGTCGGGCGCCTCCCGACCGTGTTCAATGGCGCGAGCCATTTCCCGATCGCGCCGTTGTCGCAGTCTTGCTCGTGTGATCTCGTCCATTGCAATTCCCTATTCTTGGTTAGTATCTGTTTAAAGAGAAGCCCTTCCAGAGACTTCAATCAATGCGAAAGTTGTTTACCCCGCCGACATCAAGATCGCTTCGGAGCGGATCAGAGCCAACAGCCATAATAGGCCCGTCCAATATGGACAAAACATGTATATTCAGCGAGTCAACCATACTTCAATGGTGCGTTATAAATTTATGGTCAACTTGATTTAATTCCGTTTTAATCCATTTTATGTATTTAAAACAATAACGTGTACCTGACACCAGATATCCGTCGATGGCGCACATCAGTCCTTAGCGGCTAACCGTCCTGAGATATCCGGACGCAAGCGTACAATGTCTGCGTCCGGAACCCCTTGCTCCGCGAACACCGATTCCCACCGGGTCAAGGCTTCCCAAACGGCCTCAACGATCGCTTCAGCCTGGCGCTTGGAGAGCCCGAACTTCGCCGCCATTCCCACCAGCCCGGCCTTGTCCGGCGGGTAGAAGGAGGTATCAAACATCAGCACATGTTCCAGGTTGCGGTTGATATTCGGGACCAGATCGTACAGTGGCGCCAGGGCCCAACCGTCATCATCATGTTGCATCATAATATTTTTGAGATGATCGTCGGTATTGCCGAGGGCGGCGTTAAACACCATCCAACGGTAGACCGCCGCCAGATCCTGTTGCGGATGATCACTGTGGCAGCGCACAATATCGGCCACATCGTGATAGGCACAATTGTAGTAATTCTCGACCTGTAGCAGGGTGCGCATACTGACCAGGTGGCGCCGACCCCCCTCCCCTGTCTCATCAAAGCGCCGCACCAACAGCACCGCCCGGCCGGCCGCGTCCACCAATCTGAACTCGGGGACGACCAGGCCGGAACGTCGCGCCAACTCGAGACTGGCCGCCTCCAATCGCACCACATCAAAACGGTCGCGTGCCGAGGGAAACTTTGCGATCCATCCCCTCCCCTGTTCTTCTACCAGTACCTTCGGCCGGGCCCCGCCCGGCGAACTGCCGGCCTGAAACAGCAGCTGCAATTCATCGCCCTGCGCCAGCTCACCCTGCTCATAGCGCGCCGCTGCCTGCAGCAGGGCCGGCAGGTCCGGTAGACCTGCGGCATTTGATTCCGGTTGAGGACGGTCTTTATTGATGAACGCCAGCGCGCCGAGGGCGGAAATGCCAATACAAGACAACAGCTGCGGCGGCCGTTGTCGGCCTCGGGGTAAACGGTAGCGGCGCACCAACAATTGGCGGCCCCAGTCATCTGGCAGGGAGTCTTCGAACACTTGATGAACCCCACTACGGGGATTGTTGGCATTGAAAATCCGGTCCTGTAACGGCAGGGCCACTGGATCCAACGGAAAGGCCCGCGGTGAATCTAAATAATCCGTACAGTAACGGTATTCGCCTTGCAGGGCGCCGCCGTGTTCAGCGTCCGGATCCGCGGTGACAATCTCGCCGGCCTGGATCCGCTCGCCGTCGGGAAGGGTCAGCCAAACCTCAAGATGAATCATCGCCGCCGCGCCCGTTGTCGCCCCTGGGTGTAATCCGCGCTTTCAGAGGCATCGAGTTGATCGAACAGGCGTTTCTTTTCCGTGAAAACCTCGTTCAAGGCATCAAGGTCGCCATAGATGCGGATCATGCGCAGCCAATAGCCAACCGGGAGGGTCGGGTGGCCAGCCTCGAGCTTGCGATACGTGGCCAGCGACACCCCCAGACGCGCCGCGGCGTCGCTTTGGCGATCGTTGCGCATCAGGCGACGCGCCTTGAGCTGCTCGCCCCAGCGTTTCAGTACTGTAGCCTCGGTATCATTAATAGTAAACATATTAGCGATTATAGCCTAAATATACAGATAAGACATAGGATACTAATAATTAACAGCGTTTCTTTTGTCTACCCAGATAAACCGCCATCGTTAGCGAGTTTTGTCTTTTTCATTGCTAAATCAAGTATGTGCCGCACGCACACGGGCTCCGGGCGGGTTTTCCACAAGCCTCCACCGCCCCGCCCGCCGGGCGGCCCGTGCTTGGCCTCGCAATCATCGTTGTGATGCTCCGGCCGTCACGGGTTCCAGGCCGTGGATGTTGGGGAAAACATGGGTGCTATCCCCACCGTCATTCGCACCCTAAAACCAAATTCAAACAAGCATGCGATGGAAACGCTTCATCGCATTCCGCGGCCTGGGCAACGTTGTTTGCCCTGGCCCCGTTTCGGGCCGTGGCCACGAAACGCATATACATATAAAAACGCGCGGCGCAGCCGCGAAACATTAGGCTTTCTGAGCGCGGCGCGCCAGGAACGAGGGCCCAGGCTCGGCGTGCGTTAGCACCCTTACTGGAACGTAGTGGAAGTAAGGGCCGACCGGGGCGGCTGGATCTAGAGGCTGTTGGAGCGTTAGCGACGTACAGCGTCTTGATTCGGCCCCTCGTTCCTGGCGTTAATGCGCAGATCGATGGTGTAACTAGTTGTGACATTACCGGAGGTTATGTCGCCCGATATGCATATTCGGGCACAAATAGAGCGTCAGTAACAAAACGTTTTGGCAATGCCATCGTAGTGTTGAGAACACAAAAATAGCTTTGTGAGCGGCGCCACCAGGCGGTAAACGAATGCGGGGAAGGGTGCGAGCAGCACGGTAAGGAGATGGTCATTCGTGGCAAGGACCACGGTCCGTGATGAGGCGAATGAAGGTGATCCTTGCCCCAAACCGCTTCTATACATTGTAGACCGATTAAAGCCCGTAGAAGGGCCTGGAAAGGGACTGATGACGGGAGCGCGGGCGCTTTTAAAGGAACCTAGGATATCCAACAGGATGAGCGGGAGCGAATTCCTTAATAGGCTGCGAAGCAGGGCGGAAGGAGCGATAGCGACTGGAGGGTTAGGTGGTGGAATACCTTGAAACAGGAACTACATATTAATTATAAAAATACTAAAAAAGGACTACCTATTGGGAGCGAAAGGCTAAGCGTTTGATAGAACTGAGGTAACAGCGTTTAGAGAAGAAATTGAGTCGTATTAGTAACGGTGGCCAGTCGCTATAGTAACGGAGGTCGGTCGGTACATTACCTGCGTTGAATCGTGTTTACACCCCAGTCGATCGGGACAATAACGGTAGCCTGTGGATAAGTAGGGCTGATGATTCGGTCGCTATATTAACGGTAGTGCCCCCTCCCCTATCGGTCGGTTCGGTCTGTGTATTAACGGTGATTAAGGCTCAAGGTAACGCATTCGGTCCGTAGGTTAACGGTAGTACCTCATCGATTTACTGGCCTACGCTAAAAGACCGAATAAATCCAATAATTACAATTAAATCAATCATATAATATAGAATTGGCCATGGCCAATTTTACGTCATCCCTCTATCCTCCCCTTTCGCGGCATCTTGATTTATGAGTTCGCGCTTACCCAAAAATACAGGTTCGGTCTGTAGATTAACGGGTAATGCGCGTGAATCTCCTGTTGTAGGGTCAATATCGCCACGCGTCTTGGAGTGGCTAAATAGGACAGGAACCCAGTAAGAATGGGGGCTGGAAGGCGATAAGGATGGCTAAGCTGCAGAGGTGGGAAACCATTCGATCCGTTTATTAACGGATCGTGGCCTCTCCCCTCCTTTACCGGAGGATGGTCAGCTTGTGCGGTATACGTCGGCCTGTACCTGTGATCTCCCAACTCGTCAGCCAACCCAGTTCTTCGAGCTTGGTCAGCGTACCCCGAAGGTCGCTCATGAAATAGCGGTAAGAGCGCTGGAAGCCGATCGTGGCCATGAGCTTTTCGGTGAAGATGGTGTACTGCTTCGGCTGAGCGCTGAGAAAGCGATGGATCGCTTTTCCGGTATCCGACAGTTGCCGGCGAACGCTCCAATTAATATAGGTATATTCGCTCTCGAGCCACATGGCCATCAACGGTGAGAACTGGATCAGGAGGACGGCATTATCCTCGTAGACATCCCAGGCCACGTCGACGAGCTTGATTTGAGTACCGCGGTAACCCTGCTTGTCCTGGGTAATGCGATCGAATTCGATCACGGTTGCGCCGAGGCGCTTGATGCTGGCGAGTCGCAGCTGCAGATTGGTGCCCCCATCCGAGTCACCGCATTCGTGTTGGATATCGCTCAACGTACAGGCCAAGACATGAACCGAAACGTCTTTCTTATCCTCCCCAGACCTGGGTTGAATCGCAGACAATGGAATCGGCATATTGGCCGGCGCCCCTTCCAGACGACTCTTCCTTAATCTGGCTATGGCCATGAGGGTGTCTTCGTCGTAGACCGTGAGTGGCGGGCCGTGCTTACGTCCCCTTCCCCACGACGTCGCAAATGGCAATGCATTGTCGTGGTCCAGCTTCAGACTCCGGCCCCGTTTCATGGGCAGAAAGATCGGAATGCGTGTGAGGAAGGTCGGAAACTCTGACCCGGGGTTCAGCGGATATGAGGAAAAGCGACCATCGACCTCTTTGGCAAACAGATCGAGGTTGAATTGTTCTAGGGTAACCCGGCTGCGACGGCTGGAGCGCCGTTTGGGTTTGGGGGCTGATGTAGAAAGCGCGTCGCTCGCGTTCTGCTTGGCTTTGGAGGTAGACTGGCCTTGGAGCCGTTCGAGCTTATCGAACATCGACTCTATTTTACCATCACCCCTTTTGACTGCCGCCACGCGACTCTCCCAGAGACTTAGAAAGTTAAGTCTTCATTGCCAAACTTGAGCATTATTATATACTCTAGCCAGAATTGTTCAAGTCTAAGGGGATGAAACCGAGATGGGCACAGGGATAGAGATAATTTCTGAATTAGTTGAACGTACCGACGACCTAAGAGTTGCATTCCGAGACAACAATTTCACCCCGGATTCTATCAAAGTAGATGCCCGTCGATATACCATGAAAGAGGCGGCCGAGATGGTGGGCCGCTCCCATCAAGCCATCCGCGATGCCGAATCCGACGGCCGGCTAGCGCCACCCGAAACCGGCGCCAATGGCCGCCGGATGGGATTCACACTGAAACAGATTAATCAAATGCGCGATGTCTTCGGCACACGTCCGTCACGGCTGGATGACGACCAGCCGGCCATCATCGCGGTTCAGAACTTCAAGGGTGGCGTGGCGAAGTCAACGGTCGCCACTCATCTCGGCGAGTACCTGGCTAGGGAAGGGTACCGCGTCCTCTTGATCGATTGTGACTCGCAGGCGAGCAGCACCAGCACATTCGGGTATTTGCCCGACCACGATATAAGAGAGGAGGAGACGCTTTATCCATTCCTCCGGGATGAAAAGGATTCGCTGCATTATGCCATCCGGGAAACGTATTGGGATGGGCTGTCGATCATTCCCGCCAACCTTCATCTTTACCAGGCAGAGTATTCGCTAGCCGCGCACGTAACTCCCGATACGTTTTCTATGCTCCGCGAGGGCATCGAGTCCGTGCAAGATGATTTCGACATCATCTTGTTGGATCCGCCGCCCGCCTTGGGGATGATCTCGCTGAATGTGATTTATGCGGCGAACGCCTTGATTATCCCGATGCCGCCATCCATGTATGACTTTTATTCAACCATCTCATTTCTCACTATGCTGTACGAAACGATGGAGGTGCTTGAGGAGAAAGTAGGGCGCATCGACTACAAATTCGTCAAGCTGCTCATCAGTCGCTTTGACGAGAACAAGAGCGGGCAGGCGACCCTGGTCGACCTGATCCAAAGCGAGTTTGGCAATGTAGTGATGTCCGCCAAGCTGCGTGAATCTGCCGAGATCGTAACCGCGGGCAACCTGCAGCGTACCGTCTATGAAATGGATAAGAGCAATACCAAGGTCCACAAGCGCTGCCTGAATATACTTGATGCGGTGAATGCTGAAATCGAGCTGCTTATCCGTAAAAGCTGGCCGAGTCATGCAAAGGCGCTGAGAGAGAGCGGACTAATCTAATCTGAGTGACAGGAGAGCGAATAATGGTGAACCCGAATAGCACACTGGCTGAAGCGACTAAAAAGAGCCTCAAGGAACGGCGCGAAAAAGGGGAGGGTGCCAAGCCTTCCACACAAGGCATCCTCGGGCGCCGCCTGGATAGTACTCGCGAGATCAACAAGGGCCAGCGGGTACGAAAGGTGCAATACATGGTGTCTCCCGCCAAGTGCCGCCTGTGGGAGAAACACAACCGGCAATATGATCTCCTCAATGAAACGCGCTGCGGGGACCTCATCGAGGGCTTTAAGTCAGCCGGCAAGCAGGAATTCCCGGCCATCGTCAGACAGGTGGAAGGGGAGGGGAGTGAATACGAGTACGAGGTCATTTGCGGTGCGCGGCGCCATTGGACCGCGACTTATCTCGGATGGGATCTGTTGGTCGAAGTCCGTGAGCTGACCGATGAGGAGGCCTTCCGCCTTGCCGACATCGAGAACCGTGACCGCGAAGACATCTCGGATTACGAGCGGGCAGTGGACTACAAGAACGCCCTCAATGAGTATTACACCAGCCAGAAGCAGATGGCGGAGCGGCTCGAGGTATCCATCGACTGGCTGAGCCGGTTCTTGGCGCTCGCCGACCTCCCCGACGAAATCGTCAAGGCCTACCGCGACATCACGGAAATCAAGGTGCGCCATTACCGCGACCTGGCGCCGGCGCTAAAGCGCTCAAACACCAAGAAGAAGCTGCTCGAAGCAGCGTTGGAGCTGCACGACAAAAGCCTGGACGGCAAACAGGTGATCGCGGCCCTGAAGGCGGCCACCGAAAAGCCCCGCCCCAACAAGTCGGTTCTCGCCTCATTCGAGACATCCAGTGGCGCCAAGATGATGAGCGTGAGCAGAAAAGGGAAGGGCGGGTTGTCGATCGCCATTGAACCAGGCGCCAGCAAGCAGGAAGTCAGGAAGGCTCTGGAGAAGGTGCTGGAGAAACACTATCAATAAAAATTGGCCATGGCCAATTTTTAATTAACATATTGTTTTTAAATACTTTTTAAAGATTTTGGCCAAGTTAAAATAGAGCTCATTCTCACGGCGGATTTCCCACCCCTGTCCCGCACACCCCGCTGATATAAGCATATACCACCCACTTAGTCCTCTTATGAACCCCGAAAAAACAAAAAGCGTGCCGCGCGGCACGCTTTTTGTTAGCTTATTAGGTAACGACACTGGGACACAATCAATGGGCGTACAATTCAAACAGCTGGACATCGATCTCATCGGCTATTCACCGCTGAGACCAAAGCGGGCGCCGGCAACTCCTTCACCGGAGCTGGTTCGCTCCCTGGTCCAGCACGGCGTAACTGACGTCGTCACTGTCAGGCCCTCCCCACAGGATTCCACCCGATATGAGCTCGTGAAAGGGGAGGCAGTTTGGATTGCCGCCCAGAGGGCAGCCATCTACACCCTTCCATGCGCCATCCGAGACGACCTCTCAGATACCCAGGCAGCCGATCTCATCGGCGCCGATTATCGTCTCTCGAATGAGCCCGACCCCATCACCGAGGCAGAGTGTTACCAAGCGCTGATGAATCGGGAAAAGGTCTCCAAAGCGGAGATCGCCCGCCGATTCGGTAAAACCAGGACGGTCGTATCGAAGCTCCTCGGCCTGCTTCAGCTGGCCCCTTGGGTTAAAGGGGAGATCCGTGCCGGGCGCCTCGACTACACCCATGCACGCATCCTGGCAAACGACCGGCTATCCCACATGGAGCAACGCCAGCTCGCTGAGAAGTGCATCAAGCAGCGGGTGACGAGCCGTCAGCTCGAAACCATGGTGAGCGCGACCATCGAAGGCCTGCCGCCGGAGGAAGGACCCGCAAGCTCCTCCTCATCTTCACCCCCCCGGACTCAGAAAAACAAAGACCGAGAAATCGTCCGGCTGGAGGAGCGCCTGGGCGAATTGATCGGCTGTCCCGTTGAGCTTGACCACCACGATGGGGCAGGGGAGTTACGAATCAGGTATGCGAATCTTGATGTTCTTGGGGGGGTATTAGAGCGGCTAGGGTATGAATCGGAGTAGGGTTTTAATTTTCCGCCCTCGGCTTGCTATTATCCCCATAAGTTAATTTATGCTGCAGGGAAGGCGGTTGATCAGCTAATATCGAAAAACAACACGAGTAATTAAACACTTTGGGGGATGATATCTCAATGTCGGGTTGCGACATTTTTCCCCATCGCGTAGAAATTACTCCTGCCCTTACGGCATTGTATTCTGAAAAACACGATCATATCCGTGCCCAACGTGCAATTCGGTAGCACGACGCGCGAACACTTGATTTTGCCAACCACATAGAATCGGAGAGAAAAGCTAAAGATCTAGCTGGCCTCCCAGGACTCAGCTCGCGCAAAGGACGCGTTAGGGACACAACATTTGTCTGTAAATTAGATTCTCGGGTAACAAGAAATTGCTTGATGCATTCATCAACATCGTATTATTGATCACTAATACACCAACCTAGATGTCCATCACACACATTAAGAGTATGCATCAAATAACACATATGCCCGATAATGAGCATAAATTTAATGAATTTCCAATGCTAGCGGACCCTTCTAATGGATCAGATAATAAATGAATCACGTAACTCTCGTAGTCTCCCACCGAATGTGGTTCGCAACTGACTTACAGCCGATACCAGCAACCATGTCCGAACTTATTGAAAAGAAACTCCAGGGACGAAAATTAAATGGGGGTACCCGTAATGGCCTGAGAAACGTGAAGTGGAAATATCCCTCCTCAAATGCCCATTCTTACTTTTACGGAGGCCATACGGGTGAGCCAGTCAAATAGCTTAGTCTCTTTTCTACGTCATTACGGCCCCATTCCTGCTGGGGACAACATGTACGACGAACTAATTCAGGCCGAAATAGAGCGGCATGGGATTCACCATGAAATTCACATAACTCCAGCTAAGCTACAAGAAATAGACAGGAATTTTAGGAAATCTGGACCTCGTAACGTAGTCCTTACGGGTACGGCTGGCGATGGAAAGACCTTCCACTGCCGCCAAATCTGGACTGCTTTCGGCGGCGATCCCAAACATTGGGATGCTGGCGAAAAGAGTGTCTCTCTAACACTTCCCACTTCGGGAAAAACATTAACCATTATCAAAGACCTGAGCGAGCTGACACAAGAGGAAAAGAACAAAATTCTGGCCAGGGTGGCCTCGTCCGTCGCCGGCAAAGATTCTGAGAATGTGTATCTTGTCGCGGCCAATGATGGCCAGCTTCTGGCGAGTTGGCGTGATTGGTCGGAAAGCCAAGGAGAGGAAGAACACAAGACATTCAAAATCGTAGAAGACATGCTTGTTGAGGAACGTACAAGAGACGATACTCTTCATCTAAATCTTTATAATCTCAGTCATCTCGATGCTTCTGAACATTTTCAGGATCTCATTGAGCAAGTGGTTGAGCATCCGCAGTGGTCTCAATGTGACGCCTGTGACATGTTAAAGAGCGACGGATCAACGACTTGTCCTATCCGCATTAACAGAGAGCGTCTACGCAACGGAAGCGAAGGGTCAGTGTTTCGCAAGCGATTGGGAGAACTGATGAAGCTTGCGCGGGCCAACCGTATGCACATTCCCATCCGGGACTTACTTCTTCTCGGTGTCAATATACTGTTGGGAGACCGGCAAAGCGGACGGATTTTATTAACCTGCCGTACGGCAAAGAATCGCGCTGAGAAAGACGACTATCGCTTAACGAACCCCTATGCCAACGTATTCGGAATGAATCTTTCTGAGCGCCAACGGCAACAGTATCAAGTATTCAACATCCTAGAAGCCTTCGGGATTGGACGCGAAACAGACAACAAGTTTGATAATTTGCTCATTTACGGCTCATACAGCGATTCAACACTCTATACGGATTTGGTCTCCAAAGATGCTTATTACGGTGCAACCGCGTATGAACCATATTTACGAGATTACCTTGAAGGCGCACGAGAGAACATCGAAGCATTCATGCAGGCGCTTTCGAGACAACGACAACGGCTCTTTTTCTCCTTGTCTGGCGAAAGCAACCTTGATCCTTGGCGTTTAACTGTTTATCAGGCATCTGGGCAGTTTCTGGATTTTGTAGAAGGATTAAAAAACAGCGGCGACACATCCAGGACGACAGAGCTCCTTGTTCGAGGGCTAAACCGAACATTCTGTGGAATGATGATTGATGACGGAACGGAACTTTATCTTGCGTCATCCGGTGGTGATGGCCGAGGTCGGATTGCCTCTCTTCTGAATTATGACTTGCCGACAACCCGCCACAGAAGAGACCCCTACCTCAATTTTGCATTGGGGGCCGACGGCGCCACACCGTGTTTGCAGATCATTGATCCTGCCGCCGACGGCGACGGTATTGTTGACAGCCTGACCCTTCAGCTTACTCATTTCGAGTATCTTATCCGTGTCGCAAGCGGCAGTTTACCGGCAAGCTTTTCCCGGCAATGCAACGAAGACTTTCTGGATTTCAAATTAAGGCTGATCAAAAGACTTGATGACCTGATCGGAGAAGAGCCGTCCGGTGATGAAATCAGCTTGCAAGCACTTACTGTGGATGAGCATGGCCGAATCCATCGCGACAATGTACGGATCAGGGTGGGTTCATGAATACACGTCTTGAAGCTCCTGCTAAATACAGAAGCGATGTTAATGTTTGGGTTGACGAAGCCATCTGGGGACACCGTCTATACAACGACCAGACACCGTGGATTGTGTTCCTGGAGTTCCTAGCCATCTTTCAGTCGAGAGACGCTGAAGGAAAAGCACTGAAAGAAATCCGTAACGACGGTGCGCACGAGACATTCTCGTATTATATTCCTCGCCTTATTCCACTTCGGCAATTGGTCTTTAACAACCCCCACATTCGATATGTTGAGGACAACCACCAGTCTGATACAGAGAGATGGCGGGCGTGGTTGAAAACATTTTCTACAGACGATGATTTCGGATATCTACAAGACCGTTTTGGTTCATTCGCCCGGCTTTCCCGCGTCGTCGAGTTCTTTCAAACCACAGCAATTGAGCCGCACCGCCAACGTCGATGGACCTCTCGCTTTCTATTTCCGTACGGCCCGAACTGCCTGTATGCGGATTTACCGGCGAATGTAAACGGAAGTCCCGACAGACGCTTCTTTGCAAGAAGCGGTGAACTACTTTACCTGATGCTGAACCGTAGCAGTAAGGGAAAAGAACTCGCCGAATTGATTTCCGAGAAATTGCTGCGCCAAGATGAAACGTGGAATCGCGTCGTTCGGGCGCTGTTACCTGATGGGTATAGGATCAACTCTAATTTGGTGTCGAGCAATATTGGATACCTGCCTTTTGCCGAGCGCCCCGAATACGAAGATCTTGCTGAAACATGGACTCGCCTGCTGAATCTGGATTTATCCGGCGAAGCATTGCTCGATCCTTTGATGCGCCTCTCTTCATTACACATGCTTTTATATATGCTCAAACGTGCGAATGAAGAAGTGGGTGACGCCAGTGAACCAAAGTTTGTCTTGGAAATCGCCTCACCTCGCCGAACAACACTCTTTGAACTCTCAAAAGAGAATTTCGGAGCGAACCGTATGCTATCGACACGGGCCGTTCGCGCATATATAGAATCTGCAAAAAACGACGACCGCTGGCGTGAAGCACTACAAGCCAGATCGCCCGCAGAAGCGGTACGGGAATATCTTACCGAACGCTACGAATGGCAGCCGGACGATGGTCCTCCCTCCGGTGATCCGGATACAATCTTTGATGCCTTAAGGACTTATGCCGAGAAGCGTCACCAGCAGCATGTGGCAAAAGTACACATGGAATGGGCAAGGCATATTGGATTAGCAGTATCACGGCGTGGCGCTGGAACATGGTACTCGCCAGATGATTCTCTACTCAAAGCCCTGGTCATGTGTGTTGTGGATGAAGGTAGGGAGGAATACCACCGCTTTCTCGCAAAACTCTATGACCGATTCCGTTTGGTAATCGGCGCCAAAGAAGCAGAGAGAGCGTTTGGAACTCTGCCGACTGATCAAAATGCCTTCATGCAAAATACGCAGCGTTTAGAACAGCGTTTGAGAACATTAGGATTGCTTCGTCGCCTATCTGATGATTGTGCCTACGTTGAGAACCCGTTCAGGAGCAATAAATGACAAGAAACGAACTCATCGCGGCAGTCGCGCTCGATTTCATAAAGGGCTATCTGGATCAGGAACCAGATGGCTCCATGCGCTTTTGCATGCTTGGTCTTGAAGCTTCCCTCGTGCGTTCTATTGCAGAAGCCGTATTGGCTGACTCGGATGCCTCATCCGATGCTGCTGTAAGAGTTCCGAATTTATTTGATCCTGAAGCCACTCTCCCTCCCGAGGCGAGAAGCGATCAGTCTATTACGCACTGGCGTCATTGTCGCTTACCGGAAGGTATCCGTGCCGTGCTCTTTGCCGCATCACACGAAGAGCTACAGCGTAACGATAAGAGCGTTGAAAAAGTCACAAAAATAGAAACAGACACTCTAAGGGCACGATATGATGCCTGGGTTGATCAGGTTGGGTTAACTTCAGTATATCTTGATGGACCTAAACGGGAACACTTACTGACAGCCCTTCAGTCGGCTAATAACACTCATGCCGCAAGAACAATTGAGACATTTGCAGATTTTGTACTTTCTATTGCAGAAGGAATTATCACCAAAGGACTTCCTCTACAAAAAGCCATTGATAACGCCCTTCCGAGCTTGAAACTTCCACGATATTCCGGTTACTTTGACCGCATACCTGAAAAGAAGCGCAATTCAACCAAGGAATGGGACAAGATATTCAAAGGGCTGCATAGCAAAGTTCGGCCTCTTCTGGTTCAGGAAACCGAGAAAGGTGAGCCGATTCCCAGAGAGCAATTACGCACGAACTTAAATGACATTTCCGAGCGCCTAGATGAATCGGAACGCCAAGCCATCGAAACGTTTTTAGAGGCCGATTTGCGTATTGATGATTGGTCAGATGCGCAAAAAGGATTGGTTGACTTAGATTGGCGATCTGTCTCTGACCTTTTTGAAGGAATTACAAAAACCTCGTCAACGCCTTTGGGTGAAGAAACAGTCAAGTTCTTTGACGATGAATTTGACGATTTACTTGAGGAAGAGGAACGGGAGCTTCTTTCGAGCGATTTCCCCAAAGACCCATCGGACGATTTACAAGACTTTTTTGAAACACACCGAGAGCACTTGGCACGTGATAAAAAGTTGTCCGGAAAATGGGAAAGATACGTCTATCGAAACCCTCAAACATACCATGACTTTCTGGTTGGATTACTGGATACCCTGGACAGCTTGCGCCGCAGGGTCAGTGACGACGATTTAACCGAAAAGAAATTATCAATTCGCATCCCCAACGCTAGAGAAAAAAGCTTTTGGCGTGCAAAGAACCCGAAGGTAGCGCGGTACTTCGCGTTTCGATATCGGGGACTACAGGCCATCCTGGGGGACAAGGTCGAATTAGATTTCGGAAAGTTGATGGAATTTTACTTTCCACAAACCGATGACGATCTTGCTAAAACAACATCCGGGTCTAAAGAGGCTCGATCCATCAAGTTCGAAGCCGTACTCGACCCCAATGGTGTGAAGGCTAAGCTGATTTTCCACTGGGAAATGCCTATTGATGCGATTGCCACCGCCATGCCGGATGACTTGTTGAATGTGGCCAATGAAGAAGAGCAGCACGCACTATTACCTACGGCAGACATCGCCAGACAATCTGTCAGTGCTAAAGGAAGTATTCAGCGAATCGCATTGAATGATGTAAATACAATCCGCGATGTCACGAATACGAATGACGGAAAGCTTGTTGCGCCGAATAAGCAAAGCGGTGATCGAAGCGAAGCCTTTCTGACTAAATTGACGGAGCTTTCCAGTCTATTAGGCACAGAGGCCACCAGAATTATCGGTGAAAAGTTTGAAGCCTTTCGCATTGCCTATTCGGAGGCTATTCGTAACTGGGTCGCAGCGGAAGGCCCCGGAATAAGTTCAACTGCGTTTTCTCAACAGGCGATAGAGTATGATGGGTTACTTGTTGCCCTTGTGAAACAGGCAAGCAATGATCTCGCCCGAGAAAAGCTTTGGCAGGAAATTCTCCGATTTGGCGTTGCCAATGTCGGTGCCGGGAGTCCGGCAGCCATCGTTACACCATGGCATCCTCTACGCCTTGCGGAAATTCATATCAAAGCCCGTCAGGCTGCAACACTGATTCATGATGTCCTTGAAGCGGAAGAAGATGATATTTTCCGTGCGGACCTTCTGTTTTCTCAGGTTCAGTTCGAGCTGCTTGCGAACTATTACCCGGAAGTCTGCATCGGCTTTGATCGGGATCAGCCGATACTCCTATCAGCGGCTGACACATCTTATGATTATACGCTTGCAGAGCCGCCCTTAAGGAGAAACCGACAGGACGGAGACGACGCACTTGATATTGAGCCGGGTGTCGCGGCCAAAGCCTTTGGCAAAGTCGGAGAGCAGTATTTAAAGCTCCTGCCTCACGAACGCAGCAATTTTTCAGTGGTGCTGTATAACGCCGAATCCAAGGCGTTACCAAGCGCTTTGGCGTCGGAGCTATCCAGCAAGGTTGAACAAGAGAATCAACTGCAATGTGATCTTCTGCTTACGCACTCAGAGCCCAAACGCATTAGACGGATTTATGAGCAACAGAATGTCACAGTAAACGAAGAATCCGGCTCGGTTATGGCCAGTGAGGCGGCAAGAAATTTTCTTTCCAGACTTCGCGTAGGATTTCTTGATGCGGCTAAAATCCCGGAAGACGAGAATGATCGTGCCGCCGATTTGGTGGCTCTTCAAGACGTTGTGGCCAGGAACGCCCAACTCGTATGGAAAAGAGCGCCCGGCGACAGGCATCCAGAGTTAATTACTCACGTTCCGGCGCGCTGGTCACGTCGTCGCCCCATCGGCCTAGCGGATACAGCCACATCCGTGTATTTGGCATGTCCCATGCAACCACAACCGGGCCAGAATTATCTCAACCTCATTCATGGCTTTTTGAAAGGTGATAATGCTCCGCCGGGCAATGTGATCCCTGCCCGCGAGGTCAACTTTAGAGATGGCGATATCGGCAACGTCTTTACTCAAACCCACAAAATCGGTGAATGGGTTGTAAACTTTGATGAATTGGTTGACCGTCGCCTTCTTAGCAACAATGGGGTACGGGTAATTCGTCATATTAGAGACCGGCAAGTAGACCGGAATATCGTCGTCTCGACCACATCCAAACCCAAACTTTTACGTGTCCTTCTCAAAGAACGGCTCGACAGGCTCGATCCTGCAATAACCTCCAATGATCAGTCGGTGATTGACCAACTCATTGACCAAGCCAATACATTGTCTGGCCAAGTGGTTATGCGTGCCGCTCGATATGGCCATTATGCAAACGAGTTGCTTGGCATTGTCCTGTCCATGGAAGAAATTCGAAACAGGCTTGGAGACTCTAATCTGCCTATAGGTTGGTATTTTCTGGATGATTTTGCTTCCTGGTTCGGACAACGCGAAGAGCAAATCGCCGATATCATGGCCATTGCCCCTCGTATCGTGGATGGTCTGCCGGTTCTCAAAGTAGCGATATCGGAAGCAAAGTTTGTAAGTTCTCGCGGGTACAGAACACAGGCGAAGAAGTCCGCCAAACAACTTGAAGAAACCGTAGCTCGCTTAGGACGAGCCATAGACCCCAATCACAAACGAATAGATCGTGACATTTGGCTAAATCGCATAGGCGACTTCATGATTGAAGGCATGGAGCCGTTTGATTCAGCTTTGATGAATGGTTGGGACTTACATAAATGGTCAGACGAAGTCAGACAAGACAAGATGCCGATACAGCTTGCGGGTTTTTCGCATGTCTTCGTTCACGATAATGACGAATATGTTGATAGTGGTGACGCGACACCACTAAAAGGCATGCCTCATTGTGTACAACAGGTATTTGACAAAGCGAAAGTCACAGGAGCATTCCGCTCCTTTGCTAACAATGACAGTAGGCCTGAAGAGCAGTCACAATCCGAAGGTAGCACTTGGACTGATGCACTTGTTTCAACGGGAGTCGCTTCAAAAACTCAAGAGCAAACCACGAATACGGAAACGAATACATCCTCTGTCTCACAAACCCAGTCCCCAGAATCAGAATCTATAGAACGTGGCGCTAAGCAAGAACCGACAACCCCAGCCGAACCGCTTACGAGTGCCCCTGCCCCAACGGGAAGTAACACAACATCTCAGCACGACCATGAAATAGAAGAAGCCAACTCCGAGGTTCCAAAGGAATTGCTGAATATGTGGCCGTCACGGCAGCTTGCTGAATGGGTCAATAACGGGGCTGCTTCCGAGGAGGACGACGAAGACACGAAAGCATGGCTGGACAATACAGTCAAAGCCCTACAAAGAGCTTTGCGGGGTTATGAAATGACTGCTGAGCTGATTGGTGCAAGGCTAACCCCAAATGCAGCCCTTGTTCGGTTCAGGGGCTCAGACGACCTCACCGTACCCAAGGTGGAGAAAAAACGGCAGGAACTACTCACATCCCATGCAGTTGATGTCATAACGGTCCTTGCTGCTCCAATGGTAATTATCATCATGGTCAAACGACCACATCGAGCAATCCTGCGGTTGCAGGATCTCTGGAGAAGACGGCAACTTCCCTCAACAGCACCGGAGTCTAATACGAGCTTACTGCTAGGTGCGAAAGAAGCTGACGGTGAAATTCTATACCTGAATGTCGGCAACGAATTCGGCGGGCATCAACCACACGGCCCACATACTCTGATAGCCGGGGAAACGGGGAGTGGTAAAGGTGTACTGGTACAGTCTTTACTATTGGACATATGCGCAACCAACTCTCCTGAAAAAGCGCGCATCCGTATGATTGATCCCAAGGCCGGGATTGATTTCCCCTGGCTGCGAAACATGCCACACCTCGATGGAGACCTCATTACCGAGCAGGATGAAGCCATCCAGGCTCTCGAAGAATTGGTGGCCGAGATGGAAAGAAGAAACCGTCTTCTTGCGGAGGCCGGGGTCACCAAGCTCGATAACTACAATCGCAAAGTTTCATCATCCGAACAGCTTCCACGAATCTGGTTGTTCCATGATGAGTTAGCGGACTGGATGATGATTAACGAATACAGGGATGCCGTTGATTTGAACGCAAGCCGCTTGGGCGTTAAGGCACGGGCAGCAGGAATAAACCTTGTGCTGATTACACAGCGACCGGACAAAGACGCACTGCCGATGCAGCTTCGTGCCAATTTAACAAACAGACTGGTGCTGAAGGTTGCCGACAAGAAAAACTCTATGCTGGTTCTTGATGAACCTGGCGCTGAGAGATTACTTGGTCGCGGGCATCTAGCTGCAAAACTGTCGGGAGAAGGAAGAGTTATTCTGGCTCAGGTGCCGTTTGCCTCTGAGGATGATATAGCAGAGCTTGCTGACATCATTCGACGGGCATGGTTGTAACATCACGGCTAATTACGATAGTGATTTCAAGTAACTGATTCCATCGTTCAACGAATCAAAGACAACGTTTGACGTTTCTTGCACAATTTTAAGGTAACGTCCTACATCAGGTGATTGATGAGATTTTTCGTCAACGAATATGATATGTTTGCCGAGTGCTGCGGCGTAACCAACCTCCAAGGAAAGGCCATACCCAGCTGGATTCGCGTCTTCAAAATACGCAAACACTATATCACTGCTATGGATAGCTTCTAAATCCCACTCTGTGTAAAGTCTTGGATCGGTGAGGTCATTTTTACTGGGATCCTTATATTCGAAACCATTAGCCTCTTTTATTACATCTTTCTGCCAACCCGAATAATGACCGCCAGACAGATATACGGTTTTCATTGGCTGGCCTGGGTTCTCGGCAGAGACCGTCGGCTTCAGGGTTGCAAAATAACTGTCTATTGGCAGGCGACGAGCCCGATCAAAAAACTCGCGCTCTCTCAGGATAAATGGTAGTGCGACAATTAGCGCAGTCATGAATAGTACTGCTGTGGAGCCTACCCCCTCCAAAATCCTCATATATGTCGGCAACCAAACGACTGATTGGATAACAGCAAGGAGAAGAATGCTTGTTGCAATCCCCTGGCTCAAAAGACTGAGAAACATAAATCTGATCGTAGTTTCTTTGTCAGATGAGTTTATGGATGACATCGCCACATTCCTTAATGTGCGCAGCGATGCATTCTCGGGATACTGAGCCTTAATGAATTGAAACGCCGCACCTTGCCGTAGCTTTTTATCAATCTCCGCGTTTGATAAAAGCATATCTTTAATACGTTTCGAAAGCACCCAAGAAATAAGTGTACTTGCTACAATACGAAGATATAGCGGGATAATAATGTAGCTCCCAAGCGCCGTGAGCGCGCTACCTGTTGCATACGACGCACCGACAAGGCTCCAATATCCGAGACTATTTGAAGGTGTATAACTTTTTACGAACGCATCTGGAAGAACAAAGTACAAGCCGACCAGGAATAGAAAGCCAGGCAACAGTTGCCCGATGATCTCAAAGAAAAACTTTTCAATTGCTGCAACTATATTTTCAGGGTTCATCTACATGCACTAATTATTACTTATCAAATTTCCGCCATTTATTTGTGACAAGCAAGGCACACCTTGGCCTTACCATATAGATCATCAATATCCAAAGGCTCGCTATCTGACCGTAGCGGGTTCGGTTGGGATTTGCTTTTCTGCCTGGCAAGACGCTGTTCATGATCTTCTTTGATTTGTTGAACACGTTCCGGCCTAGACAGCTCATCCAAAGATTCGCCCTGACTCCAGGTGAACGGAGAGCCGTGATCAACAGCGTTCTTCTCATAGGCTTTAGCTTCTTCGAACGCCTCGGGATGGCGCTCCATTAGGCGCACCCATTCAATTTTTTGCTGAAAGAAGCAAAAGGTGCAGCCACTGCGTGTTCGCCAAGAATAGTAATGCGGAAGCCCGAGACCGGCCCCCTCCAAAATATCCAGCACGCCAGCCTTATCTATCCCGGCTTCTTTGAAGGGTAACTTAATGATCAGATTTTCATCTTTCGAAGAATAACCCTCCCGATATTCTTCATCGCCACGAATTGCAACATAGCTGTATATTATTTTACCTTCTTCGAGCAAAGGCCGAACCCATTGCTCAAATGGTCTCAGCTTTAACTGTCGTGTACACCACCTCGTCTGTGCTGAAGGTAAAAATTCGTTGTATTGTTTTAACCAGAAATCAAAATCTCTGTCGGGATTTAGCTTGCGAATACGTTGGCCCAAGAATCCTTCTAGCCTGCCAAGGTACTCGTATACTTCGGGGAGTTCCTTACCTGTGTCGGTAAAGAAATATTCAATTTCAATGTCCGGGTGGTGCTGCCGCATGTAAACAGCAAGTGCAGCGCTATCTCGACCGCCGGACAATCCCAGAACGTGCATCTCATTTCCAGACATATCCTATGCGACCTTTCCGTTTCCTGTTTTTCGTTTCTCCACCTCGGGAGCCTGCATATACCGGGCGCTCAGCTCTGCCAAGGCGGCAAGAATAATGCTTCGGCTATTGGTATCAACTGAATCAAGCGTTTTCGAAACCCGGTCGATAAGATCGTTAATGGCATCCCTATCCGAGTCGATCACATCAAACTCTTCCAGTAGCGGGGCCGGTCTGCCTTCCATTCCAACCAAAACCGCCATCGCTTGGCGCTTTTCCGGGCGTCCTTTGATCCGTGTGAAAGTTTCGGCTCTGAGAAACTTCTGCGCCATATCCGCTAGCTCGATAGATGCTCGATCCATATCCGGGTCAACCCAATCTCTGGGCGGCTTGTTTGCTGCAAGACTTGCAATGCCCTCGAAGCCTTCATCATCTCCCTCAAATTGAGCCAAGCGCCCGACAAAAGCATCTAAACGGAAATCTCCGGCAAGTTCTTTAACATTCTCAGCCCGCTCACGAAGCTCCAAGAGAGACTGACGTGAAAGGTTAGGAACCTGTAGCTCGGCAAGAAGCATGTCCCTTTGCCGATGAACCATAAGAGGATATGCCTGCACCAACTCCTGCAACCCTTCCTTCACTATCGAGACGATATTACGAATGTCGTCTCTGTCGGATATGTCGGTTTTTTTGGAATTGACCAGTGCAGGGATATCGTCAAACAAAAATTTATTCGGGTCACGCGCGCGCTTGAAAATGTCGCGGACTTGAATAGCTCTTGCTGAAAGACGCATTGTCCGTTTCGTCCAGTTCGGCAATTTTTCATAGATCGCCACAAGACCACGGGCTACATCAATCGGCTGTAGGTGTTTTAGTTCGTTTTTCTCATCAAGGTCTCGTACAACGTCGGCCATATCGGATAGCATGCGACGTGAAATCTTATTCAGGTCCATCCAGCGCAGTTGGATCGTCTCGGCATCTTTGGCCATATACTCAACATCGACATCATCAAACCGCGCACGGAAAATACCTTCCCGATAGATAGCAAGATTCTCCCGCTGAGTGAGAATAAACGCGACCGACAGAACCGGCATCAATCCATCCTTAATCCCGTATGGCTGCTCCGCCCAGAGAGCATAAAGCTCTGAGATGGCAACCGAGCGTTTTTTATTCTTCTTTATGTACTGGATGGCTGCATTCCAGGCAGGAAAGAGCCTATATGTATCCGCCTCATTATCGGAGGGAGCTACAAAGCGCCACCCGTCTTTTGTTTCTGAGTACAGCCCTGTGGCTTCCAGCAACGAGGCGTAAAGACCGCCTTCTGCCGGATAACCGTCAATTCCCAAACGTGGTTCGCCCTCTCTTGTGATCATGTGCCGCAAGAGAGCGTTTTGCCCTGCAATAGCACTACTGGAGGGCTTTTGTCTGTTCAGAAGCTCATTGTGAAGTTTTGGACATTGATCATAACGTCTTTCTGCTAGATCGGAGGCGAGGCTATTCAGATCAGACTGGCGATAGTGTTTTGTAGAATGATGTTTTCGGCACCATTCGGCCTTATCGAGGGACTTCGTGAGTTCGGTTTCCAACTGTGCCTGCAAGTCTGCAAGTCTTGCTGTGACCTCTCGCCGCGCAACAGGATCACCCGCTAGCTCCGGATGATCATTATTCACTTTATCATGCGCCAATAATTCGCGGGCCAACATTACAACCGACCAGGCTCGTGGTGAATAGCCTGCCACGATGTCCCATTGGTCGCTCAATTTGGCTGCGTCCCGGCAAAGTGTTTTAACGTGCCCTTCCTCTTCACCCTCGGTCGGCACCACAAGCAGGAATTCGCCGATGACGCCATTCTTGGGTTTAAAGCGAGTCGCCACATCCATGACATCTTTGGCTGGCGTGATATTCACATCAAACCACCGCATAGCACCGGTTTCATGGTAGTGGCGTTTAGCCAGAATGGGCTGTAACCCTGCCAATGATTTGAGTGCATCAAAATCAAGCTCATCAATTTCGTCGAGTGCCACGCCTACGGCTTGATCAATATTGAAGTCACTACCGGCAAAAATGGCGTGTGCATTCTGGAACTTCTTGAAAATAGTCAGGGACCATTTATCCAGCCTCTCCAGTGCAGCCTTGAGATCCTTCGCACTAACATCAGGAAAGCATGTCTGGATGAGCCCAAAACTTGGAACGAGACCGGAGCGCTCTTTAAAGAGATCAACCACGGCTATCGTTTTTAGAAGATCAACTAAAAATCCATCACCTCCCAAAGCTTCACAGCGCTCCAATGCTTCTGCGGCGAGCGCCCAACGGTGACCATCCGGCGAGGCGAGAATGGAAGGCTCCAGATTGGCGCGTAAGTAATCCCAAAGTTTCGAAGGTGTATAGAGGTCTTCCTCATCAGCCGAACGTAAGTAGTCCTGAAAGCCATTCGGTTCTGCCGAATTGAGAAAACCAAAAATGCTGCGCTGGTTTTGACCAAACCGGCGACGGGAAATCGGTCCGAGCAGACAGGCAACAACCGGATGTAGCGGCCAACAATTTTTTAGCATCTCCGCTAGACGGTCGGCATCCTGACTGCGATCCTTTCGAGCTATCTTGGCAACAGCTTTAGATTGATCCTTAGCGCGAGGAGCCACATTATTATATTCAATCGCACGAGATATCAGGTCTATCTGTTCTTCGCCGATTGTGTTGACTGGCAGGTCAACAAAGCGTCCCTGAATTTTCGCCCATTCATCACGAAGCTCGTGTGAAAGACGGTGTGCATATTCGTCAAAGGCTTGGTGCAAAACACCGACGAACAAAAAACGGCCATTGCTTCGGGAGGCAGCCTCTGCGAGTTGCTGGAAAATATAAACATCCGAACCATCCTGCGCAGACGCCTCAAGGAATTTCCCCATTTCATCTACAAACAGGATTAAGCCGCCATGCGTCCTAGGTTTGCTCGTCGCAATATCCATTAAGCCGTCGACCACATGCCCTTCTGTCCAGCCCCCTTTGGGGCGACGGACAACGTATCCTGCTTCTTTTAAGGCTTCTCCAAGAACCTCGACGGGATCGTCTCTCCGGCCTACAACCGGTAGAACACGCCAACCTTTTGAGCCAGTCGGAAACGCCTTCCATATGGCATTGGTGAGCTTACGTCCAAAGACTTTTGCCGCCTCTTTCTGTAACTCCTGATTGCCATTGAGCAATGCACTCAGCGCGATTGCCAGACTAGATTTGCCGCTGCCGTAAGGGCCGGTCCACGTAAAAGCGCCTTGCCCGGCATCAGAGGCATGCTGGGCCATCGATATAAGAATGTCGGCGGAAGATTGCGGACAGATGAACCCATCAAGAGCATTCTTATCGCCGAAATCCGTATCAATGCGAATGGATTTTAGAAAACGTCGGGCGATGGCAACTTGATCAACTAACGCCACTATGCCGCCTCCCTGTCATTTAATCGTTCGAAGTCCTTTTGAACAAAATCTAGAGCATTACCGAAATCAAACTCAGGAGTACTAACAACCTGCTTAAGTCCCGCGGTCTCTGACCATCGCAGTGCATTATTAGTCACGCTATCTATATGAGATAGCCTGTCGGCAACATCATTTTCATCGAGCAAAAAGACGCGCCCCGGTGAGCCCGGCTCATGCACAATCGCTTCAAAAGAGAGTGTTGAAGACGCCGGGGAGAACTCCTTCCAAAATTCCAGCAAGGCATAGGCAAACGTGCCGTCACATAATGTGGTCTTCTGGCCGCGAACAAACCTGAATTCATCACGCTTTGAAACAGGCTTGATTAGCCCGAGTTCTGTAAGTGGACATTCAAGAGAGTCGTCTCTTCCCGCTTTTGCGGAAGACGGTTGCGCCGCATATGTGCGAACAAAACAAGCCACATCATTCTTAACCGTAGTTTGAGCGGCATTGGGCCAATCACGCAGTAAACGCTTTATGAATTTGTCCCGCTCAAAGGTTACGGCCGAGTAGTAACTAAACGCCCAATACCACGTCGTCTTTTTTTTCCATTCTGTTGCCAATTTCCAATGAATCAGCCATAACGAATTGGGGTGCTCCAGATAAGGATCAACCCCGTTGTCTCCGAATAGCAGTTGGCCGAGCGGAGTGGTCTTGACGTGATTAGTGCCTGACGGCTCCTCAATAATGCCTGCAACAGTGGCCCAATGGCGCATAGATGACACCATATTCTTACCCACACCAAAGTGCGCAATGGCATCGTCGCCCCAACATAGGGGCTTGTTGTCGGGATCTTGCTCGGTTTTAGATACGCGGTCAAAGCACTTCTTTAGCCATCCGTACCGTAACGGAAAGGTCTCATGCCCTGAAAATTGAGGCTTGTAGTCTTGTTGGTAGAGTGGCCCGCGCGCCATGGTCTTGTTCTCCTGGATGATCCGTCCAGGTGACTCTAATATAGGGCGTGTGCTATGGTCAATGTCTATCTGGGAGCTTCCCCCAGAAACCGGTCGAAATCTCAGCAGATTGGCAATTAGAATAATACCTCATAATACATTGATATTACTGTTAAATCATGAAAACACTGTATTTTGACTATCAAGCGTCTACACCTGTCTCAGACGAAATTATGCTCAAAATGCAACCATATTTCGCTGAATTCTTCGCTAACCCGCACGCATCAGATCACGTGCTTGGCTGGAAATCTGCGGCTGCGATCGAGAGCGCAGCGCAACAAATTGCCTGTCTCATCGGTGTCGATAACGATGAAGTAGTCTTTACCTCCGGGGCTACAGAGTCGAATAATCTGGCGTTGCTAGGCCTAGCCAAACGTGCTGTCCTCAAAGGTTCTCAGCGAAAGAGGATTCTTCTGAGCTCCATAGAGCACAAATGTGTTTTATCCGTTGGACGCATTCTGGAACGGCAATACGGATTTACCGTGGAATCCATACCTGTAGATAATAACGGCCATATTAACTTAGGCGACCTAGAGCAGCAGCTCGGAGATGATGTGCTCGTGGCCTCCATTATGGCCGTTAACAATGAAATCGGCTCCATGCAGAATATCACTAGTCTATCGGAGGCCGTTAGAGCTTATGGGGCTGTTTTTCATTGCGATGCATCCCAAGCGCCTATAGCCATGAATATGAAGAATTTCGGTCACAATGTTGATCTGCTAAGTCTATCTGGCCATAAAATGTACGGCCCCAAGGGTATTGGCGTACTTTATATTCGCCGTGAATTACAGGATAGCATCGAGCCATTAATATACGGAGGTGGTCAGCAACAAGGATTACGATCAGGCACTTTGCCTACACCGTTATGTGTTGGAATGGGGGCGGCCGCCGAGTATATGTGTACAAACCAGTTGGATCGATTGCGTAATGAATTACGTATTCGTCGAGATAAATTTGCGACAATGCTCACAACACTATCGTGGGACACTAATTTATATGGGCCCCCTATGGATCATCGTCACCCTGGAAACATTTCGATTGGCTTTCCCGGATTCAATGCGCAAGACATACTTGCAGTACTTCAGCCAAATATTGCAGCCTCAACCGGCTCGGCATGTACGTCGGGAATTCCGGAGCCGTCTCACGTGCTTAAAGCCATCGGCTTAACCAGTGAAGACGCAGACTCAGTTATACGGTTTAGTATTGGTTTTGAGACTACAGATTTAGAGCTGACTGAGGCTACAAGAATGATTGATGGGGCGCTAACTAAGCTATCAAACATCAGCCCAACAATCTAGGCAATTGAACCCTAATTGGTAGGACACCGTCTCTCACTTGGCGGAAAATGAATCCTGCAAAATAATAAGTAACTGCCAGATTAGGCCGCGACAACTACGGTTTATATTATCATTTGTCGATTTTGCCGCTTAACAAGCTCAGCCATCGCTCCTTTATCAGGCGCAAGTTTTCGGGCGTAAATGGCAGGCATTTCCGGGCGCTCCCAGTCCCCCGCCAGCATGATTTTCCCTAAATCGTCTGCCACTATTTCCTGGCAGTCACCAATGCGGCAAGATTGGCTGCTATAGTCGGGCATCAAGCCTGGATTTCACCATAAAAGCCAAGCACGTATTCAATCGTTATCCAGGTCATGACGTTCGGTTCGTTGTTGGCCCGGCCGTGCAACAGTCTCAGGAGCCTCGTCACTTACCCCAAGTTCGATGATATCGCCAGCGATTTCGCCACTCTCAATGGCGAGCACAAATGCAGCTTCTGTCCGCGACATGCCGGTCTGGGCCATAAGCGTCCGAATATCCGCTTCACGGTTTATCGCATCACTCATGCTCTTATCCCCCGTATGGTAATCAACAACTGCACAAACCCTTCCTTGTTGTCTTCCGATGGCTACTGAATAGACTTCAATGCCGTCCACTAATCCTCCGTGGTCCTGAGCGCGCCGTGTCTGGACAAAGTCGCGATAGGCGGGATTTCTCGCCTTACGGGAGGCATCGAGGCTGGCAGGGCAGATGTCCTTGGCTCGGTCTTAAGGATGTGGTCTTGGTGTGATTATGACCCAAGGGCATCATCTTTGTCGTCCAAAATCGCCGGAGCACACCAGATCCGAGCAAAAGGTCGCAGCGGCGCAGACTAACACCACCCAGTAGGAGAGGGAGTCGTGGGCAATGTAATAATTACAGAAGTCTTGGCAGGTCTGCTCGACGTGATTTGCATCCCGGCCGTGATGTGCCAACATTCAGGTCTATTGGGCGGGGAAACCGACAATGGTGGGATGGGGGTCCGATGCCGAGACGGCAATCCATATTCGAAGATTTGGTAGATATCACGTCCAAGCTACCCTGGTGGGTTGGGGTACTATTGGCCATTGCTAGTTACCTCTACTTCAGCCACGAAGCCTCGCAAGCCATCACACCTGACCCTGGGCATAGACCCGCATCGGTGGTGGGGCCGCAAATGCTCAAAACGTTCGCGACCTTTCTCCAATACCTCCTGCCCTTTGTCTTCGGGCTCGGCGCCCTTATGTCGCTTATCGCCCGCAGTAAACGTGCTTCGCTTCACTGCCGCGTCGCCAGCGTTGATTCGCCCACTGTTCTGGACGGCATGTCCTGGTCTGAATTCGAGATGCTGGTCGGAGAGGCCTACCGCCGCCAGGGCTATGATGTGCGTGAGCTGGGCGGCGACGGGCCGGACGGCGGGGTGGATCTCGTGCTGACCAAGCCGGGCGAGAAGCTGTTGGTCCAGTGCAAGCAGTGGAAGGCGTTCAAGGTAGGGGTCAAGGTGGTGCGCGAACTTTACGGCGTCATGACATCGGTATTGTCTATATGCCGGGGGTAACCGGTCAGGCCCAAGCCCAGTTATGCGTTTCGGCCCATGAGGTTTGGTTGCGGTGCGAAGTGCGCAACGATTGGACAACGCATCAGTTCGAGACCAAACCCTTTATGGTGAAGGACATCTGCCCGATCGAACTGATGCCGCGCGAGCCGTCGCGCCTGCCCGGCCGTATAAGCCGAACCTGGCTCAGGCCTTATGCGGATCGCTGCCGGGCGCTTATGCAGGCACGGGCGATTTACGACGTGTTGTATAGTGCGGCGATTGATATGGAGCGCTCGATGCCGAATGAACGCCTCGCGCTCTTTGATCGTATGTGGTTTTCCCGGATTGACGCAGGTTCGCTCGCATCGGTCAGACAAGCCTGGCGACGGGTGGATACCGACTTGGAACGCTGGGAGCAGGAACTCGAGGCGGAGATGGCCAGCCTGTGCCAGGACGTATTGGGCGTCACCGTCGGGGATATCGTCGTTGTCGAACAGCGCGGAAAGCCGGTTCGGATTGCGGTCGAAGGGATGTCCACACTGGCCTCGGATGAGGAGGTGACGTTTTTGCTATGGGGCAAGCGCTTTCGCAAGGACGGCTTGCCGGGGAAGCGGGACGAACATTTCAGCATCGCGGTGGAGAATGATTGTGACAAGTGAGCGAAGAGAGGGCCTTTGAAGCATTCCGCGCCGCCTGTATGAACATGTCCAGGGCACAAAAGCGTGCCACGCGGTTGCGCCGGTACCACCCCCATGGTTAACATAAACACACAAATTTGGGGGATACATGGGGTTGATCAATAGGACGCATCGCGGGTGCCGGGCACTCCTCGCGTGTTTGCTTCTGATGCCCGGTGCGGCGGTTTCCGTGCCGGTCGTTCCTGATGGTTATGCCGTGGAACTCTTTGCCCAAAGAGTGGGGGCCGTCACCGGCTTAGCCATGGATGATCAGGGCAATCTGTACGCCGCCGATTATGATGGCGGGCGGATCCTCAAGCTTAACGGCCCTGCCGACCTCGACATCTATGCCAGCGGCATAGACAAGCCCACCGACCTTGCCTTCGACGCGGATGGACGGCTGTATGTTGCCTCCAGCACGTCCAGCCGAGGCGACGTCTTTGAGGTGTTGGCCGACGGCTCCACGTCACTGTTCGCCTCGGGCTTTTCCTTCCCCACCTCCATCGAGGCTTGGGGCGGCGAATTCTTCGTCAGCAACAGCGGCGACGGCACCGTGTCGCGCATCGACAATTTAGGCAATGATTCGGTATTTCTTTCCGGTCTGAGTGCTCCGAACGGGCCCTACGGGATCTCCTTGTCCGACTCCGGCCAGATGTATTTCATCGACCACGGCAGCGGCACGGTCTACGGCGCAGACGCCTTGGGCAACCGGACGCAGCTAGGGAAAGTCACCGCGCTGGGCGGCACGTTCACCGGCATCGGCTTCGGCGGGCGGTTGTTTATTAGCGACGTCAACCTAGGCGCTCTGATGTTCCTGAATGATCAAAACGTGCTCGAGACCTTCGCCACCGGCTTTGCAGGCAAGGGCAATGCGCCCTTCATCGGGCCGAACGATTTCGTGTTCGACGGTGGTGGCAACATGTTCGTGGGCGATGCAGATAAGATTTGGCGGATCACCGCCCACTCCGTGCCAGAACCGATCTCGGCGCTATTGATCACGCTGGGATTGATCGGGCTAAGTGCCTCGCGAAAGTCTTCATCGGATGATTTGAATGAGGGAGTGGACTTTTGGTTATGGAAACGGACCCACAGGTTATCCTTGATCTTGCGCGCAAGCGATGCCTCAACTAGTGGTGGGATGTGGGGCGTAAATGAATAAAGGCGAACGAGTTAGACACAAGTCACGTCCAGATTTCGGGATTGGAGAGCTCATTGAGATTCATCCTGATGGACACTGTACAGCAATTTTTCCAAACGGATCCTTCAGCGGGATCCCATTGGATAGTTTAATTTCTGTGGAGGAAGATCTTCGCATTGAAGCACGGCGGCAACTAAAAGCAGAGGTGCTAGATCTTCTGAACGTATGCGAATATACCAAGGCAGATAATCTATATAGCAATGAGTGCGTCGAATGGTGGCCGGTCGCTGAATACCAGATAGCCGTATCCCGCGCAAAGAAAGAGCAAGCTCGGAAGGTCGCAGAAGAAGATGCTCGCAAGATCGCCGTAGCACGCAGGAAAATTCGCGAACAAGTTCAGGGACTACTTGATGAGGCCAATTACCGTGAAGCCGATCATTGTTACGAGGCCAGCTGCGCTGACTGGTGGGCTCGAATCGACTATGAAGCCGCAAAGTCAGAAGCGCAGTTCATGCATCACTTCATTAATACCTTCCGCAATGGATCAATGGCAGATCTGGACACCATTTATAACAATCGTGCTGAGTTCGTGGAATTTTCTACAGACGATTTCATCACACTTAAACTTCCGAAGGTGCGCAGTCATCTCACTGCCATCGGAATGCGATTAGATGAAGAGCAGGAGCGAGCCAATGCACGCCCCGAATCTCGTGTCCTAATCAAGGCTCGAGCCGGATCAGGAAAAACACGTACGTTGTGTGCGCGCGCGGCATTGGCGATACGTGATGAGCGTCTGACGCCTAATCAGGTCATGATTTTGGCCTTCAACAAGGCTGCTGCTGTTGAGGTGAAGCACCGTATCCAGAAGACAAGTGGCATCCCTGACTATCAAAACGCCAGGACTTTCCACAGCCTTGCCTACCAGCTCGTCAAGCCCAAACGGAAACTGCTATTTGATACTGGCGGCCATCCTTCTGCCCGCGAACAGAGCCGCTTCGTTCAGCGCATGATGCAACGAATCCTAAACCCCGCATTCAAGGAAGCGATGGTTGAGTTTTTTCGGAAGGAACTAGAGCAGATTGAAAATATCGGTCGAGACCTGCCGCCCAAAGAATATCTGCAATTTCGCCGGGCTTTAGAGTTGGTAACTCTACGCGGTGAAAGAGTAAAATCCAACGGCGAGAAGTTCATCGCCGACTTTCTGTTCGAACATGGGATCGAGTATCGGTACGAACGCGCTTGGGAATGGAAAAGCGACTTCCTGGACGGCGCGACATACAAGCCCGATTTTTCCATCGTCGCGAACGGACATGATTACATCCTTGAGCACTGGGCGATCGACCCGGAGAATCGTAATGCGGATCTGCCAGAACATTGGGATATATCCACAGAACAATACCGGAAACAAATCTTGGACAAAAGAGCGTTTTGGGAATCAAAGGGTAAGCCACTGCTAGAAACGCATGCCGGCTTGGCGCTAGATGGTCGAAAGACGTTTGAGAGCCGGATAAGGAGCGTTCTCCAAAGAGCCGGCATCCGGTGCCAACGACTTCCAAAGGACGAGATCATCGGCCGTGTCTTCGAAAAAGACTTCGCCATATCCCGGATGGCAGAGCTATTCATGCAGTTCATTCAGCGCGCCAAAAAGCGCGGCTGGTCGGCCGACGTAATCGCCTGCCGCATTGCGGAAAAGCCAGACAAGGAGCCCCGTGCCAGGATGTTCCATCAACTCGCCTTGCGCGCGTACCGTGAATATGAAGATATGTTAGACGAGCATCAAGCCATGGACTTTGATGACCTCCTCGTGCAAGCGGCTGAGGAGGTAGAGGCCCGCGGATCATCGGCCAGTATTCACCTTGGGCAGGGCCGAATGCAACCACTTGGCAATCTTAGGTGGATTTTGTTGGACGAGTTCCAAGACTTCTCCGAACTGTATTTTAGAATGCTTGGCGCAATCTTAAGGGCCAACCCAAGTATCCGATTAGTGGCGGTTGGTGACGACTGGCAAGCTATCAACGCCTTTGCCGGGGCAGAACTTCGTTTTTATGAGCGATTTGGCGAATACTTTCCTAACGCAGAGACAGTTGGAGTTACGACCAACTACCGAAGTAATCGGTCAGTTGTCACCGCCGGAAACCAACTGATGAACGGACGCGGAACTCCGGCAAAGGTCAGTCGATTAGCACAGGGGCATATTGAAACGAAATATCTCGGTGATGTTTGGATTGAGTTCCGGCCGGGAGATCAGTTTCGGGAGAAGCGAGAGTCCGACTATCTATATCTTTTACCACGATCTGATGGGAAAAACCCGTCCGAGTTCGCGTTACGGCAAGCACAGGCATTGAAGCAATGTACACAGATTATTCTTGGTTCACCGGATCAGAAAACCATACTATTGGCCCGCACCGGCAAAGTCTATGGAATCGAGCTAGCAGACTTCAGAGCTCGGCTGATCAAGATATTGTCTACCCTCAGAAAGGTGAAGCCAGAGAGTCTAGAAAAGTGTATTAACACAATGACTGCGCATAGTTCGAAAGGCCAAGAAGCGCACCGAGTCATTATTCTGGATGTCACATGGCGGCAATTTCCAAAAATACATCCGGATAACCTTCTGTTCGAACTATTTGGCGTGACACCCCATGCTGTGCTTGAAGAAGAGCGACGGCTATTTTACGTAGCCATGACTCGAGCTGAGCACTGCCTGTACATGTTAACGGACAAAGGTACGGAGTCACCTTTCCTCAATCCCATAAAGAATAAGTCGATGATGGACGCAGACCTAAATAAATGCGGCCTCAACAAGTCACCTTCATTAGGTAGTTTTGGGGCAAAGATCCGGACACGGATCGAGACGTCTGGCGCGCTTACCGAAACCGCATCAACACCAAGAACAAAGGACATGAGTCCATGGGTTCTTGTACGCGCAAACGTATCCCCTTGCCTCCGAGATCTGGTCTCTGCACTTCAGGAATCTGGCGCGCCAGCACCAGACACGGAGTATTATTTGCCGGGCGAAGACGACTTATTTTCTGAGCTGGCATGGCCAGAGGCATCGCCACCTGTAGCCATTTTGACTGAGGAGCAGATGGTCAATTCGGAGAGATGGGTCTCCCGCGGGTGGAAAATACCTAGCCCGGATCTACCGATTGAAACTATTGTGGCGGGAATAAAGTACTACGCGCTCAGCCGAAACTAATTCAATTTAGCTGAGTTAGTTTTCCTCATCTTTAATTCCAATTGCCGCCGCCCCTGTTCCTATCGTAATTAACAATGCTGAAATAATTTGGAGGATCCACGCACCAACAACGACGCCACCAATCAACATAAGGCCAGTCGCCATCGAAGTTGTGAATAGTGTATATATTCCAAAAATGAATATCGCGAGCAGAGCTATGCCGCCAAATACTTGCAGTAGATATCCAAGCCCCAGAAATAACGTCATTATTGCGAATCTCATTGGTAATCCCCTTTTTACTATAAGCCAACCAATAAGAAATATATCGGCTTAACAAGCCATATTATGAAGCTTTTACTGGATACATATACCAAAGCGGCCGATAAGGACGATGGGGCATATCACGGTAGTGAGTCAACGAAAAATGATGCTGCGTTCGGTATTATCAGGTTTATTTCTTTTATTTTATTCGATCACCTTGGTATGGGCAGGAGTGTATAGCCCGCCCGGCCTATACGATGTAGAGCACCAGACCTTTGATAATGGCCTTCAAGTCATTCTCAAACCCCGCGACACTGCTCGTACCGTTTCTATTAGATTGGCGGTGGGTGTAGGATTTTCCGACTTCCCCTGCGGCAGGCGAGAAACTCCGCATTTTCTTGAACATTTACTATTCGCGGGCACCTCCAATCACACAGAAGCGGAGCTGGACGCGCTTATCCGCGATTACGGGGGGTATTGGAACGCAACGACTTCGACGGACGACACAATATATGAAGTCGATCTCTACAGCCCCTATACGGATGAAGGGCTGGATCTCCTTTATGAGATAGTAACGGATTCGACCATGAGCGAGGAGCGCGTGGCCGTTACCCGCGACATCATCCACCGCGAGAGCGGGGGAAAGCCCTCTAACTTGGATGCCTGGCTTTACGACAATGGGATTGGCAAATCGGGACTGGACAAAGCCGCGCAATTTTTATCTCAAGGCTGCACGCGTAAGGAAACTGCCGAAAATATTACACGAGACGATATCGTGGCGACTTTCAATCGCTATTATGTTCCTAACAACATGACACTGATCGTCGTGGGTGATTTTTTGCCACACCGTGTCAGGGAGAAAATCATACAGACCTTCGGTCGGTTACCCGCCTCTACGGTTTCTCGCGTATCACAGAGACTGGCAACAGCGTACACCGGACCGCTACGCCTCTCGGGCACCCTCAACCCTCCGTTAGGCAGTGATGCCTGGATCGCGTTGGCCTTCCCTACAAATGGTTTTCGGGGTAGTGATTATTATGCCCACACTTTGATCGCAACATATCTGGACTTCGTCCTCTATGACGCCTTGAGAACCGAATCTGGCCTGGCGTATGCGCCCTCAGTTGAACTGGTCAATAACCTCGAACACGGCGCACTTCTACTTAGTGCTGATGTAGATCTCGAGCACGTACAGGATGCGACAGCGATCATCCAGCGAGAACTCGACAAACTGCGAACCGACCCGCTGGACGCATCAAGCTTTGAAGCCGTCAAACGTCAAGAGCTTCTAAGCCGGGTACAGGGGATAGAGGCCAACAGCGACATCGCTGACTACTATGCAAATTCTGCATTTGAGCTGAAGCTTTACGGGGATTTCGTGGACGAAGAGGAACGCATCACGGCCCTAACACCGGCGGATATACATAAAGCCGCACAACAGCTGTTTTCGCCGGACAAACAGCTTGTGATCATTAATGAGCCCACCCTGACCTATGGGCAACTGGCATTGCTGCTAGCCGGACTATGTACTTTTTTAGCTCTGATTGTATTTCGCAGGAAATTGTTTAAAAAGAACGCATAAGGGCGACAGCCATGCACGAGGTATTTATAATATTCTAATGTGCGGACGCTATAACATCATCACCGACGCCCAGGCCTTAGTTGATTATTTCGACGTGCTGAATGAAATCGATTTTTCGCCACGCTACAACATCGCACCCTCCCAGGACGTTCCCGTCGTTCGGCAGCAGGACGCCGGGCGGGAATTGGCGCTGCTGCACTGGGGGCTGATCCCTTTCTGGGCCAAGGATGAGAAGCTCAAATACAGTATGATCAACGCCCGGGCCGACACGGTGCACGAGAAACCTGCCTACCGCGAGGCGTTCAAGAAGCGCCGCTGCCTGATTCCGGCAAGTGGTTTCTATGAGTGGCGCAAAGAGAAGGGGCGCAAGCAGCCCTACAACATCCGGCTGAAGGATACCGACATCTTCGCCTTCGCCGGGCTGTGGGAGCATTGGGAGGGTCCGGAGGGCGAGGTGATTGATTCCTGCTCGATTATCGTGACCGAGGCGAACAAACTCATCGAGCCTATCCATGACCGGATGCCGGTGATACTTTCGACCAAAGGTTACGATACTTGGCTCGACCCGGACAACCACAACACGAACACGCTTCGCGACCTGCTCACACCCTACCCGCCTGCGAAGATGGAGTGCTATCCAGTAAGCACTGTGGTCAACAATGCACGGAACGAAGGGGCGGATTTGATTAAGGAAAAATACTAACGTTCATCATCGCCAGACGGTCCGCGCCAGCAAGTACCTGGGGAAAACTGCCCAGCCGCGGAATGACTGCGGTTGCCTATGGTTGGGCTGAATCACGAGAAATGGCTAGAAATCGCTTGGCTCTCGCACGTCCGGAAGCAACAGTAAAAAGCGGCATGATAGTAAAAGCCCCGCGCGTGTTTCGCTATGGTAGCCCGTTCATTCTTAACTAAAAGGGTTACCAGATGAACCGAAAGATTTCGATGAAATACTACCAATACCACGCCGAGCCTTTGCCCACCCTAGAAGAACTCGAACTTGCTCACCCGGGCTGTGGCCAATTTAAAGCAAAGAAATATTTTGGCTCTGGCGATGCAATCCTCGTCTGCGAGAAGTGCGGCGTGAACCTCAGACTATTACTGGACGCCCAGCAACAATTGATCATAAACGCCTTCGTTCCCGAGACGTACCCGGAGATAGAGGCCAGAGAATTTTTCGAGAAGACATTCGACGACCCACTTACTGTCATCTGGAGCATTAAGTCGTTCGAGCAATAGCATGGCTCAAGCCCGCGACACCGCCCGCCCGGCCCCGGTGCATCGGCGCCGGGAGAAGCTTTGCCAGTTGAGACCAAGGGCGGCGGCTGACGGCCCGGGACCAACTAGGGGGCCGGGCAGGTGGGCGGGGGAGGCGGATGGGCGAGCGTGAGCGAGCATATAACTTCGTACATGGATCCTTAGTGATAATAACAGTTGCGCAGCCTCAGCCGCCTATAACTTTAATTGATTTAAAACAGGGCAAACGACCAAAAGTCAGAACTCAGGATATGTTTCTTCATTTACAGAACCCATCATTTGGTGGGAAAAAGTCTCAAGGTAAACCCATTTATATTGCCCTCATCGCCATCCAATTGCTCGTAATGTATGATATATTTTACCTCTATATTAATGAGGATAGCAGTGGTGATTCCAATTGCTAAGCATTCGTTTTTATTATTAGTCGTCCTTTTCAGTGGTGGCTGCGCATCAATACACACACCAGTTCAGATCAATTCGGACAAGCTGCCGGCAAAACAGGGAAACACGCTAGCTGTTGCTTATACCAACACCTATTTTCAACCACGATTTATGGGCATATTTAAGCCTTTTATTGATGGACCCTTAGGCTGGTATGCATTCGGCAATTATGAAGGCAGGAACGATCGACGCCTCGAGAGCAATGAATATGAAAAACTGCTTGGTGCTTTTGATGTCAGCCAACATTTCATTAAGGAATTGAGACAAGGCACGAAGTCAAGCACGTTACTAAGCTTAGTCTTTAACGACAATGCTGATATAACAGTCAAATCCGTTGAATACGTTAAATGTTCCGATGCGGGCAGTTGCACTGCTATTGCAGAGGCTTTACCGAGCGACAGCCCAACCATTGCAGTAATGAAGATGGCATATGGTATTGGAATGCGCCAAGGAAAAGAACAGTTTGGATTTGTCAAATCATATCGACCGTTTATTAGGGTCATGGGGATCGCGCGACGAGCAGATAACCACCAGGTCATCTGGCGCGATACAGTGATTGTATTTGGAGAGAAGGCCTATCGCGGTAGTGAGGCGAACGCTGACCAGATTCCTAGAGAAGAGCTAATCGATGCATTTAAGGGCATATCAACTGACGCGGTTAAACTGATAGTAAGAAGTTTGAACGGAGAAAAACTCGAAAAAATGCCCGTGCTCGATGATCTAGCGTCTTCAGATCAAGAGTTTTAGTTCGAACTGAAAAACCTCAGGAAGCCTATTTTATCGGGTTTTAACTTCTAATTAGTCGTGCTTACGCCAATTCTGATTTCATTTTATGCTGAGGCTTCTAACGGAATCAGCCAAAGCCTTGTATACATTCCGACATTACTGTCCTCAGCATAAAGAGGTACGTCTATCAGCACGATCAGCGTGCATTATTAAAGTCTTAATCCTTGCCGCAGCATGACAAAAGCCGACTAAGGCAACGTTATTGACCTTTTATGTTATTCGCCGGATCGTGTCGAAATCCGTTAGCTTGCCATTAAAGGGCTCGTAGCAACCAGCCGAGCTGGGCGAGTGCGAGGCGGTGGCGGGAACGGAGGGGCCAGACGGGAAGTGAAGGCACTGAGGGCATTGCGCAGGTGGCGAAGGCGTATCTGGGCCGTAGCCGCCGGAGCATTGCCCGGCGG
>MRWF01023985.1_pt1 | contig 115552 bp, 108 predicted proteins | sample 1013331 | NCBI WGS metagenome assembly MRWF01 (sample SAMN06117577, study PRJNA244670) | biofilm metagenome | biome: Water; feature: Cathode Biofilm; material: Biofilm; isolation source: microbial consortium enriched at the cathode of a solar microbial fuel cell | place: USA: District of Columbia... | reverse complement strand
TGGTCCTGCTCGCGCAGGAAGTCGCGATTGTCACGGGCATCGTGTGCACTGTCCAGACGCAGCAGGATGGGCTTGTCCGTCAGTGACCGGGCCCGGGGCAAAACCCGTTTGAGGGTATCCAGAAAACCGTTATTGGCGTGCTGGCTGCCAGGGCGTAGCTCGCAACCCAGGCACCAGCCTTCCTGGCCCAGATACGCGGCAATGGGTGCATAGCCGTCGTAACCCTTGTAGGTGTAGCTGACACCCTCTTTATGGGTCTGGCTGTTGTCCATGGGAAAGACATCCATATCCAGGGCAACATGGCCCATCGCCAGTGGTGACACCGGCGCTTCGACGGACTGAAGAAATTCAACGCTGGCATCCTCCAGCAATGGCGTCAGGGCTTGGGCATCTTCATCAAATCGCTGGCGCAAACGGGCTGAAGATGGCGACTGCTTGATGCCCATCGCCGATTTGAAGAACGGATCTGTTCGTACCGGCTCGGCCGCCTCGAAATCGCTCTTGCCCAGCGTGATCAGGCCCAGGTAGGTGCGGATCAGCTCAATGTTCGGAATACCGTGCCGCTTGACGACTGTGCGAGCGGTTTTGATCAGCGACGTGTGCCGGTTCAGGCAGTGGCCCACCAGGGCCAGTCCGCCGTGGGGTGTATAGACTTCGGTTCGGGATTGCTGGAGAGTGAAAGTACGCATGAGCTAAATGCACTGACTGGGTGAATGGATGTCAGGTGCTATTATATCGCCCAAGGCTTTGTTATTGCAGGCTTTGGATACAGTTTCAGCCGGTTGAACTCACGGATTCAGGAGTTTGCTAATGGCGGCGACCCCGAAGTCAGCGACAAAGTGGCAGGCTTTATCACCTTCTACGCCAGCAGCCTTGCAGTTCCCGCCCGTCGCGCCATGGAAAACCCGGAAGTGCAGCAAGGCGCCAGACTCGTTAGCAACACGGGGTGTGCCGCCTGCCACACACCAAAGCACACGACCGGTCTGGTCGCTGACCGGCCAGACCTCAGCGACCAGACGATCTGGCCCAGCCATTTTGTGGCACGGGGGCGAAGCCGAGATATCCAGGGAACAGTTCAAGGCACGATTCAGGACTGAACGTGCGGTGCTGATTGCCTTCCTGAAAGTGCCTGAAGAGGCTCCCGGTTGCACTAAAGTCTAATGTTAATTGGCTTCTCAGTCATCGGGCTTGTGCTACGATCAGTGTGGTTAATATTGTTGCTGTGCCCAGCGCTGACGCAAGACCTGAAGCCACTTGAGTTTCGGGACAAGAGGGCGCAGCACTTTATGATAATGGACGTAGTACGCATGACACGTTCAGTAATAAATCAATAATAATTAGGGGTTTATGATGCTAATGACAAATAGAAAAGCGGCACTGAGTTCAGCGCTCGCACTGGTGATGGCGGGGTTATCTTCGCCGGGTCACGCCATGGAGTTCAAGGTGTCCGGCCAGCTGGATCGTGCGTTCACCGTCGCGGATAACGGGAATGAGACTGATTACGCGAGTGTCGACAACATCGGTTCCAACTCACGTTTCCGGTTCACTGGCAATGAGAAGATGGCCAACGGCATGAACGTCGGTTTTATCTATGAAATGTCAGTTGTTCAGTTCGGATCCACGGAGTTCGATATCGGCAAAAATTCCGGGGGGGGTGACGTTAACCTGGATACCCGGAAAATTGACATCTATCTCGAGGGTGACTTTGGTAAGGTGAGCTTCGGCAAAGGCGATGGTGCTGGCTACTACGCCAACATGATGGATTACTCCGGAACGCTCTACTACGGTGGCGGTGCCTGGTATACCCTTTATTCTTCCGGCATCAGTTTTGTCGATGATAACGGCAACCAACTTTACAAAATTGGTCAAACCAACAGCGTCTTCAATGCCGTTGGTCGACAAGAGCGTATCCGCTACGACAGCCCGTCGATCGGCGGTCTGGTGCTGTCGACCAGTCTCGACAACGGCAATGCCTATGAACTGGCGGCCCGCTACCACGTAGATTTGCCGGGAGCCAAACTGGCCACGGGGCTGAGCTGGGTTGATACTAATGATCTGAATATTGAGGCCTCGCCCACCAATGGTCAGCCACTCACCCCCGGTTCGGAATTCAAAGCCAAGCAAGTCCTTAGTGCTTCGGCGTCTTTGTTGCTGGACGGTGGCCTGAACTTTACCGTCTCCTACGGTAATGATAAAACCGACGCAATGGCCAATGCGGGGCAGGCTAATCAAGAAGGCTTTGATGCGACCAACCTATTCGGTCAGGTAGGCTACTTGACTGGCGCCCATCACTTTGCAGTCAACTATGGCGAGACCAAAGATCTGATTGTTGAGGGAACCAAGGGAAGCCAGATTGGTCTGGCATACGTGTACGACTGGTCGAGCGCGGTCCGCTTGTTCTCCTCGTATCACCTGTATTCGCTTGACCTGCCTTCGTCGGTCAAGACCGCTGAAGGATGGGGCGATGCCAACGATATCAGCCAGCTCTATGCCGGTATCCGGGTCGCCTTTTAACCAACGGGTCTGACCTGAATAACGGACAGGAATAAAATATGCACAAACTGCGGTTATGGATAATTCCCGTGCTGGTAGTGGCTCTGTCGGGCTGCGGACTTAATGTGGTCCGACCCGCTGACACGACGACGATGCCGGGAGAAGACCGCCTGCCTGATGGACCAGGCCTGTTTGCCAGCAGTCCCGATGACAGCGCCCGGGAGGGATATTCTATCCTGTCGGGTCGTTGCTCGGATTGTGCGACCAGTCAACGCGCCGGAGGGAAGGCGGCCCCGGACTCTGACACCTACAGAAGCTTCGAAGCCTTCAGGCGGATGGATCCAGACTCACAAGAATACAGGGAATTTCAGAAATGGCTGGAATGGAAACAGTTTCGCCAGTGGAAATCCCGGCAGCAATGAGGCTCGGGGGTGAAAAACTCTACCGTGCCCCGTGCCGACTGTTATGACCAAGCCCCGCTCAACTTTCCTTTATCTGGTAGATGCTTGTCGCTTTTCTGCCATCTCTGCTATAACTACTTGTCGCTGGATTGGCTTGGTCGACGATACCTACAAAAAATCTCAAATCAGAGACGTCGGAGGAATAATGAAAACAATACCAAAGTGCATTGGTTAGGGATGCCTGGGAGCGCTGATCGCTGTAAACGGCGTACCCGCCGCCATGGCTGTTGAGGTTACCACGGCATCGGGAGTGAGACTGGACATAATCACCCAGGGCAAGTTTCAGCCCACATACTTCGGAAACTTCGATCTGGACAGCAGCAAAGAAGACGCTGCCACCGGCGAGACTTCGTTCGGTAGCTACGATGTTTACTGGATGCCAATTAACGATGGGTTGATTTCAAACTCTACCGACCCGAGCCGGCCGACTGCGAACGTGGCAAACGGGGAACCCGACAGGGACGTTTACGCATCGAAATTTGATACTGACCTTGGCAACGACAGCCGGGTTTCCCCATCCTGACCTATAGCGATAACCAACAGCAGACCGCGCAGGCGACCTATTTCGGTGTCGAGTACATTGGAAACATTGGAGTTATGAACGTCCGGGCCCTGGACGGAGCCGGTTATGGTCCGATCTCCAACGCCGGTACCGGTAACAACCCGGGGCAGATCATGCTTTCGGTCGGAAGCTCCGGCAACCTTGCGTCAATCTCGCCATCTCCATGAAATCCGCTGACTCCCGGAAATACCTGTTTTCAACACTGGTTGATAAGGCCGGAGAGGTCGAGCGGGTTGCTGATACGAAGCCCGCGTTCGATACTGCTACATCCCCGCGAAGGATTCTGCCTCTGCCATCGGGTTTCAATCCGTAGAGGGTGTCGTCCTTGCCTACATCAGCGCAGGACAACCCCGGCCGGCTGGTTTTTCTCTTCGATGCAAAACTGGTGCTGGGCTCAGTCACCTCTGAAAGCATAAAGCTGATTGATGAGCTGCAGTCCGACATCAAGGGCTCAAAAGCGATTTACCTTACAGTTGGCCAGTCTTGGTATAAATTACATGGACGGCGAAGACGCGAATAACAATGGCGGCGACGAACTTCGCGGAAGAGTCCAGTATGTCTTTTGATGGTTAACCAGAGGCGACGGCAGAACACTCTGCCCCTTTTTTTGTGCGCCCGGCAGGGGCGCACTCCTGGAGGTGCAAGTCCTCCCGTAAGCTGGCCACAGCGAACGAAGTGAAGCGCAACTGCGGAAGGGCGAGCAACTGTTGAGAGGAAGCGTGGAGCGTAAACCGTGAGCCGATGAACAAGAATCGGATATGAGGCACTGCCGAGCAGGGCGAGCGGGCCAGAAGCCGCGAAGCTCTTGTGGCCAAGGCGATGCGGCGTAAATCCGGCGGTTGTGCGGTGAAGGAGTGTGTTCTTACCCGGGGATATCTCGCCTTATGCCTGAAAGGGCAACGTGGCAACACGGAGCGGAAAGGTGAAGCCTTGCCAGATGTGACCAGCGATGAAACAGGACTCCCGCGACGAGAATCGGAGGGCGCAGGGCGAGGCCTGCTTGAGCAGGTATTCGCACGAGAGAATATGCAACGGGCATGGAAGCGCGTGAAGGCCAACAAGGGAGCGGCGGGTAGGCATCCCGAAACCGGACGGAAGTGAACGGGAACTGCTGCGCCTTGGCGCGAGTCCCTGGGTTGTGGAATCCGTGGCGGCCCTGAGCCGTCGCTGGTGGCATAACAGTCGGTCTGCCATTCACAACGTGCTGACGATTGCCTACTTTGATCGGTTGGGCGTGCCGCGTCTCTCGTGATACCTCAACGTCGCGAACCGCCCGGTGCGGACCCGCTTGCCGGGTGGTGTGGGAGGGGCGGAGCCTAGTGGCTCCCCCCTATCCCGATTAGGGCTTTATGGTGTTAAAACCACCACCGGACGCCCGCCACGAAGCTGGAGGACTCGACGTCTTCCCCCTCGCGCTCACGAAGGTCCTCTGTGTTGCCCAGAAAGCGGGTGTAAGAAACACCCACGTAGGGCGCAAACTCCCTCGAAAAGTGGTATCTCAGGCGGAGCCCCAGGCCCACATTGTTGATGCCACTACCGACGCCCCATTCCTCGACATCGCTGAAGGCGACGAGCGTTTCGCCGCGGCCCTGCAAAATGAGCCTTTGGGTCAGCAGCCAGTCGTACTCGGCTTCAAGATCGTATGACACGTCACCGTCGTCGGTCACTCTGAAGTTGGTGTCTACCTCAAACCAGTACGGGGCAAGTCCCTGCAATCCAACGATGGCAGAATAGCGTTCCTTATTAGGGCTGGGGCCAAACGTTGTCTGGGCACCCAATCCTGTCTGTATATCCCAGAAGCGATCGAAGCGATAGCTGTACTGCACATCAAAATTTTCGATGTCGCCGCTGTCGCTGGATAGATCGGTCTCACCTTCCGTTTCGACCCAGAGCCGATTGCGATCTTTGCCAATCCATCCCTGGGCATCCCACAGGGCCATTTCGTTGTTGCCGTCACGCTGGTATTCCAGCCGGTCAAACAGAACCTGGCCAAACACCTGGTTGTCATGTATTGGCAGTGTCCAGTCCGGTTCGGCCTGAACGCCAGTACCAGCGGCGCCGGCTCCCGAGGCAAGCGTTAAGGCTGAGGCACCCACAACCCACTTGATGCGATTCATCATAATGTTCATCCCCTATCCCGTTAAACGACCGACACGACACGAAACATGCCTGCGTCCATGTGGTACAGAAGGTGGCAATGGAAAGCCCAGTCACCCGGTGCATCCGCTGTGATCAGCGCGGATACACGCTCGCCGGGTTTGACGGAAATCGTGTGTTTGCGTGGACGATATTCACCTGCACCGGTTTCCAGTTCCATCCACATGCCATGCAGGTGAATGGGGTGATCCATCATCGAGTCGTTGACGAGGATCAATCGCAGGCGCTCGCCATGGTAGAACTTGACCGGGCCATCGACTTCAGAGAACTTTTTGCCGTCGAACGACCACATGTAACGTTCCATATTGCCGGTAAGGTGCAGTTCCACCTCGCGTTCGGCCGGGCGCTTGTCGGGCCAGCCCTCAATGCTCTGCAACTGGGAATAAGTCAGCACCCGATGGTTGGCTGTTTCAAAGCCTACACCAGGGTCATCCAGACGCGATTGCGGGCTGGAAGCCACCATGGCCGCCCCGGGACCGTGATTATCAGGGCCATGGGATATCGGCCGACCCGCCGTCGGGACCTCATTCATCGTTGCTTTGTCCGAGCTCATCTTGTTCATTCCCGAGTCGGCGCCATTCATCATCATTTGGCCATGGGCTTTGTCGTTGCTGCCTGACATCATTTCCATCTTGCCACCCATGTCCATGCCGCTGTCCATGTTCATATCGCCGTCCTTGCCCATGGCGCCCATGCTCATCGCGCCCATGCCCATGGCGGCCATACCGCGCTCGGTTCGCGGATACATGGGCGGTACTGGCGCCTCCATTCCCTTGCGGGTGGCTAACGTTCCGCGCACATACCCCGACCGATCCTGTGACTGGGCAAACACGGTGTGAGCCGTGTCGGTTGGCTGTACAATCACGTCGTAGGTTTCCGCCACGCCAATGCGGAATTCATCCGTTTCAACGGGTTGCACTGGTTGGCCGTCAGCGGAAATAACCGTCATCGGGAGGCCCGGGACACGGACATCAAAGAAGGTCATCGCCGAGGCATTGATGAATCTCAGGCGAATTTTCTCGCCGGGACGGAACAGCCCGGTCCAGTTGCTGGCGGAAGGCGATCCATTCATCAGGTAGGTATATTCAGAAGCGGTTACATCCAGAATATCCCGGGGGCTCATTCGCATTCTGCCCCACATGCCGGCTTTGCTCCACGCAGCATCCCAGCCCATGGTTTCAACATCCTTGAAGAAGTCGCTAACGGTGCGCTGGTTGTAGTTATAGTAGCCCTCTGCCACTTTCAGGTTGCGGAATACGTCCTCGGGAGAGTCAAAGGTCCAGTCAGATAGAACCACAACGTATTCGCGATCATAGGCCACCGATTCGGGCTCGGCAGGATCAATGATAATCGGCCCATAGTGGCCTAGCTGTTCCTGAAGGCCAGAGTGGCTGTGGTACCAGTAGGTGCCATGCTGTTCGACCGGGAAACGGTACTCAAACGTTTCGCCGGGCATGATGCCGGGAAAGCTGACGCCAGGAACGCCATCCATCTGGTACGGCAGAATCAGACCGTGCCAGTGAATGGATGTTGCCTCCGGTAGCGTATTGGTGACACGCAAGATTGCCTCGCGCCCCTGTTTGAGGCGCACCAGAGGCGCTGGCAGAGTGCCGTTGATGGTGATGGGCTGTTCCGAGACTCTGCCCCCTATCTTGAGAGGTGTTCTCGCGACGGTCAGGTCGTAAATGTCAGCGCCATTACGCACGGTGTGAAATGCATTCGTGTTGTCCAGTTGTCCTCTAGCATAGGCCGGTAACAAACTGTCGAAACCGGCAAGAAGTCCCATTGTGGCAGCTCCTTGTATAAGGCGGCGCCTGGACACACCTGCATAGAAATGTCTATCGCTCATAGGTTGCTCCTAAAACCATGTATATACAGCTTCTCGCGTTCGTGGCTCGATTGTTGACTCTACCCGGTGCAACTGAAATCAAACTGAAAAGTCGACCGGTAACCCCCCATTTTTAACGGGTTGCTGTTTTTCTGGGGAGTTGCCGTTACTGGTACAATCCATGGCAGACTGGCGAAACTTTCCCACCACGAAAAACGGCGCTTACAAATGAAAATTCTGATTGTTGAAGACAATGCTGTACTTGCCAAAAAAATATCGGGCTGGCTTGCGCAGGCGCACTACACAGTAGATATCGCCAAAACCGGCAAAGAAGCGGACTCGTTGATTGAAACAAGCTCCTACCAGGCCGTTATTCTCGATATCGGACTGCCCGATGAAAATGGACTGTCTTTAATGCAAAGATGGAGAAAAAACGGGAAAAAAGAGGCCATCCTTATTCTGACCGCACGCTCCAACTGGACTGAGAGAGTAGAAGGGTTGAATGCGGGAGCTGATGATTACCTTCCCAAACCGTTTGAGTTTGATGAACTGAAAGCCCGGCTCAGTGCGATTATCCGAAGAAAGGACGGCAGAACGACAGACCAGATCAGTGTTGACGGATTCAGTCTCAACGCCACCTACCGAACGCTTACCACGCCCGACCAGAAAGAGTTCAGACTGACAGCTACGGAATTCCGCCTTTTACAGTGTTTCCTCCGTTCACCGGACCGAGTGTTTTCCCAGGACGAACTGGTTGAATCCCTCTACAACATAGAAAGATGCCCCACCAGAAATGTCGTTCAGGTTTACATAACCCGGCTTAGAAAAATAATAGGGGTCAATAAAATAAAAACATTGCGTGGCCAGGGCTACTACTTTGAAAAAGATGCTACCCGCTGAACGCCCGAGTGAACCAACCAGGTTAAAATATGTCTGCTCCAAAAAGTATCCGCAGAACAGCCATTCAGTATGGTGCTGTTTTCAGCCTCGTATATTTTACTCTGATATTCTTTTCACACACCTACGTGATAAAGCAACTATCGGACGAGTCCAGGAAGCAACACCTGAACAAAGAGCTGGGAAACTTTCAGGCAATCATTGAGGCTGAATCCCCCACAACCGACGACCTCAGCAACATGATCAATCAGTTTGAAATGCTTCTGGGGCATGCCATCGTCATCGAAACGGCTAGCGGAAGCGTCCTGGCGAGCCCGAACTTTGACCAGAGCCAACTGCAGGGCGCTGCAGAGAAGCCCGAGGGTTTCATCCACATAGCGCAGGGTGCGAACACGCTTTTCGGGCTTAGACGTACGTTCACTGCTACTGGAAAGCTGGCCTCAATCACCGTTCTTGAAACCGAGGGGGCGCTCTCTGAACGACCGCTGAAGGCCCACCTGACATTGCTCGGTGCCTCGGCCGTTCTTCTGGCGATACTGCTGGCACTGATTGGAACCACCACACATCTGACGTTAAAGCCCATCAGTAGGATAAAAGAGGACCTGAGACGGCTCCAATCCGGGAAACAAAGTCGTCTGAACCCTCACGTGCCGGAAGAGTTTCGTCCGCTGATCCGGCAGCTCAATGATTTGCTCGAGCTGTCAAACCGGCGGCTGGACCGCCACCGCCGCCTGAATTCCGATCTCTCTCACCTGGTCAAAACCTCTATTTCTGCCAATCTTGCCATTTTGTCGGATATCGATACCTTGCCTCCGTCCCGGGAGGATGTTGTGTTTATGGCCTCTAACTTGCGGGAGCTTGACAAATCCCTGAAATACCGGATGAGCAAAGCAGACATATCAGGCAGACAGATGGGACGGACGTGCATGCCGGTTGAAATCACGGCAAGTGTCATCACCGTTATGGAAAAAATCTTCCCTGACACGGTTTTTCGCCTCCACACCAACTTACCTGAAAACTTCAGCTGGCCAATGGAACGGCAGGATCTTTCAGAGCTACTTGGCAATTTACTCGAAAATGGCGGGAAGTGGTGCCAGACAACCGTCGACGTTACAATCGTCCGCACGTCATCAGGGCTCTCCATAGAAGTAGCGGACGATGGCCCCGGAATTTCTCCCGAGGCGGCAGCCACTGTCATGAACAGGGGTGCCAGGCTGGATGAAACGGTCGCGGGTTTTGGGCTCGGATTGTCCATCGTGTCCGAGATTGTCGAAGACAACCTCGGACACCTGGAAATCGGATCCTCGAAAAACGGAGGAGCCAGGATTCTGATTTTACTGCCATTTCCGGACTAGATCACTGCCAAAAGGCCAGCCATCTTGAAAATCCGGCCTTCAAAGACTCAGTTTTAGCAGTAATCAGCTGCGTCATTAATCATTCTTCGAGTTTAATTCAGAATCAACGGGGTCATTCTGGCTGTCTGTTGGCGGAAGATCGATCGAGAATAGCTGGTACCGTTCGTTCTCCCCCAACTTCTGAGCGTCAGTGGCCCGCGGACCAAGAACCTTATCTACCGCATCGTTTGGAATTGCGGCAAAGACCCTGGCGTACCCGTCAGCGTCCAGCAGACTGTCGAATTCTGTGGAGGTGATTTCGACAGCGTCGCCCAACGAATAAAAACGTGCGGAAAATGGCATCTCGCCAATGTAAAAGATTGGACCGTCTCCCGCTTGCTGAATGCTCTCATACCGGCCTATCAATTGCTTCTCGGTTTTTAGTGGTTTTACTCCGCTCACACCTATGAACACAAAAAGGGTAATGAGAACGGGTGCAAGTAATACAGCACCCGACCTGATTCTGGACCAGGGACGTAAATTGAGCTGCGACACCCATCCGGCAATCAGAATGGCCGAGAACGGCAGAGAAGGAAGTATGTAAGTCCAGAGCGTGTTGCCTGCCAGGGTAAAGAACAGCATTGGCGTTATCGCACAAAACAACAGATACAGCGTTGAGGCGTCTTGAACAGCACCAGTGAATATATCCTTTGTTTTGCCTCGCGCCGCCGCAAGGCCAAAGCCAACCAAGCCAATGATACCCCAGGGGAATGAAGCCCAAAGCCAGAATATCCAGATCATGCCCTTGGGCCGGTCATGGGCACTACCGTACAAATCGCCGGCCCACCCGGGGTCCAGAAACCGGCTAAAGTGTTCGCCAATGATGAAATAGTTGAGGAACCCTGGCGTTTTCAATTCAGCGAGCACGTACCATGGCACGGCAATCGCCAGTGTCAGAAGTGAGCCAAGAAGCCAGGGTAATTTTTTCAACGGCTGTAACCGCTGCCTGAAAATAGCAGCCCATAGCACCAGGGGGATAACGGTCAGTACAACAGCCAACGGTCCCTTTGACAACAAACCGATGGCCAGGCCCATGAAAAACCACCAGCGCCAATAGTCAGAGCGCCCTGAAAGCACAAACCACACGCTCACCAAGGAGAGGGTCGTTCCAAATACCAGGAACGTATCCGTCATGACTGCGCCGGCACTGATATAAGTGAGTGCCATCGTGGAAAGCACAAGAGTAGACCACCGAGCGACCGCAGCACCTCGCGCATGATTTGCAAGGCACCACGTCAGCCATACGATTCCAATCGTGGCGAACCATGCCGGTAGCCGCAATGAGAATTCAGACAGTCCAAATATCTTTAGAGAGGCCGCTTGAGCCCAGAATGACAGGGGAGGCTTCCCCCAGAACGGAACGCCGGGTTCAAACCAGGGCGTTATCCAGTCCCCGGATTCAGCCATTAACCGAGCGATTTCAGCGTATCGGGGCTCCGTTGTATCCACGAAGGGAAACAGCGTCATTCCGATAAAGCGACTGAACAATACGGCAGCCAGTACCCAGAACCAGGGCTCAAATCGCTTTAGCATTCTTGACGCCTCTGAAGTTGCTGATTTGGTCTCGGCTTGATACCTCTTTGTTCTCGACCACTTCTTCGGTCAGATACAGTGGTCGCTGTTTCGATTCGATGTAGGTTTTGCCCACATACTCACCAACGATACCAACGCTCACCAGTTGTATGCCGCCCAGAAAACTGATGAGGGCGATTAACGATGGGTAGCCGTCAGTCGGATCGCCGAGCATTATTGCCTTCGCTACAATCCAGACACCGAACAATCCACCAACGGAGGCGGCCAGCAAGCCGACAAGCGTTGCCCATCTGAGAGGTGACACTGAGAAGGAAGTCAGGCCTTCAAGGGCCAGGCCGACCAGGCCCGGGTAGTCCCACTTACTCTCGCCAGCCACTCTCAATGCCCGGTCGTATTCGATGATCGTCGTTGGCATACCAACCCAGGCAAAGAGTCCCTTCATGTAGCGGTTGCGCTCTCCTAACCGGAGAAGGGCATCAACTGCCCGCCTGCTCATCAATCGGAAATCACCCGTGTCGACCGGGATTTCAGTGCGACTGGTCTTATTCAGCAAGCGATAGAAAAGGTGCGCACTCCAGCGCTTGAGAAAACTCTCGCCTACACGTGATCGACGTTGCATCAGAACGACATCAAAGCCGGACTTCCAACTCCTGACCATCTCGGGAATGTATTCAGGTGGATCCTGAAGGTCCGCATCCAGAACGATCACCGCATCCCCCTTGGCATGCTCCAGCCCTGCTGTTACCGCTGCCTCTTTGCCAAAGTTGCGGCTTAGCTTGACGAGACGGATGCTCGATTTCCTTTTAATGAAAGTCCTAACAAATTCGGCACTGCCATCCTCGCTACCATCGTCCACAACCACGATCTCCGAGCGAATATCGAGGCTCGCAAGGATCGGCAATACATGCTCAAAGAATAGGGGAAGCATCGAACGCTCATTGAACACCGGAACCACCAGGGAAAGCAGCTCTGATTCATTCGGCGCACGGGAAGTCTCAAGAGGTTTGTTCATGAAACACCAGCCTTTGGTAGACAACATAGTTAAATACAGCGACAGCCGCAGTGGTTAGAAGCTGAGCAGGCACAACAGAGATTTCAAACAGTTGATGCAGGACTAAAAAGATCAGAACGTTCAGGAGAGCTGCGAGTGAACAGGAAAAGGCATATCGCCAGATGGCCTGGATGTGTGGGCGTGCGTTTGGAAAGGCCAAAGTTCGCTGCAACCAGTAGTTGGTAACCGCTCCTACAACGCTTCCAGAAAAGGTGGCTGCTACGGGGGCCATGCCAAGCAGAACCAGGCCGGACATGGCCGCCCAATGGAAAAGGGTTGCCATTCCTCCGGCGGCAATAAATCCACTTATTCTTTTAAAGGGAACCTTCTTCATCCTGGCCGACACACCCGTGGCTAACCATCGTGCCCGATGTTTCAACAACAATTCCGGAAATGGTGAACATTGACTCTTCAGAAACATCGGGCACCAGAATCACAGTCACAGCCTTCTTTCTAGGAGCAAAGTTCAACAGCAAGACCCTCGTCTCCGTTAAAACGGGCGGAATTACACTTCCATGCATGTAACCGCAACTATGCATTTCCGCCTCACATCTACCGCTGAATATCACCCACCTTGGCTCTCGAAAAGCGACCGAACAGAACCGGCAAAACAAAGAGTGTCAGGAAAGTTGCAGTCACGAGACCACCAACAATCACGCTGGCCAGTGGCTTCTGGATTTCAGCACCCACGCCCGTCGACAACAGCATCGGTATCAAACCGAGTGCCGAGGTTATTGCTGTCATCAAGACAGGACGTAAACGGGAGACGGCACCTTCAAACACCGCGGCATCCACGCTCAACCCATCCTGTATTCGCTGATTGATGCTTTCAACCATAACGACCCCATTGAGCACTGCCACACCGAACAGCGTGATGAAACCGACCGAACTGGGCACCGAAAGATACTGGCCGGAGAGCCAGAGTGAAAAGACGCCACCAATAACGGCAAGCGGCACGTTGACCAGAATCAACAGCGCTTGACCAACCGAACTGAAAGCAAAGTAGAGCAACAGCGCGATCAGCCCCAGAGATACAGGTACCACAATGGTCAATCGTTTCTGAGCTCGCTGCTGGTTTTCGAACTGACCACCAATATCCACCGAATAGCCGGGGGGAAGGTTCACTTCTGACGCGATGGTATCCTGAATATCGGCAACCACACTGCCCATGTCACGACCCTGCACATTGGACTGAATGACCACACGGCGCTGAACGTCGTCGCGGCGCACCTGGGGCGGGCCAGACTCAATAGACACATCGGCCACATCACCGAGTCTCACCCAGGCTCCGGAAGGCGCCTGCAACCTGAGATCAGCAATGGCATCCCGGTCTTCCCGGAAACGTTTGGCCAGGCGCACATAGATATCGTACCGCTCATTTCCGTTGATGATCTGGCCCGCGGCGGCACCACCCAGTCCGTCCCGGACGACACTCATCACATCAGACACGGCGAGTCCGTACCGGGAAAGTGCCTGACGGTCTGGCTGAACCACCAACTGCGCTTCACCGGCAATCTGCTCCATGGCCACATCCCGTGTTCCCTGAACTGTTCGGACCGCCGCTTCAATCTGCTGGCCTTTCTCCGCCAGTACGTCGAGATCCGGGCCAAAGAGTTTGATGGCCAACTGCGCACGAACACCTGACAACAATTCATCAACCCGAGTCGCGATAGGCTGAGAAAAGTTAAACAGTAGTCCCGGGTGCTGTTCGAGCTTCTCCTCAAACAGAGCCTGCAATTCATAGCGATTACTGGCGCTGGTCCACTCCGAAGTTGGTTTTAAGCCAATATAGATCTCTATATTGTTAACGGGCTCCGGGTCGCCACCTATTTCTGCTCGGCCAGCCCGGGAGAGAGCGTAAGTCACTTCTGGAAACTCCATCAACATGGCTTCCAGTTTTGGCGCAACTTCAATCGCCGTATCAAGGCTTGATGAAGGGGCCAGCGTCACCCGGAGGTTGATCGTCCCTTCTTCCAGTTCAGGGACAAACTCCGTACCGAGTCGCGGCACAACAAGAGCCGCCAGCACGACAAGAACAGCCGCCGCGCCAACAACCACGCGGCTATGCTTCAGTGACCAGGCAAGCCCCATGCGATAGAGCTTTTCCAGGGGTTTTAGAATGAAGCTTTCCCGCTCCCGGATACCCTTACGGAACATGTATGACGCCAGCGCGGGTACAACCACCAGAGCGACGATCACCGCCGACACGATAGCCAGCATGATGCTGATTGCCATTGGCTGGAACAGCTTGGCTTCCACACCTTCGAAGCTGAACAGAGGCATGAAAACGACCAGGATAATCGCCGTCGCGAAAAAAATCGGCCGCGCCACTTCCCGGCCGGCTTCCTGGAGACGAAGGGCAATGCCATGATCATCGTGTGACGCGTCCAATGGATCGGGGTCATCTCCAGCCAACTCATCCCGATGGGCGTCATGCTCAGCATCAGGATGGGTCAGATGCTTGAACATGTTCTCAACCATAACAACAGAGCCATCCACCAGCATGCCGATTGCCACAGCAATGCCGCCCAGAGACATCAGGTTGGCCGAGAGACCGAACCAGGCCATGATCATCAGGGCAATCCCGATGGAAATCGGTATTGAAAGCAGCACCAGCGTTGTTGCCCGCAGATTCATCAGGAACAGGGCAAGCACAATCGCAATAAACACAAAAGCCAACAAAAGCGCATTGGTCACCGTCTCTACGGCCTTGGTCACCAGATCCGCCTGGTTGTAATAGGGCTCAAAACGAACCCCACTCGGAAGCGCCTGATTTATGCGATCAATGCGGGCCTCGATGCCGTCGATGGTGGCTTTTGTGTTGGCCCCCATTCGTTTGAGTACAATGCCAGAAACCACTTCACCCAGTTGTTCAACCTGACCGGCTTCATCCTTCCGGGTCATGGTTACCGCACCCTGGCGAATTTCAGTGCCCAGCGCTACCTCGGCGACATCGTTCACTGTCACTGTAATGCCATCACTGGTTTTAACGGGCACCTGACGGATCTGCTCGAGCCCCTGCTCGCCATTACCCAGCCAGCCCATACCGCGAATAACCAACTGCTCCTGCCCGCGGCCCATATACCAGCCCCCAACATTGGAGTTGTTGTTCTCCAGGGCTTCCATGACATCGTTCTGTGATAAGTCATAGGACAGCATTCGCGCCGGGTTCAGGTTAACCTGGTACTGGCGGACCTCTCCGCCAAACGACAGGATTTCCGTAACCCCTTCAGCCGGTATCAGCAACAGTTTGACCAGCCAGTCGTGCAAGCTGCGCAATTCCATTGCGTCGTACCCCGAATCCGGGTCCGCTATCAGCAGGTACTGGTAGACCTGGCCAAGACCGGACGTATTCGGCCCCATTTCAGGCACCCCGACCCCGTCCGGAATCAGCTCCCGCGCGGCCTGCAACCGCTCGAAAACCAGTTGGCGCGCGAAATAGATATCCGTGCCCTCTTTAAAGACCACGGTGACACCAGACAACCCGGTTTTGGAGATGGACCGAACCTCCTCAACATCCGGCAACGCATACATCACCGCTTCAATGGGATAGGTGATCAGCTGCTCGACTTCCTCAGCCGCAAGTCCGGGCGCCTCTGTATTAACAGCGACCTGGACGTTTGTAACGTCGGGGAAAGCATCAAGATTCAGTTTTGGTATCTGAAACGCGGCCGTGGCGATAAGCACTGCAAGCGCAATAAGAACCAACAGGCGGTTCTGAACCGCCAAGTCGACTACTCGGTTGAACATAATGGCTCCCGGAATCAGTGGTTGTGCGGATCAAAGCCGCCTTTGGCAATCTCAGAGGCCACAAAAAATGCGCCCCGCAAAACGACTCGTTGGCCCGCAGCCAGGCCGGAAACCTCACGGAGCCCGCCAATTGAGCGGCCCAGTTCCACTTCCACGGGTTCATACTCGCCTTCGGCCTCTTCCACATAGACCGTCCAGTCGCCGTCCGCGCCACGCATCAATGCAGTCTCCGGCACGGCAAGCACCGGCTCGCTGGTCTTAAAACGAAAATACACATCTGCGAACATTCCTGGATGAAAACGATCTTCAGGATTGTCCAGCTCCAGCCTGACAATCCGCGTGCGGGTCACAGGATCAATGGTGTGGGCTTCCTGGGACACCGTTGCCACGCCCACACGACCCGCTGCCCTGACTTCGGCTTCCGCGCCCTTCTCTAGAACAATGTCGGAGCTTGCTGGCAGATGGGCTTCTACCCAAAGCTCACTCTCATCAGCAAGAGTCACCAGCGGCTGGCCAGCCTCAACTCTTTGTCCTTGCTCAAACTCATCGGTCAGTACTGCACCATCCACGCGAGCCCTGAGCATGTATTCACCGAGGCTACCCACACCACTGGCCTTCAACGCACCAATGTCATCATCGTTCAGCCCGTAAGCAAGCAGAGTCGCCCTTGCTGCTTCAATGTTGGCTTTCGCTGTATTGAACCGCTGATCGCCAACCACGGAACGACCCAGCCCGCTGATTCGCTTCCATTCAGGAAAAGCTTTCCTGTAATCCGCCTGCGCCTGTGCCACCGTCTCACTGAACAGGGTTACCAGCGGCTGGCCCTTGGTTACGTGCTCACCCAGTTCCACGTGACGCCGCAGCACCACTGAGGCAACCCGGGGGGACACGTGATAGCTGGTATAGCCGTTGGTCAGCAGCTCACCGGGAGCGTAGATTTCATAGTCAACGTGCTTGCTTTCGAGGGTTGCTACTTCAATGCCGGCGAGCTCTTTCTGTTTGGCATTGATGCTTGCGGTAGTTGCTTCTTCATGGCCACCGTTCTCGTCTTCGTGGCCGTGCCCCCCTTCCTCTTCATGATCACCTTCCTCCTCATGCTCACCTTCCTCCTCATGCTCACCTTCTTCACCATGATCTTCCTTATACTCGCCCTCCTCACCGGTGACTTCCTGATGATCGTCGCCACTGGCAGCATGATCATGACCGGCTTCCTGATGAGCATCTTCCTCTGCCTGTACAAAAGAAAGTGGGGCTGTAAGCAACGTCAATGCGAATACAGAAATCAGAGTTTTTTTCATAATGAATATCCAGTTTCCAGACTATTATTGGAAGAGGGTGATCAGTTCGCCAGACTGGCTCAAGAGCTCAATCAGACCCAACTGCGCCTGCTTTTCCAGTTCAATACCGGTTTTCAGGCTCTCTGCGCGCTGGCCCAGCGCCTGGAGATACTCGGAGGTGGAGAGGTCGCCGACCTGCCACTGCTTCTCAAGCAAATCAGCACTTCGCTGTACACGCCCCTGGGAGAGTTCTGTCCATCGACGAAGTTGGGTGTCGTATCGCTTCCAGGCAGCTCGGGCGCCCGCCAGATCATACTGCTGCTTCCGATAAAGTGCCTGAAACCGAGCTTCGGCCTCTAATGATCGTCGGTTGGCAGCCTGGATTTCGGCACGGTAGTTATTACGGACATTCAGAGGGATCGAGAACGTCAGGCCAACCAGGTTCTCACCGCCATCACGCCCTCCGCTCAGCCCGACCGTGGGAGATGCCGCCGCTCTGCGACTGACCACCTCGGCTTCGCTCCGCAACACCTGCCACCTCGCGCGGGCAGCAGCAATTGACGGATGATCCAGCAAATTGTCGTTATCGACCCTGGAAGCAAGAGCCGGCCAAATGTGCCCGGGGATCCCCCCATCCTGAGGCCGCCAATCCGGCAGAAGCTCTCTGACCCGGGCTTGCGCCTGATCAACCGCAGCCTTTGCCTGGGCGAGTTCACTGAGCTGCTGAGAAAGGCTTAAAAAAAGCAGCTCTGCATCGGTACTCCCCAGGTCGCCCGCCTGCTGGCGTTGCTCAACCTGCTCCAGCAAGGCATCCAGACGGTGTTGCTGGGATTCCGCAATTTCTTCGGCACGCGTCGCCGCGCGCCACTCGACAAGCGCAAACAGCGACTCGGACGTTTGTGCCAAAACCGCCTCGTTCAAATCAGCTTCAGCGGAAAGCCTGATCAGCTTTGCCTTGTCCTTTAGCGCACCCTGTTGATCAGACCAATCGATCGTTTGTGATAGCCCTGCCTCAAAGTTGTTTTCACTGCCCGTTCTGTCTGCTCCAACAGACAGCTCCGGGTTATACAGCGGTTGTTCGCTTGCCTCAGCATCCGCATCCCGGGCTGCCGCCTGCTCTGTCGCCGCCATGACATCCGGATGCTTGCTTATCTGGCCAGTGAGCCAATTTGTCCAATTCACAGTCTCCGCTTGACCGAACAGAGGAATAGACAATAGTACTGAACACAGCAACGCCCTGGGCGAGTGCTTGCTTGCCTTCATCGACTTTCTCCCGAAGGGGTTGTTAGCCACAATTCATGGGGGCGAGACGCCCATGACAAGGTAGGTAGAGGTGGAGATAGTAAGTGAAAAGGTTGAAATGAACTTGAATTTGGAAGGCATTAGCTCAGGGAACTTGAAAGTGCTCCTCAATAAGGGCGGGGAGAAGCGGCAACGCGACTCATGGCCACGATGCCGCCATCCAATCTAGGAAAAGCGCTGGTTTGATGCCGGTTGAAGTGCGCTCTCGTCGGTCGCACCATCGTCGATACGAACAGCCCGAACCAGGCGGGATACAAGCACCTTGCCGTCACCCGGGTGCCCTTCCTGGGTTCTGCCCGTTCTGACAATGAGTTCCACAACTTCACCAGCGACATCATCGGTCGCTACGTCTATTTCCAGCTTGACCATCTTCACTTTCTCCAGAGGCGACTCATCGCCGACCAGATGACCAAATTCGCCGAGAGACACGACAGCAATACTTGCCACCCCCTTAACTTTGGCCAGAGCATCAACCACATGCTCTGCCATCACTTCTCTGACATACGCTTTTATTTCATACATAAACCGTCTCCTGACTATCAGACTGAAACGTCACGACGTTCAGATGCAAACCACTGGTACACACTGGGCAACACCACCAGCGTCAGCAGCGTTGAAGTGATCAGACCGCCAACCACAACCGTTGCCAGTGGCCGTTGGACATTAGCCCGGATTTCTCATGAGGGGATAAAAGAAAGCGGCTGAAAGTGCTATAGTTTCAGGACCTTACACCGTTCACCAAGCACCAACAGCCGCTATCCAAAATGGTACCTGAAAAACTGACCTTCTCGCCACTGTCTCGCCGTCAAATTGAAGCCGATTTCTCCGGTGGTCATATCACCTCCGATGCCGGCCTGCTTTTGCTTCGCGAAGTCGACAACCAACACCAGCTCACTCAGCGCCTGGCTACGGTGCTGGACGATGCCCGTAATCCGGTACTGGTTCGCCACAAGCTTCAAACCATGATCCGGCAACGGGTCTTTGGCGTAGCCGCCGGATACGAAGATCTGAACGATCACGAAACGTTACGCGCTGACCAGGCACTTCAGACCGCGACTGGCGAAGCGGCCATTCTAGCGGGCAAATCAACACTGTGCCGAATGGAGCAGCGCGTGGACCGGCAGGCCGTGGTCAAGGCCCACGAACTGATGTGGCATCACTTCATTGAGCAGCACGACGCCCCACCCAAGGAAATCGTGCTGGACTTCGATGGCACCGACGTTCCGGTGCATGGCGACCAGCCCGGCAAGTTCTTTAACGCCTACTACGATCACCATTGTTACTTCCCGCTGTACGTGTTCTGCGGCCGTCACCTGTTGGTGAGCTACCTGCGCACCAGCAATCGAAGCGACAGCCGCCATAGCTGGGCCATTCTGGCCCTGCTGGTGAAGTTCATCCGGCAGTACTGGCCGGATACCCGCATCGTGTTCCGGGGTGACAGCGGCTTTTACCGTCCCCGATTGCTGAGCTGGTGCGACCGGAACAACGTGGACTATCTGGTCGGCATCAGCAAGAACAGCCGGCTGCTCAAGGAGGTAGACGTACCCTCGATGCTGGTTCGCAAGGCTCACAACGAACTGGGTGAAAAAGTCTCCGCCACCTACCGGTTCCAGTACCAGGCCCGAACCTGGAAACACCCCCGCTGGGTGATCGCGCGTCTGGAGGAGTGCGAACTGGGTGCCAACCCCAGGTTCATTATCAGTTCCCGTTACGACGACGGCGTTAAACTCTACTACGAGCAATACTGTGCCCGGGGTGACATGGAAAACCGGATCAAGGATCAGCAGTTGTGTCTGTTCGCAGATCGCACCTCCAGCACGCGGTGGTGGACCAATCAGTGGCGGTTGCTCCTGTCGGGCTTTGCCTACACGCTGTTCGAGCGATTACGGGCCCACTTGAAGAAGACGCCCTTCGAGAGAATGAGCGCCAGTAACCTGCGGCTGAAGCTGATCAAGGTGGGCGCGGTCATCATTCGCAACACTCGGCGCATACGGGTGTTGATGAGCGATGCCTATCCTTACAAAGACGAACTCTCTGACCTGGTGCGTCAACTGGTTCCGGGATAGAAGCCCGGGCTCCCCCGGCCCGACTCAATGGGGGAAAGGGGGCCGTGTGTCCGGACAACAGGAATTGATCGATTATTGATCAGTCACGGCCGCCAATGAGCGGTAATGGCGGTAACCCGCACAGTCTGCGAGACTTGCTGGGGACCTATGAGAAATCCGGGCTAGAGTATCCAACTCCGTTTTGACCCTGAGCATTTCACTTTGCGAGCCGATGCCATAGTCAAGCCTCTGTTCCGTTACGGTGGCCAGTTGCTCGACCAAAGCGCGTGTCTCATGATGGAGATTGATCGCTTCATTGGTATACCACCAATATGCATACGCCTCCTTAACGCGAGCTGTCAGCTGCCTTATTAGCCACTGAGTCTCCTGCTGGGCGGCAAGCATTCCGGCCTCCGCTGCCTTGCGAGACGCCGACAGATGATCCGGCCAGGGCAGCTGCTGGCTTACCTCAAAGCGATGCCCAACTGTATTAGGTCCCTCTAGAGTTTCAGGCGCAATGCCATACTTGATGACCGGGTCGGCCCAAGTATCTGAGCCCTCCACTTTGGCTTCTGACATTTCGGCGACAGATCTTTGCGCGCCCAGAGTCGCGTTATTGGTCAGAGCCTCTTGAACCCAATCGTCAACGACCTCAATAGGTTCGGCGTTTATCGGCAAGGCCATTGTGATCAGCAGGATCAGAACGGTTTGGATGCCAATGGGTCTAATCATCGGAATGTTCCTTTTTTGGCGATTTTTTTCAGCCGTGCGCGCTGCCAGAGATAGAAAATCACCGGAATCAGCAGCAGGGTCAGGATCAACGTGGTGACCATGCCACCGATCATCGGGCCGGCGATGCGTTGCATGACTTCTGAGCCGGTGCCACTGCCCAGCATGATGGGCACCAGGCCAGCTACAATGGCCGCGAAGGTCATCATGATCGGACGCACCCGTTGCGCAGCACCGTCACTGATCGCCTTGCGCAGGGCATCTGCCGACAGCTGGCCTGATTGATGATCCACGGTTTCCAAAGCGTTATGCAGAGACTGGTTCAGGTACACCAGCATCAGGACTCCGATCTCCACCGCCACCCCGGCCAGGGCAATAAAACCGACGGCCACGGCCACGGAGAGGTTGTAACCCAGCAGATACATCAGCCAGATGCCACCGATCATGCCGAATGGCAGGGTGCCGAGAATAATGCCCACCTCGGTCAGGTTGCGGAAGTTCAGGTACAGCAGAATGATGATGGCCAGGGTCAGCGGCACCACCAGCGTCAGGCGTTCCTTGGCCCGCTGCATATACTCATATTGGCCAGACCAAGTCAGGGAGTAGCCAGCAGGTAGATCCACCTGTTCTTGCACCACGGACTGCGCCTCCCTTACCCAACTGCCCAGATCCCGGCCCTCGATATCCACCAGAGTCCAGCCATTGATACGGGCGTTTTCCGACTTGATCATGGGCGGCCCCTGGTCGATCCGGATATCCGCCACATCGGCCAACGCGATACGCTGGCCATTGGGTGTCACCATCGGCAGCAGGCGCATCTGCTCCACCGAATCCCGGTAACCCTGGGGATAGCGCAGATTGATGGGATAGCGCTCCAGACCCTCCACCGTGTTGGCCACGTTCATGCCGCCAATCGCGGTACGTACGACCGATTGAATGTCTGCGATATTCAGCCCGAAACGAGCGGCAGCCTCGCGCTGTATATCCACCTTGATGTAGCGTCCGCCGGCCACCCGCTCGGAAAACGCAGAGGCTGTGCCGGGTATGTCAGTCAACACCCGCTCGAGCTCTTCCCCTATACCCTGGATCACCGCCAGGTCAGGACCGGCCACCTTGATGCCGACTGGGGTCTTGATGCCCGTGGAGAGCATGTCGATGCGGGTTTTGATCGGCATGACCCAGGCGTTAGTAAGGCCCGGAAGTCTGACGGTCCTGTCCAGTTCCCGGCGCAGAGATTCCGGCGTCATGCCGGGTCGCCACTGGTCCCGTGGTTTGAACTGGATAAAGGTCTCAATCATGGTCAGCGGGGCAGGATCGGTGGCCGTATCGGCGCGGCCAATTTTTCCGAACACGGTCTCCACTTCCGGAATACTGGCAATCAGCTTGTCGGTCTGTTGCAGAATCTATCGGGCCTTGCCAATGGAGATACCAGGATAGGTGGTGGGCATGTACATCAGATCCCCCTCGTCCAGAGGCGGCATGAATTCACTGCCCAGCTTGTTGGCCGGCCAGAAGCCGATGATCAGCACCACCAGGCCTCCGGCAAGCATCAATGCCGGCCGTCGCAAAGCCCAGCCGATAATCGGTCGGTACAGGGCGATCAGCAGTCGGTTGATGGGATTGCGATGTTCTGGCAATACCTTGCCACGGATGAAATAGCCCATCAGCACTGGAACGAGAGTGATGGCCAGCCCGGCTGCCGCCGCCATGGCGTAGGTTTTGGTGAACGCCAGGGGGGCGAAGAGCTTGCCCTCCTGAGCCTCCAGGGTGAAGACCGGCAGAAAGCTCACGGTGATGATCATCAGTGAGAAAAACAGCGCGGGCCCCACCTCACCCGCGGCCCGCGACATCACGGCCCATCGGTTTTCCGGTGTCAGCGGGGTTCGCTCCATGTGTTTATGGACGTTCTCCACCATCACGATGGCCCCGTCCACCATGGCGCCGATGGCAATGGCAATACCCCCGAGGGACATGATATTGGCGTTGATGCCCTGGGCGTGCATCACCACGAACGCCGCAAGGATACCTACGGGCAGACTGACGATGACCACCAGCGACGACCGTAGATGGAACAGGAATACTGCGCAAATAAGGACGACCACCAGGAACTCTTTCAATAACTTGCCATACAGGTTGTCCACGGCGTTATTAATGAGTGTGGAGCGATCGTAGGTAGGAACCACTTCTACACCATCGGGGAGGCTGGTTTTGATGTCCTCCAAGCGTTGCTTGACCCCTTCGATGGTTTTCAAGGCGTTCTCACCGAAACGCATCACCACAATGCCTCCGGCCACTTCCCCTTCCCCATTCAGTTCGGCGATACCGCGACGGACCTGTGGGCCAAGCTGCACATCGGCCACGTCTTTCAGTAACAGGGGCTTGCCGTTGTCGTTGACCCCCAGGGGGACCTGTCGCAGATCGTCTTCGTTCTGCAGGTAGCCGGTGACCCGTACCATGTATTCCGCCTCGGCCATCTCCACCACCGAGGCGCCGGTTTCCTGGTTGGCGCTGTTGATGGCGGAATGGATGCGCTGCAGGGTAATGTCGTGGGCCCGCAGTCTGTCCGGGTTCACCACGACCTGATACTGTTTCACCATGCCGCCAACGCTGGCGACCTCGGATACACCGGGCACGGTTTGCAGTTCAAACTTCAGGAACCAGTCCTGAATAGCCCGCAGTTCCGACAGGTCATGCTGACCGGTGCGGTCCACCAGGGCGTAGGAGTATACCCAGCCAACGCCGGTTGCATCCGGCCCCAGCTCTGGTTTGGCGGCATCGGGCAATTGCCCGGCCACCTGGCTCAGGTACTCCAGTACCCGGGAGCGGGCCCAGTACAGATCGGTGTTGTCATCGAAAATGACATAGACAAAGGAATCACCAAAAAAGGGGTATCCGGATTTTTTGGTTGATTGGCTCATATCATGATGACGGAACCAACCATCAGCTCAGCGGATTACCTGGTTGATGACGACTCTTCTTCACGGCCCCTGCAAGTTTGCAGCAACGCCCAGGTTCGCATGCCGAGATACGCAGTGAGGCTTCGCGATCAACACACCATGCATTCACAATGTCACTGCAAGGTCCGGCATGTCTCTGCTCAGTCCTTACGGCCTGAGCTAGCCCTATACAGCTGTTGTTTGCTCTCCTCGCTGATCCCCGTCAGGATGCCGCAGGCATTGATCTCCCGACCCTCGTTGCAACTCGCCCTCAGTGAAACGAGTTGTTGCTCAAGCGCTTGCAGAGCAGTTATCTGCGACCGCACATGAGAGATGTGGTCATCGAGCATGGCGTTGACGGCGGTACAAGGCTGGCGAGGGTCGTCCTGATAGCTCTGTAGCTCGCGAATCTCTGTCAGTGACAGGTCCAGAATTCGGCAGCGGCGGATAAAGGCAAGCCACTCGCCATGCTTCTCGGTATAGACACGGTAACCATTCTCCTGCCGTTCTGGCGGCGGCAACAGGCCCTGCTGCTCATAGAAGCGGATCGTCTGCGTGTCGATACCCGCTATCTGGGCTAACTGACCAATGCGCATCAGGCTTACTCCTCAACGGATCATCTGTCCCATTGACCTTATAGTAGCTATATAGTTTTTAATACTAGCAATCTATGTTGGTTAACTGGAGCCGTATCGTGAGTAAAGCCTGTGGTGGCCCATGTAGCTGCGATGCAACGCCTGCAGCGGATACCGATATGCCGGTCTCCTCCGAAGCGTCAGGGGAATGGGTCAGCGTGTATGCTGTGCCGAAGATGGATTGTCCCTCAGAAGAACGGATGATCCGCTTGGCGCTGAACGGCTTTGATGAGATTCGAACGCTGTCCTTCGACTTGTCGAACCGCCGATTGGAGGTCGTGCATGACGGCGAGGCTGAGCCCATTACCGCGAAACTGGCGACCTTGGGGCTAGGCGCCTCTCTTCAGGAAACCGTCATTGCCGACCCAGAGACGATCAAGGCCGCTGAGAGCTCGGCGGTCTCTGCTACGCAGGAGTCAGGCACTCTGCGCGTGTTGCTCGGTATCAATGCGATCATGTTCGTGGTGGAAATGACTGCTGGCCTGATCGCCCAGTCTACCGGCCTGATCGCTGATTCCCTGGATATGTTTGCCGATGCAGCCGTCTATGGCCTGGCTCTCTATGCCGTAGGGCGCAGTGCGAAAATGCAGGTACGTGCCGCGCATCTGGCAGGGGTACTGCAACTGATTTTGGCTATCGGCGTACTCGTCGAGGTGGTGCGACGCTTTGTTTTCGGTAGTGAGCCTGAATCGCTGATGATGATGGCGATCGCCTTCGTCGCGTTGATCGCCAATACCGGTTGCCTGCTGTTGATATCCAAGCACCGCGAAGGCGGCGCGCATATGAAGGCAAGCTGGATATTTTCGGCCAACGACGTGGTCATCAATCTGGGGGTTATCCTTGCAGGGCTTCTTGTTGCCTGGACCGGCTCCAACTACCCGGATCTGGTTATTGGCGGTATTGTGGGAGGCATTGTACTCATTGGTGCCAAGCGAATTCTTGCGCTAAAAGGATAATTCGATGTCTGAAGACCGTTCTCGCTTTTTTACGCTCACCTTTCTCGGCTTTTCGGCACTTATAGCACTGGCCGACCAGCTTATTAAATGGCTCGTCCAGCAATCCATGGCTTACGGGCAATCGGTTGAGATCACTCCTTTCTTTAATTGGGTGCACGTATGGAATAAAGGCGCTGCCTTCAGTCTCTTTGCCGATGGCGATGGCTGGCAGCGATATTTTTTTATTGCGATAGCCATTGTCGTCTCGGCTGTTCTGGTCAAATTGATTCGGGACAGCCATAAGCGAACCGAAGCCCTAGCCTATTCGATGGTACTTGGCGGTGCATTCGGAAATGTCATCGACCGAGTTTTTCGAGGCTATGTTGTCGATTACCTGGATTTTCATTGGCAATCCTGGCACTGGCCGGCATTCAATATTGCCGACGCCTTCATAGTCCTGGGCGTGATCATGATTTTTGTCACGGGCTTCAGGGCCGAAAAAGTGTGGGAAACAACATGGAAAATCGCCAGAATGGCTAGTTTGCGCGATGTCGCCAACGCATAACCCTCTTAGTCAGGCTTAGCGAGTATTGCGACTACATTTAGTTGAACAGTAACCGAACAAGGAGAAAATAATGGGCCACGAGCATGCTCACATGTCGCCGGATACCAAGGACAAGCGAGTTGCAGTAGCCATCTGGGCGAATGGCGTCCTGACTGTCGCCCAGATCGCGGGCGGGATCTTCGCTGGCAGCCTGGCGCTGATCGCCGACGCTATACATAACTTTTCAGACATGGCATCGCTGGTTATCGCTTTTGCCGCCCGGAAAATTGCACGCCGCCCGGCCGACTCAAAGATGACCTTTGGCTATGGGAGAATTGAGATCGTTGCGGCACTCATAAACTACACCACCTTGATCATGATAGGCCTTTACCTGATCTACGAAGGTACCATGCGATTCATTGAGCCGACGGAAATCAAGGGATGGTGGGTAATCTGGCTTGGCATTGTCGCACTGGTAGTGGACGCGCTGACCGCGCTGCTGACCTACTCGATGCAGAAGGGCAGCGTTAATATTCGTGCGTTGTTTTTACACAACTTGTCTGATGCGTTTGCCTCAATAGCAGTCGTTATAGGCGGTGCCCTGATTCTGCTCTACGACATGCGCTGGGTTGATCCAGCGATCACAATTGGTATCGCCAGCTACATTCTCTACCTGGGCCTGACGGAAATCGGCGGAACCATCCGAACACTCATGCTGGGCAGTCCTGTGGATATCGACACAGATTCGGTCATTGAGGCTGTATCAAACGTAGAGGGCGTTATCGACCTTCACCACGTACATTTCTGGCAGATGGGTGAGCATGATGCCTCCCTTGACGCCCATGTGGTGGTCGAGATAAGTGCCTGGAATGAACTTGAAAAAGTCAAGGGTGGGATAAAACGAACTTTGGAAAACGAGTTCGGCATCACTCATTCAACATTGGAGTTTGAACATCCTGATCACAGTCACAAAGATGCCCATACTTATGGCCATGGCTAGCAGGGCTGCTGAAATGGGTGCCGTGTGGCAGATATGCTGCGAATGGCCGACATGCCTCACGGTTACGAGCACGCCATGCGAGACGTAATTGAACGCCATCAGGTCTGGGCCTACCTCATCGCGGTTATCCTCGGTCTTGTTGTCGGTTGGACAGGATCTCTCGGCGACAATGTGCCGGAATACCTGATCTGGGCCTTGCTTGGGGTTTTGCTCTACGCCACGTTTACTCAAACACCGTTGACTCACCTGTCTGATGTGTTCCGGGATCGTCGGTTCATGAGTGCCTTGCTCACCGGCAACTTCCTGGTGATGCCAGCGATCACTGCCTTGCTGGTGTTGGCACTGCCGGATAATGACGCGCTGAAGCTGGGTGTGCTTCTGGTATTGCTGATGCCCTGTACCGACTGGTTTGTCACCTTCACTCACCTAGGCAAGGGGGACAGCACCCGAGCCATTGCGGCAACACCGGTTCTGCTGATTGCTCAACTGGGTCTTCTTCCACTTTACCTCTGGCTTTTCATGGGTAATCAGTTCGACGTGAATCTTGAGCTTGGGCGGCACCTCCTGCCGGCCTTTGGCGGGCTGATTATTGTCCCGCTTATCCTGGCATTTCTGACTGAAAAATGGGCCGAAAACTCCAGAAAAGCCATCGGGTTCATTCGCTTCATGGGTCTGATGCCGGTCCCTCTGCTGACAGTCGTACTGTTCATCATCTCAATGACACAGGTCAGCCAGATCGACAGTACCGGCTCACTTATCTGGCCCTTGATGATTCTGTTTCCGGCCTATCTTCTAGCTGCGGCTCTGGTTGGAAAGGCTCTGCGCCGGGTCTTTCGATTACCGGTAGAAACCGGTCGCACCGTCATCTTCAGCCTAGGAACACGCAACTCCTTCGTGGTTTTACCTTTGGCACTGTCAATGCCAGAGGCCTGGGCTGTGGCCGTCGTGGTGATTGTCGTCCAGTCTTTGTTGGAACTGTTTGGAATGATGCTTTATCTGCGGTGGGTGCCTAGTCGGCTGCTACCGGACACCTGAATAATCTGAAACCCGTAAACTCATTTAAAATAGGAAAATCTCCCGTGCAAACCCGAACCCTGGTCATCAGTCTCCTTCTTTTTTGTCTGGTTGTCTTTGCTGGTGCTTTTGTTATTTACGATCGCTCCCAGGGCACTAATGAACCCGCCGTTGTTGAAAAAACGCCACTGGTGAGGGATTACTCTCCCGTTATTGGCCCTGAGGACGCGCCGGTAACCATTGTCGAGTTCTTCGACCCATCCTGCGAAGGTTGTCGCGCCATGAATCCCTATGTGAAACAGATTCAGGCTGCCTACCCGGACAACGTGCGTCTGGTACTGCGCTACGTATTGTTTCACAAAGGCTCGGAAGAGGCCGTCAGAATCCTGGAAACCGCCCGTGAACAGGGGGTCTATGAGCCGGTACTGGACGCTGTTATGGAAGCACAACCGAAATGGCACGATGATCCAAAGGTCGCCGCAGCATGGGATGCGGCGGAGTCAGCCGGACTTGATGTCGAAGCCGCTCGGGCCGGTATGAACTCACCCGAGATTGACGGCATTATTCAACAGGATGCTGCGGACGTTAAGGCGGTTGGAATTTCCGGAACCCCAACATTCTACGTTAACGGAGACACCTTGAGCCGCCTGGGGCCTCAGGAACTGTACGACCTGGTGACATCCAAGGTAGGGTCACTGAAATAACAACAAAACAACCGGCAACGCTATGTCACTGCTTGACTACCTTTTACCCTACGATTTCTCGCCGCTGACCATACTCAGCTACATGCTCGTGATGGGATTCTATGGCGTCGGGCTAATTCGGATGCCGGAACAGGACCGGCCAGGCTCACTGCGGATCTTTGCGTTCACCCTGGGGGTACTGATCTGTTATGCGGTGATGCAGACCCGCTTCGATTACTACGCACAATACATGTTCTTCGTCCATCGGGGCCAGCACCTGATTCTTCATCACATCGGGCCTATCCTGATCGCGCTTTCCAATCCCTTGCCAGTCATGCGGTTCTGGTTTGAAAAAATCAGCCCAGGCTGGAGGCGCACGCTCCGGCCTCTGAGTTGGGTTTATCAAGTCCTGCAACAACCCTTCATCGCCCTATTCCTGTTTGTCGGGCTCATTTATTTCTGGCTGTGGCCATCAATCCATTTCGACGCCATGCTCAGTCGAGATCTGTACTGGGTCATGAACTGGAGCATGTTACTGGATGGCCTGCTGTTCTGGTGGTTGATCTTCGACCCGCGACCGCCTGCGATCACCTCATCGTTGGGGTATGGCAGACGCATGTTGGTTCTGGCTGCCGCAGGTGTGCTTCAGATGTTTCTTGGGGCGTGGATCGTGTTCTCACGTGACATGGTCTATGACGTTTACGAAGTCTGTGGCAGGGCCTGGCCGCTGGACCCGGAAGTCGACCAGCTTCTGGGCGGCATGCTGACCTATATTCCTCCAGCCATGATGAGCATCCTTGGTATTCTTCTGATGCTCCGGCGAGCCATGCATCAGGACGGAAAATATACCAACCAATCCAAACAACTTGAGGAAACAGCGTCATGAGAACTCGCTTCTGGCGACAGCGCACCAAAATCATATCGGCGACCTTAACGCTGATAGCATCCCTATTGCTGACTGGTTGCTTTGGCAATGACGAGGAAGACTGGAACGGTAAAAACATCAGTGGCTTGATGCCTGAGCTGGAATTCGACCTGATCAATAGCCAGGGCAAGTCTGTATCTGGCGATGATTACAGTGGCCGCGTGAGAATGCTGTTTTTCGGGTTCACCTCGTGCCCCGATGTTTGCCCGACCGCCCTGCAAAAACTCAATCAGGCAACCAGTGGCCTGGACCCCGCGCTTCAGGATGAAGTACTCACTTTGTTCGTGAGTGTCGATCCGAAACGTGACACGCCTGAGCGTCTCGCAAAATACGTGGATTTCTTCGGCGACAATATTGTAGGACTCACTGGAAAAGAACCCCAGCTTCGTGAACTGGCAAAACGATATAGAACAACCTTCGGTTATGACGAACCTGCCGCTGATGGAAATTATGCGGTGTCACACAGCAGCGCGATTTATGTATTTGATCGCGAAGGTAACCCCCGCCTCTTAATGCGGCCCGATCTGAGTAGAGAAGAAATTCGGCATGACCTCGTTGCTCTTATTCAGGAGGATGCCTGACTGAATAGACTGTCCCAACTCGAATTGAGACAGTCCTGGTTGGCGGGCACATACAAAGTGGTTAAGCAGAGCCGGAGAGTGTCTCGATAATTCGGCAGTCCATAATAACTCCGCCGTCACAACACGCACTCAGTCTTTCCAACTCGTGTTCCATTGCATGTAGATCTTTCAGTCGAGAGCGCACTTGAACCAGTTGTTGTTCAACTTTGGCGTCCACACCCGCACAGGACTCCTGCTGACGATCCGCCAGTGAAAGCAGTTCACGAATATCGTCAAGGCTAAATCCGAGCCCGCGGCTTCGTCGAATAAACAGCAGCCGCGAATGATCCTCTTCGGAGTAGAGACGATAGCCCGACTCCGAGCGGGTCGCTTTCGGCAACAGTCCAATTTTTTCGTAATAACGGATGGTCACGGGCTTAACGCCCGTATCATCAGCTAGCCGACCGACCGTGTTCCTTTTTTCGCTCATCGCTATTGACCTTATAGTTACTATAACCACCAGTGTATCGATGTATTGCACGTTTTAGGAGGGTTCGTCGTGGACAGCTGCTGTGAAAACAAGGCCGGTGAACTGGCACAATTGCGAGCGAGCCAAAGCCGGGTGCTTTACATTGCGCTTGCCATCAACGCAGTGATGTTTGTGGTGGAATTCAGCGCCGGCTGGATTGCAAGCTCTACCGCGTTGCTGGGCGATTCGCTGGATATGTTTGGCGACGCGTCTGTCTATGCACTGACACTGTTCGTGCTGGACCGAAGCCGTCGCGCGCGTGCCGGAGCGGCTTTGTTCAAAGGCGGCTTTATGCTGTTGTTCGGGCTTGTTGTTGTCGCCGATGCCATCCGCAAGCTGGTGATACAGGAAGTGCCCGCCGCCGAGTGGATGGGCGCTGTCGGCGCTCTTGCCCTGTTTGCAAACGGCGTTTGTTTTGTGTTGCTCTACCGTCATCGTGCGGACGATCTCAATATGCGTTCCACCTGGATGTGTTCCAGGAACGATCTGTTCGCCAATAGCAGTGTAATCATTGCGGCAGGATTGGTCGCCCTCACCAATACCCTCTGGCCGGACATCATTGTGGGCCTCGCCATTGCTGCGCTATTCCTGCACTCCGCTTGGCAGGTCATCCGTGAGGGTATGGAGGAATGGCGTGCCGGTGGGGCTGAAACCGCCGATAAATCGAGCAAAGATGAAGGCGATACCGCTGGAAACAGCTGCTGCTCTTCTTCGCAAAGCACTTGTGCCAATGAATCCAGAGAGCCATCCCGGTGACCACCAATAACCGGGTGATTCCATGGGGGCTGCTGCTGTCAGCCTGGCTACTGGCGGCGGGGTCCTCGCTTTCAGCCATCTACATCGGGGAAGTTCTCGGGCAGGCTCCGTGCGTTCTGTGCTGGTTTCAGCGCGCCTTCATGTTTCCGTTGGCGGTGATTCTCGCAGTCGCCTGCTACTACTCGGATTTTAACGTTTGGCGCTACGCTATGCCGCTGTCTGTCATTGGCTCCCTGTTCGCTCTAGCCCACTCACTGCTTTATGTGGGGCTCATTCCACAACCCATTCAGCCCTGCACGGCCACTGGCCCGTCCTGCTCGGGTGACGGAATGACGATATTTGGTGGGCTGCCGCTTCCGTTTCTATCGCTGGCCATTTTTGTTGCCATCATCATTCTGCTCTTGCTTATCCGTCGGAGAGTTCATACATGAATCGTCGTGCCATCTTTGTTGTCGTGTGTCTCGTGCTGATCGCAGCCTTTTCAGCCGCCGTCCTATTCAAGCCACAGCCCCAGCAGCCTCAAAAAACGGCCACCACCGGCGAAAAGTCTGTTGCCGCTGCCGAACCGATCGCGAACCAACAAGCATTGGTACGCTTCCATTCGCCCACATTCGGGCCTGCCGACGCACCGGTGATCATCGTTGAGTTTTTCGACCCCTCCTGCGAAGCCTGCCGGGCGTTCTACCCGATCGTGAAACAGATACTTGCTGAGTATCCAGGCCAGGTGCGGCTTGTTTTGCGGTACACAATGTTCCATCAGGGTTCCGAGGAAGTCTCCAGAATTCTGGAAGCAGCTCGCCTGCAAGATGTCTATGAACCGGTGCTGGAAGCTGTGTTGGAGGTGCAGCCGGCCTGGCACGACGACCCGAAGGTTGCCAAGGCATGGGGAGCGGCCGAGGCAGCCGGTCTGGACCTGTCCCAAGCCCGTGAGGATATGCAATCCGAACGGATAAGCGCCATCCTTGATCAGGACATGCAGGACGTCAAAACCATCGGTGTTCGGGGCACCCCGACTTTTTTCGTGAATGGCCGCCAACTCACGGAGTTTGGTCCCAAACCGCTACTTCGTCTTGTTCAGGAGTCGCTCCCAGACGCACAGAAATAGTCGACCGGTGTCGAACAAAACACGGATGGGCTTGATGCCCTCCACCGTCAACTGAACTCAGAAAATTGAGGACTCACGGAAATGCCAGATCTTGCGACATGGGGAATGCTGGCTGCTTTTTTTGGCGGCCTGGTGTCATTTTTCTCACCCTGCACTCTGCCGCTGGTTCCGGGGTATCTATCGGTCGTTACGGGCGGCACTGTCACAGACCGTTCGAGTCGACTGCAATCTCTGTGGCTCAGTATCTGTTTTGTCCTTGGGTTCAGTGTAGTGTTCATCGCTTTTGGTGCCAGCGCTAGTCTGCTCGGTCAGTGGCTGATGGCCTACCGGCAGGAAGCCAATCTGGTGGCGGGCATTCTGATTGTGCTGATGGGGCTATTTATGCTGGGCTGGTGGAGCATGCCCGCGTTACAGCGCGACTGGCGCTTTGGGCAAACCCTTGAGGGTGGACGGCCCACGGCAGCGTTCCTTCTCGGCTTGGCCTTTGCCGTCGGGTGGACACCGTGTATTGGCCCGATATTGGGCGCTATCCTGGCTCTCAGTTCCACCCATGCGAATGCTGAAACCGGCATGCTGTACCTGGCCGTTTATTCGCTGGGGTTGGCAATTCCATTTTTGGCAACGGCTTTATTTATTAAGCACTTTCGGGCGCGAGTGCGCTGGATGAGCCGCTGGAGTCAGTCACTGAGAATCCTGGCAGGGCTGGTTCTGGTTGTTATGGGGGTAATGGTGCTGACGGGACAGATGACCCGGTTTGCATCATGGATGTTATCCGCATTTCCGGTACTCGGAAGACTCGGTTGATCCCGGGCAAATCTTTGCCCACAACTTAGCTGGCCGATAAGGCAGGAGAACTGAGCAGTGAACAGTGAACTCAAGACGTTCTATCTGACAGAACCGGCAGCAGCCGCTGATGCTGACAATCAGGGCGATGTCGCTACAGCGTTCAGACATCTTGAACGGGCTCATATTCTGAGCCAGAAGTTCGCGTTAGCGCACACGACAACACATTTGCGCATGCTCCGGCTTGGCTGGCACGCGCGCGATGCTCGCGAGGTTCTCGGTCAGCTGGCTCGGGCCTTCGCTGCGTTGCTGGTTTCACGAATCCGGGTTCCTGTCGGCAATACGGGACGTGCCAACGTCAGCGCATTTGAACCGATGGCGGTGCCGGAAGACTTGGCGATTGTTCTGGGACACCAGAATCCTTCCAACACGTAATTGAAGGACACCACTTGATGATCAAACCCTGCTTCCAACACCACGCAAAGCGCTTTGCATCCATTGCATTGATGATGCTGGCAATCCTCCTTGTTGGCTGCATGGGCGATGATCCGCCGGATTGGCACGGGACAGACATCAGCGGCGTGATGCCCAAGCTTGAATTCGATTTGATCGACAGTCAGGGAACACGGGTTTCAGGCGATGATTACAGTGGTCAGGTACGAATGCTGTTTTTCGGATTTACCTCTTGCCCTGATGTTTGCCCCACTGCTCTGCAAAAACTCAGCCAGGCCGTCAGCGGGCTGAGCACGGAAAATCAGGAGGAAGTACTTACGTTGTTCGTCAGTGTCGATCCTCAGCGCGACACACCCGAACGCCTGGCGGAGTACGTCAATTTTTTTGGTGACAAAATCATCGGGCTGACCGGCAACGCCTCTGACCTCCGCACGCTTACCCAGCGATACCGGACGACGTTCGGGCATGAAGAACCGGACGCAGAAGGTGACTATGCCGTTACTCACAGCGGTGCAGTCTATGTGTTTGATCGTGAGGGTAATCCTCGCCTGCTTATCCGGCCGGAAGATTTAAGCGCTCAATCCATTCGGCAGGACCTTGTTGGCCTGCTTGAAGAGGATTACTGAATGACTGGAGGCTCTGGAGGAAAGCTCTGACTCGAATGTTCGCTTTTGTTTTAAGCTGACAATCAGATATCGCAGCCCTCCGCCTTTTCGAGAATCATGTCAGCAGCCTTTTCGGCAATGGCAATCGTAGGCGCGTTGGTATTGCCGCTAATCAGCCGTGGCATGATGGACGCGTCCACCACACGGAGGCCTTCGAGTCCGTGCACCCTGAGTTGTGGGTCCACGACCGCCATCCTGTCAGTTCCCATTTTGCAGGTGCCCACCGGGTGGTATACCAGGCCCACCTTTTCCTTCACCTTTTCGATGATCTGCTCATCGGACTGGCGATCTGCACCCGGGTGGAGTTCCTCACCCCGATAATCGTCAAAGGCCTTCGCCGCGAGAATCCGGCGGGCCTGGCGGATACCATCGACCATGGCTTTGCAGTCATCGGGATCGGCAAAGAAGTTGTAGTCGATTTCCGGCGCCGCAAACGGATCGGCCGACGTTATGGTTACGTTGCCTGAGCTCTTCGGCCGCAGCACACAGACATGCACTGAATAACCGGGGTTGGACATGAGTTTCAGGTCCCGACCGCTATCATCAAACAGCAGCGGCAGCATGTGGAGCTGAACATCCGGGCGATTAACGCTGTCACTGGATTTGATAAAACCGCCAGCCTCGGTGATGGATTTAGCGAGCTTGCCCCGTTTACTGAGGAAGTATCGGATGGTATCCGGGAGCATTTTCAGCAGGCCACCGAACGAGGCAGTGAAGCCACTGTTCTTCCTGCTTGAGACCAGGACGCAGGCGTCCACATGCTCCTGAAGATTCTTACCCACTCCCGGTAATTCGTGCAGGCACCGAATACCCAGGTTTTCCAGGGTGTCGCGGTCTCCGATGCCGGAAAGCTGAAGCAACTGGGGCGAGTTGATCGCTCCACCGCTTAGAATGATTTCCCGGTTTGCCCGCAACACCCGATCTCTGCCCTTGTGGCGGAGCTCTACCGCAACAGACCGTTTGCCCTCGAACACCACTTTTTTCGCCTGTGCGTCGGTGAATACAGTCAGGTTCTGGCGAGTCATGGCCGGCTTCAAATAGGCGTCGGCGGCACCGAATCGACGGCCATTCTTGATGTTCAGGTGGAAATAGCCCACGCCTTCCTGGTTGGCGCCGTTAAAATCGCTGTTGCAGGGAAAACCGGCCTGCCGTGCCGCATCTACGAAAGCTTCGGACATCGGGTACTCCGCTGTTTCCGGTGCACTGATGTGAAGGTTGCCACCTTTGCCGTGATAAGGGGTTCCGGAAAGCGTCTCGTGGTGTTCCGATTTTATGAAGTAAGGCAACATCTCCCGATAGCCCCAGCCTTCATTACCGAGTGCCTCCCACTCGTCGTAGTCCTCTTTCTGACCGCGCACGTAGAGCATGCCGTTTATTGACGAACTACCACCAAGCCCTTTTCCCCTGGGGGTAAACAAGGGCTCACCATCTCGCAGTTTCTGGTCGGGCCTGGCGTTGAATGCCCAGTTGTACTTCTTGAGAAACATGTGGGCGGCAAAGGCGCCCGGCGTCCGGATCGTGAACGAATCCCCACCCGGCCCCGCCTCCAGTATGCAGACCGAGTATCTGCCATCGGCTGAAAGCCGATCCGCCAGTACGCTACCGGCAGAGCCGGCACCGACCACGATGTAATCAAAATTCTCGTTCACGGTTTTTCCCCCACCGGTTCAATGATGGAGAAGTTTGCTGGTGGTTTTTCCAGCATTTGCAGCAGGCCAAAGAAGGCATCCACTGCCCCCTCGACCTGGATCTCGCCAGACTCCACCGCCTCCGGGAAGCTGGTTTTTTGAAGAAGGATATTATCCAGTACCGCTCGGTGCATACTCACACTGGCGTGGGCACGCTCGTCCAGCTCCCCCGACCGATGGGTCAGCGTGGCGTTCTGAAGGTTCAGCCGATAATCCTCACCCTGGTCGGTAATAGACCAGTTGATCACCAGATGCTCTCCGGCGGCTTTTTCCGGGTCAATCCTTACTGCCATCGAATCAAAAAACATACTGATTTGCAGTGCCTGCATCAGGTCTGGCTGCAGCCCCACATGTTTCGGTGTAATCACGCCGTGGCGCAATTCGTGCGCACCAACGAGGTAGGCGCTACGCCAGGTGCCCGCCTCGGCCTGGTAACCAAGCTGCTCCAGAGCGTCCGCGCCCAGTTCGCGCGCTTCACGGTTTTCAGGGTTGGCATACACGAGATCTCGCATCACTGATGCAACCCAGCGATAGTCGCCGTCCGCAAAATCTTCGCGGGCCTTTCGGAGCACTTCTGCCTCACCGCCCATGTAGTCGATGGTGCGTCTCGATTCTTCACGAGGTGGCAAAGGGTTAAGGTTGGCGGGATTGGCGTCATACCAACCCATGTAGCGCTGATATACACCGCGGGCATTGTGGCTGACGGTTCCGTAATAACCGCGCGCTGACCATTCCTGGTTCAGGCTTTCAGGTAACTGCAGGTTTTCAGCAATATCGCCTGGCAACATGCCACGGTTCATCATACGAACCGTCTGATCATGGATATACTTGTACAGGTCCCTTTGAACTTCCAGAAAATGCGTGATGTCTTCCGGGTTCCAGATCGGCCAGTGATGCTGGGCCACCAGAATGTCCGTGCGATCAGCGAAGCGAACCAGTACCTTGTCGATAAACCTGGACCAGGAACTGGCGTCGCGAATGGCGGCTCCGCGGATGGTGTAGATGTTATGCAGGTGCTGACTTGTGATCTCGGCGGTGTTGAGCACACGGAACTGAGGGAAATACATCATCATCTCAGATTCGGCTTCGGTGCCGTGCGCCATCTGGAAGTCAATCTCGATACCATCGATGGTCAGGTTGGCGTTGTCAGGCACGGTATCGGTGGGAGCAATAAGGCTGAGCCCACCGCTACCCAGTGCCTTGCCAAGCCCGGTGTCGACATGACCTCTCACGCCCGGAGTCAAACCAGCGCCGAACTGGTAGGTGGCGCGACGGGTCATGGCGTTGCCGGCAATCACATTCTCTGCAATTGCATGCTCCATAAACCCCTCTGGAGCATAGATCCGAACCTTCCCGGCTCGAACATCCTCCTCATTAACGACACCCTTCACACCCCCGAAATGATCCGCATGGTTGTGTGTGTAAAGCACTGCCACCACGGGCTTTCTGCTTCGATGCTGGTAATAGAGTTCCAGACCGGCGCGCGCCGTCGCGGGCGTCAGAAGGGGGTCGATGATGATCAGGCCGCTGTCACCCTCAATGATGGTCATATTGGACAGATCCATGTTGCGGACCTGGTACATGCCTTCGACCACTTCGAACAGCCCATGGATCGCATTCAGTTGCGCCATGCGCCACAGGCTTGGATTGACTGAATCCGGAGCGGCATCGGCCTGCAGGAAGGCGTAGGGCGCCATGTCCCAGGCCACGTGACCTTCATTATCCAGCACCCTGCCATCAGGCAACGCACCCAAGAAGCCACGGCGAGCGTCCTCAAACGAACGGGTATCGGAAAACGGCAGCTCATTCAGTACCGCCTGGTTTAACTGTGCCGTCACGTCCGTTGCCGGCTTGGAGGTTTCGGCCTGAGCGATCATCGGGAACAGTAAACCGGCACCGAACGCTGTCAGCATGGCCTTCTTGAATAGGGGTAGCATGCGGAATCTCCTCTTTTTGGCGGCACCTGGGTTTTGTTGGTTTCGAATCGTGCGCCACGTAACTGCAGTTTGAAGCGAGGTGTTCCGTTCATCCAATGCAATGTTTCTTGACTTAATATGCGCAAAACGCATAGATATAGTGCCATGGACACACGACACATCCGGCATTTCATGGCGTTAGTTGAGTGCGGCAGTTTTGCCCGCGCCTCGGAAGTCGTGCACCTGTCTCAACCGGCTTTAAGTCGCAGCATCCAGGAACTGGAGCGCCAACTCGGGGCCAGACTGTTCGATCGGGGGCGCTTCGGGGTGGTTTTGACCGCGCACGGGCGAGCCGCTCTACCCCACGTCCGGGGCCTGCTGGCAGCGGCAGAATCTTTAAGACAGGAAGTCGAGGCCATCGACGAGCTTGAGACAGGCGAATTGAATATCGGAACCGGCCCCTACCCGGCGCTGGCACTGATGGATAAGGTCTGTGCCCGGTTTGTGGATCAGTATCCGGGAATCCGCCTCAACATTCGGACAGATAACTGGCAGGATTTACGCCTTGCGCTGTTGGACCATGAGATAGAGCTCTTTGTGGCCGATACCGGCGAGTTGTCTGGCGATCCCGATCTGGAAATAACCCACTTGCCGCAGCCCGAAGTTGTTGTGTTTTGTCGTCATGATCACCCGTTGGCTCAGGCGACGGGGGTGGTATGGGGAGATTTACTCGATTATCCAATAGCCATGACACGTGTTCCTGAAGATATGGAACGGAATATTCAGGCCATGAGCGCGCAACAAGGGGGGCTGAAACGAAGAATCGAGTGCGACAATATTGCCATGCTTGCGGCCATTGTTACTGGCAGCAAGGCCATCAGTATCGCACCCAGACCTATAGTGGCCGATTTGCTTGATAGCGGAAAGGTGACAACCGTTTCTGTATCCGGGATTGAGACTCTTCGGACCCGCTATGGTGTCTTGCAGCGTTGCGGGAGGCCGCTTTCACCGGCGGCAGCCAAGTTCCATTCCATGGTTCTGGAATTCGCAAAACTGAAATGAACCAGGAACATGGCATTTAAGGCGCATTCCAGAAAGCCAGGTTTGTGAAGCAGGGGCCAACATGATTCAGACCGGACCGTGATCAATGGCGGAAAGGGCCTCGTTCACCTGGAACACTTTGCCGTTGACCTTCGGCACACCGAATTCTTTCAGCCGGGCCGTATGCTTGTTCAGATAGGCCCTTGCACTGCTCTCATCTTCGAAGAGATAGATACCGCCCGCCTCGCAGGAGTCGGGATTTTCTGTCCAAATCTTCCAGAGAAACCCCGGCTCCCTGGCAATAGACTCGGCAAGCTCGGCCATCGCACTCGCCATCTCATCGCCAAACGGGCCGTCGTAAGGAAAATCCAACTGTAGCAGGGTTCTCATCGTTCACGTCCTCCTGAGTTCATCAATGCATCATAGCCCTAACCCACACTAGTGCAGGCAGGCGTCATTTTCTGGCCCACAAGCCATTTCCCGGAACTTCAACTCTCTCCCGACACCGTGGAATCCAGATCCGCAAGCACTCCCGGTATCTCCTCAGCTTCTGAACGTCGGTTCAGCAGCAACGCCTGCGCAATACCCGCCAGAATGATCAGGGCGCAGCCGGCCAGCTGGAGGCTATTCAGGCCCTGATCAAACAGTATCCACGCAAGCGCCACAACGGTAATGGGCTCCAGATAAGCCAGGGTGCCGAACGTGGCCGCGGGCAGAGACCTCAGAGCGATAACGGCCAACAGGATGGCCAGGAAACCCGGCAGAATACCGGCAGCAATCAACCACCCCCACTGCGCGCCGGAAATGACTTCGCTCTCCAGCAGCACCAGCGGCAACATGCACAAAGCACCAGCGAGCATCTGGTAACCACTGCGGCTGAACACATGAACACGGTCATCCATGGAACGATTGGTTAACATAAACGCCGAGTAACAGAGCATGGCGCAGAAAGCATAGGCCAGACCGATGGCTTCTTCTGCCCGTCCACTCAGGTTGAAGTTGAATTCCATCATCATGGCGAAGCCCAGCAGCGCGAATCCGACCAATCCAACACTGGCCGAGGTGAGGCGCTCTCCGAGAAAGAAATGAGCCGCCACAGAGGCCGTCACTGGTGCCAGATAAAGCACCATAACGGCGTTCGCCATACTGGTGTAATCCATTGCCAGGATGTAAAACATCACGAAACCCGCCAGGAAAGCACCGGTTACCAACACCTTCATACCGGGCCACATAAAGATCTTGCTGTGTTGCCTGGTTGCCAGCAGATAAACCGCCACCAAAACGGCCCCAATGAAGAGCCTATAGAAGGTAACCGTCTCGGCCCCCACCCCCGCATAGACCGAAATGGCACCGATCGTTCCCATAAAAACTGCGGAGAACGCTGCGGATAGTAAAAAGACTCCGGATCTCGATACTGAAGTCATGCTACCTCTGAACTAATGAATACCCCGTTTAGTCCCGCCTCGGCAAAGGGCAGGCCTGCGCTACACGAACAGAAGGCGCCTCCAGACTATTTAAATAACCCCAAACGCCAGCATCGCATCAGCAACCCGGCAAAAGCCTGTGGTATTGGCGCCAAATACGTAGTCTCCCGGCCGGCCGTATTCTTCAGCGGTTTCAAAACAGGAGCGGTGAATTTCGATCATGATGTCCTTAAGGCGGTGTTCGCTGTAATCGAAACTCCAGGAGTCCCGGGAGGCGTTCTGCTGCATTTCCAGCGCGCTGGTAGCCACGCCACCGGCATTAGCCGCTTTTGCAGGACCAAATAAAATGCCGGCGTCGCGGAACAACTTCACCGCGTCTGGAGTGCACGGCATATTGGCACCTTCAGCAACCGCCAGGACGCCATTGCGAATCAACGCCTTCGCGTCGCCCCCGGTCACCTCGTTCTGAGTGGCGCACGGCAGGGCTACCTGACAGGACAGTTCCCAAATGGACGCCCCGCGCACGTAATCGCTTCCATTCTGCCGCCGGGCGGCATAATCGCTGATTCGGCCGCGTTCCGTCTCTTTGATCTGGCGAACCAGCCCAACATCGATTCCGCCCGGGTCGTAAACGTAGCCACTGGAATCGGAGCAGGCGATCACCCTGCCCCCAAACTGCTGAACCTTCTCCATCGCATAAATTGCGACGTTCCCGGAGCCGGAAACTACCACGTCCTTGCCCTCCAGATCGGAACCTTGAGCCGCCAGCATCTCCCGGACAAAATAAACCGTTCCGTAACCTGTCGCTTCCTTGCGCACACGAGCACCGCCCCATCCGAGGCCCTTACCAGTCAGCACGCCAGATTCGTAACGGTTGGTGAGGCGCTTGTATTGCCCGAACAGAAAACCAATCTCCCTGGCTCCTACGCCGATGTCGCCTGCTGGCACGTCGGTGTACTCGCCAATATGCCGATACAGTTCGGTCATGAAGGATTGGCAAAACCGCATGATCTCATTGTCAGATCGGCCCTTGGGATCAAAGTCGGAACCACCCTTGCCTCCGCCGATCGGCATACCGCTCAGAGAGTTCTTGAAGATCTGCTCGAAACCCAGAAATTTCACCACGCCCAGATTGACGGAAGGATGGAACCGCAAGCCCCCCTTGTAGGGCCCAAGGGCCGAGTTGAATTCAACGCGAAACCCCCGGTTGATCTGCACGGTACCAGAGTCATCCACCCAGGGGACCCTGAAAATGATTTGCCGCTCTGGTTCGCAAATACGCTCAAGGAGCTTCGCTTCCTTATACTCGGGATGCTTGGCAATCACCGGCGCCAGCGAGTCGAGAACTTCCAGAACGGCCTGATGAAATTCAGGTTCCGCGGGATTTCTCAGGACGACCTGCTCATACAGCTGGTCAAGGGGGGCTTTCTGGTGCATGCATCTTCCTCGTTCAGTTTGCGTGAGTCACATGGATAATTTTCAGACGCAGCTGGTTCTTTCCAGCCAAAGGCCAATCAATACGATCGCCTACCCGAAGACCCAGCAAGGCTGTGCCCGCCGGAGCCAGGACGGATACACACTCCTCGCTTCCGTCTCGCGGGGTCGAGTACACGAGTCTCTTCGTGTACTCGGCGTCGTTACTCTCATTTTTAAAATGGACCAGAGAATTCATGGTGACGGTGCCGGAAGGCAGCTTTTCGGCATCAACCAGAGTTGCTCTATCAAGCTCGAGCGCAAGCGCTTCGGCTGTTTCAGTGCCATGTAGCTGTTTCTCCAACATCGCAGATAAACGATCAAAATCCTGTTCTAAGACATAAATAGCTGGACGTTCGGACATACCGACTCCTATAGGCCCGCAAGGCAAGGTTCAGTTAGGGGATGTGTTCAGAGGGTTTCGCCGAATTCGACGAGGGATTCGACGAATTCAGCGAAAGGAATGGCAAATACGGCGAGGCCCGGCAGCCAGAAATGCCGCCGCTGATAAAACGGAATGGATGAAGTAAAAACCGGTTTTCATTTTGAAACTCAGCGACTCTGAAAAAGGAAAAATCTTAGCAAGCTACGTTAGCTCAGTTCACGAGGAAATGAAACGATGAAAAGGTCTGAGGCTAGACCATGCCCACAATTCGAGGGCTTTCTCAAACCCACATCGCGCTCATTCCCAGCGTGTCTGCGAATAGCTGAATACTGGCAACGACAACCCCCAGCGAATGGCCGCCATACGCAGAAGCAGCCCGAGACTGAAAGCGGCCAAAAGAGTGACATTCTCGCCCACCCCTTGGCGAAGCAAGGTCAGGTACAGGAAAGCCACCATCAGTGAAACGCTGGCGTAGAGTTCGTGGCGCAGCACCTGCGGGGTGCGGTTACATAAGATATCCCGGATGATACCGCCAAAGATCCCTGTTGTGATGCCGGCCATGACCACCACCACGGTGTCATAGCCCAGCTTGAGCGCGACATTGCAGCCAATAACCGTAAAAGCCACCAGACCTATGGCATCCAGAACCAGAAACAACTGATGCAGATGCCGCATGAAGCGCGCAATCACGATGGTGACAAGGCCACCGGTAATGGTCATGTAGATATAGCGAGGGTGCTGGGTCCAGGTGACTGGGAAATTACCCAGAAGAATGTCCCGGACAGTTCCGCCACCAAGGGCGGTAAAAAACGCAATTACAGCGACACCAAACAGATCCATGTTCCTCCGCCCGGCGGTGAGGGCTCCCGACATGGCTTCGGCGGTAATGGCAATCATATAGATAGAGGTCAGCACACAGGACTCCTGAGTTTCTGTGGCCTCTCCCCCTGTCCCTGATACCTGAGAGTTTACAGAGCCTGGCTCTGCTTGCCCCTTCGGTGGACTGCGGTGGCAGTCGCTCTCCAGACGGCGTTAGATGATGCTCGCAGTACCTGTGCCTGAGCGTTTATGGGAGTTTGCGCCTTCGGCGGGGCCAACGGCCCACTCTCCTGCGAGACCGGGCATTATAGAGAGATAGGAAGCTAACGTCGAGCGAGGCGGCGGGCTGATAGGCTCAGAATTTTTGACTAATTCTTACTGGTTACTCCGTTATCTTTTTGAAGAGGCGCCCTTTATGCTGCTTTTCCAAGCAGACATTCCTACACGGATTCACTAAGCAGCCTTCGACGGCTTGTGACCGCTATCTAAGGACACCCCATGAAACTACAAACCATCCTCGCATGCAGAAATATGAGCATGAGCACACCAAAGCCTGGTCAGCGAGCGTAAATAAGGCAGATGCCTACGTCTTCGTCATTCCCGAGTACAATTTTTGCCCGCCGCCATCGTTCACGAACGCGTTGAACTACGTATACAACGAGTGGAACTATAAGCCTTGCGGGTTTGTCAGCTACGGCGGTGTTTCCGGTGGACTCCGTTCAGCCCAGGTTGCCAAGCAGCTGGTTACTACGCTGAAAATGATGCCGATGGTGGAAGGAGTAATGGTGCAGATGCCGTGGGAGAAACTGGATGACCAGCGCAACTTCCTCCCTGCCGAGCATCACACCGGCTCTGCCAATGCCATGCTGGACGAAATGGCGAAATGGGCAACGGCCCTGAAGTCGCTACGCTGAACACCAGAGTAGTTGAGCAGATTCCCCGGTTAGCAAACCGGGGAATCTGTAGCTTCTACTTCAACGGGCATCAACCCTGCCGGTTTATCAGAACACGGCCATCACGAATAGACGCGGCAACCGGCAACTGGCCCAACAGCACCTCGTAGGGCGACTGCCCCTGCAGAACAACACAGCGAGCCGGAAGTCCCTCCTCGATGCCGTATTCGTCCAGATCCAATGCTGCAGCACCGTTGTCGGTGATCAGCTCCAGCGACCGATCAATCCAACCCATGCCCAGCATGTGGCAGGCGTGCAGGCCTACGTCCAGGGTACGGAGCATGTTGCCGTTGCCCAGTGGATACCAGGGATCGCGGATGGAATCCTGGCCGAAGGCCACCTTCAGTCCCGCATCCAGCAGTTCCGGAACCCGGGTCAGGCCACGACGTTTCGGATAACCATCGAAGCGGCCCTGCAGGTGCAGGCTTTCGGTGGGCATCGACAGGAAGCGCAGGCCGGATTTCTTCAACAGGCGGAACAGCCGGCTGCAGTAATGGTCGTTGTACGAGCCCATGGCACAGGTATGGCTGGCGGTGACCCGTGAGCCATAATCCAGCTTGAGCGCCTCGGCAGCGAGCACTTCCAGGAATCGGGATTCGGGATCGTCGATCTCGTCGCAATGCACGTCTACGAGAAGGTCGTTTTTGTGGGCCAACGCCACCAGCCATTGAACCGATTCAACGCCGTAATCTCGAGTGAATTCGAAATGGGGAATGCCACCGACCACATCGGCCCCCAGACGAACCGCCTCTTCCATCAGCTCCTTGCCCTGGGGAAATGACCAGAGACCTTCCTGGGGAAAAGCGACAATCTGCAGGTCTACTGTGTCAGCCATACGCTCACGCACTTCCAGCATGGCCTTCAGCCCTGTCAGCTTGGGGTCCGTCACGTCCACGTGGGTGCGGACGTGCTGAATGCCGTTATCGGCAAACAGCTTCAACGTCTGTTCGGCCCGACCGATCACGTCGTCGTGAGTCAGGCTGGCTTTGCGCTCAGACCAACACTCGATACCTTCAAACAAGGTACCACTCTGGTTCCAGCGTGGCTCGCCGGCGGTCATGGCCGCATCCAGGTGGATGTGCGGCTCCACGAAAGGAGGAGCGACCAGATTTCCGCCGGCGTCCAGCTGGTTCTCGGCAACGCTTTCAGTCGCATCCTGCGCCGTGACACTGCTGAATTTTCCATCGGTGATGGTCAGCCGGAATAACCCCTCACGGCCCTGCAACCGAGCATTGGTAATAGCGTTCAGATTTTCACTCATAACATCTCCACACAGATTTTCCGCTGGCTTGAATCATGGCCGCGACAACAGATGGGCCAGCACCAGGGTTTTGAAATATTCATTCGGTTCAGACTCCGGAGGCATCTCCGCGACCAACCGATTCATCCGGTTCCGGATGGTATTTCTATGGCAGCCAAGGGCTTCAGCCATGGCGCACTGGTTTCCACGCTCCTGAAGCCATACCTCCAGGAGATCTCGACTACTGTCCAGCAACCCGGCTTCCACCTCAGGCAGGTACTGCCGGATAAGTCCTTCGAGCTGATGACTGCCGATACCGGCTATCAGCGCCTCCGCCAGCCCGCCTTCCCGGGGCTCTTGCGACCGCTCCGATGCGACAATCGCCCGGGCGATGGTTTCGGTCACATCCACCATTGGCAGCGAGTAAGGCTGCTCAAACAACGGCATGGCCAGCTCATCCGCCAGACGACTTAACATGGCCGGTAGCTGCCCGATGTAGGCATCGCCGGTCAGCACAACCAGCCCCGATATACCGCAGTCCCGACCTTCATAGAGGCACTCGGCCAGATTGGCCGGGCTGCGGTGGCGGCTGATACCGGTGACAAATACCAGCTCGCCACCCCTGACCCAGTTGGTGAAAGACCGGTTCTCCGCCAGATAAGGCCAGCGCACCGTGTTGTCTGCGCCGGAACTCCCACCCCGCAGATGGATGGCCCCAAGGCCAGGGAGCTCCGGAATGTCACGGCACGTCAGGGCCATTTACACCGCTCCCAGAACCTGGGCCCGGCGATCACGAACGGCCTCACTGACCACAAGCACTACACCATAACTGGCCGCGGCAACCAGTACGCCAACAATCGGCGCGATCCATGGCGAGGTATAGGCCGCTGCCGAGCCTATGGCATAGGCCGCCAGCCCGGGAATATTGAACGCGGGCAAGGTCGCCGTTTCGAGTGACGGGTACTCGCGCTTATAGCCAATGAAATAGCTGGCCATGATGACGCCGCCAATGGGCGGAATGAAGGTTCCAAGCAACACCAGGAACGGGATAAGCCACTCATACATACCCAGAACAGCCAGCACTGTGCCGATGGCGGCACCGCCCACTGTCACCAGCTTGCGCCGGCGGGTTCGAATCATATTGCAGCCGGCCACGGCGAAGTTGTATACGGTATTATCCTGCGTTGTCCAAAGATTCAGGAAGAGCATGAGAATACCCAGGGTCGCCAGCCCCTGCGCCACCATGATATCGACGATATCCGCCTGCTGGTAAACCAGAGCACCAAAGGCGCCAATCAGCGTCATCAGTCCATTACCGAGGAAGAACGCCAGTAGGGTCGCAATCACCGCCGTTTTTCCGGATTTGGCAAAACGGGTCCAGTTGGTAGCCTGGGTGCCTCCACTGACGAAAGTGCCGAACACCATGGTAATGGCCGCAGCTACGGTCATTTCGTCTGAGGGGGTAATGGCGAGTAATCCCGAAAATCCACCGGCGTCCGAGGTGGCGATTGTCATACTCACCGCTACCAAAATAATCATCGCCGGCACCGCAAAGCGGGACAGCATTTCCAGCCCCTTGTAGCCAATGAACGCGGTGATACAGAAGCCGAAACCGAACACCACCATCAGCGGCGTGGTCCAGCTCTCGGGCAAGCCCGTCAGCTTGACCAGGAGAATGGCCATGGTCGCCGTGCCCCAGGCGTACCAGCCGATCTGGGTAAAGCCCAGGATGAAGTCGGAGAGTTTGCTACCCAGCTCACCGAAGGTAAAACGGGACATCAGGGCCGTATTCAGCCCCGATTTTGCAGCGATGTAGCCAAGAATGGCGGCGTAGGTACCCAGAAGAAGGTTACCGGCTGCCAGCACCAGCAGCATCGTTGAAAAATCGAATGCAACACCGATACTGCCGCCCGCCCACATGGTGGCGGTGAAAAAGGTGAAGCCAAGCAGAACCAGGCCCATGGACCAGATACTGCGGCGCTGGTCCATGGGCACCGGGCTGAGCGGGTAATCCTGTTCCTGTGGAGTTACTTGTGAGGTCATTGCCTTGTCTCTCTTTGATGAAAACACGAGAGAAAGATGGCAACGTCTGTGCCATGTGGTCCTCACGACCATGATTTGAGAGAGTGGATGACACCTGACCTGTGCACTTTGCACAATCACACCAGGTCGGGATGTCGTCGCATCCCGGGTTCGCCCTGACCTGGTGCAAAAAAGCAGGCCAACGCTCATTTCAGTGCAGGACTGCCCAAAGACCAGACCCTGCAATACCGGCAATCCTGGATGAGAATGATCAAAAGAACGCCTGAATACCGGTCTGGGCTCGACCCAGAATCAGAGCGTGCACATCGTGAGTGCCTTCATAGGTATTCACCACTTCCAGATTCACCAGATGTCGCGCCACCCCGAATTCATCACTGATGCCGTTCCCCCCGAGCATATCCCTGGCCAGGCGGGCAACATCCAGAGCCTTGCCGCAGGAATTGCGCTTCATGATGGAAGTGATCTCGACGGCAGCCGTGCCCTCATCCTTCATCCGACCAAGACGCAGGCAGCCTTGCAGGGCCAGGGTGATATCGGTCTGCATATCTGCCAGCTTTTTCTGGATCAGCTGGTTGGCCGCCAGCGGCCGACCGAACTGCTTACGGTCCAGCACATACTGGCGGGCGGTGTGCCAGCAATCCTCGGCGGCACCCAGAGCACCCCAGGAAATACCGTAGCGGGCGGAGTTCAGGCAGGTGAACGGCCCCTTCAGCCCTCGCACGTCCGGGAAGGCGTTTTCTTCCGGCACAAAGACGCCGTCCATCACGATCTCGCCAGTGATCGAGGCCCGCAGCCCTACCTTGCCGTGAATGGCCGGGGCACTCAGGCCCTCCCAGCCCTTCTCCAGAACAAAGCCGCGAATTGCGCCGTCATCGTCCTTGGCCCAGACCACGAACACGTCAGCGATTGGGCTGTTAGTGATCCACATCTTGCTGCCAGTCAGGCGGTAACCGCCGTCCACCTTGCGGGCGCGGGTCGCCATGTTGCCGGGATCGGAGCCATGGTCTGGTTCGGTCAACCCGAAACACCCGATCCATTCTCCGGAAGCGAGTTTGGGCAGATACTTCTGGCGTGTTTCCTCATTACCGAATTCGTAGATGGGCACCATCACCAGAGATGACTGCACACTCATCATGGACCGGTAACCGGAATCCACCCGCTCCACCTCGCGAGCGATCAGGCCATAACACACGTAATTCAGGCCGCTACCGCCGTATTGCTCGGGAATGGTACATCCCAGCAGGCCTGTCTCGCCCATCTCCCGGAAGATCTCCGGGTCGGTCTGTTCGTTGCGGAAGGCTTCCAGCACCCGGGGCCGGAGCTTACTTTCGGCAAACTGGCGAGCACTCTCGCGCACCATACGCTCGTCTTCGGTCAGTTGCTGGTCCAGCAACAGCGGGTCTTCCCAATTGAAACTTGCTTGGTTGGCCATGTCGGTTGTCTCCGATTGTTGATCTTGTCTTGATGGCGGGTGGTCAGGCCACCTGCTGTGAAGCCTGCCGGGGTATCTCCAGCAGGGCCGAATACTGTCCGAGGTGGAAGTCGTCATCCCCGAACTGATGAGTCAGCATCACCAGGCGCTTGGCGTGGTGGGCCAGTGAATATTCCCAGGTCATACCAATACCGCCGTGCAACTGGACAGACTGCTCGGCAATCAGCTGCGACGCCCGGGCCACGGTGAACTTGGCAGCAGCAAGCCGTCGGCTGCGACTTTCCGAATCCGGGTCGTCTGCCACACAGGCTGCAAGAATGGTCATGGAGCGCGCCAGCTCGAGTTCGCCGCGCATTTCCGCCATCCGGTGCTGAAGCGCCTGGAAGCGGCCAATCGGTGAGCCGAACTGCTGGCGCGTTTTCAGGTAGTCCAGAGTCAGCCGGAAGGCCTCCTCCATACTGCCTACCGCCTCGGCGCACTGCGCGGCAACCGCACGGCCACGCTGATAGGCCAGCGCCGGCGCGGCCTTACCCGCCGGTCCGAGCAGGCTGTCCGCCTCGACGTAGACATCCGCCAGTGCAAGATCACAGGCCCTTGGGCCGTCTATGCAGGGGTAGCTGGTGCGCGAAACACCCTCAGCCGCCGGGTCCAGCAGAAACAGGCTTACACCTTCACCATCACTCATCCGGGCAGTGACCAGGATGGTGTGGGCAAGCTCGCCGCCGATCACTACCCGTTTGCGGCCGCTCAGACGCCAGCCCCGTTCACAGGGCACCGCCTGGCATTCAATCGCCTCCGGATGGTAATGGCTACCTGCTTCCTCGTCGGCCACCGTCAACAGACGCTCGCCTGCCGCCACCGCTGGCAGAATCGACTGCCGCTGTTCGGCGGAACCCAGTTGCTCAACCAGGCCGGCAGCATAGATCTGGGAATGCAGGTACGGCTCAAGACACAGGCCCCGGCCGAGCTCCTTCATCACCAGCATGTTTTCCACGCCTGTGCCGCCGAAGCCTTCGTACTCGGCAGCGATTGGCACCGAGGTAATGCCCAGCTCTGACAACTGGCGCCAGAACTCCGGGCTGTAACCCCGGGGGCTCTGGTAGAATGCCTCCCGCTGCTCAAAACTGTAGGTGTTGCGGACCAGACGCTCGACCGTATCAGCCAGCATCTGTTGCTCTTCGTTCAGTTCAAAATTCATAGTCCCCTCCTACAGCTCCAGAACCAGCTTGGCGATGATGTTCTTCTGAATTTCGTTGGACCCGCCGTAGATAGACAGCTTGCGCAGATTGAAGTACTGGCTGGCCGGCGACGCGCCGTAATCCTGATACAAAGGCTCGCCATGGAAGTCGGGTTCCAGCTCCGGCTCCAGGAACGGCAGCGCGTTCGGCCCGAGCGCCTTGCGCATCAGATCGGTGATCGCCTGACGGATCTCCGAGCCCTGAATCTTCAGCAACGAGCTCTCCGCCCCTGGCACCCCACCATCGCGGGTGGCGGCCAGAATGCGAAGGGTGCTCATCTCCACCGCCAGCAGGCGCATTTCCAACTCGGCAATCCGGGCGCGGAACAGGGGATCGTCAATCAGTGATTGGCCGGCCACCGTCTCGGCACTGGCAATCTGCTTGAGGTGTGACAGCGCCGCTTTTGACTGGCCGATACCGGCCTGGCCAGTACGCTCGTGGGTGAGCAGATACTTGGCACAGGTCCAGCCCTTGTTCTCCTCACCAACCAGGTTTTCCACCGGCACCCGAACGTTGTCGAAGAACACCTCGTTGACCTCGTGTTCACCATCGAGGGTGATGATCGGGCGCACAGTAATGCCTGGCGTATCCATGTCGATCAGCAGGAAGGAGATGCCCTCCTGCTTCTTGGCGGAAGGATCGGTGCGAACCAGGCAGAAGATCCGGTTGGCATGTTGGCCCAGGGTGGTCCAGGTCTTTTGACCGTTGACCAGGTAATGATCGCCATCCCGCTCGGCGCGGGTTTTCAGGCTGGCCAGGTCGGAGCCGGCGCCGGGCTCGGAATAGCCCTGGCACCACCAGTCCTCGCTGCGCAGAATCCGCGGCAGGTAGTAATCCTTCTGGGTCTGGGTGCCGAACTTGATGATTACCGGTGCCACCATGTTGACGCCGAACGCCACCAATCTGGGCGCTCCAGCGGCGGCGCACTCCTCGTCAAAAATGTGCTTCTGCACCACGGACCAGTCGGTACCGCCATGCTCGACCGGCCAGTTGACGGCATACCAACCCTTCTGGTTAAGAATCTTCTGCCAGCGCTGATGATCCTCTTTGGCAAGTCGACGGCCCAGACGGACATTCTCTGCAAGGTCGGCCGGCAGATTCTGTCCCAGAAACGCCCGCACCTCACTGCGGAAAGCCAGCTCTTCGGGGGTGAAATGAATATCCATAATCGCTCCTGAGCTTGTAAAGGTTAACGGTGCTTCCACTGGGGCTGACGTTTCTCGAGAAAAGCAGTCATACCCTCGCTTCGATCCTCGCTGGAAAAACTGGACCACAGCAGCCGGCGTTCGTATTCAACGCCCGCTCTCAAAGGGGTCTCGAACGCCTGATTAACCGCATCCTTGTTGATCATGGTGGCCATCTGCGAATAGCCGGCGATTTCCCCTGCTACCGCCATGGCCGTATCAAGCAGATCGTCAGTTGGCACGACCCGGCTGACCAGACCACTGCGCTCAGCTTCCTGCGCATCCATCATTCGACCGGTCAGGCACAGGTCCATAGTCTTGGCCTTGCCAATGGCCCGGGCCAGCCGCTGGGTACCACCGGCTCCGGGCAGGGTGCCAATCTTCACTTCCGGCTGGCCGAAGCGGGCGTTATCGGCGGCAATCAGTAGGTCACACATCATCGCCAGTTCACAGCCACCGCCGAGTGCCAGGCCGGCCACCGCGGCAATCACCGGCTTTCGGCATCGGGTCACGGTTTCCCAATTGGCGGAGATGAAGCGCTCACGGTAGGCCCGGGAAAAGTCCAGGGCATGGACTTCGGCAATATCCGCGCCGGCGGCAAAGGCTTTCTCGTTGCCGGTAATGACAACGGCGCGGATGGCCTCATCCGCTTCCAGGACTTCCAGAGCGGAAGTCAGTTCGTTCATCAGCGCGTTGTTCAACGCGTTGTAGACCTCTGGTCGGTTGAGTCTGACCAGGGCCACAGCGTCGTGCTTTTCAAGCAATATATTGCTGTATTCCATAACCATCTCCGCTAACAGATTTTTTCTTATTACTTCTTCATGAAGCCCATGTAGGACTATTTGTCCGATTTCTAGAGGCTACACCCGAATATTTTTTAAGGCAACATATTGACATATTATTTTGAGAAGGCGTATGTTGAAACTGACAAGGCAACGACCTGCTTATGCGGGCTGGCCACCCAACAAAAACAAACCGGACACAACAGGTGAATCAGATGGATACAGGCATCACTCTCAATCCGGAACGCCGTGACGCCATGCTGGAAAGCGGCGCCTGGAACGACAAACTCATTACCGACTACCTGGATCAGGCAGTCGCCAGCACTCCAGACCGGGAAGCCATCGTCGGCTACCAGGTCACCAGCGACACCCGCACCGCCCTCACTTATCGGCAACTCAATAACAAAGTCACCCGCATGGCGGCCGGCCTGGCCGGCATGGGCATCGGTAAAGGCGACGTGGTGGCCTACCAGCTACCGAACTGGTGGCAGACCACCGCCCTGCATCTGGCCTGCATGCGCATCGGCGCGATTCTGAATCCGCTCATGCCTATTTTCCGGGAGCGGGAACTGCGCTTCATGCTCAAGCATGGCGAGGCCAAACTGCTGGTAATACCAAAGGTCTTTCGTGGCTTTGACTACGAGGCCATGATTGACGGTATTCGGGGGGAGCTGCCGGATCTCGAAACCCTGCTGGTCATCGGGGGAGAGGGCGAGCGTAGCTTTGAACAACGTCTCACGGAGACCCCCTGGGAAGAAAAGCAAGACACCAAGGCCCTGTTTGCCGAGCGCCAACTCACCGCCGACGACGCCATCCAGATCCTTTACACCTCCGGTACCACCGGCGAACCCAAGGGGGTCATGCACTCCTCCAACACCCTGTTTTCCAATGTGCGTCCTTACGCCGACCGCCTGCACCTGAGCTCGGACGACAAGGTGTTAATGGCCTCCCCGGTGGCCCACCAGACCGGCTTCATGTACGGCATCATGATGCCCATTTACCTGGGCACCACCGCCATCCTCCAGGACATCTGGGACGCAGACTACGTCTGCAAGGTGATTGCCGCCGAGAAGCCGGCCTTCACCATGGCCGCCACACCGTTCCTGGCGGATCTGGTGAAAACCGCACCCAAGCACGAGGGCGAACTGGATTCCCTGCGGATCTTTGTCTCAGCCGGCGCCCCCATCCCAAGTGCCGTGGTGGAACAGGCCGGCAAGGTTCTGAAGGCAAAGATTGTCTCGGCGTGGGGCATGACCGAAAACGGCGCGGTCACCATGACCTGCCCGGAAGATCCCGCCGAACGTGCCAGCCAGTCCGACGGCAAGGCCCTGCCCTTCATGGAAGTGAAAGTCACCGACTTCCAGGGCAACGAACTGCCTGCCGGTGAGGAAGGCAGCCTGCTGGTTCGGGGCTCCAGCCTGTTTGTCGGCTACCTCAAGCGCCCCGAACTCTATGGCGTGGACGAAGCCGGTTGGTTCAATACCGGGGACCTTGCACGCATAGACAAGGACGGCTACATCCGCATCACCGGCCGCACCAAGGATGTGGTCATCCGGGGCGGTGAGAACATTCCGGTCGTGGAGGTGGAGAACCTGCTCTACAAGTTCCCCGGTATTGTCGATGTCGCCCTGGTGGGCTGCCCGGACGAACGCCTGGGTGAGCGCCTGTGCGCCTACGTCACCCTCGACGAGAACGCCACCGATCTGACCCTGGACCAGGTCAAGGCCTATCTGACCGATCAGCAACTGTCCAAAAACTACCTGCCGGAATATCTGGAAGTGATCGAGGCCATGCCTCGCACCGCCTCCGGCAAGATCCAGAAATTCAAACTGCGGGAACAGGCGAAAGAAGTGCGCCTGGAGCCGGCCAAACGCGCCTGACCCGACCCATTACTCTGAGCAACAGGAGAACAACCGATGAAAGGTCTTAACGGAAAAACAGTCATTGTTACCGGTGGTGGTGGCGGCATCGGCCGCGCCGTATCCCTGCGCTTCGCCGAAGAAGGCAGCCTGGTTGCGGTTCTGGACCGTGACGAAGCCACAGCCCAGGCCACGGTGGACCTGATCACCGAAGCCGGTGGCAAGGCCCGCGCCTACGCCGCCGATATCACCAATTATGCGGCTATTACCGAGACGGTGGCGGCTATCGAAAGCGATCTGGGCGTGCCCACGGTGCTGGTCAACAACGCCGGTTTCGACCGCTTCATGCCGTTCCTGAAAACCGAGCCCAAGCTCTGGGACCAGCTGATTGCAGTGAACCTCACCGGCGCCCTCAACATGCACCACGTGGTGCTGCCGAAAATGATCGCTGCCGGTGGTGGCAAGGTCATCAACGTGGCCTCTGACGCCGCCCGGGTCGGCTCCTCCGGTGAATCCGTCTACGCCGCCTGCAAGGCCGGCCTGGTGGGCTTCAGCAAGACCGTGGCGCGGGAACTGGCCACCAAAAACATCTGCCTTAACGTGGTCTGCCCCGGCCCCACCGACACCGCGCTGCTCAAGGGCGTGGCGGAAACCGCTCCGAACCCCGAGAAACTCCTGGAAGCCTTCCGCAACGCCGTGCCGATGAAGCGCCTGGCCCAACCGGAAGACTACCCCGGCATCATCGCTCTGCTCGCCAGTGACGACGCCAATTTCATTACCGGTCAGGTGATCAGCGTGTCCGGTGGCCTGACCATGGCCGGCTAAGCGCCCCTTTCCACAAATCAAGACAACGAATCAGGAGCACGCACCATGAACTACGAAGACATTCTCTACGATGAATCCAACGGTGTCGCCACCATCACCATCAACCGCCCGGACCGTTACAACGCCTTCCGCGGCCAGACCTGCATGGAGCTGCTGGACGCCTTCAACCGCGCAGGCTGGAACAAGGACATCGGCGTCATCGTGTTCACCGGCGCTGGCGAAAAAGCCTTCTGCACCGGCGGCGACCAGGGCGCCCACGAAGGCCAGTACGACGGCCGCGGCCTGATCGGCCTGCCGGTGGAAGAGCTTCAGCGCACCATTCGCGAAGTGCCCAAGCCGGTGATCGCCCGGGTCAACGGCTTCGCCATCGGCGGCGGCCACGTGCTGCACGTGATCTGTGACCTGAGCATCGCCTCGGAAACCGCCATCTTCGGCCAGGTCGGCCCGAAAGTCGGCTCGGTCGATCCCGGTTTCGGCACCGCTTACCTGGCGCGGGTCGTCGGTGAGAAGCGCGCCCGGGAAATCTGGTACCTGTGCCGCAAGTACAATGCCCAGCAGGCGCTGGACTGGGGCCTGGTGAACGCCGTGGTGCCGCCGGAGCAACTGGACGAGGAAGTACAGAAGTGGTGTGAGGAAATCCTGGAGAAGAGCCCCACTGCTCTCACCATTGCCAAGCGCTCGTTCAACGCCGATAGCGACAACATTGCCGGTATTGGAGCCCTTGGGATGCAGGCCCTGAGCCTGTATTACGACACGGATGAGTCCAAGGAAGGTGTTAACGCTTTCAAGGAAAAGCGCAAACCGGACTTCCGGAAATTCTACAAGTAAGCGGACCGCTCCGGTGGTCTCAAAGGCCACCGGGTCACAAACAATGCCCGGAGAACACTATGAATTTCGGATTCAATGAAGAACAGAACGCGATTCGCGAGGTTGTGGCCCGCTTTAGCGCCGAGGTGCTGGCTCCGGGCTATCGCAAGCGGGACCAGCAAGGCGTCATCGAAAAGGATGTCATCCGCCAGCTCGGCGAAATGGGGCTGCTCGGTGGCGAACTGCCCGAAGAATTCGGCGGCAGTGGCATGGACTGTGTCACCAGCGGTCTGATCATCGAGGAAATCTCCAAGGGGGATTTCAACGTTGGCTACATTCCGCTGCTGACCTCCCTGAATGGTCAAATCATTGCCAGCCACGCTGCCCCGGACCTGGCGAAGGAGTGGCTGCATGGCATGACCAGCGGCCAGAAAGTGGCCTGCATCGCCCTGACCGAACCCCACGGCGGCTCCGACGCCGCCAACCTGCGCCTGAAGGCGGAGAAGAAGGGCGACGTTTACGTACTTAACGGTGAGAAAACGTCCATCTCCATGGCCGACCAGGCCGACGTGGCGGTGGTGTTCGCCCGCACGGGCACCGTGGAACAACGGGCCTCCGGCATTAGCGCTTTGCTGGTGCCCATGGACAGCCCGGGCATCACCACCACCCGATTTGAAGACAACGGCCAGCGCGCCATCGGCCGCGGCTCCATATTCTTCGACAACGTGGAAGTGCCGGCCCACAACATGATGGGAGACGAGGGCAAAGGCTTCAAACAGGTCATGCAGGGCTTCGATTACAGCCGCGCGCTGATCGGCCTGCAGTGCCTGGCGGTGGCCCAGCAGTCCCTGGATGAAACCTGGCAGTGGCTGACCGAGCGTACCGCCTTTGGCCAGCACCTGTCGGCGTTCCAGGGCCTCACCCATCCACTGGCGGAATACCAGACGTACGTTCATGCCGCCCGCATGCAGTGTTATCAATCGCTCTGGCTAAAAGATAACAACCTGCCTCACAACGCCGAGGCGGCGATGAACAAATGGTGGGGGCCAAAGCTGGCATTCGACGTAGTCAAGCAATGCCTGCTGGCTCACGGCCATACCGGCTGGGGTGAGGATCTGCCGTTTGCCCAGCGCCTGAGAGATGTCCTTGGCCTTCAGATTGGCGATGGCACAGCCCAGATCATGAAAAACATCATTGCGAAGGAATACCTACAGAAGTAAGCAAACCGATCAACCCAACAAAAGCAACAAGAACCGAAACCAGTATCGTAGCGGAGATAGAACAATGAAAAATACAAAAAAGCTTCTGCCCTCAGTCGTTGCCTCAGCTCTTATGGCAGGCAGTGCCCAGGCCGCCATATCTGGAGATACGGTTAAGCTGGGGTATCTCGCTGACATGTCCGGCACATACCGTGACCTTGCCGGCCCTAACGGTTTGACTGCGATGGAAATGGCGGTTGCTGATTTTGGTGGCAAGGTCAACAACGCCAGAATTGAAGTCGTCAGTGCTGACGACCGCAACAGCCCGGACGTTGCTTCCAGCACCGTGCGCCGCTGGGTAGAAAACGACGGAGTCGACATGGTTGGCGGTTTGGTGGCCTCTTCTGTGACAATCGCCACCACCAAGATCCTTGAAGAGAACAACAAACTGGCAATGATCTCCGGGTCCGCAGCCTCAAGCATCACCAACGAACATTGCACCCCAAATCATATTCAGTACGTCTATGACACCTACGCACTGTCCATTGGCACCCCAACCGCGATCGTTCAGGAAGGCGGCAAATCCTGGTACATACTGACCGCAGACTATGCCTTCGGTCATGCCATGGAAGCTGACGTCACACGGGTTGTAGAAGCCAATGGCGGTGAGATTCTGGGAAGCATCCGCCATCCATTCCCGACTCCTGACTTCTCTTCATTTATTTTGCAGGCCCAAGCTTCTGGCGCCGATGTCATCGCTCTGGCAAACGCCGGTGCAGATACCACCAATGCGATCTCCACTGCGGCAGAATTCGGTATTACCCAGTCAGGCCAAACCATTGCCGGTCTTGTCGTATTTATCAGTGACATTCACGCTCTGGGACCCGAAGCGGCCCAGGGACTGCAACTGACTACCGGTTGGTACTGGGATATGAACGACGAGACTCGTGCATGGTCTGATCGTTTCATGGAAGAAACCGGCACCCGTCCAACCATGGTGCATGCGGGCATCTACTCCAGCACGATGCAATACCTGAAGGCGGTAGAAGCTACTGGCTCGGATGACCCCCAAACTGTCCGCCAGCATCTGATAGAGACTCCGATCAACGACATGTTTGCCAAAAACGGTCGTATCCGTGAGGACGGCCGCATGGTTCATGACATGTTTCTGGCTCAGGTGAAAACTCCGGAAGAATCTACCGGCGAGTGGGATCTGTACAAGATCGTTCGAACTATTCCCGGCGACGAAGCGTTCCGACCGCTTTCCGAGAGCAAGTGCAAGCTGATCACCAACTGAGTGAAGACTGCGACTACGGAGTTTCCTGCGAGATCTCAGGAAACTCCGGATTCACAGTGCCCTGCTCCTCCGGCGTGACCCAAGAAAATGCGGAAGATCACCCCGGATCTATGTGAAGATATCGTTGATGAATAGACTCAAACGTCTTGCGAACCATTCTTTACCAACGGGATACGAAATGATCGTCAACGAATCCGGAGGCATCCCCAACCGCCTGTTTTTCCGTCTGTTCCAGACAGGAAACATCCTGCAACGCCAGGTTCAGAATGAAATGGGCATCAGCGCCGTGCAGTGGGCAGTACTGGGTGCATTATCTCGAGAAGGATTCGAAGATGGCACCTCATTCAACCAACTGAAAGAGTACCTCTACGTCAGTCGCCAAAACCTCGATGGCGTGCTCAAACGAATGGAACGAGACGGGCATGTTGTTCGGATACCGGATCCCCAGGATCGCCGAGCTCGACTCGTGGTTCTTACCGAATCTGGCCGCACTTTCTGGAATCGACTTCAGGACACTATTGCCGAATTTTACAGACAGGCCATGCAGGGGATGAGTTTTGATGACGGCGTCAGCCTGCTTCACCTTCTGAAAAAGCTTCAGCATGAACTCATCGACATATCCCTGGAATCGAACATCCCAGGGGAATGATCGTGACTAGCTAACGCCCTCTCCAAAAATCAGCAACGGCAATCAGGCCGGCTCAAACCGCTCCTGTAGCCACGCCTTGATCTCGTCAGACTCATACAGCCAACGATCACTGCCATCCTCCTGATGAATCTTCAGGCAGGGCACCTTGATTTGGCCGCCGCCGGCTTCCAGCGCCGCACGATGTTCCGGGTCATGCTGGGCGTCGCGGGTTTCAATGTTCAGACCGAGCCGTGCGATTTCCTTTCTTACCTTGATGCAGAACGGGCAGGCCTTGAACTGGTACAGGGCGAGGTTTTTGCTGGCCTCGTCGGCGCGGGCTTGCTCTTCAGCACTGCGGGTCACGCTTTCAGGCGTGCTGAGCTTTTCACTGAGCAGCATGAAGGGCGTCAGTACCAGACGCAGGGTGCGAAAAAAATAGCGAATAATAACTCTCATGAGTAAGACTCAAACTCCGGGTTTCTTGGTAAAAGTCGGCCTGAACGATGTCGGCATTCAGGATTGATTTGCGTACTTGATAGCGGTGTACGAGGATATCATTTCAACAGATGAAGTGTTCAGAGTAACGGGGGCAGACCCCTCATTGATGGAGAATCCGATGTCTGAGTCCGGCACCAAATCTCTGCGCAAACCCCTGCGATTCTGGGGTTGGGGCTATGCGGATGAGGATCTGCATCCCGAAGAACACGCCATGATCGAGACCGTTACGAAAATGTTGGTGCCGGAAGGCCTGGTGGAGATTGAGCCACCAAAGGTTGAAGACTTTGACCTCCCAGCATCCCGGTTGCTTTCTGTTCCCGAGCATCTCTCAGACATCATTTCCACTACGAACTACGACCGCCTGGTGCACAGCTACGGGAAGTCCTACGCCGACATGGCCAGGATGCTGATGCGAAAAGTGCCCAACCCGCCCGATGCCGTCGCCTTTCCCAAGACGGAAGACGATATCCAGCAACTGTTTCGCTATGCGGCCGAAGACAATATTGCACTGATCCCGTTCGGTGGCGGCACCAGTGTCTGCGGCGGCGTTGAGCCCGATGTTGGCGACACCTACCAGGCGACGATCAGTGTCGATATGGAAAACCTGAACCAGATTCTGGAGATTGATCCTATCAGTCGTCGCGCCCGGATCCAGGCAGGAATCAAAGGCCCGGATCTCGAGCGGCAACTGAAGCAACATGGTTTGACACTGCGCCATTACCCACAGAGCTTTCCGTTCGTGAGTCTGGGCGGCATGCTGGCAACCCGCGCTGGCGGCCATTTTGCGACCGTATACACGCACATCGAAGACATGGTGGAAGCAACCCGGCTGGTCACGCCAAAAGGCATCATCGAGACCCGCGCTCTGCCCGGCTCAGGCGCGGGCCCTTCGGCAGACCGCATGATCTGTGGCTCAGAAGGTACGCTGGGGATCATTACCAAAGCCACCATGCGATTACAGCATCGACCAAAGTGGCGGGCCACGGCGTCCGTCCGCTTTGATCGCTTCATGAACGGTGTCGATGCTGTCAGACAGATCGCGCAATCGGGTTTATTCCCGTCGAATTGCCGTCTACTGGATGAGGCCGAAGTGGTGATCAACCGGATCGCTGACAAACCCTGCGCCATTCTGGTTCTTGGTTTCGAATCCGCAGATCATCCGCAAGACCAGAAAATCGAGCGGGCCGTCGCCATTGCCGAAGAACATGGCGGTGTTCTGCAAAAAGATGGCATTAGCTATAACCCGGATCATGCAGAAAAAGGGTCCAGCGAAGCCGAGTCCTGGAGAAATGCCTTTATCCGAATGCCCTACTGGCGCAATCGATTAACCGCCATGGGCATGATTGCCGACACCTTCGAAACCGCGATCACCTGGGACAGGTTCCCGAGCCTTTACAAGGCAGTAAGATCAACCATGGAGTCCGCGCTTCGCGAGATCACGCAACGACCATTTTCATTCTCCTGCCGCTTTACCCATGTTTACCCGGACGGGCCTGCGCCCTATTTCACGTTTTATTGCGTGGGCGACACTACCGGCGATCTGGGCAAGGCCTTGGAAAAGTGGAAACAGCTCAAGCGCATCTCCATGGAAGTGCTGGCCGAGCAAGGCGCTACCGTCACACATCACCACGCCGTTGGCCGGGATCATCGCTTTGGCTATGAGCAGCAGACATCACCGCTGTTTCGTCAGACCCTGGCGGCGGGCAAGCACTTCCTGGATCCTCAGGGCATCCTGAATCCGGGCGCTTTGTTTGATCCGCAGGATAAAAACGTTGGCATTCGGGGGGTATTGGAAGACTGAGGCAACTCTCTCAGTCCTGATGCACACCGTTGAAACGTCCCCGCAACCAGGCAGTCCGGAACGTCTCCGCCGCCACCCCGGCCAGGAATCCGAAAAACGGGTCAGCCCAGAAGGTAATCAGTGCGGTGATTCCGATCACCGGCCAGCAGGATGGTTTCGCGGTCCAGAGACGCCTGGTGAGGCCAAGCTCGACAGCTGCGACCATGAGCAGGGCGCCGAGACCGGCCGCGGGTACAGCCGCGATAAACGACAGCCCGCCGGGTACGATTGCCACCAGAAGCAACCCCACGCCCAGCAGGACGGGCGCAACGCCCGTGCGGGCACCGAAGCGATAGTGTGCCGCAACACCCCCAGCGCCATGACACATGGGCAAGGCACCGAACGGAACCAGGCACAGGTTGGCCAGGCCGGTTGTAACGGAAAGACGCGCAGGCGAGACCCGGGACTGGTCGCCGAAATAATCCCCGACCACCAGGGCCGTCAGAACGATCGCGTTGGTGATGGTCAGCGCCAGTTGTGGCAGCACCAGGATGGAAAATCCCTGCTGCCAGTCATCCATTGAGGGCAGCTCCGGCATCGAGAAAATCGCCGGATCGGCCGGTAGCGGTAGCCCGGGGGAGCCCAGCAGCGCCCCGAGAACCATCGCAACGGCAAGACCAAGCAGTGCCGCAGGCCAACTGGGGAAAAGTTTCAGGGTGACGGCCAGCAACCCAAGGACCAGGAGCCCCAACGGCAAAGAGGTAGTCATCAGTTCCAGGCTCATGCTGGCCAACAACAACCCCAGCCCCAACTGCAGGCCGCTCAACACCGACCCCGGTACCAGGCGCGCAGCCCGGTTGATCCACCCGGTTGAACCGAGAATCAGAAGAATAGCACCGATCAGAACACCACTGGCAACGAGGCTTTGGGCGCTGACCTGGGTGGTAAGAAGAAGCGCGGCCACCGCTTTCATGGGTTGCACGGGCACCGGCAGTCGATAATACAGCCCGGTGGCGATATAGAAGAGAGCAAAGCCCAGCAGAACCGGTACCGGCGCCAGCCCGGCTACGCCAATGGCGCCGAGGCTCAGTGGCAGCAGGGTACCAATGTCACCCAAAGCGCCGCTGAACTCTTTGACCGTTCTGTTTCCGATTGACCCCATGCAGGCCCCTGCTTGATCTGCCTGTTTATTATTTTTGCTCAGGCGTTGTACACAACGTTTCCAAGCTCACTGATATTATAACCACCCAATGCCTCCGCTCGCTGAACAAATCGTTCACTGCGGGCAAAAGCCAGCAATCGCTGCATGGCGGGTTCGAAGTAATGACGCCGGCGCATGGCCAAGTCAAAATGCTCCTGCTGCAGCGGGATAAACGCCAGGCCCTGGCGCCTTGCCGCCGCTTCTATACCTATGCCCACGTCCGCCTCCCCCTGGCGAATGGCCAGGGCCAGATCATCCTCGCTGAGTGAAGGATGCTCGGCCCAGGTCAGCTGACTGCCCTCGATACGATGGCGGGCAAGCAGGCTCTGCAACAGATGACTGACACCGGCATTCGGCTGTCGATGGGCCAGGCGAAGACCGGGCCGCGCGATATCCTCCAGTTGTGTCAGTTTGTGGGGATTGCCCGGCGCCAGGAGCAGGCCCTGCTGTCGCTTGGCCCAACGAATCAGCACCAGGTCTCGCATCCCGGTCAAACCCAGGGTTGCCGGATCGTTATAACGCTCGCTCTCGGCGTGCCAGATATGCATACCCGCGAGCATGGCCCGACCATCGACCAGTCGCTGCACCCCATCACCGCTTCCCTGGCACAACATGGCCAGCTCTGCGTTGCTCTCCTTTACCGCCCATTCGAGCAGCGGGTCCTGACTGCCCACCAGCACCGGCGGGGTTGGCGCACTGATCGCGTCGTCCCCTTCCAGGTGGTTCATCAGCCACAAATCAATACGCTGGCGTGGGAACAATAGCTTTCCGGTAATTCGCACACAGGGAATGACACCCTGGCTGACCAGATCGTAGACCTTGCGTTCTTTCAGGCGCAGATACTCGGCGGCCTCGGCCGTAGTGAGATAGGCGGGAAGGGACATCGGTTTCTCCGGCGGATCGGGCAAAAGCACCAGACTGTTTTTGGCTGCATATTTTTCAGCAGGCTGTGCAAAGCGTAGTTAAAAACGCCACGATACTCAACAATAAGGAGACGCTGCTGTGGAAGATAATGCGTTTTACGTAGCGCTGTCGCTACTGGTGAATCTCGACGCCTCGCTGTACCAGATCGTGGTGCTTTCGCTGCAGGTTTCGCTTCTGGCAGTCCTGATAGCGGCAACGCTGGGTTTTCCGCTCGGTGCGGCAGTCGCGTTATGGCAGTTCCCCGGGCGCGGCGGGGTAATTGTGGCGTTGAACGCGCTCATGGGATTACCTCCGGTTGTGGCCGGGCTTGGCGTTTACCTGCTGCTGTCGCGGGCCGGGCCTCTCGGGGAGCTGGGGCTTCTGTTCACGCCCGGCGCCATGGTGATTGCGCAGGTGATTCTGGTATTGCCCATTCTCGCTGCGCTTTCCCGGCAAAAAGTGGAGGAGTTGCTTGGTGAATACCGGGAACAGTTTGTCTCTCTGGGCATGTCCAGGGCGCGCATGATGCCCACCCTGCTGTGGGATGCCCGCTTCGCCCTGCTGACCGTTCTGCTCGCAGGGTTCGGGCGGGCCAGCGCCGAAGTAGGCGCCGTGATGATGGTTGGCGGCAACATTGATGGTGTAACGCGGGTCATGACCACAGCCATCGTGCTGGAAACAAGCAAGGGCGCCCTGCCCCTGGCGTTGGGTCTGGGCATCGTGCTCCTGACCCTGGTTATGGCCATCAACGCAACGGCCTACATTCTGAGTGAAATGGCAAAAAGGCGCATGGGATGACTTCGTTGAACGTGCCTCTCAACAATTCGATCGAGCTCAGCGCACCCCCTTCGCTGCGTTTTGAAAACGTTGAGTTCAACCCTTTCGGGCACCGGCTCTTTGGTCCCTGCTCGTTCACGCTCGATGGCCCCGGCCCCACGCTGGTAATGGGCCCCAATGGCGCCGGCAAGAGCCTCATGCTGCGACTGGCGCACGGACTGCTCACACCGACGGAGGGCGCCGTGAGCTGGTCAGGCGCCAGCGCGCCCCGCCAGGCCATGGTTTTCCAGACGCCGATCCTTTTGCGCCGTTCGGCGCTGGCCAACCTCAGGCACGCACTGGCAGTCAACAACGTGCCACGCAGGCTGCGAACAGAACTGGCACTCGAAGCCCTGGCGCGGTTCGGTCTGTCCTCCTGCGCCGACACGCCCGCCCGGGTGCTGTCCGGTGGTGAAAAACAACGACTGGCACTGGCACGAGCCTGGTCGCTTTCACCGGCAGTGCTGTTTCTGGATGAACCCACCTCCGCACTGGATCCGGCTGCGATCAAGGCCGTGGAAGCCGCCGTGCAGGAATTTCACAAGCAGGGTACCCGCGTTGTAATGACCACGCACGATCTCCACCAGGCACGTCGACTGGCCGGCGACGTCCTGTTCCTTTCTGAAGGCAAAGTACAGGAGCACACATCCGCAGATATCTTTTTCCGAGCCCCTGTCTCGCGCCACGCACAAGCCTACCTCAACGGCGAGCTCGTAGCCTGATCCACCAATAAGAAACCGCATCGGACTACCGATTTCTTGATGAATGAATACCAAAAGGAGATAACAAGATGAAAAAGACACTTAACCTGGTTCTTGCAGCCGTCACTACCGTGGGCCTGGCCTTCAGCGCCCATGCCGAAGATTACATAACGCTGGCCTCGACAACCTCAACCGAGAACTCGGGCCTGTTTGATTCGATACTGCCAAAGTTCGAGGACACCACTGGCATCGAAGTGCGCGTTGTCGCCGTTGGTACCGGCCAGGCCTTCGAAATCGCCCGCCGTGGTGATGCCGACAGCCTTCTGGTACACGACACCGCCGGCGAGAAACGTTTTGTGGAGAACGGCTACGCCACAGAGCGGGCCGACGTGATGTACAACGACTTTGTATTAATTGGCCCTGCCGATGATCCGGCCAACATCAGCGAAGCGAAAACCGCCGCTGAAGCGCTGTCTGCCATTGCCGAAACAGAGGCACCGTTTGCCTCTCGTGGTGACGACAGTGGCACCAACCGTGCAGAACTTCGCCTGTGGGAAAGTGCCGGTGTTGAACCGGGCGGCAGCTGGTATCGCGAACTGGGCAGCGGCATGGGCCCGACCCTGAACACTGCCGCCGCCATGGATGCCTATGTGATGTCAGACCGCGCAACCTGGGTCGCGTTTGAAAACCGCCAGAACCTGAAGCTGCTCTTCGAAGGTGACAAAGTGCTGTTCAACCAGTACGGCAGCCTGCTGCTTTCTGAAGAGAAGCACCCGCACCTCAAGCATGAGATGGCCGCAAAATGGCATAACTGGCTGCTGTCCGACGACGGACAGAAGGCAATTGCCGACTTCAAAGTAGACGGGCAGCAACTGTTCTTCCCGAACGCCCAGTAGGACAAATCGGGCAAAGTTCTAAGGCCCCTGGCCTGACCCGGTTTTACCCAAAGCAAAAGCCCCGGCATGGCCGGGGCTTTTTATTGGCTGAAAGCAGCTGTTTTTCCCGAATGCCAAATAAGCTAATCTCTGCCAATCTCCGTACAACTTCCATTCTGCGGCATTCATGAAACGGCTATAACAAAAATGACGATTGATCCCATACTTCCCGATCCCACGGATCCCCGGCTTTCCCGGCCGGTAGAAGGTGTTGACGAAAACGGCGAGGCCAAATCGATCAGCGTGATCGAAGAGCGCCCACTGACCATCTATCTGAACAGCCAGGAGATCGTCACGGCGATGACCATTGGCGATCACCCCGAGTACCTGGCCCTCGGCTTCCTGCTCAACCAGGGCATGCTGAAAGAGACCGATGAGGTCACCGGGATCGATTTTGATGAAGAACTCGAGGTTGCCGTGGTTCGAACCTCCAGCGTTACTGATGTCGAGGACAAGCTGGAAAAGAAAACCCGTACCTCCGGATGCGCGGTGGGCACGGTCTTTGGCGACATGATGGCCGGACTGAAAGGGCTATCTTTGCCAGACACCCCGGTACACACCAGCACCTTTTACGACCTTTCCTACCAGATCAACCACACACCCAGCCTGTACATGGAGACCGGCGCCATCCACGGCACCGCGCTTTGCCAGGGCCAGAAAATCCTGGCCTATATGGAGGATGTCGGGCGCCACAATGCCGTGGACAAGATTGCTGGCTGGATGCACCTGAACAATATTTCTGCGGCCGATAAAGTGCTGTACACCACCGGGCGACTCACCTCGGAAATGGTGATCAAGACATCGCTCATGGGCATTCCCACTCTTATCAGCCGCTCCGGCTTCACCGCCTGGGGCGTCGATATTGCCCGGCAAGTCGGGCTGACCCTGATCGGGCGGATGCGAGGCAAGAAATTCACCTGCCTGAGCGGCCAACACCGCCTGGTGTTCGATCAGGACCTCTCGCAGGTTCCCGATGAAGACAAAAAGCTGCGTCGAAAAGGGGCTCGGCATGATTGACGGAGGCACGGCGTGACCGATTGCGCAGTCATCCTGGCCGGCGGCCAGGCAAACCGGATGGGCGGCGGCGACAAAGGCCGGCTTATGCTTGGCGACCAGTCATTGATCCAGCGGGTTATTGAGCGAATCACGCCGCAGGTTGACGCGGTGGTACTGAATGCCAACGGCGATATACATCGGTTTGACGATCTGGGTTTGCCAGTGGTCGCAGACTCCATCGAGGGCTTTCCCGGCCCGCTGGCCGGTGTACTGGCCGGCATGGACTGGGCGGCCGAGCAGGGCCATGACTGGCTGATCAGCGTTGCCGCGGACACGCCCTCCTTTCCCCGGGACCTGGCCGAAAGACTGGCCGGATATGATACCCCGGTGGTACTGGCAGCCACGCCGGACGCCGAGCGGGGCCGACTGCCACAGCCAACCTTTGGTCGCTGGCAGGTATCCTTGCGCCACAACCTTCGGGCGGCCCTGAACGATGGGGTTCGCAAGATCCGCCAGTGGACTCAGGCCCAGGGCGAAACCCTGGTGGTGTTCAACGAGGGCGACTTTTTCAACATCAATACGCCGGAAGATCTGGCCTGGGCGGAGCAGAACCTGAAGTGAACGTCATCGGCATTGTAGGTTGGAAAAACTCCGGAAAGACCACCCTGGCCTCGGCCCTGATTCGTGAGCTGTCCAGTCGGGGGTTAACGGTGAATTCGATCAAGCATGCCCACCACATGGTGGATGTGGATCAGCCCGGAACAGACAGCTACAAGCACCGGGACGCCGGTGCCCGTGAGGTCATACTGGCCGGTGGTCAGCGCTTCGCGATCATGCACGAACTCCGGGGGGCAACAGAGCCAACGCTGGACGAATTACTGTCCCGGCTGGGCCCCTGCGACTGGGTGGTGGTGGAGGGTTTCAAGACCCACTCCCACGCCAAGATCGAGGTGCACCGGCGGGAGGGTTCGCGGTCACCGCTGTTCACCGAGGATCCGAGCATTGTTGCCGTGGCGTCGGACTACGCTGCCGAGTTCTCGGGACCCGTGTTCGACATCAACGATATCCCCGCCATCGCTGATTTTATTCTCAACCGTCAGCCAGCCTGAACAGCCCAACCAGGAGCCGAAGATCCATGAAACCGCTTCGCAACGACTGCTTTGCCCTACCCCCCGGCGTCAACTGGACCCCGGTTGAAGAGGCCCTTGAGCGTTTGCGTTCACGGTTACATCCTGTGGTGGAGATTGAGCGCGCCGTTCCCCTCTCCCAGGTAAACGGCCGCATCCTGGCAAACGATGTCCATGCGCCCCGGGCTCATCCCCCAAGCAACAATTCCGCCGTCGACGGCTATGCCCTGGCCGGACCGGTGACGGACGTGCCCTGCACCCTACCCCTGGTCGAAGGTCGCAGTGCCGCCGGTGAGCCATACACAGGCCAGGTGCCCGAAGGCCACGCAATCCGGATTCTGACCGGAGCGGTCATTCCAGCCGGCACAGATACCGTGGTTCTGGAAGAAGACTGCGATGTCGCGGATGGCCATCTGCACCTGAACGGCACGCTAAAAGCAGGCGCCAATGCCCGCAAAGCCGGAGAAGACATAAAGGCAAAGGACAAGATCCTCACAACCGGAACCCGCCTGAGCCCGACCCAGATTTCGGTACTAGCCAGCGTGGGCGTGGAATCCGTCGACATCTATCAACGACTGCGAGTTGGTGTGCTGTCCACTGGTGATGAAGTGAAACCGGTCGGGGCAACTGTTACCGACTGGCAGATTTACGACGCCAACCGCCCTATGCTCAGCGCCCTGGTTTCGCAACTGGGCTACGAGCTCGTGGATCTAGGCCATGCGCTGGACCGGGCCGAAGAGGTGAAAGCAGCGCTTGAGCGCGGCGCGGAACACTGCGACCTGATCCTGACCAGCGGTGGCGTGTCTGCCGGCGACGAAGACCACGTGTCAAAAACACTGAAAGCCCATGGCGACATCAGCAACTGGCGCATCGCCATCAAACCCGGCCGGCCTCTGGCGCTCGCCATGTTCCAGGGCACGCCGGTCGTTGGGCTGCCGGGTAATCCGGTGGCCGCCTGGGTCTGTGCCCTGCGGTTTGGTGCTCCGGCCATGGCGTTGTTGGCAGGCGCGGAATGGTTTGAGCCACAGGCCTATGTGATGCCGGCCAATTTTTCCAAGAACAAAAAACCCGGGCGCAGCGAGATGCTGCGGGCACGGGTTCGGGATGGGCAGGTTGAGGTGTTCGGTTCGGAAGGCTCCGGCCGGGTGACCGGCCTGGCCTGGTCCGACGGACTGGTGGAACTGGATGAAAGCGCCCAGCAGATAGAGCCGGGCACCCCCGTGCGGTTTATTCCCTACGGCAGCTTCGGGCTGTAATCAGTCAACGCTGCCGTGCACCGCAAAGGCCTCCAGTGAAGCATCCTGCGGCCCCCGGGAACGGTAGGTTTCCTCGACACCCAGCTCGGTCAGCGTGCGGCTGACCATCAGCAAGGTGTTGTCCTCGAAGTCTTCACACATGTTGCGCATCTGATCGATTTCTGCACAGGCCACCGGATAGGCAGCATCAATACTCGGCGCGCCATAATGGTCAACAAATGTCTGGGCGAGGGTTCGTCGCACCTGCTCCAGTTCCGGCTCGGTGATATTGCATACACCCACGAAACTGGCGCGGCCGCCAGACTCAATGCTGTACCAGCCATTAGTGAACGCCTGGCGGGCTTTCCCTTTCAGGTCTGCTTCGGTCCAGTTGGAAAACTCGAAGCCACCGGAGATCGCCCATTCGCCGCTGGGCGCAGGCTTTTCAAATACGTTCTCGTCCGATATATCCAATTGCAGGGTTCGGGCCAGCTTCATACGTGCTCCGCGAATTCAATCAAGCTCAATGTCTCGGTCATCACATCCTGACGCAACAGCATCCGGCCTTTCTCATCCAGGCCAACAAAAAGTCCGGGCCGGGGCCGTTCGATTGTCTTGCCCAACGTGTCACAGCGGGGCCGCCATTCGTTGTGCACCCGCTCGAAGCCACTGTCCATAAAGTAGGTCAGCCACAACAGCGTGTGTTTGGACCAGCTTTCCAACAGGGCCATGGGCGTGATTTCAACGCAGCCTTCTTCGTACAGACAGGTTTCGTTCGGATTTTCTCCCGGCTCGTCGGTCATCGGGATAAAGGGCACCTCAACGCCAATGACCAACCAGTTAGGATGCGCTTTCGGATCAGACACGTCCGCAGCAAACCGGACGCTTCCGCAGACAGCTCCGTTGACCTTGATGCGGTCGGGCCATACAAAGTGTACGGGGACTTCGGGCGGGGCCAGAGCACCCAGACTCTCGGCCAGACCTATCTGGGCGACATAGACCGCCTGAATGGCCTCTTCCAGGGGTGTTTCCGGCGCCAGCACCAGGGCCGCACGCAGGCTGTCGCCTTGCTCGGAGTAGAACACCGTGCCGGAGTCAACGCCCGCAATGGCCCGGCTCACGGCCTTGTCAAAAGGGTCGGTGTGCCTGGGTACCACCTCCCCGGTCAGTAACGGTGGGAACTGGGGTGTATCGATCATTGGATGGCCCGGGCGTAGACGTCAGAGGCAACAATTTCATCGGCGATGCGCTGGAACGCTTGCGCCTGGGGACTATCCGGCTTGGATACCACAATCGGCACTCCGCCATCCGATCCCACCCGGATATCGAGATCCAGCGGAATCTCTCCCAGGAACGGCGAACCGAGTTTCTCGGCTTCCGCCCGCGCGCCACCGTGTCCGAACGGATGGTGCTCTTTGCCGCAGCCATCGCAGATAAACGAGGCCATGTTTTCAATCAACCCGAACAGCGGCACATCCATCCGCTTGAACATATCAATACCCTTGCGGGCATCCATCAGGGCGATGTCCTGGGGCGTCGAGACGATAACCGCTCCTGCAACAAAGAACTTCTGGCTCAGGGTCATCTGGACATCGCCCGTGCCCGGCGGCAGATCCACCAGCAGCACATCCAGCCGTCCCCATTCCACCTGGTTCATCATCTGTTGCAAGGCGCCCATCAGCATCGGCCCGCGCCAGACGATGGCTTCGTCTTCCGGGGCCATCAGGCCCAGGGACATCAGCGTTACGCCGTGGTTTCTCAGCGGCAGGATGGTGCTTCCATCCGGGCTGGACGGCCGACCGGAAACCCCCAGCATGCGGGGCTGGCTCGGGCCGTAGACGTCGGCGTCCAGCAGGCCGACCTTGAGACCTTTCGAGGCCAGGGCAACCGCCAGGTTGGACGACACGGTGGATTTGCCAACGCCACCCTTGCCCGAGGCGATGGCGATGATCCGATCAACGCCCCTGGGGTTTTTGTCCTGAGGCTGGGGAGCGTCGGTTCCGATCAGGTTCGGTTTTTTTCCTACTTCGGTGTACTCAACCATGATGTGTCCTGTTGTTTTTAGCTGTCCAGATAATCATCACTGGTGCGGACCCTGGGGCGTTCACCGGCCGCCATGGGTGCGTTGTCACCATGGAACTGGGATTTGACCCGACAGTCGTCGCACATCTTGATCAGCTGCACGTTATCAGAGTTCTTGTACATCCAGTGCTGGTTTTCCAGTTTCTCGACGATCCGGTTAATGGTGCTGGCAACGCCGAACGGGGTTCCGCACTTGATGCATTCGAATGGCTCCTCACCGTGCAATGCCCGGGCACTCAGCGCCGCCTTGGACACATCCAGCTGGGGCTTCAGGGTGATGGCGGTCTCAGGGCAGGTACTCTCGCAGATACCACACTGGACACAGGCGTTTTCCGTGAACTGGACCTCGGGGCGATCCGGGTGGTCACCAAGGGCGCCCGTCGGGCAGAGTGATACACAGGCAAGGCAGAGCGTGCATTTATCGGAATCAATTTCGATCGCACCGTATGGCGCGCCTACAGGGAGCGGAATCGGCTCTTCGATCTTGTCCGACATCGCAGCCACTGTCACCCGTGTGATATCCCGGCGACCGCCAACCAGCAGAACCGGATCGCTCACTCGCCCGGCATTGTCACCCGCATCGCAGAGTTCGATGGCGGAAATGACCCGCACCCGGCTCGGCGAGTTGTGGGTGCCTTTGAGCATGGCCTGGGCCAGTTCCACTTCCGCAGTCACCGCCCGGCGATCCAGCTCATTGTCCGCAAGGATCAGAACCTCGGCGTAGCCGGCGCCGAACGCCGCCATGATTTCAGCGTGCCCAATCCGGTCGACATGCTCGAGCCCCATCGGGATCAGATCATCCGCGAGGCCATTATCGTAGCGGGCCAGGTTGGCAATGGCCTCTGTGCCAGCCTCCAGGGTATGGAACACCAGGCGTGGCGATTCGTGAGTATGCTCGCGATAGACCTTGGCCATCACTTCAACAGCCTTGGTGATCGCCTCGAATGGCGTCTCATTCATGGTCACCGCAGAGGTGGGACAAACGGCGGCGCAGGAGCCACAGCCGGCGCAAATGTCCGAATCGATCTGAATATGGTCGCCAAAGGAGAAAATGGCTTCCGTCGGGCATACATCCAGGCAACGGGTACAACCGGGCTTGTTGGCCCGGGAGTGCGCGCAGAGCGACTCTTCGAGCCTGAAGTACACGGTTTTTTCGAACTCACCCACCATTTCCCTGGCCGTCAGGGCAATGCGCTCCAGCTCGCCGGTCTTCTTCGGGTCGGCCCAGAAGTAACCGTTGCGCTTCTCGTGGCTGGGAAATGCCGGGGCACCGCCACGCAGATCGATGAACACGTCGCATTCGCTGCGGGCGGTGGGCTTGGCTGCCTCATAATCCAGCTCACCGCGACCGGCCGGATGCAGGGGTTGCAGGTGCGCAAATTCCAGCTTGAAATTGCCCAGTGCGCCGTAGGCGCCCGTCAACTGCCCTTTGGCCACGTCGTAGGCAGCAGATGGCAGCTGGATCGGGCCGGCATCATTAACAATGCAGGTCACGCCCAGTTCGTCCTGCACCAGTCCGGCCATCCTTATGGCCTGTTCGGTGGGACCCACAATGCAGCACACGCCGCTGGACTGGATGGTTTTTGCCGGCGCCATTGGTGCCGGCAGCTGGGCAGCGGCAACCAGGGCGGCCTGCTTGGCGTGCAACCGTTCGGGCTTCGCGTCGGGGGCACTCCAGCCGGCGCGATCCCGGATATCAATGGATTGGAGCGGCGCTGAGTGCTGGGTCTCGGCGTAAACGTCCTCCGCAAGGCGCTCGAAAAAAGCCGCCTGCTGGCCACAGGCAATAAGCACGTCACTGCTGGCGCCCAGGTGCTCGGCGGCAATACTCATTTCGTTGCCGCACAGTTGATCCACTGCGATGACCTGATCCGCGGCCGCGGCTTTGCGCAGGGCCTCTGAATCGAAGGTCTGTGATTTGTCGCAGCTACATAGTAATAGGGTCTTGGATGCCGTCATCAGGAGTTTGACTCTTTCGTTGTTTTTATACGTGTACGTTTCCGTATCGCTTTTCGAGCATGCCACAGGCATTATCTTTTGGACAATTGGATAATCGTTTGTGCCCTGCTATTTTTACGCTATTACAAAAAATGAGAAGCACCATGAGTAGTCGTACAGATCAATGGCAACGCGAATTGAAGGTCGGCGCCGTCGTTCGCCGGTCTCCGGGGGTCACTCGTTGGGCAAAGGTTATCTGGAAGCCTGTTGCCGTCATACCGGGGGCGCCTGAGGCGTTCTGGAAAGAAATGGTTCGCGAGGGCGACGTGGTCGATTACCACGCGGGCACGGCTACGATGGAGCTGTTCCGGGCCGATGTTGAAGGCTATCTGGTCTCCCTGAACATGGCTGCCCCTTCGGTCTGGATCATCCTGGACAAAGATGTAACGAGCCAGTCGCCGTCCGGGTGGGTTGTCAGCACCGTCACAGCCAGCGCCCATGAGGCTCTGGATGCCCTCGACAGTGGCGAAAGCATTGTCGAGGCGGTTCCTATTCCTGAATCCCTTGCAGCCTGGATAAAAGAGTTTATCGATATGCACTATATCGAGGAGCCGTTCAAAAAACGTCGTCGCGACGAAGTCCGCGTGGATGGCGTTGAGGACGCCAAGGGCGACCCGCGCATTCGCCAGGAAAGCGACGTTTACCGTGCCCCTGCGAACATCAAAAAGCCGAGAATTCAGTAATGGCCGAATCAAGACTCCAGCGTTGGGCTCGCAAGAAGGCCGAAGCCGCCAAGCGCCCGGAACCATCCCCTCCTCCGGTTATCGAGACTGAGCCAGCCCCGGAGGAGCAGGAACTGGCAATCAATGAAGCATTGCCGGAACACGAGCTGCTAGAGAAGTATGGCCTGCCTGACCCGGAAAACATTGAACTGGGTACGGACATCACCGGTTTCATGCGCAAGGAAATTCCGGAGTTCCTCCGCCGCAAGGCCCTGAGGGGACTCTGGAAATCCAACCCGGTACTGGCCGTTCTGGACGGCCTCAATGATTACGATGAGGACTACACACTGGCCTCGACGGCCGGACAGACGGCGAAAACTTTATACAAGGTTGGAGAGGGGCTCGTCGACAAAGCCAAAAAAGCCGCGGACGTCGTGGACGATCAGTCGGAAAAGCAGGCAGTCTCATCGTTGGCAGAGCCTGATTCCACAACCGCCGAGGAACCGGATTCTGAGGACAGTCCCGAACTGGAAGATATGGCAACGCCGACGGAACTTCCCGAGCAGCAGCTTGCCCAAGAAGAGGCGACCTACTCGGAAGAGGAGCCGGAACCACGATTCCGTCCTCGTATGCGTTTTGACTATTAGCAGAATACGTTTCAGCTATTAGCAAATTAAAGGTCGGTCAGGCCAATATTCTGGATTGTGTACTAGAATAGCGTGACAGGCCGCACATAATAATTAGAAGGAACAGGAATTGAGTAACACTGCGGAAATCCAGTGCCCGCGTTCGATCTCTGAAGAAGATCGTGCCAGGGCCCAGATCTATCAGCTGCTTGGCGTCCTGCTTGTAGACCCGCCCTCCAGTGAATTGCTGAAGGGGCTGGCTTCATTACAAGGCGACGAGACGCCCCTCGGTTCGGCCTGCAAAAACTTGGCAGCCCTCGCCGAACGCACCAACCCATATGACGCCGAGAGAGAGTTCAACAATCTGTTTGTCGGACTCGGTCGCGGAGAACTGCTCCCCTATGCCAGCTACTACCTCACTGGCTTCCTGAATGAGAAGCCCCTGGCGGAGCTGCGTACGGATCTCATGACCCGCGGTATCAAATCCCGCAGCGACGTAAAGGAGCCGGAAGATCACATCGGCACCCTCTGCGAAATCATGGCGGGCATCATCACCGGGGAATTTCCATGCGACAGCGGACTGCCGTCGCAAAAAGCATTTTTTGATGCCCACCTGGCAAAGTGGGCAGCCTTGTTTTTTACCGACTTGGAAGAAGCGCAAAGCGCCATTTTTTACGCACCAGTGGGTTCGCTCGGTCGAGCCTTCATGGCGGTAGAAGCCGACGCCTTTGCAATTCAGTAACCGGGATCTCAAGGTCCCATAAACCCAGGGGGAGGTGTCCAATGGACAACCCGAAGCGTGAAAACAGCCGTCGCCGTTTCCTGCAAATGGCCGCTGCTGCAGCACCGGCTGCGGTGGCAATGACGGTTGCACCGAACGCCGCAGCGGAGGTCGTCAGACAAGACGCGCCGAAAAGCCGCGGTTTACGTGATACCGAACACACACGTAAGTATTTCGAATCGGCTCGCTTTTAACGGGGATTTGAGTTGATCGAGGTTGCGAAAGGCCCTTGAGAGATTCAGCTTTCCGAAAAAACGAGAATAATAAAGAGAGAGGTAAACGACATGTTAAGGAAGAAGACCAACGGGGTAGCGAAAGGCTCCCGTGCAGGCTCTTTGCTTTCTTCTCTCGCTGCCAAGACTCTGGACCGTCGTCAGTTCCTGACAACGTCTGGCGTGGCAGTGGGTGGTCTGGCCGCACTGTCGCTGTCATCGGGACGGGTTGAAGCTGCGGCCCCAACGACCGGGGGTGGCGAAGTCGTCGTCAAAAAATCCGTTTGTACGCACTGTTCGGTAGGCTGCACGGTCGAGGCTGAAGTGCAGAATGGAACATGGATCGGGCAGGAACCAGGCTGGGACAGCCCCTTCAATCTGGGTGCTCACTGCGCCAAAGGCGCTTCCGTACGGGAGCATGCCCACGGCGAGCGTCGTCTCAAGTCGCCCATGAAAATGGTCAACGGCCAGTGGCAGAAGATTTCCTGGGATACCGCCATCAACGAAATCGGCGACAAGATGCTCGAAATTCGTGAGCAAAGCGGTCCCGATTCGGTCTACTGGCTGGGCAGCGCAAAGTTCAACAACGAGCAGGCCTACCTGTTCCGTAAGTTTGCGGCCTACTGGGGCACCAACAACGTGGACCACCAGGCTCGTATCTGCCACTCCACCACCGTCGCCGGCGTAGCCAATACCTGGGGCTACGGCGCAATGACCAATTCCTACAACGACATCCACAACTCCAAAGCCATCTTCATCATCGGGGGTAACCCTGCCGAAGCGCACCCGGTCTCGCTGTTACATGTGCTTAAGGCGAAGGAAGAGAATAACGCACCTCTCATCGTCTGCGATCCGCGTTTCACACGCACTGCCGCGCACGCCGATGAGTTCGTCCGTTTTCGTCCGGGCTCCGACGTTGCGCTGGTCTGGGGCATACTTTGGCACATTTTCGAAAACGGTTGGGAAGACAAAGAGTTCATCCGCACCCGGGTGTGGGGCATGGATGAGATTCGTGAGGAAGTAAAACGCTGGAATCCGGAAGAAGTCGAGCGTGTAACCGGCGCTCCGGGCGCTCAACTCGAGCGTGTGGCCCGCACTCTGGTCAACAACCGCCCGGGTACCGTTATTTGGTGCATGGGTGGTACCCAGCACACCAATGGTAACAACAACACCCGGGCCTACTGCATTCTCCAACTGGCACTGGGCAACATGGGCGTTGCTGGCGGTGGCACCAACATCTTCCGGGGGCACGACAACGTTCAGGGTGCTACCGACTTGGGCGTGCTCGCCGACACTCTGCCCGGCTATTATGGTCTGTCCGCTGGCGCCTGGGCCCACTGGTCAAGAGTCTGGGAAGAGGATCTGGACTACCTGAAAGGCCGCTTTGCCGTGTGGGACAAGAACGGCAAATCCAAAGCCATGATGAACGAGAAAGGCATTCCGGTATCCCGATGGATTGACGGTGTCCTGGAAGCCAAAGAAAACCTGGAGCAGCCAGACAACACCCGGGCCATGGTGCTGTGGGGCCACGCGCCCAACTCCCAGACCCGTATGACGGAAATGAAGGAAGCGATGGAAAAGCTCGACCTGTTGGTTGTAGTGGATCCCTTCCCGACCGTTTCTGCCGTACTCCACGATCGCAAAGAGGGTGCCTACCTGCTGCCCACGACCACCCAGTTCGAAACCTACGGCTCGGTAACCGCGTCGAACCGTTCTCTGCAGTGGCGAGAAAAAGTAGTAGAGCCGCTGTTCGACTCCAAGGTCGATCATGAAATCATGAAGCTGTTTGCGGACAAGTTCGGCTTCACCGATCGCATGTTCCGCAACATTGCCATTGATGGAGACGAACCGTCGATTGAGGACATCACCCGCGAGTTCAACCGTGGCATGTGGACCATTGGCTACACCGGCCAGTCCCCTGAGCGCCTCAAGAAGCACATGAAATATCAGCACCACTTCGACAAGACTACGCTGCGTGCAGTCGGTGGACCTTGTGATGGTGATTTCTACGGCTTACCGTGGCCTTCATGGGGCACACCGGAGATGAACCATCCGGGCACTGCCAACCTGTACGACATGTCGTTGCCGGTTTCCGAAGGCGGCCTGACGTTCCGGGCCCGCTTCGGAGTCGAGCGTGATGGCGAAAGCCTGTTGGCAGATGGCGTCTACTCGAAGAACTCCGAGATCAAGGACGGCTACCCGGAATTCACCATGCAGATGCTAATGGATCTGGGCTGGGATGGCGATCTGACGGCTGAGGAGCGGGCCAGTATTGAAGCCGTGGCCGGCCCGGAAACCAACTGGAAGACAGACCTGTCTGGCGGCATTCAACGTGTGGCAATCAAGCACGAGTGCGCACCTTTCGGTAATGCCAAGGCCCGCACCGTGGTCTGGAACTTCCCGGATCCGATACCGCTGCATCGCGAACCGCTATATACCAACCGTCGTGATTTGGTTAAGGATTACCCGACATACGAAGACAAGACTTTCTGGCGGGTGCCTACCCTGTACGAGTCCATTCAGAAGAACGACTTCAGCAAGGAGTTCCCGATCATCCTTACCTCCGGCCGTCTGGTCGAATATGAGGGTGGTGGTGATGAGACTCGCTCAAACCCCTGGCTGGCTGAATTGCAACAGGAAATGTTCATCGAGGTTAACCCACGCGATGCCAACAACCTGAACATCCGTGACGGCAATGATGTCTGGGTTTCCGGCCCCGAAGGCGCGCGGATCAAGGTCAAGGCCATGGTGACCGAACGTGTCGGAGAGGGGGTGGCCTTCATGCCATTCCACTTTGGCGGGCACTATCAAGGCAAGGACCTGAGGGACAAGTATCCCAAGGGCGCAGACCCCATCGTTCTGGGCGAATCCACCAACACGGTTCAAACATACGGGTATGACTCGGTCACGCAGATGCAAGAGACCAAAGCCACCCTGTGTTCGATTATGCCGGCATAACAAGAGGTGTAAATCATGGCACTTGAGGGAAAAGCACGCGCAAAATTCCTGGTCGATGCCGAACGCTGCATCGAATGTAATGCTTGCGTAACGGCCTGTAAGAATGAGAATGAAGTCCCCTGGGGTATCAACCGCCGGCGCGTGGTGACCATCGGAGATGGTAAGCCTGGCGAACGCTCGATCTCGGTAGCTTGCATGCACTGTTCAGACGCGCCTTGTATGGCCGTTTGCCCTGTGGATGTCTTCTACCAGACCGAAGACGGTATCGTGTTGCACTCCAAGGATCTGTGTATTGGTTGTGGGTATTGTTTTTATGCCTGCCCCTTCGGTGCGCCTCAGTTCCCCCAGGCGGGCAACTTTGGCAGCCGGGGCAAGATGGACAAATGCACGTTCTGTGCAGGCGGCCCTGAAGAAGACAATTCAACAGCTGAGTTCACCAAGTACGGCCGCAACCGCATTGCCGAGGGCAAGCTGCCAATCTGTGCCGAAATGTGCTCGACCAAAGCGCTGCTGGCCGGTGATGGCAGCGAGGTGGCAGACATCTATCGCCAGCGTGTGGTGAGCCGTGGTTTCGGTTCCGGCGCCTGGGGATGGGGCACGGCCTATGGGAAGAAGGTCCCTTAAGCCCGCCATGAGTTTCGGGGCCCCCCGGGCCCCGCAAAACTCATGGCGGCAACGAACTCTTCTTCTTGATTCTTTTGGGGTGCTCGCATGAAGCGTAAGTTGTTAGGTGCTGTCGTCCTTGCACTGGCGACACTGGTGTTTAATCCTGTCTGGGCGCAAGAGGCCCCCGCGGTTGATCGCACGTCTACCGGGGGTGCTCAAACCCTGGAAGACATCCTGGCTCGTCAAAAACAGTTGGAAATTGACGAGTCTTTTCGCTCGGAAAACCTGGGTAATCCTGCCAATGCGGCACCGATCAGTGGTCGACTCGGCACCCTGGGAGGGCGCTCGGATTCCGACATCTATCGTGCCATTCGATACAACAAGATTGACCCCAGTACCCAGGCCCGGGGGCCTGCCGCTGACGTCCTGATCCAGGACGGAGGCATACCCTGGTACAAGTTACGAGAGGGGCCGGTCATCACTTACGGTGGCAGTGCAATCCTGGCTATCATTGCGCTACTGGCAGTGTTCTATTTTGTGCGCGGAAGAATCAAAATCAAAGGCGGCCCTGCGGGCACCACGGTTGAACGATTCAAAGCCATCGAACGATTTGGTCACTGGCTGTTGGCGGGCTCGTTTGTCGCATTAGCTATAACGGGGTTAATCACCTTGATGGGTCGCAGTTTCCTCATGCCAGTTATGGGGCCCGAGGCCTTTGCCACTCTGGCTGCCGGCTCCAAATGGCTTCACAACAACATTGCGTGGGCCTTTATGTTGGGGCTGGTGATGACCTTCTTCATGTGGGTGGCGCACAACATCCCCAACAAGCTCGATTGGCAGTGGCTCAAAGTGGGCGGCGGCATCTTCACCAACGCCCATCCGTCAGCGAGGAAGTTCAACGCCGGTCAGAAAATTGTTTTCTGGACCGTGATGTTGCTGGGTTTTTCAGTCTCGTTGTCGGGCCTGTCATTGTTGTTTCCGTTTGAAATTCCAATGTTTGCCAAGACGTTTGGCGTCGTGAACACTGTTTTGGGAACGGATTTGCCGACAGTGCTGACGCCGCACGAAGAGATGCAGTATGCCAACATCTGGCACTCTATCGTGGCGTTCGTGATGATGCTGGCCATCATTGCCCACATCTACATCGGCTCGGTCGGCATGGAAGGTGCCTTCGACGCTATGGGTAACGGCCAGGTTGATCTCGAATGGGCTCGTCAACACCACGACCTGTGGGTCGCTGAGGTTGAAGCCAAACAAGGCAAAGGAGGTTCGTCGTGAAGGTAATGATTTCGGCTTTTATCGCGGCCCTGCTCATTGCCACGGCTGCACCAATGGTGCTGAACCAATTTGGCTGGTCGTCGGCGGAACAAACCAGCGCAGAGAGCGTTCGCCTTGACTGATCAGTCCGAGGTATACCAGATCGACGCCGTCGGTCTGGTATGTCCTCTCCCCATCCTGCGCTTCAAAAAACGGACCAAAGACCTGCCCGGCGGAACACTGGTCGATTTCCTGGCAGATGACCCCACCGGCCGAAAGGACCTTCAGGCCCTCTGTGATATCACCGGCCACCGGATTGAATGGACCAGAGAAGAAGAAGCTGGCGTCACTCGTTACCGCATTTCCCTGGCATAAAACGGCATCGAAATCGTCAATCTTTTCCTACACTTCACCACGCCCTCTTGGAAAATCAGGCGCCAACCCCCTATCTTAAATTAGGACTCCTAATAATTGGAATTCCGATGAGTTCAGACCCACTGTGGGAAATGATGATGCCTGAAAATGTCGAGGGACTGGCCCGGTCGATTCCTGGTGCTGCGGAAACCATGACCTTCTGGAGGCACGAGTGGCGGATCAAGTCAGCATCCGGTGTTGTGAAATGACTGAGTGGTACCGGCACTCCCAAACAGCGTGAAAACGGAGACATATGCTGGAATAGCGTGATCATTGATGTAACACGGGAACGTCAGATCCATAGCAAGCAAACCACCGTAAGCCTACCCTCATTTCTATTTAATACAGACTAAAAGGCCAAACAATGAGCGACAACAGTCGACCGGTAATTCTGACTGCCCGGCAAATAAGATTCCTGCAGGACCTGATCCTCGAAAAGCAGTACCAGCTTGCCGCTCAGCAGTCAGAGAATCAGCAGAGCACTGATTACAGTCAACTCAGCGAGCAGATGAGCCACACAACAGATCTGCTGATGCAGCTGACCGACGCATTGCCGGAAGATTGCGCAATTCCCCTCCAGGAAACTCCGGAAATCCCGGCGAGCACCTGCCCCTAGTGACCACCTCGTGGATGCTTGCGGGCTTCCAGGTTACCCAGCGACATTTTCACGTCTCGATCCGAAAGTTCTGGAAGATCGTCAAAATTCGAAACTCGCGGAAATTTCGAATCGATCACAGTCGCCAGCGTATCGTCGATGCACAGGGTGTCTGCCACGGCCTGATGACAACCGGGCATCAGGATTGCCCTGATCTCGCCGATTTCTCTTGTTCCCGTCTCAACGTCTCCGGAGCGACTGGCGCTGATCACGGTGAGCTTTTCGGCCCAATCCACAGCGCGGCCATCAACAGGTTTCGCCTCAATCCGCTCACAGGCTGTCAGGGTTGCTTCAAGCAACGTTCGGAAGTTAGCTGATTCAGCCAGCCGCTCGGCCTTTTCGCGAGCACTGCGATCTTCGTCAGGCACCAATAGTATGTAGGGCGTATTATCAACAAAGACACCCCAGTAGTCGGCCGCAATGGCTTCGGGTTTCGGGTAATAAACCCCAGCGGTCAGGGTCGAATGCTTTTTCCTTCTAGCCAGGAAGGCGCCTTTTTTTTCACAATCCAATTCTTTGCCTCGGTCTTTTCCGGTTTTCACTTCTTGCACGGGTCGTCCAGCAATGGCCATTGAACGATAGGCTCGAGCCCCATCGGTGGATCATTTCGTGGACGCAGAAATATGGTGATTGCAAGAAGGTTTTACAAATCCGCAGCCAGGCCTGTGCCTGCCGAGCGACATTTCCGCTCTTTTGGCAGCACATATGCGTCGTAATCTCTGGAATGATTCACGAATGACGCAATAATGATTAAGGAAGCATCGATCCCGGCCGATATAAAAAAAGATCGCAGTAATTTGCGTGCTCCAATAGTCCGTAAAGCTTATAGATTCTGGGGAATCAGCATGTCTATCAGACAACTGTTCATCGTCTCGATTGCCGCTGTTCTGCTGGTCATCGCAATACTCGCAAGCGTTGTGATCGCTTTAAACACGCAGAAAACGATCACGGCAGATGTCGCTGAAAGGCAGAGTGATCTTGTCGAGGAGATCACCGGAATGCTCTCCATCACCGACGAGCTCATGTCAAAACGGGTGAAGAATTCGCTGAATCTGCTCATTGAACGCGGCCAGCAACTCGGAGCCGCCAGGATCCAGGGAACCGAACCGGTCGCAGGCAAACCCGTTCCGGCACTGTTTCTCGGCGACACCATGATCAACAACAACTTTGACCTGGTGGATGGCATAACCGGGATCATGGACGGCACAGCCACTCTATTCGTCAGGGATGGACAGGACTTTGTCAGGGTTTCCACAAACGTAAAGAAAGACGATGGATCCCGTGCCATCGGCACCAAACTGAATATGGCGGGCGCGGCCGGGCAGGCCATTAGCCGGGGCGAAGCCTACTTCGGACAGGTCGATATTCTCGGCAATCCCTACCTCACCGCTTACAGCCCTATCCGTAACGCCTCAAACCAGATTATCGGCATCTGGTATGTGGGCTATTCAGCGGACCTTGAAGAACTTGAAGCGGCCATCACCTCATCCAGCCTGCTGGAAAGAGGATTTCTCGCCCTGGTGGACGACAAGAATCGACTGCGCATGCACTCCAGCTCCATTGAGTCCGATCCACTGCAAAACCTGCTGGAATCTGAGCCGGAAGACTGGAACCTTGCACGTACTGCGTTCGATGCCTGGGGGTACCAGATTATCACCGGCTACTCGGAAGACGAAGTGGCAGCCATGGTTCGCAATCAGACCATCAAGACGGTCATGGCAATTCTGATCGGCGGACTGGTGCTGATCGGCTGCCTGAGTGCCCTGGCACAACTGGTTGTGGCTCGACCTCTCCAAAAAATGATCGATGCCATCAACGACATTGCCAGCGGCGAAGGCGACCTGACGGTGAGGTTCAATGCAACCGGCAAGAGCGAATTGGACGTCATGGCCCAAGGCTTCGATCGCTTGCTAGACCGGTTACAAACTACAATTTCAGAAACCAAAAGATCCTCGGAAAGCCTGCTTGAGGCCTCGTCGAGTCTAAGGGGCATAGCATCAGACTCCGCCACCGTCGTCTCGCAACAAACCGAGGAGACCGAGCAGGTTGCAACCGCCATGAATGAGATGACAGCAACCGCTCAAACTGTTGCCGAAAGCGCCTCCAGGGCTGAAAACATTGCCAAAGAGGCGGATGGTCTGGCCGAAAGTGGCCAATCGCTCATTGCCAAAACCACGGCGAAAATACAGAGCCAGCTCGACAACAACCAGAGCTCAGTGCAAACCAGTGCTTCGCTGAGAGCTGCATCGGATAACATCGGCAATATTCTTTCCGTCATAGAAAACATTTCGGAACAGACTAATCTCCTGGCGCTTAATGCAGCGATTGAGGCAGCGCGAGCCGGAGAACACGGCAGAGGTTTTGCGGTGGTGTCAGACGAAGTCAGAAACCTGGCCCGTCGGACCCAGGAGTCCATCAAAGAGATCCAGGACCAGATCAATCACCTGCAGGAAGGCGTTGCCGGTGTTACCGACGTTATTGAGGTGGGCAGTCAGCTAGCAACTGAAACCAACGACATGATCCGCGAAACCGGCAACGCGATCGAGGCACTGCGCGAGGGCGTTCGAACCATTCGGGACACCAACATTGAAATGGCAAGCGCCGCCGAGCAGCAGAGCCAGGTTTCTGAGGACATCAACCAGCGCCTTGAGCACATTCGGCAAATGGCTGGTAGCAGCCAGGAGAACGCCGCATCAACCAATGAGGCGGCAGAAACGTTGAAGCAACTAGCGGAAAAACTGAAGTCTCAATTGGACTCTTACAGGACCTGACCCAGTTTCCATACCCGGCAATCATTCTTAAATAACGAACGAATCGATCGGATATATATATTTTTGTTCACAGCAAAAGCCTCGGATACTACGCGTATTAAATACTCCTGATTCCGAGGCCCTCGCATGTTCGATGTTCAGGCGATCGAATCCTTGTTCTCACTGCTGGTACCGCTGCTTTTCGGTGCCGGAGCAGTCGCGACCGGATTGGCAACCAACCAGAGCAACCTTCTCGCACGGTCATTGACCTTCAAGCTTGCCTTTGTATCGGCTTTGGCCGCCGCAATCGGAAGTTGGTGGTGGCCGGTCGATGGCGTCTGGTTCAGTCACGCGCCTCTGGCCTCAATCATGTTGCTGCTTATCACTTTGCTGGGAATGGTGCTGGGACGCTTCTCGGAGAGGTATCTTGCGGGGGATCCCGGCCAGCGCCGATTTATGATCTGGCTTCAGGTGATCCTCGCCAGCGTGGCCATGATCGCCATCACCAATCATTTGCTGGTGTTCCTCGTCAGCTGGATTGCCATCAGCGTAAGCCTGCACCAGTTGCTGATGTTCTTTCCTGATCGCCCGCGCGCCGCCCTGGCGGCGCACAAAAAGTTCATTTTTGCCCGAATTGCGGAGCTCTGCCTGGCACTGGCGTTCCTCCTGCTTTATGTCCAGTACGACACGCCCTTTATTGATCGGATTCTGGTCCAGGTATCCGGTGCAACAGAGGTGCCCGCCGGCGCCCAGATCGCTGCGGTTTTGATGGCTGTGGCTGCTTTGCTCAAATGCGCACAGATGCCTTTCCACGGTTGGCTGATTCAGGTGGTGGAATCACCCACGCCGGTTTCCGCCCTGCTTCACGCCGGCGTTGTAAACCTTGGCGGTTTCCTGATGATTCTGATGGCACCGCTTATTTCAGAAGTAAGCGCAGCCCAGTGGCTTTTGCTGGCCGTGGCAGGCCCCACGGCGGTGTTTGCCAGCCTTGTTATGATGACCCGTATTTCCATCAAGGTAAGGCTGGCCTGGTCAACCTGCTCCCAGATGGGCTGGATGCTGGTTGAGTGCGCTCTGGGGCTGTACGAGCTGGCGCTCCTGCATCTGGTTGCGCATTCCGCTTACAAGGCACACACCTTCCTGAACGCCGGCAATACCGTTGAGTTGTCGATGAAAAAACGCCTGGTTGCCGTCAATGAGCCCGGGCCAAAACAGTGGCTGGCCGCTGCCGCCCTGGCGGGCCTGTTCATGCTGCCGACTGTTTTCCTGTCCAATGAGGCCGGCACGGCGCACATGTTTTCATGGATTGTGCCAGGCATCGCCCTGACGATTCTGCTCTCAGAGTTCCTGTCAGCCGGCGGCGGCGTTCTCACCGTTGCCCGTGGCCTGGTTATTGGTGCTGCCTTCTGGGCACTGTACTGGCTACAGAAAACCTTCTTCGGTTTGCTGCTTGCGCCACCGGAAAGCCAGGCAAGCCTGCTGGAAGTGGTTTTTGTCGCTGCCCTTATCGCAATACTGGTACGCGGCTACTACCAGATTCGCTACCACCGTTTCTCACCCGCAGGCGCCAGGCTTTATCGGTTCCTGTTCGCCGCGGGCTACCTCGATGAGTGGTCCACCCGTCTGACCCTGAAAATATGGCCTGCCAAACTGCCTGATGTCGTTCGGCCGCGAGCCGTGGTCAGCGTCTCTTCAACCTCTGGTTCCAGGGAGTCCGCATAATGTTAGCGTCGAGCCTTAATCCCACCACCGAAGCAACCACCCATACACCAGATTGGCAGGCGGCCGTCACCGATGCCTGCGCGCGAATCGCGCCCTCCTGGCCATTGGATCAGATGATCGCCGTGAATCCGTTCTGGGAAATGCGGGACCTGCCATTCACCAGGGTCGCTTCACGCATGGCGGCACTCAATGGCACCTGCTGCCAGAATCAGGCCGCGCTTGCCGGACAGGGCAACGGCCCGGCGGCCGCGGAGACCGCCAGCATGCCCGAACACTGGCAGAATCTGAGCGCCCAGCTAGATCGCAATCGCGACACCGCCCACCAGGTAGGCTGGCAGGATGAAGTTGTGCATCAGATAAGCCAGTTCTGCGGCGACTATTTCCAGCGTCTGGATGCCGGTGATTTCAAGGCGGATGCCCAGGACCTTTACCATAGCTGGCTGCAAATGACCCGGGCTGACCGCGGCATTGCCATTGTTATGGGCGAACCATCCCTGCCCTCGCAGTTTCAGGTGTTACCGGATCAGCATGAAAAACTGATTACCGATGCTCTCGACGCCCTGGCATCACAACCGGACTATGCGCCGGATTATGCCCATGCGCTCCTGCTGGATATCAACGGCTGGTCATCCTGGGCCGCTTACTTGCGGTGGCAAGCGCGACTCAGTGGCCACGAGGAAGACCTGCTGCCGGGCCTCCTGGCCATCCGACTGGCCTGGGAGCTCGCCATATGGCGGCACGTCCAACACGTTGGCGGGGCCATTTTTGCCGAACTGAAACAACGCTGGCTCAAACAGTGGGATGCCTGGCCAGAGATGCTGCAGACCCACGAGCAATCTCAAACCACAGGTTGGCGCCAGCAAACAGAGGCTGAGTCGGCCTACCAGTCACAGATGGCTGAAAAGCTTCTTACCAGGCCTGAAAATCCCTCGTCGGACGATCAGCCGCTCAAGTTACAGGCGGCCTTCTGCATCGATGTTCGGTCGGAGGTCTATCGTCGTGCGCTGGAAGCCCAGAATCCCGCTATTCAGACCCTCGGGTTTGCCGGGTTCTTCGGCCTCCCGATCTCCTATCGACCCAAGGGCACCGGGTTTTGCCGGCCACAATTGCCGGGCTTGCTGGCGCCGGCGCTCGAGGTTACTGAGGCCGAACCCGCCGACAGCTTCAGCCGGCAATCATTAGCCAACCACTCCCACTGGTCACAGTTTTCCAACGCCGGCCCGGCGAGCTTCAGCTTTATCGAGAGCATGGGCCTCGCAGGTCTGGGACGCATGGTTCGCAAAACCTTTTTTGGCAAGTCCTCGGATAACCCGGTCGATCAACTCCATAAGGGACAGACCGAGTTCGAGATCCGCCAGAACGGGACCCTGCTGGGCGCTGCGGAGAAAGCGGAGTTGGCCGGGGGTATTCTCCGGGCCATGACCCTGACTCATGATTTTGCGCCCACCGTTCTCCTTGTTGGGCACGGCAGTAGTACGCGTAACAATCCCCATGCAGCGGGCCTCGACTGCGGCGCCTGCGGCGGACAGACCGGTTCGGTAAATGTTCGCGTACTTGCCGGCATCCTGAACGACAAGGACGTGCGTGCGGCCCTGGCTGAGCAGGGGATTTTGATCCCCTCCGAAACCCGGTTCGTGGGGGCACTGCATAACACAACCACCGACGAGGTCGAGTGCTCAGGTGATGTTCCCGACGAGATCCGGGGTTTCCTGGCCAATGCCGGCGCCCAGGCACGTCGTGAACGCGCCCTGCGGCTTGGTATCGCAAACGAGAGCGATGTTGACAGCGCCATCAAAAAGCGCAGCCAGGACTGGTCCGAAGTTCGGCCGGAATGGGGTCTTGCCGGCAACGCAAGCTTTATCGTGGCGCCTCGTTCGGCCACGCGACACCTGGACCTGGGTGGCCGCAGTTTCCTCCACGACTATCGCTGGCGCGAGGATGAAGGCTTCAACATCCTCGAACTGATCATGACCGCGCCCATGGTGGTCACCCACTGGATCAACCTTCAGTACTTCATGTCTGTTACCGACAATCTGCATTACGGTAGCGGCAACAAGGTCCTGCACAACGTGGTTGGCGGCCACCTGGGGGTTTTCGAGGGCAACGGCGGCGATTTGCGAATCGGTTTGCCGCTGCAGTCGGTACACGATGGCCAGCGTTGGGTTCACGAGCCCCTGCGCCTGAGCGTTTACCTGGCCGCACCGAAAGAAGCGATTGCCGAGATCGCCCGGAAACACAAGGTCGTAAAGGATTTGATCGGTAACGACTGGCTGTATCTGTTCCGGATCAACGACGAGCACACCTCGATAGAGCGTTTTTATCAGAATCAATGGCAAACTGTTGCCTGTGACTCCAATCGGTAAACCCTGAGACCTTATGCCCGCAACCATCAAGTTAGACGCGACCCAATCCGCTGACGTTGAGAAAGCCGCCAGCCTGCTTCTTGCCGGCCATCTCGTTGCTGTGCCCACCGAGACTGTCTATGGCCTCGCGGCCGACGCCAGCAACGAACAGGCGGTCAGAAAAGTGTTTGAAGCAAAGCAGCGCCCGGTCGGACACCCTCTGATCGTGCACGTTGCGTCACCTGACAGGGTCAGACTCTGGGTCGACCACCTGCCGGAGACCGCCAGGCAGCTGATCAAGGCATTCTGGCCGGGGCCACTCACACTGCTACTGCCAAAGAAAAGCGGCGTCAGCGATTTCATTACCGGCGGCAACCCGGGCGTGGCGGTCAGGATGCCGGCGCACCCGGCCACGCTGGCAACCATGGAGCAGCTCGGCCGGGATCTGGTTGCCCCATCTGCGAACCCCTATGGCAGGATCAGCCCGACCACCGCAGAGCACGTGCTCGCGGGCCTGTCCGGAAAGATCGAGGCGGTTCTGGATGGCGGGGACTGTTCAGTGGGCATTGAATCCACCATTGTCGACCTCACCGGCGACACGCCAGTTATCGCCCGGCCCGGGCAGATCGCACAGAGCGATATCGAAGCCTGCTTGGGAATCACGCTCGCCCCGGGCAAAAGCGCCAGTCAGGCGGTGCCGGGGAGCGTAAAGCGCCACTACCAGCCTGTTACGCCTACGGTTGGAGTGGCCACGGATCAATTCGCCCGGCTTCTGCCCGAAGTTACATCGGCAGGCGAAAAGATTGGCGTGATCTGGTGGCAGTCGCCCCCAGACGAGCGGGCATCCGAGGCCATTATGCTCAGCGCCGATCCGAACGAATACGCTCGCATGCTCTACACCGCCATGCACTCGATGGACAAGGCAAACGTCGATCGGATCGTGATTGAGCTTCCGCCCAGGGAAAGCCAATGGCTGGCCGTCCACGATCGGCTGGGACGGGCCTGTACCGAACAATTCGCCTAAGCCGGCGTGCCCTGGCATGCAGGGCAGTAATACAGGCGCCGGCTGGCCATCATGGTTTTAACTAGCGGCGACGCGCAATCGTGGCAGCGTTGGCCATCGCGGTTGAACACCATGTGTCGGCGCTGCCCGAACGTCCATCCTTCTTTTTTGAGCCGCTCTGCCAGCTCGGGCGGATTGGTGATGCCCTTCAACCGATAGGTTCGCTGCACCAGGGTCAGGATGGCCTCGGCCAATTTCGACTGCTGATCGGCGTCCAGATCACGGGGCCGTGCCCGGGGTGAGACACCCGCTTCAAAGAGGATTTCCGAGCGGAGGTAATTACCGATTCCGGCAACGAACGCCTGGTCCAGCAGCAAACCACCCAGGTTCCGGCCCCGGAAACGCTTGTCGTCAAACACCGCCAGAAGCTGATCGACGCTGACATCCTGATTGAGAGGGTCCGGCCCGAGCCGTGACAGATAAGGAACCTCACTTAATTGATCAGGCCGAACCAGTTGGATGTCGGAGGCACTGTATAATCGGGCGGCTTTCTTCGGACCTATAATGGCAAATCTCAACTGCCGATTTGTGCTCGGCTCCCGATCGGGTGTGCCCATGCGCCACTTGCCATAGAGCTGGTTATGGCTGTAAACGCACCACGGCCCGTCTTCATCCGTGGCCTCAAAAAATACCAACACGGTTTTACTCCGCGCTTCCACCCTCTCAACTCTGCGTCCCCGAAGGGCACTCTCAAAGGGTTTCAGGTGTTCAAAGGCAAAGAACACCGATTGCGCTGTCTTGCCGCCAACGGCCTTATGGATGTCGTCGACCATGCGGCGTATTTCGGGACCCTCGGGCATGCTTGTTTACACTCCTGACCAGTCTCTCTGCATCACAGGTGAGCTAAACCGTACGTTGCTTGCAGCAATTCGGAGTTGTCGGGTCACAAAGTTTTGCCCGGATCCAGTTAACCTCTTTGCCTAACCTGCTCGTAGGTTTTAGTGTATTCAACGTACGAGCAAGGTGAGTCATGAAGGACACCAAGCTGGCTCTGTTCATCGCAGCAATCCTGATTGTACTGGCGGCCGCGACGCGGGAGGAACCGTCTGCCTCTGAAAGCTGGGCGACGACCCGGGTTGTTCCTCTGGCCTTTGCAGAGGAGCTCGGCGCCGATCAGTGGCCACCTTCGATGAAGAATCGGTTTCTGAACGACACGGAAAACCAGATCAGAATGAGTCAGCCTGACAGGGTAATGCGTGATGACCGCGGCCCTGATGAGTGGCTGCCGTCTTCAGGTCAATGCGATTACATGGGCAGGTTCATGGCGGTGATGGAGCGCTACCAGCTCCACCACCGCGAGCCCCATTGGCGGGACTGGCAAACGAAAAGGCAGCGCTGCTATACCCAGTTCCAGTAGAAGCAGCCTGACGTTCCGGAGCGGGATGCCTAGCGTTTGTCGCCTGGTCCGATGAGGTCAGACAACTGCTTGCGAAGGGAATCAACATTTTCTTCGCCGCTTTCCTTGAGCTCATCCAGTTTCTTGCGGCCATCCGAGATTTTATCTTCAACCGAACGCAACGTATCCGAGGCGCTCTGCTGGATATCCGCGCTGGCCTTCTCGTTTTCGGCTTCCGCTTCTTTGGCTTTGGCCTTGGCTTTCAGGGAATCGGCTTGTTTTTCCCATTCCTCAAGTTGCGCTTCTGCTTTTTTGATCAGTTCGTCTTTCAATGACATAAATGCTCTCCCTGACGGAGTCGATGAATTCCTTACAGTTACGTACTTGGGAGAGCAAACTGGAAAAACAACCCACACCGCCGGTAACCAACAGATTCAGCGGGCCTAATTTCGGAAAACCACGAGACGTTCGCATCTGCCCCCTGATTCGAATCGGTCAGGATACGGTTCAGGTAGCAGCATAAGCCACAATCTCGACCAACATTTCTTCCCGAGCAAACCCCGAGACGATGATAGCCGCCCGATTGGGGTAGGGCGCACTCACATACTCGGCATAAACCTGATTAACGGCGGCCAGATGGGCCCGGTCGGTCACGTAAATAAGTGCCTGGGTCAGGCTGGGCATACCGCCGCCGGCGCACTCAAGAGTGTGTTTGAGGTTCTCCAAGGTTTGCCGGGCCTGAGCTTCGATACCACCTGCCACCACCTGACCGCTGGCGTCGATTGGAATCTGGGCGGTAAAGAGAATGCCGTTCGCGCTTACCGCCCATTCAAGGGGCGCTTTTGATCGCGGGAGCTGGGTAGCTATGGCGGTAATCTTACTGGTTGCAGTCATGGTTGCTTCTCTGTTCAGTCGTTATCACTGGTACCTGCACCGGCACCGCTGCGGGAAGCATCGGTTGCCTCAACCAGCAGTCGGTCGGCCAGGGATTTCAGGTTGTGCCAAAGCTCGTCATCGACATCCATGCCTTCCACCAGCGCCCGGTCTCTCTGTCGTTCAAGGTCCTCCTCGGTCTGGCGCATCAGATTGGTCAGCTCGTATTCCGACCGCAGGCTCGGCAGTAAATCAACATGGTTCGCCATGATCAGCGTAATGCCATCGTTCTTCTCCGTGTCATCCGGCGTATTCTCGAGGCTGTAAAGACAGATCTCGGGCACCGGGTGACCAGCCTTGAATCCGACCACCAGCTCTGTGAGTGGGTCATGGGCATTGCGCCAGAATGCCGTGACATTCATGCCCCGGCGCGCAAGTCGCGAAAGATAGCCGATGATCAGGATTCGATTGTGACAGTGGCGAATCTTGGTAACCGACAGCCCTCGCCCCCGGGCTCGCGCATACCCCAGCTCCACAGCAAGGCTCGCGTTACCGAGAATACTGTGGTTGTGGGCATCAAGAACGCTGAAGTCTTCATCCTGGTAAACCAGGGTTGGCGATTCGTTATGATCCTCAGCCAGAAGAAACCTGAGCCCCTTTTTCAGCGCTTCGACCCCGCCCAGGCCGTGAGCCTCCATCCAGGCGACCATTTCAGCCGCGTCAATGGCATCACCCTCGGCAAAACCGATTCCGATAAACGCTTTCCTGCCAATGCCCTGCAGTTCGTTGAAGGAGACTTTCATGACAGGTCCAGCTCCGGTTCCACGGGAAAGCTCCAGTCGTCGAGTTCAGCAAGTCTCGCCTTGTCGGTGCCATGATCACTGAAGAGTTCGCAGAACAGGGGCGCCCCCTGGAACAGCGTTACCCTCACCCAACGGTCGGATTTGGGGTCAAACCGGCTGGCGCCGAAGAACGACAGTTTGGTTCGCAGCAGATGCATGGGCTTCATGTCCCGGTGCCAGAGGTTGGCCTGGATCTCACCGTAGGGTGTGGCGGCCATGGTCTGGATCCGGCGCACGCATTCCTTCTGTCGGGGATGGGCCATCAGGAACTCGACTACGGAACCTCGGGGGCTCCGGTCAAGAAACGCATCCAGCAATTGATGAGTACGATGAATCCGGGGCCCTATGGCAAGTGGCATTTCTTTGGCCGCCCCTGGTTCACAGGCGCGCACCCCGAGCCTCGGTTCTTCTTTCTCGACAGAGCGGTACCAGAACCAGTACTGGTGGTCCGGGTTTTTAGGGTCATAGTCCAGCGCCCAGGCAAACCGGGCTTCAATTTCCTGCTTCAGCGTTGCTGCCCGCATTTCCGGCTGCAGTTCCAGTATTTCCTCACAGCCGAGCTCATCCTCAACTGCATCGATCAGATCCGGATACAGCTCAATCAGCAGAGTATTGATCAGTTCCTGGGCCTCCAGTGAACACTGCTTGTCTGCCCAGGCCAGCAGATCGCTCCACAAGGTAGGAGTGGCCGGGGTTCTTTCCAGCCACTCGATAACCGAATCAATAGAGACAACGGTCGCCTCATTGCGCCGGGTCTGCTCGGCATCTTCAGTTACGGTCTCCCAGAAGTGCCTGTGTGCCCGATGCAACAGCGCCAGAAGTTCACGACGACTGGCCTCATTGGGCAGCTGTTCACGGGCATAGGCCAATGCCCTCTCACGGCAGTAAACCCATTGCTGAATCAGTTGGGGGTGATTGATCAGAAACGGTGCCATACCAAGCCCGGTGGAGTTACCGATCCCCAGATAACGCTGCAGGGCCGGGTGCAGGGCAACCGCCCGCTCCGGTGAGCGATTCCTGGCAAGATGCTCAACCTGTTGCACCGAAAAGTGGCGCAAGAGGTAAACCGCAAACATTTGCGCCGAGAAGGGCCGGTTAAAATCCGGATTGTTCTGCAAGCGTGCGTAATCCGCGATACCGAACTTGCCGTTACCGTAGACAGCGGTTGTGCGGTACAGGTAACCGACCCGTGTCAGCCAGGCCGGGTCGGGCTGCTGACCCGAGGCCAGCGCATCGACAAAGTGGCCAAAGTTCCTGAGGCTCTTGTTGGCACGCGACAGCACCAGCAATCGAGGATGTTGACGGCCCGCCTCCTGCAACGGCACGTTGGCCGCCATCTGCTCAAGAAGGCTGTCTTCCACTTCGCCTTCCAGCAGCGCAAAGGTGACATCCCAGGCCTCCGCGATCACACGGTCGGACCGGAGTTCCGGATCCAGATGCTGCGAGAACACCACACCATGATAGGTGTGGTTCGGGGTGTTCAGACGGTAGATCACAACCCCGTGACCATCGGCATCCAGGTCAAAACGAACCGTGGTAACTGTCCAGTCCTCCCGTGCCATCTGGCGAACCAGGCTGCGGCAAAAACTCAGACGACTGGCATGCAGACTCCCGAGCCGGACCAGGTTCATCACCTGGTCCGACGGGCGGAGCTGAAGTTCAGGCTTTGCATCTAACGGGGTTGCCATGTTTCAGACTCCTGAGCTCTCGGAGGAACCCGTTGTGGCACCGACCAGCGCCACTTCACCCTTGGGAGGAACAATGCCCTGCTCACGAGCCATGGCGTAGGCAGATTTGGGGCCGATATACAGCGATGGCAGCAGGATCAGTGACACCGGGATGGCCGTAATGACAATGAACTGCTGCAGCGCACTGATCTGCCCTGCTCCCATGTAAAGCAGTACTGCCGCCATCAGCGCCATGGCAACGCCCCAGAAGGCACGCACGATTGGCTCGGGCTCATCATGACCCGCACTTACCACGGCGATCGCGTAGCTCATGGAATCGCCGGTAGTAGCGACAAAGATAGTCGTCAGCAGCAGAATCGCCAGCGCCATCATGGCCCCGCCCGGCAGGGCTTCGGCAATGGTGAGTGTGGCAACATCGAACTGGAAGTTGTTGAGGGCCTCGGTCAGATCGATCGCGCCGGTGATCTGGTAGAAAATCCCGGAACCACCCAGCAGCGTGAACCAGATGGTGGTCGCGACCGGCGCCATGACACCAACCGCAAGAATCATTTGCCGGATGGTGCGTCCCCGGGAGATCCGCGCAACAAAAATGGCCATCAACGGTCCATAACCCAGGAACCAGGCAAAGAAGAACACCGTCCACCACTGCATCCACCAGCCTTCAGCGGTGCCCGCCGTCACGGTAGCCATGGCGAAAAAGGAAGTGATGTATTCGCCAAAGCCCTGAGTGTAAGCATTGGTCAGAAACAGCGTCGGACCAAAGATGAAGATAACGGCGGCAATGGCCAGGGCAAGAAACACGTTGAAACGGCTCAGCAGCTGAATTCCCCGGTGAATACCGGTCATCGCCGAGGTCACATACACACCGGCGAGGACCGCGAGAATGACCAGCTGGGTGCCATAGCCTTCGGAAAACCCGAACAGCTCATGCAGGCCAAAACTGACCTGGGTGGCAAGAAACCCGATCGGGCCGACGGTGCCAGCAACCACCGCAATTACGCAGGCAGCGTCAACGCAGCCGCCGAACCAGCCCTTCATTACCCGATCCCCGAACACCGGATACAACAGGGTTCGCGGTTGCAGAGGCTGCCCCTTTACGTAATGGGCGTGGGCCAGGACGATGGCAGACAGGGTTCCGAGGATTGCCCAGGCCAGAAAGCCCCAGTGCATGAAAGACTGGGCCAGCGCCGGCGCTACGGCCTCGGCCGTACCCGCTTCGGTGTTGAATACCGGAGGCGTGACAACGAAGTGGTAGACCGGCTCACCCGCCGCGAAGAAGACGCCACCGCCGGCAAGCAGGGTGCACATGATGATGGACAGCCATTTAAACGTACTGAGCTCCGGCGTATCGCGGTTGCCAACCTTGGCGCTGCCTGCCGGCGAGATTGCCACACCCATCCCGATCAGAAAGGTGAGTAGCAACAGAAGCTGGAAATAGGAGCCCAGGGACTTGGCAGTCCAGGCGAAGCCGTCGCTGATCAGCCCGGCTGTCCACTGAATGTCGTACAGTGAAAGACCCAGAAAGAGCAGTATGAAGCCTACACTCAGGCCTAATACGATTGGATCGCCGAAGCGCTTGATGCCCGTTTCCGGGATAGCTATGGAGCTGGCTGAGTTTGTCATTGCGATTACCTGTTGTTGTTTTTGGAACAGTGTGTAATCAGAACGCGGTGTTTACGGCAGGCCGCGTGCCTTCGGTTAATTGTCTGAGCCAGTTTCGGCCCATGATTTTGTCAATTTCCTCGTGGTTGAACCCCTTTTGACGGAGGCCCTCCACAATTGTCGGAAAGTGACGGTTGTCGCTGAACCAGGCCAGCGGAGAAGGCCAGCCCGCATTCGACTGGCTGCCCTCGCCGTAGTCCATGGCCTTGGTCCAGCGCCCATTTCGCATCCACGTCAGCACCGATTCCGGCTGGGCCTGGCAAAGATCCGTACCCATGCCGATGTGATCGATCCCCATCAGCTCGGCGGTATCGGCCACCATGCCGCAGAATTCGTCCAGCGTGCAGTCAGGCCCGTTCCTGAGGTGGAACGGATACACTGAAAAACCCAGAATGCCGCCGCTTTCGGCGATGGCACGCAACACCGTATCGGACTTGTTGCGCTTGGCAGGGTGAAAGCTGGCCGGATTGGCGTGGGAGATAATGACCGGCCGCTCTGACAGCTCAATCGCTTCCAGCGTGGAGCGCTCCGCGCTGTGAGACATATCGATCAGCATCCCCACCCGGTTCATCTCCCGGATCGCCTGCCGGCCAAACCGGGTAATGCCGCTGTCTTCTGCTTCGTAGCAGCCACAGGCCAGAAGACTCTGGTTGTTGTAGGTAAGCTGCATGATCAGCAAGCCCAACCGGCGCATGATGGCCACCAGGTCGATATCGTCCTCAATCGGCGAACAGTTCTGGGCCCCGAAGAAAATACCGACCCGGTTTGTTTCCCTGGCCAGTTCGATATCGCTGGCCTCAAAAACCGGCATGATCAGGTCGGAGTGCTCCTCGAAGCGACGCTGCCACTCGCCGAAACGCAGAAGGGTTTCCCGGCAATTTTCGTGGTATACGAGCGTGGCGTGCACTGCATCAACGCCGCCCTCCCGCATTTGTTCAAAAATGGCTCTCGACCAGTTGGAATACTGCAGGCCATCAATGGTTAGCACAGACTTTGACATGGCTGCAGACCTCAGGCCTTGGTGTAACAGGTTTTGATCACCGTATAGAACTCCCGCGCATACTGGCCCTGTTCGCGGGGCCCGAAGCTGGAGTCCTTTCTGCCACCGAACGGCACGTGATAATCGGTGCCAGCAGTCGCCAGGTTCACCATTACACAACCGGTCTCGGCCCGGGCCTTGAAGTCAGAGGCACGTTGCAGGGAGCGGGTAATCAGGCCGGCGGTGAGGCCGTAATTGGTATCGTTCAGAGTCGCCAATGCCGCGTCGTAATCCGGAACCCGAATGACACAGGCAACGGGACCGAACACTTCATCGCGGTTGATGCTCATGTTGTTGGTGGTGTTGGTGAACAGCACCGGCTGCATGTAATAACCGTCTGCATCCACGTTGACGTGGTCGCCACCGAAGGCCATGGTCGCGCCCTCTTCCAGCGCCACGCTGACCCAGCGTTGATTGGCTTCCAGCTGGCTCTTGCTGGCTATCGGGCCGATAGCGGTGCCGTCGGACAGAGCCGGGCCAACTTTTGCGCCGGCCAGCTTCGCCGTCAGCTTCTGCACGAACTGGTCGTGCACAGCATCCACAACAATCAGCCTGGAAGACGCCGTGCACTTCTGCCCGGACCCGGAGTAGGCGCCGGCAAAGGCCGCTTCCACCGCCAGATCCAGATCGGCATCGTCGAGCACGATCAGCGCATTCTTCGAACCCATCTCCAGTTGGCATTTCACCAGGTTGGCGGCAGTAGCCGACGCTACCCGCTGACCGACCTCAAGGGATCCGGTAAACGTAATTGCCTGCACATGGGGGCTGGTGATCAAGGCTTCGCCGGCTTCGCGTCCACTGCCGGTCACCAGATTGAAGGTGCCGGCTGGCAGATTCTGGCGGCTGATGATTTCTGTCAGCGCCCAGGCGCTGGCAGGCACCAGATTCGCGGGCTTGAACACCACGGCATTACCGAAGGCCAGGGCGGGTGCGATCTTCCAGACCGCAGTGGCCATGGGGAAGTTCCAGGGGCTGATAACGCCAACCACACCGAGCGGCTCACGACGGGTTTCGATTTCAACGCCGGGTCGCACCGAAGCGACCCGATCGTCGATCTGCCTGAGCACTTCCGCTGCGTAGTACTGGAAGAACTGTCCGGAGCGATAGACCTCACCCTTGCCTTCTGCCAGGGGTTTGCCCTCTTCTCTGGACAAAAGCTCGCCGAGTTCATCCTTGCGGGCGATCAGCTCATTGCCAATCGCCATCAAAACGCTGTAGCGGGCCTCAAGACCGGTTTCTGCCCAGATTTTCTGGCCAGCCTGTGCCGCATTGATGGCTTGCTTTACCTGCTCTGCGCTGGCCTGGTCATAGTGGCCGATAGTGTCGCTCAGGTCTGAGGGGTTCTGGTTGGGCTGGGCAGCATGGGCGCCCGCAACCCACTCTCCGCCGATGTAGAGTGCGTGTGAATTTGGCATGGGTTCCTCCTTATATGATCCCCCAAGCCTAGACGCTCCAGATAAATAAGGATAATCAAAAATATCGTGTTTTTAGTAAGTTTTTCTTATAGTTTAGTGGGGCGCGCAAATTGAAGCAGGTACGGCATGTCGATTGAACTCAAGATTCAGCCTTTACGTTACGTATTGGCGGTGCGGGAAGAGGGCAGCTTTCACGGCGCAGCACTGAAACTCCACCGGAGCCAGCCGGCGCTATCTATGGCCATTCGTGATCTGGAAGAAAAGCTGGGGCAGGCGCTGTTCGAGAAAACTCATAAAGGGCAGCTCACTCCGTTCGGCGAGTATTGCCTGCCAAGATTCCGGGAACTGATCAACCAGCACGACCGGCTGGCAAGTGAACTTCAACAGATGGCCAAGGGGCACCAGGGGCGGGTGACGCTGGCCACGGTACCCTCGGTTGCCAGCCGGCTGATGCCCGAATTTCTCGCAGCTTTCGTCGCCCAGTACCCCGAGATCAACATCAATCTTCATGATGAAAACGCGGAGTTTGTCTGTCGTCTGGTGGCCAATGGTGAGGTGGATCTGGGGATCAGCAGCATGTGGGTTCCGGACGAAAGCCTGGCATTCAACCCGCTGTTCGAAGACAACGTAGGCGTTGTCATGCGCAAGGACCATCCTCTGGCCAGTCGCAGCAGCCTGCAATGGCAGGAACTGACGGAAGAGCGTTTTATTGCCAACGGCACCTCCCGGCTTCTGAAGCACACGGCGGCTGCCAGTCTGGTCGACAACAACGACTTCTTTATCTCCAACATGATCTCCCTGCTCGCCATGCTGGAAGCCGGCAGCGGCATCACCACACTCCCTCGCCTCGCCTTCCCTGTAGCCAACGACAAGCTGTGCTTTGTTCCCCTGAGTGACCCAAAACTGGTGCGCCAGATTGGCATCATCAAGCAGGCCTCTCGCTCTCTGTCGCCCTCTGCCCAGGCTCTGGAAAAAATGATTCATGCCCAGCTGGCGGGCATGGCCATATCATGAACCCTCACCGCATCAGCAATACCCGACGAACCGGCATTCACTGGGACTGATCGGAATCATCCGATTCCGAACTGCCCTTGCGCTCGGGCTGCAATTCCTCTTCAACCCAGCGTCTCACCTGGTGTCGATCTTTCCGGCGCACCAGCTGCTCGCTGTGAATGTTGCGGGGAAAGATCTCGGGCCTTCCTTCATGACTCAGAGAAAAGCTGCGCCGTACACCCACCGGATACTTCGTGGGCCCGTGGATCACGGCGGCCCGGATTTCAACGCCGGTGATATCCTCGAACAGGTAATCGCTTTCGCTTTCTTCACTGCGACGTCCCAGGATGATGTTCCTGAACGAGCCCAGCACCAGATACCCACCGGGCTGTAACGGGCCCTGGCGCAGCACCTGGTGCACGTTGGCATCATCCGCGCCGACACGACGATACTCGGTCACCGTCATAATTTTCTCTTCGCCCGCGCGGGTGTAGAGAACCACCTGCACACACTGCACGTGCACCGTTTCCTTGCCCATGTTCACCAGCAGACACAGGGCATCCGGGTTTTCGTTCTGGGCGTGATGAATAATAAGGTATGGGCGATTATTTCGTTTGTACTGCAGGAAAAACAGCTGGAAGTAGACAATCCAGACGACCGCCATGATGGCGCTGCTGACAGGAGCGATGTAATCCATGTATCCGTTCCCTCTCATCCATATGCATCAACACGCTAGCTCGCTTTACCTGATTTTTACACCCCGTTGACGGAGCCTTCCCGAAAACCCTGCGATGATCCTGAATAACAGGATAGATTCGGAGTCGTTTATGGCAACCATCAAAGCCATGCTGATACTCGGTGTTCTCTTGCTCGCATTGACCGGGTGCAAGGTCACCACCTCTGACAGTCATCATTACCCGGATTCCGGGGGCTTCGTGTCCGGGCTTTTCTACGACGCACGGGATACTGGCAGGCTCTACCCTACGAGTTCCTGGTCACTCACCCGCTATACCGAAGCATGCCAAAATGAACCTCTGTATTTCGAAACCCATAGCGGTCGGGTGCGGGTCTATGGCTCGCCGGCCTACAGCGAGACCTCGTTCCGGGCCGCGGCTTCAGAGCTTGAGCGTCGAATCGACGGCGTACTGGCCCGGTTCCAGTTGCGCTGGTCCGAATTTGTCCAGGACCGCAGCGCCGCAGTTGCCTATCCCCGCCAGGTAATCGGTTGCCTCAGCCCGGAGGTGTCGCACAGCGAGTTTGTGTCTGCCTCGATGGCCGCCGTGGCGTTCAATCCTTACTACGGCCAGTGGCCCTACGAGACGGGAAACACCGTCGCCCACGAACTGGCCCATTTCGTACAGCAAAACCTGTCACGGTATGACGCCAGTTACAGTCTGCTGCCTTATTGGTTTGCAGAGGGACAGGCCGTTGTTGTGGCAGGAGAGCCAATTGCCGAGGTCTATCAGCACTATGACTACGATCCTCTCTGGGACGTGACTCCCGGTGACACTGCAAACTTCCCCTATCGGTTCGAGCATTACGGGCTAGCCTACCGCTACCTGGAAAAGGCCAATGGCGCCCTTGCGATGACGGTATTACTGGAAATGGTGCAGGTGCTTGACTGGGATGGCGGATCCTATGGTGAGATCAGCACCGGAGAGTCCCGGGCCTTTGTAGAAGCATTCAATTCGGCAAATCTGGTAGACCACAGGAATAACTATCTGAGTTTCCAGAGATTTCAGAGTGACTACCACGACCTTCTGAACGGCAGTTATTAACCGGCACGGGCCTGAACTGGATTAAATCTGTCCAATCAGGGATAATTTCGAAGGTTTTCAACCAGTACTGTTGTCGTTGGGTAGTCTCTGGTCATGACCATTTACAGTGTTCTTCAATTAGTTATTTTTTCTGTCCTGTTGTTTAACACCGTGCACCTGATGCCGGCCTTCGGCCGTCTGCTCAGGGGGGCAGAATCGGCTTTCCAGTCCGGGTATTTGTGCGCCATGCTCACCATGCGCCTGGCCCGCAACATTCTGGGCCTGATCCTGGTAACCGCCAGCACCGCGCCCAACCCGGAAATTCACGCCCTGGTGCCCAAGGGTATCCTGCTGTTCCTGGTTCTGGCACTCATTAACGCCGCCCTGACCCAGTACATGGAACGAATCCGGGTGGAAGAGGGCGCCCGTTTCTAGGCCGCCTCAATCTCAAGCGTACAGCGATTCGATCACGTCGGTGTATTTCTCGTAGATGTTGCTCCGGCGCACCTTCATGGTGGCCGTCACTTCATCGTCGTCGTGGTCCAGTTCCTTGGTCAGCAGGTGGAAGCGCTTGATCTGCGCTACCTGCGGCAACTGTTCATTACCCCGGTTCACCTCGTTCTGGATCAGTTCGTTCACCCGCTCCTGCTCGGTCAGGCTCCGGAACGTGGTGTAGGCAATTCGCTCCTGCTCCGCCCATTTGGCCACCGTGTCGAAATCAATCTGGATCAGCGCGGACACATATTTTCTGGCCTCCCCTATCACAATGCACTCCTTGATATAGGGACTGGCCTTGATGGTGTTCTCGATTTCCGTCGGTGACAGGTTCTTGCCGCCAGCCGTGATCATGATGTCTTTCAGGCGGTCGACGATCTTGAGCTGGCCATCCCGCCACTCGCCCACGTCCCCGGTATGCAGCCAGCCGTCTTTCAGGGTTGAGGCGGTAGCCTCGTCGTTCTTGTAGTAGCCTTTGAACATGCTGCCACCGCGCATGATGATCTCGTTGTGCTCCCCAAGCTTTACATCGACACCGGAAACAGCTTCCCCCACCGTTCCCAGATGCACGTCATCAAGCGGCTGGGCCGTGGCAACACCGGTGCTTTCCGTCTGGCCATAGACTTCCACCAGGGGAATGCCAATGGTGCGGAAGAATTCGAGAATACCCGTGGATATGGGGGCCGCCCCGGTAAGCGCTATGGTGCATCGGCGCAGGCCGATAAAGTTCTGCAGCGCGCGGAGCACCAGCCAATAGCTCACGCTGTACAGGAAACGCTCTTTCAGACTCCACTGCGGCCTGGGTTTCATGGCCATGGGTGAACAGGCACGGATGGCCCAGTTAAACAGGGCTTGCCGGAACCGCCCGGTCTCCTGGATCTTGATGTAAATGGAAGAATGCAGCTTCTCCCAGATCCTCGGTACCCCCAGGAAAAAGGTCGGTGCAATTTCCCGCAAATCTTCCTGAATGGTCCGCAGGCTCTCACCAAAGCTGACTGTACTGCCCACATACACCGGCGCAATATTGGTAAAGGCCTGCTCTGCAACGTGGCAAAGCGGCAGATAGGAAAGGCTCGAGCCGTGTTCGTCCGCCTGCAACAGCTCAATAAGCCCCGGCGCCGCGGCATGAAGGTTGTGCCAGCTGATCATTGCCCCCTTGGGTCGGCCGGTGGACCCGGAGGTATAGATCATCAGGGCGGTGTCATCCATTTGCTGGCTGTCCAGCAATTCATCCACCAGGTTGGGATGCTGCGTTTCGAATTCCCGGCCCCTCGCCTCGATATCCTCGAATGCCGACGGCGGCTCCGGGTAATAGCGCAGGCCCTTCATATCGATGGCAATGCAGTGTTTCAGCTTGGGCAAATCTGGCCAGGCCTCCAGCACCTTGTCGGTCTGTTCCTGATCTTCGCAGATCACAAATTCCGCGTCGCTGTGCTCCAGAACATAAGCCACTTCGTTCCAGGGGCTGGTGGGATAGACCCCGACACAGATGCCCTGCACCAGGCCGATGCCCATCTGGCCGATGACCCACTCCACCCGGTTTTCCGAGATAATGGCCACGTGGCCACCCGGTTCGAGCCCCATGGCACGCAGCCCTAGCCCGAAGTGCCGGGCCCGCCGGTAATAATCCTGCCAGGAATAGGCCTGCCAGATACCGAAGTCCTTCTGGCGAAGGGCCAGGGCGTCCGGCCGCTCCCGGGCGTGTGCCCGGAGCATCTGTGTCAGCGTGAGGTCAGGGATGGAAGGCATTGTCATGACAGCCACCGTTTACGGCGTTTGTAGTGCTTGATGTCTCGATAACTGCGGGCCTCACCTTCCTTGCCACCCACACCCAGATAGAATTCCTGAACATCTTCATTCGCAGTGAGTTTTTCTGCCGGGCCATCGATCACGATCTTGCCGTTTTCCATGATGTAACCGTAGGACGCAATCGCCAGTGACACCGCGGCATTCTGTTCCACCAGAAGAATGGCAGTCCCCTGCTCCCGGTTGATTCTGGCCACGATGGTAAAGATCTCTTCCACCAGCAGCGGCGCCAGGCCAAGGGACGGCTCATCCAGCATGATCAGGTCCGGCTGTGCAATCAGCGCCCGACCCAGGGCCAACATCTGCTGCTCGCCGCCGGAGAGGTAACCGGCCAACTGCTTGCGGCGCTCCTTCAGTCTCGGGAAATAGTTATAAACCAGCTCATAGCTGTCACTCAGGGACGGCTTACTGCCACTGAGCGCGTAGGTGGCGGCAATCAGGTTCTCCTCAACCGTGAGGTCCTCGAACACTCGTCGGCCTTCCATGACATGAAAGAGTCCGTCGCGCACAAGCCGCTCCGGCGGAACACCTTTTACATCCTTACTCCTGAAGCGTACTTCGCCGGCAGTGACCTCTCCGTCTTCCAGGGTCAGCAGCCCTGAGACGCTTTTGAGGGTGGTGGATTTACCAGCACCATTGGAGCCGAGGAGCGCTACAATGGCCCCCTTCGGAACCCGCAGTGACAGGCCCCGAAGGACCTGCACTGACTTGTTGTAGACTACCTCGATATTATCGATTTCCAGTAAGGCTTCCATACAGCCCCTCAGTCGAGGTGGATCCAGTCCGACACGGGCTCATAGCGGCCCTCGTCAGCGTTCACCCGCCAGATACGGCCTACCGGGAAAGACATGTCCCGCACGGTCACCGGAATCCCGATGATACCGCCGGTGTCCCAGTCCTCGATGGAGGCCAGGGCCTCTGCCATGTTGTCCGCGTTCAGCTCTTTGCCGGCATCCAGGGTGCGCTTGATCACTTCGGTCCAGACCATGGCGTTGAACCAGCCCTGGATATACCCGGTGGGACGGTAGCCGGCCTCCGGATCACTCTTCTCGGCCTGGGCCCTCAGGGCATCCAGCATCGGGCCACTTTCCTCACTGTCGTAGTAGTTATAGGGCATCACGCCCATGTAACCATCAGCATCTGCACCCATCTTGTCGATAATCAGCTTGTCCGAAGACCAGAAGGTACCCATGAATTGGGTATCCAGGCCCATCTGGCGCATCTGCACCATGAATTCGTTGATCGGTGACAGCACATAACCGTGGAAGACCACGTAATCGGGGCGCACCCGACGCAGTTTCAGCACCTCGGCAGAGACGTCGACACTGCCGGGCTTGGTGACAATTTCTTCCACCACTTCAATGCCCAACTCGGCAGCGCGGGCCTTGCCATTCTCGATCGGGTCCTTACCAAATTCGGTATCGCTATAGACAAACGCCACGTTCGGCATATCGCCGCCTTCACCCTGGGATGCGATGTACTCGAGGATGATGCCGAACATCTGGCTGTAGTTCGGCCCCGGAATGAACTGATACGGATAGGTTTCGTTGTCGGTCAGCACGGTAGCGAAGGACGCGCCGCTCATAAGCGTGTTGCCCTGGCTGTTGAGCTCCGAGGCGATGGCCTTCATGAAACCGGTGCTGTCGCCGTAATAGGTGGCCGGCGAGCTGCTGCCGGAGATCTTCTTGAAGGCCGCGACCGAACGGTCCACCTCATAGGCAGTGTCTTCCATGACGTATTCCACGGGATGACCATTGATGCCGCCCTGGCTGTTGATCCAATCGGTATAGTCGGTGAGACCGGCATGGAGATGAATACCGGCAAAGGCAAAGACACCGGAAAGCGGTATGGAGCCACCGAACACGATGGGCTCTTTATCCTGAGCCATCGCCGGGGCAGCAACTGTCAGTGCAGCGACCAGGCTACCAAGCCCGGCAAGCCGGCGACCTTTTTCGAGGATGTTTCTGAACATGTTTCTTCTCCTTGCTGCTTCTTGTTGTTGGTGGTGCATGGGTCCCAGGTAGCGAACCCGTTGAAACACGATTAATTTCTGAACGGCCACAGGCGGAAGAAGCGACGGATCCGGTGCCAGATCTCCGCCAGGCCGTGGGGCTCGAAGATCAGAAAGCCCACGATCAGGGCGCCAAAGATGATTTCCAGCATCGGCGACATGAACACCGGCGCATTCGGATAGAAAGGCGTCAGCGCGGCGGTCAGCAGCTTCAGGGCTTCCGGCACCAGGGTCATAAAGGCGGCGCCAAGAATGCCACCCAGCAGGTTCCCCATACCGCCGACGATCACGGCCGCCAGATAGAAAATGGACATGGAAAGCGGAAAGCTCTCTGGCGTGACCACCCGATAGAAATAGGCGAACAGGCCGCCGGCGATCCCGGCATAGAACGAGCTGAGCGCAAAGGACATCAGCTTGTAGCGCAACAAATTAATGCCCAGGATCTCCGCGGAGATATCCCGGTCGCGAATGGCGATAAAGGCCCGGCCAATTCTTGTCCGGAATACATTCCTGGCACCCGCTACCATCAGCACCGCCAGCGGCACAATGATGAAATACATCATGAAATCGCTCTGGAAGGTGAGGCCGAACAGGTGCGCCGGTTCCAGGCTCAAGCCACCCATCCCGCCGGTTACCGATTCCCACTCTGCGAAGATGAAATGCAGGAACACGCTGGCCGCCAGAGTCGCGATGGCCAGATACAGACCTTTGACGCGAAGCGAGGGCAGGCCTACGAGGATCCCGACGGCGGCTGCCATGAGGCCGGCCAGTACCAGGGTCACCGGGAAAGGCAATGCGGTGTTAATCGACAGCCAGGCAACGGTGTAGGCGCCCACACCCATAAACCCGGCCTGCCCCAGGGAAATCAGTCCGGTGAAACCGGTCAGGATGTTAAGGCCGGTAGTACTGATCACCGCTATGCCGACCAGGCACCCCAGGTAGAGAAGATAGGAGTCCACCACAAAAGGGAATACCAGCAAGATCAACAGGAAGAACCCCAGCCACAATTTCTGGGTCTGGCTTGTCCAGATTGCCTCATCGGCCTCGTAGCTCTGTTTTGCGTCACCGATGCGCATCTTAAACTCGCTCTATTTCGTGGGTGCCGAACAGGCCGTAGGGGCGGATCACCAGGATGATCGCCAGCACCAGGAAGGTTGCCGGCATCCGGTATTCACCGCCCAGATAGGCGCCAGCTACCGTCTCCAGCCAGCCGATGAACACGCCGGCCACCAGAGCGCCGAGAATACTGTCCAGGCCGCCTACGATCACCACCACAAGAACACTCAGGCCAATGATCCCGAACTGCGGGCTAAGGCCCCCGGTGGCCGCCACCAGCACACCTGCCAGGGATGCCGCAAGAGAGCCAAACACCCACGCCATGTTGAACACCCGGCGCACATTGATGCCCATGGAATAGGCTGCCGCCTGATCCGAGGCAGTGGCTCGCAGGGCCACCCCACCCCGGGAAAACCGGAAGTACAGCAGGTAGACGATCAGCAGGGCGGAAGCAATGAGAAAGCCGTAGGCAATTTTCGGGGCCAGATACAACTCGCCAATAAACACCGGCTCGCGAGGCAGGAAATTGGGTAGCAACTGCGGATCTGCCGTCCAGATGAACTCCACCAACCCCACCAGGATGCTCGCAATTCCTATGGTCACCATCACCACTGAAATCGGAGACTCGCCCAGCATCGGACGAATCATGGTCTTTTCAATGACGCCACCGAGAATACTGCCGCCGATGACAGCCAGCGGGAGGGCAATCCAGGGCGACATTTCCATGCCACCGGCAAACGCCAGGAACAGGTAGGCCGCGAACATCATGATCTCGCCGATGGCGAAATTGATCACCCTCGTCGCTTTATAGATGATCACAAAGCCCAGGGCGATGAGGGCGTAAAGGCCACCCATGGCAAGGCCTGCCAGGCTGATTTCGCCGAAGAACAACCAATCCATCAGGCGGCCTCCCCCTCGGCATTGAGCTTTTTGCGAAGGCTCTCGATATCACTGTTGCCCAGGTAAGCCTTGATAACCTCGGGGTTGTTCTGAACGTACGCAGGCAGGCCTTCGGTGATGACCTGACCAAAGTTGAGCACCGCGATGTGGTCGGAAATATCCATGACCATGCCCATGTCGTGCTCCACCATCAGCACGGTAACCCCCCACTCTTCCCGAATATCGAGAATAAAGCGGGCCATGTCTTCCTTTTCCTCCCGGTTCATACCCGCCACCGGCTCATCCAGCATCAATACTTTCGGCTGCATGGCCAGTGCCCGGGCAAGCTCGACCCGCTTCTGAAGGCCGTAGGAAAGGCTCGCAACCGGCTGGCGACGGATGTGGTCTATCTCGAGGAAATCAATGATGCGCTCTTCCACATCCTTACGGACGGCCATTTCCTCACGCCGGGCCGGGCCAAAATAGGCCAGCGCACTGAGCAGTCCGCTCTTCATGTGCACGTGGGCGCCCAGCTTGATATTGTCCAGGACGGTCATACCCCGGAACAGGGCAATGTTCTGGAAGGTTCGGGCAAGGCCCAATGCTGCCCGTTTCGGCGGCTTGATACTGCCCGGCAGCGGCTGCCCTTGATAGCGGATGGTGCCCTGCTGGGGTTTGTAGAAGCCGGAGATGCAGTTGAACAGCGATGTTTTTCCGGCGCCGTTCGGGCCGATAATGGTTGTTACCGTGTTTTCAGGCACCCGGAAACTCACGTCCTGCAGCGCCTTCACACCACCAAACGACAGAGACAGGTTACTGATCTCAAGGATGCTCACTATACCTCCCGGCACCCCTGGCGCCGGGTACTCAGGCACGTGAACACGCCTTGTCGATACCCATCTCACGCCCGAAGATGATTGTAATTTTTGTTTTTTCTTGTCGTCGGGGTTAGCCCCGATCCAGATTTAAAGTAGTCCATTCAGGCAACATTAGGCAAACCGCTCTATCCTGATACCTCATCATTACGCAGGTTTCTGATCTTCAGACCTGCCGAACAGGGAGGGCGATTCATCATGACAGACACGCTGGTAACCACCGCTTTTGATGCCGGAACAGGGGTAGCCAGGTTGACCTTTAATCGCCCCGAGGCCCTGAACGCCATTAATGTGCCCCTCGCAGAGGCCTTTCTTGCGGCAGTCGAGCATATTAATAGCCTTTCCGGCGTTCGGTGCATTGTCCTGGCAGGCGCAGGGCGAGCCTTCATGGCCGGAACGTCAGAGCAGGCAGGCAAAGCGATAGGCGCGATCCTGGATGCCGTCAATCCCGCCATCCTGCTACTTCGCAGCATGGACGCACCGGTTATCGCTGCGGTCAGGGGCGTCGCCGCCGGCGCAGGGCTCAGTCTCACGCTGATGGCCGATCTGGTGATCGCCGAGGAAGACGCGAAATTTCTGGTCGCGTACAACGGTATTGGCGCGGTTCCGGATTGCGGCGGCAGCTGGGCCCTGGCCCACAAGTTGGGCGCTGGTCGGGCGGCGGAGCTGATGTTGCTGGGACGCACCTTGAATGCCGGCGAAGCAAAAGACTGGGGAATGGTCAACGAGGTCGTCCCGGCCAGCGAATTCGAGAGCCGGGTGAACCGGATGATCGAAAAAGTCGCCAAGGGACCGACTCGGGCCTTCGGTGCCTTTCGCCAACTGATCGATCGTGCCAACGGTGACCGGTTGGCCGCCCACCTGGAGGCAGAGCGCGCGGCCTTCCTTGAAATGACCCGAACCGAGGATTTTGCCGAGGGCGTGTCGGCATTTCTGGCCAAACGGCCGTCAGGGTTTCGCGGCTGCTGACGCCGTTACGAATTCGGCCCGGTTGCGGCCATTGTGCTTGGCCTGATAAAGCGCCCTGTCCGCGGAAGCCATCACGTCTGAGAAGGCAGCATGTTCGAGAGCAAGAGAGGCGCCTCCGATGCTTGCCGACAGATGAACCGGAACACCGTCAACCTCGCGACCGGCCTCAACAATGCGCTGTAACAGCCGCCCGGTTACAGCTTCAATCGCCTCGCGGTTGTTATTACGAAGCACGGCCGCAAATTCTTCCCCGCCAACACGGCCAATGATGTCATCATCCCGGAGTTCCGCTTTCATCAGGTTCGCCACAATTCTCAGTACCTCGTCGCCAGTGGCGTGCCCCCAGCGGTCGTTGATCTGCTTGAAGTGATCGAGGTCGATCATGAGAACGGTGATCAGTGAGCGGTCTTCCCGCGCCTTTTCAAACGCCAGATTACCCTCCCGGTAAAAGGCCCGTCGATTGAACAGTTGAGTAAGGCCGTCTCGCTCTGCCAGCGCGACCAGGGCCTGTTCGGCACGGGTAAATGCCAGCAACGGAAGCGCCATGGCCGTCGCGCTCACCAGCAACAGGTGGTTCACCAGAATCAGTTTCAGCAGCCCGTGCAGATCCAGCGGGGCACTTCCTGTCACGGAGACCGCAATCACCAGTACCTGGGCCATCATGAGGGTACCGTGGATGCCGAACAGCGTTTGCAGGATCCGCAGCGGCAGCCGCGGTTTGCGTTCAATGGAAGCCAGACGATAGATCGCCAGGCTAAAGGCCAGTGCCGAGAACAGTGCCGTGAGGAATCTGGCAGCCACCGGATCCCATCCTGTGCTCACAACCAAACCGAACAGATAGAGTAGAGACGCTCCGTACAAAAAACGGGAGGAACCTCGGGTGCCTGCCATGGGCAACTGCATCAGGGCATGTATCCCTGCGAGGAGCAACAAGGGAGACCCGCCAAGCGCCAGATGAACCGTAAACTGCATGAGCGCGGGCGCTTCGGTTATCTCATTAACTACCGCTAACGCCGTGCCCGCCACAAAAGTGAGACAGGCCAGTGCCCAGAGCAGGAAACAACGTTCACGGTGGCGAAGATGGTAGATTGCCCAGAGCATGCCGCCGATCAGGAGGTTAATCATGATCGAAGTGACCAGCAGCGTTGGCAGGTGCATGTTCAGATCCATAAAGACACAGCGTTCCAGGCTATACAACGGGATACGTCAGGGTATCAGCTTCCCGCCCAGGCCTGCGCACGTGTCGTGTAGCGTTTGGTATGATAATTGTCACAGATTGACTCGACATCCATGCACTCACTGCGAGACCCCATGAATCCGACCATAGACCTTCTGAAATCCCATCGTTCGATACGCAAATTTACCGGCAAGAAAATTCCCGAGGATCTGCTCCGGGAGCTGATCCGCGCCGGCCAGTGCGCCGCCACCTCGAACCATGTGCAGGCGTATTCAATCATTCACGTGATTGATCCGGATAACCGCCGGAAAATCGCCGAACTCGCGGGCGGACAGGACTACATCGCCGACTGCTCGGACTTTCTGGTGTTCTGTGCCGACATGCGGCGCTCTACCGATGCCGCCGGACGGGCCGGGGCAGACGTGGTGCGGGGGATGACTGAGCAGCTTCTGGTTGCCACCATCGACACCAGCCTGATGGCCCAGAACGTGGCCATCGCCGCGGAATCAGAGGGGCTGGGTCTGTGCTATATCGGGGGCATACGCAACAACCCCGCGGACATTAGCGAAATTCTCCGGCTTCCCGAACATGTCTATCCGGTGTTCGGTATGTGCCTGGGCTACCCGGACCAGAACCCGGAGGTGAAGCCACGTCTGCCGGTGGAGGCGATTCTCAGGGAAGATTACTATTCCGATGCACGGGACGAGGAGCTGGTCGCCGGGTTCGATCGCACCATGAACGAGTACTATCGGGAACGCACCGGTGGCAACAAGGACACTACCTGGTCCGAGCAGCTCAAGCCGCTGTTCACCTCAAAACTGCGACCGCACATGCGCGACTTCCTGCGCAAATGCGGCTTCGAGATGAAATAACCGCTAGGCAGTTGCTCGCGGCCTCGTGACCCGGTCAACCAGATACACGAGGCCGTGATAGTCGATACCGCTGTGCCGGCTGAGCCCGATTTCGCAGGTTCGGCTGGTGGATATTCCTTCCTCGCAGCCGGCCGTCTGCTCTGCCAGTGTCTTAAGAGAATGAGCATTCAGCTCGGGCACATTGAAGCCCTTGTCGCCGGCAAAGCCACAGCAGTGGATACCCTCGGGCACCACCACCTGGGTGCTGCACCGCCGGGCGATATCGATCAGTCCCTGCGACTCCCCAAGGTGCTGGGTGCTGCAGGTGACGTGCACCGCCAGCGGGGTCTGCTCCGGCTCGAAGTCCAGACGCTCGTAAAGATGATCCCGAATGAACCGGACAGGATCAAACAGCGTCAGGCCGGCTTCTTCGGCGGCTTCGCGGATCTGCAGTGAGCAGGGGCTGGTGTCGCAGTAGATCGGATCAACACCATTCCGGCTGGCCCGCAACAGCGCCGAAATCAGCTCATCTTTCTTGGTCGCCGCCTGGTCCGGATAGCCCTTGGAGGCAAATGGCTGGCCACAACACAAGCTGTCCAGGGCCTCCGGATACACCACCTGGTAACCGCCCTTCTCCAGCAGCCGCCGGGTCACTTCGATCAGCGGTTCCTGCGCCTTATCGCCCCGCGCCGGGCCCATGGTCCGGGACACACAGGCCGCCAGATACACCACCCGGGGCCGGCCATCGGACGGTTCCGGCGCGTTCGGTGAAACAAACCGCACCGGCTGGGGCAGACTCGGATCCCACTGGGCGACCCGACCACCAGACACCTTGCGAACGCCGCCACTGAGTCGGGTCAGCAGTGGCGCACCCAGCAGTCTTTCGGCCATTGATGCGCTGGCCAGCACAAAACGGGTGGCTGTCAAGGCGCCGGCAAAATGCTTTGCCAACTGATTGGCCACGGATTGACCGGTGGCCTTTTCACTGCGCAGCTTGCGCACCAGATCGCCGGTATTGATACCCACCGGGCAGCGCTGAGCGCAGAGACCGGTCGCGGCACAGGTATCCAGACCGTGATACTGGTAGGCCTTCTCCAGTTCAGCCGTGTCTTCACCGGCACGGCGGCGAGCCTGGATGTCCCGCCAGATCACGATGCGCTGACGGGGCGACAGAGTCAGCCCTTCAGACGGACACACCGGCTCACAGAAGCCACATTCGATGCACTTGTCCACCAGCGGATCCGCCTCCGGAAGAGGCTTCAGATTCTTGAGGTGGATCTGCGGATCTTCCGAGAGCACCACGTCCGGATTAAGCAGGTTCTCAGGGTCCAGCAGCCGCTTGATCTGCCACATCAACTGCCAGGCATCATGCCCCCATTCCAGTTCCACGAAGGGCGCCATGTTACGACCGGTGCCATGTTCCGCTTTCAGAGAACCGCCGAATTCCACGGCAACGAGTTGTGCCACATCCTGCATGAAAGCTTCGTAGCGAGCGACTTCCGCAGGGTCGTCGAAGCCCTGGGGGAACACAAAGTGCAGGTTGCCCTCCAGGGCGTGGCCAAAGATGATCGCATCGTCACAACCATGCTTGACGAACAGCGACTGGAGGCGGGTGACCCCCTCGGATAGCTGATCAATCGGGAAGGTCACATCCTCGATGATCACGGTGGTGCCGTTCGGTCTGACTGCCCCCACGGCAGGGAAGGTACCCTTACGAATGGCCCACAGCTGATCAGACACTTTGGCGTCGCGGGTGAAATCCACCCGCTGCTCCAGCGGGAATTCAGCGAGGCACGCCCTGATCCGGGTCAGCTGCTCATCCAGAACCTGCGAAGACGACGCCCGGGTCTCCACCAGCAACGCGCAGGCGCTTTCCGACAGATCATGAATCCAGTCCGGCAGGCCCGGCTTGTCCTGCACCGAACGAAGGCTGCGTCGATCCAGCAGTTCCACCGCCGCCACAGGCTGAGAGCGCAGTGCCGACGCTGCCCGGCAGCAGCTCTCCGCATCCCGGAACACCAACAGGGCCGTGGCTTTGTCAGGGTATTCGGGAACGGTGTTGTAGGTTACCGCGCTGACGAAACCCAGCGTGCCTTCGGAGCCCACCATCAGGTGCGTCAGGATGTCGAGTGGACAGGTAAAATCCACCAGGGCGTTCAGGGACAGGCCGGTGGTGTTTTTCAGGCGGTATTTATGTCGAATACGCTCCGCCAGGTCGGGATTCTCCCGGGTATTGATGGCCAGCTTTTTCAGGGCCGCCAACAGATCACCGTGGCTGTCGCGAAACGCCGAAACGCTTGCCGGATCCTCGGTATCCAGCACTGCCCCGTCGGCCAGCACCAGCCGCATTCCGGCCAGCGTATGGTAGCTGTTCTGGGCCGTACCACAGCACATACCGCTGGCATTGTTCGCAACAATGCCGCCAATCTTGCAGGCGTTGATGGACGCAGGATCCGGTCCGATCTTGAAGCCCTTGGGTGCCAACCAGGCATTCGCCTGAGCGCCGATCACACCCGGTTGCAGACGAATCTGGCGGCCTTCTTCCCGGATGTCGTGGCCGTTCCAATGATCGCCCAGAACAATCAGGATCGAATCACTGATCGCCTGTCCGGAAAGGCTGGTACCGGCGGCCCGGAAGGTCACCGGGACCTTGTGGCGGCGGGCGATGGCCAGGAGATCGACAACCTCTGCTTCATCCTGAACCCGCACCACCACCTTTGGGATCAGGCGGTAGAAACTGGCGTCGGTTCCGAACGCAAGGGTGGACACCGGATCGTTAAAGACCCGGTTTTCGGGAATCCGTTGCCGGATATCGGCCAACACTTCCGGGGTAAAAGTCATGCATCCTCCAGAACCAGCACAATGAGCTCACGGGGGCCGTGGGCGCCATAGGCCAGCACCTGTTCGATGTCCGCGGTCTTGGACGGGCCAGACACCAGCAGAACATTTGTTGGCAGCCCGGCCGCCCAGTCCTGAGCCACCATCATGTCATACAGATTGTCGTGAATCTCGCTGGCCTTGAGCAGGGCAATATGTACCGGCGGCACCAGGCTCATCAGCCGCGGTTCATTGCGGTCCGGCCAGAGCACGAGCGTGCCGGTGGCGGCAATACCGCCAAGGGTGCCGGTCAGGCTGGCCTCCACATTCCAGAACAGCTCTTCTTTCCAGTCTTCCACCGGCTGATCGTAGGCCAATAACTCGACCTTCTGCTCCGTGGCCTCGAAGTATGCCTGCAGCGCCCGGCCATGTTCTCTCGACGGGGCGCACAACAGGTTGGTGAGGTTGCGTTTGTTCAGAAGTTCGGCCACCAATTCCGGCCAGTTGTCAGACCGGCACGGATGCACTTCAGTGTGGACCGCTTCCATCAGGCTACGCAACCGGTCGATCCGGTCTTCCGGCGCGTACCGCCAGGGGGCCGTAACCAGCCGCTCGTCGAACTCGTCGGGGCGGGGCGTCGTGCCGGCGAGGCTGTTTCTCAATTTGCCAAGGATGTTCGCGCGGGCGCTCATGATGGCCGACCTCCGTTCTGGTCAAGATGCCGGGCCGCCAGATCATGCAAGGAGCGGCGGGCGGGCACCGGCGCACTGTGATTCTCGGTCCAGGGGCCGGCCTTTTTCGGAGCCAGCGCCCGGAAGCGGGTCGCGGCCCAGAGAAAACTGCGATACAGCGCCGGCCGGGTATTCAGCATCTGCCAACCACGCCAGATCCACCGTTCCGTCCGGGAATATTTGGCGCCGCCACCTTTCACCTGCTGCGGTTGCTCCGGGTTTTTCACGTTCTCCTGACGTAGGCGCTGCAGAAGTTCAGGAATGGGAATCTTGACCGGACAGACCTCGCCGCAGGCTCCGCACAGAGAGGAAGCACTGGGATGGTCCGGCACCTTGTCCAGTCCTGCCATGTGCGGCGTGATGATCTTGCCAATAGGGCCTGGGTAGACCTCACCGTAGGTGTGGCCGCCCACCCGGGTATACACCGGGCAGTGATTCATGCAGGCGCCGCAGCGGATGCAGTTCAGGGTCTGGCGCATCTGGGCATCGGCAAAAGCGCCGGTGCGGCCGTTATCCAGCAGCACCAGGTGCACCTCTTCCGGACCATCCAGCTCGTCGGGCTTGCGGGGGCCGGAAATCAGGTTCACGTAGGTGGTAATGGGCTGGCCAAGGGCCGAGCGGGTCAGCAGGGACACCAGGGGCACCACGTCCCTCAGGTTCGGAACCACTTTTTCAATGCCTGTTACCGCAATGTGCACGGGCGGCGCCGTCGTGCTCATGCGCCC